>Ga0209474_10004852_pt1 | contig 11541 bp, 6 predicted proteins | sample GraSoiAngelo_145_FD_185902 | JGI IMG/M metagenome (GOLD analysis project Ga0209474, IMG submission 185902) | Grasslands soil microbial communities from the Angelo Coastal Reserve, California, USA - 14_1009_05_20cm (SPAdes) (version 2) | ecosystem: Environmental > Terrestrial > Soil > Grasslands ...
GCCCCGACGATCTTCGCCGTCTTTCTGGCGATCTTCACCGTGTACCGCTTCGCCCTCATGCGGGCGAAGAAGTATCCGGCAGCGACGGGGCTGTTCCAGGTCGGGCTGGGCGCCCTGATCTGGGTGCTCCTGCTACCCTCCACGCGGCAGAAGATCCGCCCGCCTTCAGCGCCGGTGGACGAGGTGCCCGCGCTGATGGGATCGCCCGATCCGCGGGTGCGCGCGCTGGCGGTCGAAGTGGCCGGATACCGTGGGGAGGGGGCGCGCTACGCGGCGGAGATGATCGAGCGGCTCGAGGACGCCGATCCCGCGGTCCGGGAGCGGGCGCATGCGGGTCTGGTGCGTCTCGCCGGGCGCGACGTCGGGCAGGAGCCCGAGGCCTGGCGGGAGCTGGGCCGGCAGCGCGGCTGGTTGCGCTGAGTCTGCACGCCCTTGACGGCCCGCGCGCCGCCCGGTAGAGTTTTCGAGAGTGAGAATCAATTTCAAAATGAAGCGGACCGCGCCAAAGAAGATCTCCACTGCCGCCCACGAGCGCCTCGCCAGCTGGATCGCGGCGCGGGGGCTGAAGTCGACGCGGCAGCGCGACCTGATCGTCGACACGTTCTTCTCGCAGACCGGCCACCTCTCCGTCGACGAGCTGGTGGAGAAGGCCAAGCAGCGCGATCCGAGCATCGGGGCCGCCACCGTCTACCGGACGATGAAGATCCTCACCGACGCCGGGCTGGCGTCGGCGCGGCACTTCGAAGGCGGACAGACCCGCTACGAGGCGGCCCTGGACCGGCACCACCACGATCACCTGATCTGCACCTCCTGCGGCAACATCGCCGAGTTCGAGAACGAGCGCATCGAGGAGCTTCAAGACAGGGTGGCCGAGGAGCACGGCTTCACCGTCACGCACCACAAGCTCGAGCTCTACGGGCTCTGCGCGGCGTGCCGGCAGCGGCAGTCCAACCCCAACCGGCAGCGCCAGTAGCGAATCTCCAACCGGACGAGAAGCGAACCTCTCGCGGGTGATAGATGAGAATGAGAATCATAATCTCTTTCAGCTGTCTCCTGACCTCGGCGCTGATCGCGCCCGCGGTCCGCGCCGATCGACGGACGATGATCCGCGCGTACGAATACATGACGCAGCCAAAGGACAACCTCGAGCTGGAGATCTGGAACGAGATCGAGGCGCCGGAGGCAGGCGGATTCGACCAGGCCACGACCGTGCACCGGGTCGAGCTGGAGTACGGAATCACCGACCACTGGGACCTCGCCCTCTACCACGTGTTCGCGCAGGAGCCCGGCGCCTCCCTCAAGTTCGACTCCTGGCGCCTGGAGACGCGGTACCGGCTGTTCGAGAAGAACGTCCTGCCCGTCGACGTGGAGCTCTATCTGGAAGGGGAGCGCCCGGCGGACTTCGCCGCTCCCTGGGAGATGGAGGAGAAGCTGATCCTGGAGAAGGACTTCGGCCGCTTCGCGCTGGTCGCCAACTTCGTCGCGGAACAGAAGATCAGGCACCTCTACGACGGGCATGCCTGGGAGGTCGATGCCGGGGCGCGGTACGAAGTCGTTCCCCAGCTGCGGCTCGGAGCGGAGTTCTGGACCATCCAGGAGACCGCCGCCGGAGTGACCACAGGCAGCTATTACGCGGGGCCGTCGATCTCGTTCGCCACCAGCAAGCTGTGGCTGCAGGTCGGGGCCGGGTTCGGCCTCGGCGATACTGCCAGCGGCACTTTCGTCCGTTCGGTGATCGGATTGAACCTGTGATCGCGCGGGTCGTCCCACTCCTGGTCCTCGCATTCGCCTGCAGCTCCGCGCCGTCGCGTCCGCTCAGCGAGGAGGAGCGCGTGTACCGGGCGAAATGCACCTCGTGCCATCGCGCTTACGAACCCTGGGACCGGTCCGATTGGCCGGCGGTGATCGACAAGATGCAGGCAGACAAGAAGACGCACCTGAGCCCGGAGGAGCGCGCGCAGATCCTCACGTTCCTGCAGGGGACTCCCGCCCCCGCATCACGCTGAGAGGCAAGGAAGCGTGCCCTTGTAAGCTTACCTCCTCTTCCGATAAACTGATTTGGCCGACGGCCTGAGCAGTAGCGGGAGAGGGACGTGCCGAGCGCGCCGAGCCGGTTCGAGGTGGAGCATCTCCACCGCCTGATGATCGAGGCGTCGATCGAGGCCGCGCAGCTCGATCGGCGGCTCGACGAAGCGCGCAGTGCCGACAGCCTCTGGCCTGTCCTGCGGCATTGGTCCGAGGCTGCCGGGGCGCTGGACGAGGCCATCGAGCGGGCCAGCCCGGCCCTGCAGCGCGAAGGAACGCCCAGGGACCAGATCGATCGAATCCGGGAACGGCTGGATCACCTCGAGCAGCGCAGCCGGCAATTCGATCTCGACTTCGATCTCGATGACTGCGTCGAGACCTGGAGCTCGCTCGGCCACGACTTCGCGCAGCTCTCGGGCGGCCATCGCGACACCCTCGTCCTTCTCCTGCGGCATCACCGACCGGCCATCGACCAGGCGACGGCGCTGCTGGCGGAGGCCCAGCGGCACGAGGGTCTCTTGCGGGAGCAGCACCGCAAGGTGGTCGGGCTGCAGACGGACCGCGACCGCGCCCGCGCGAAGTACGAGCGGCTGCGGCAGTCGTACCTCGGCGCGCAGCGCGAATGGGAGGCAGCGCAGCGCCAGGAGGAAGCGCAGATCCCCGCGCAGCACGAAGTGAAGAAGCCTCCCTTTCCCGATCTGCGCGTGCTTCGCGACGAGAGGCCCTCGCCGCTGATCGTGCGGCTGCCGGTCTCGAAGGAGGGAGGACCAAAACCGCTACCGGCCTTCTCCAGGCCGGCGGCGATCGCGATGCGCTCTGCGCCCAAGCTGGTCGCCACGAAGAAGGCGGAGGAGAAGAAGCCTGCCTCGCCTCGCAAGCCGCGGGGGCCGGCGATATTCGCTGGAGCGCAGCCGAAAGCGCCCCCGCACCTGCGACCTCGCCCGCACGCTACCGCCGCCGAGCACCACCTCGCCCGCTTCGATCATGTACTCGGACCGCTCTTGTTCGAGGCGCGAGCGGTCCGGCAGGGAAAGCTCCAGCTGCACCGCCTGCTCGACCGCGACCACCAGCAGCGCAACGTGGTCGCAGCCCGGCTGGAGAGAACGCTCTCGCACCTCGCCACGGCTGCTCAGCGGACGCTGACGGACCCCAACGCCGGACAGCTGCGCGCCCACCTCGCGCAGATCGATTCCGTGCTCGCGCGCCTGCAGGGCAGGGGTCGTGAGGAGCTGCTCGAGGGCGCCCACGTGGTGGGCTCGATTCTAAGGAAGATGAATTCCATCGCGGCGAGCGCGGGTGGCGCATCGCACATCGCCGGGTTTCGCAAGCTGATCGAGGAGCGCAAGGCCGAGCTGCAGCGCATCGCCCGCACGCAGCTCGCCGCTGAGCTTCCGCGGCGTGGCGCGATGGGCTTGGACGCACTGGTGGGCAAGCCGCAAGCTGCGCATGGGGTGCTGGGTACCGCGAGCCTCCGCGGCGGATTCCAGGGCTCGGCGCACCTCGGCGGCTTCGGAGGCGGAGCTGGCGGTGGGCTCGGCGCGCTCGCCGGTACGCAGGCCCTGGGAACGACGCTCGCGAAGCAACTCGAGCACCGGCTCCGCCGCGGTCGACCCGAAGAGACCGCCACGGTTCTCCGCGAGGGGTCGCCGAACACGGCGTTGCGGGAGCTGGCGGCAAGAGCGGAGTTGAAGCGCCAGCAGCTCGCGACCCGCGCCGCCAGGCGCCCTGCGGGTCCCATCTCCTCGGCGGCGCTTCTCGAGCGCTTTCGCGAGCACCCGAAAGGGAGGGCCTTCGCCGCGCACCTCGCACCAGGAGGACCGCTGCGCGCTCTATGCGAGGTCGCGCAGCGCGGGCACGGGCTGCCCATCGGGCAGGCAGCGCAGCATTACCTGGCCTCGCGCGGGTCGAGTCAGGTGTGGAACGCGGTAGCGACGTTCAACACGTTGGTCGGTGAAGGGCACAGGCCACGCTTCAGCTTCGGCAGCTGGTTGAAGAAGAACGTATCGGACCACGTCTCCCACGCTCTGCAGGGGGTCTCGCAGACGGTGACCCAGGCGACCAGCGCCGCGACCAGCCTGGCTGTCGCCGCGCCGCGGGGGATCAGCAGCTTCGCGAACCTCGGATTGGATATCGGCCGCCGTGTCGGCGGCCTGGTGCGCGGTGCGGCGCGAGGCATCGGCGGAGCGATGGTGTCCGTTGGGCGCGGCGCGCTGCGCGCGGCGGAGAACATCGGCCGCTTCCCGATCGGGTCCCTCCGCCAATCCGGACATGCGCTCGCGCAGGTCGTCTCCGGTGGCATGCAGGCGCCGCGCGGGGCGGCGAGCTGGGCCCAGCGCAAGGCGGGCGCAGCGGCGGACTGGAGCCGCCATCAGGAGCAAGGTGCGGCGCACTGGCTGGGCGAGAAAGTCCATTCCGGCCTCGAGTGGGCGAGGAAGACCGGCGTCGCGGGCGCCGTCGGAACGGGTCTGCGCAAGGGGCTGAGCTTCGTCAAGAGCGCCGCCGAGCGCACACCGCTCGGGTACGCGGTGAGCAAAGGCTACGGATTCGTGAAGTCGGGTGGCCTGATCAAGGTCTGGAACGCCACCCGCCACGTCGCCGGTCAGGCCTGGGCAGGGCTGAAGGGCGCGTATGAGATGACGTCGAGGTTCCTGCAGAGCCCGGCCGGTCAGCTCCTCGTCACCGGTCTGTCCCTCGCCGCCAGCTTCATTCCCGGCGGCATCGTGGTGAAGGCGGTGATCGGCGCCGGAATCGGCGCGATGCAGGCCATCAGCGAAGGGAAGGACTGGAAGTCGGTGCTCGCGTCCGCTGCCGGTGGCGCGCTGACCGGGGCGCTCCCCTTCCTGAAGATCGGTCCGCTGGCGAAGCTCGGAATCGGAGCGCTGCAGGGCGGGATCACGGCGCTGGCCTCGGGCGGCTCGCTCAAGGACGCTCTGAAGGGCGCGGCGGGCGGAGCTCTAGACGCGTTCGACCCCGGCGCCTTCCACGCGCTCAAGAAGCTGAAGGGGTTCACCACGGCGGAGAAGCTGCTTCACGGCAAGAACCTCTCCAAGGCGGAACGTCAGCTGCTGCGGTCGCACAAGCTGGCGGCTCCGCTGCGTGCGCTAGAGAAGGCGATGTCGAATCCGCGCGCGCGCAAGACGGTCGGCGCGCTGGAAAAGGCGACGAGCCGGGGCGTCAAGGGCGGCATCTGGGTGAGCGGCAAGGCCGCGAAGGCGCAGCATGCGCTCGACAAAGTGGTCGGAGCGGGCGACAAGCTGCATGGAGCGCTCTCGCAAGTGCACGATCTCGCGCCGAGCCTCGCCGACGTCCTCGGGGACAACGCAGCGGGTCACTTCGTCAGCCAGGCCGGCGAGTGGGCGGGTGAGAGCGACGACAAGCTGGAGAGGGCGCTCGGGTACGGGCATACCGCCTCGAGCACGCTGTCGCAGTATCGCGGGTATCTGGACAACGGGCTCGGTTTCGCCGGCGTCAAGGACCCGGCCAAGGCGTACGAGAAGATGATGGCGCGCAAGGACCTCCGCGCCGGCAAGAAGGGCGCCCTCGAGCACGTCGCGCAGCTCAAGCTCGAGGACCACCGCCGCAAGCATCCGGAGCTCCATCTCGCTGAAGCCACGCGCAAGCGCCGGCATCCGCGCCCGGAGCGCAGCGGATTGGAGAAGGCCATCGCTCGCGGCCGGCGGCTGGCGCGAAAGGGCCGCAGGGTGGCGCAAGGAGTCCACGACGGGCTCGGCAAGGTGCACGACGTGGTCGAGAAAGGAATCGCCGGCGCCGACAAGGTGGAGTCGGGATTGGAGCTGGCCGCCGCGCTCGCCCGGCAGGGCGCCGGCATCGCCGGGGACGACAGCGAGCTCGGGCAGTACCTGAACCAGGTGGCCGATCGAGCCGAGCACATCCACGGCTATGTCGAGACCGGAATCGGCGTCGCGCATGAATTCAACGACACGGTCGGCGCCACGCACGACCTGATCGAGGGCCTTCCTGGCATCCGAAAAGACGGAGAGCACGAGAGCGCTACGCACCTGCATGGCGGCCACCGGCACGCGAAGAAGTCGCCGCGCGATCTCCCGGAAGCGAAGGAGGTCGGGCCTCACGAGAACCGGCCTCGCGTGGCGAAGGCGCATACCGCAGCGCGGGCGCCCGCGGCGGCCCCGCACAAACACGATCCGACGAAGTCGATCCAGCACGGCCTGCGGGCCATCGAGAAGTACAAGAGGAAGGCCATCAGGGCCGGCAGGCGGCTCGATTCGGGACTGACGAAGGTCGAGACGGCGCTGAACAAGGGCGTCGCGGTGGGCAAGAAGGTCGACTCGGGTCTGGAGAAGCTGGCCGCGGTCGCCGACCAGTTGGGCGACATGCTCGGCGACGAATCGGCTCTCGGCCATCTCGCGCACCAGGTCGGTGAGGGGGCCGGAAAGGGGCACGAGAAGCTCCACCAGGCGCTGCACGTCGCGCAGACCGGAGAGAAGTTCCTGCACAAGGGCCACCAGATCTTTCATCTGGGGCTTGAGGCGGCCCAAGGACATCACGCAAGACATCTCGAGAAGGTTCACGGGAAGAGACCGCCGGACGGGGATCGGCACGCCGGCCGCGAAGCCCACCTCGCCGTCCACGGCGGCTGGGATCCGGGCAAGGGATCCTCCGGCGGCGACCATGGCATGGCGCCTCCGGAGGCGAGCCCGGAGCAGGCCGTCCAGAACGCGCTCCACTGGGTGACCGCCTTCGGCAAACAGGTCAGCGCGGCGGTCAAGCAGATCGAGCGGCTGATGCACGCCGGGCGCACGAAGGAAGCGAGCGACCGGGTGCAGGCGCTGCGCGCGATGAGCGAGCAGACCCGGCTCGAGGTGACTCGGGCGGTGCAAGCCGCTGCGCAAGATCCCCAGCTGTCGAAGCAGGCGGCGGGCGCGCGCAAACACTACCTGGAGATCCGCGCGCACCTGCTCCAGTTCATTCGCGGGTTGCAGGCCCTCGACCTCGACGCCGGGGGGACGGGCGAGGCCGAGGCGAAGGGCGATCGCACGCATGCGGGCGGATCCCCCACGCGTGCTCAGAAGCACCACGACCCGGTCGGTGATCTGATCGACGGCATCCTCGGCGGCGAGGACGGAAGGATCCATGCCGACCGCGGAGCGGCGCGCGGCGACGTCCGGGTCGTCGACTTCCAGGATGTCGACGCGGCCGCGTTGGACATGTGGATCGGCTCTGGCGAAGGGGTCATGCTCTTTTCCGAGGTCTTTGGCGCTTTCATTCCCGCGGAAGGCGCAACCGCCGTCCACTCCCGGCGGCACCGGGGGGGCGACCACGCGCCCCAGGAGCAGCGCGGGTCGCGTCCCAAGAGAGGCGGCTTCTTCGCCAGGGTATTCGACCGCCTGGAAGGATTCGCCGAGCGGATCGCCGGCTGGGCGAAAAAGGGCTCGACGCTGCTGGGGAAGGGCACCCACTACGCCGAGATCGGGATGCACGGGCTCTCGCAGCTCGAGGGCGCGGCTGGCAAGGTGCAGAGCGTCGCGGGGAAGACCGAGTCGTTCCTGGAAGGAATGGGGCTCCACACCCTCGCCGGTTACGCCGGCAAGATCGGCGGAACCGCCGGCCGCGTAGACGAGGAGGCGAGGACCGTCCACGGCGGGTTGAAGAAGGCCGATCACTGGATGGGCGAAGGAAAGCACGTCGCGGACGAGGTGGAGCACGGCGCCAACGCAGCGGCCGGCATCTTCGGCAAGGCAGGGCAGGCACGCTTCGGCGCGCTCGTGAGCCTCTTCAAGTCCTCGAAGCACGGCGATGGGACTGACGGCAGGCTCTCGCCCGAGAAGGTCCGGCTCGGCTCGCCCTTCGACGAGCCGCGCCGGCTCGACGTCGCCACGCTCTCGAAGATGCAGTCCTTCCTCGGCGGCGACTTCTCCGCCGTGCGCATCCATACGGGCCTCGGCGCCGCCGAGGTGACGCGGCGGTTCAACGCCGAGGCCGTCACGGTGAAGGACCACATCTTCTTCGCGCCAGGCCGCTTCAACCCGGCGTCAGTGGAAGGGCAGAAACTGATCGCGCACGAGCTGACGCACGTGCTGCAGAAGGGCCGCGCGAACCTCGACGTGCGCACCGCCGAGGGCGAGGCGCTCCACTCGGAGCACAGCTACGGGAATGGCCCGCCCATGGAGACGCTGAGCCTGCGCCGTCCCGAGCCGGGCTTCCGCCTCGCCCCCGACGGCGAAGGGATGGGCGCCTCCTCGGGCATCCACACCGCGAGGCGCACGCGCAGCCGGGGGCACGAGGCCGGCGGCAAGGACGAGCTGCCCGACGGCGAGGAATTCCTCGAGCAGATCTCCGGACGCGTCTACGAGCTCCTGATGGAGGACCTGGAGCACGCATTCGAGTCACGCTGACGTTTTCTTGCGCCGCTGGGACCCCGGTGTAGCGTCGCGGCGAGATGCTGGAGAGCCTCTCGCCGCGGAAGAAGCTGGTGCTCGGTGCTCTCGGGGCCTCCCTGTGCCTGAGTGCGATGTCGCTCGCGGGCGCGAAGGGGCTTCGCCGTCTGGAACGGCTGCGGGCGGACATCGAACGGCAGGAGCAGAAGAACCGCGAGCTGCGCGAGGAGAACGCGCGCCTCGCCAGGACCGTGCGCGAGCTCTCTCCGCCCCTTCAAGATTGGGCGCTGGAGAAGGCGGCGCGCGAGCAGCTCGGGTTCGTGCGACAGGACGAAGTCCTCTTCAAGTTCGAGTGACCGATGCCGCCGCGGACGGGCAGAGCACGGAGCTGGGCGGCCCTCGCGGCGCTCCCCACCGCGGCCGGCGCGGTGTGCGTCCTGCTGCTCTGCGGTGCGTTCTCGAGCGCGCATCCCGCACCGTGGGCATTGCTCGCCGCCGCCGTCCTGGGCGCACTCGCCCGCTGGGGGCTCTCGACCCGGCGCAGGCCCTGGTACGCGCTCGAGGAGGGATTCGTCTGCGCGCTCGCGGTGCTGGCGCTCACGCAGCTCGCGCCGCCCCTGCAGCCGCTCATGTATCTGCTCGCGGCGGCGTACGTGCTGGCCCTTCCGTTGCGCTCCGCCATTCCGCTGCTGGCAGCGCTGGTCGCGCTCGACGCCGGGCTGACGGTCCCCTGGCCGCAGATCGCCGCGCACGCCTCGTTCGCCGTCCTTTTCGCGGCGCTGTACCACGCGCTGCTCGGAGCGCGGCTGGCGGCGGCGCGCCGCGCGGAAGGGCTAGCGGTGCGCAAGCGCGTCGCTGACGCGGAGGCGCGGGCCCGGGAGCTGCGGCTGGTCGCCGTCTCTTCGGACGGGCCGGACGCCGCGGAGCGGCACCTGCTCGCCGGCGTCGCCGAGGTGGAGGAGGTCCTTCGCGGCGCGCTCGCCGTAGCCGAGGCGGCGCTGCGGCCGCACACGGTGGCCGTATTCCTGCTCTCGCCCGACGGGGAGAGCGTGCGCCTGCGGGAGTGCGCCTCGGTGAGCGAGAGGCTGTTTCGCGGCCCGCTCTCATCGCGCGAAGGCGCGGTCGGTGCCGTTCTCAGCGCGCAACGCTCGGTGCGGCTCGACGACGGCGCGGCGCAGATCACGTACTACGAGGAGCGGTCGCCGGTCGCGGCCTTCTGCGGCGTCCCGCTCCAGGAGCGTGGCGGCGGACTGATGGGAGCGTTGGTTGCGGATAGGGCGGCGAGATTCTCGGCGGAGGAGCAGCGCGTCCTCGAGGCGCTCGCGAGCGAAGTCACCCGCGCGGTCGAGGCGGAGCGGCTGCTCGGCGCGGTCCGGCGGGAGAAGGAGGAGAAGGCGCGATTCTTCCGGGCGCTGGAGGAGCTGAACAAGACCACCACGCCGCAGCAAGCGGCGCAGACGGCCATCGCGCAAGCAAGGCAGATGTGCGGCGCCCTCGATCTCTGTGCGATCACGTTGGTCGAGGATCGGCGCCATCGCGTGGTGGCGGTGGACGGGGAGGGGGCGTCGCCGCTGCGCGACCTGTCCTTCGGCGAGAATGCCGGTCTGGTCTGCAACGTCGTCAAGCTCGGCGCACCGTTGCCCGGGCGCGCGCTCGGCGCGATGGACCGGGTATTGATCTTCGACGCGGGGACGGTCGTGCGCGGCCTGGCGGCGCTGAAGATCTTTCCCCTCAAGGCGGGCGAGAGCGTGGTCGGGACGCTGGTGTGCGGCTCGCACAGCCCGGACGCACTTCCGGAAGCCGCGCAGAAGGAACTGGCGATGCTGGCGCTGCAAGCGGCCGAAGCGCTGGTGCGCACGAGGCTGTACGCCCAAGCCGAGCGGCTCGCCACCACGGACGGGCTCACCGCCCTGCTCAACCGCAGGACATTCAATGCGCAGCTTCATGCCCGCTTGCGAGAAGCCGAGCGCTACCAGCGGCCGCTCTCGCTGCTCCTGCTGGACATCGACCACTTCAAGCAGGTGAACGATGGCTACGGGCATCCGGCGGGCGACGCCGTGCTGCGCAGCGTAGCGAGCTTGCTGACGAGACAGGCGCGCGAGACGGACATCGTCGCCCGATACGGCGGCGAGGAGATGGCGCTGATCCTTCCCGAGACGGACGCTCGCGGCGCGCTCGCCATCGCCGAGCGCATCCGCAAAGCGGTGGGCGGGGCGCACCATCCTACCGACCAGGGGACTTTGAAGGTGACGGTCAGCGCCGGCCTCTCTACCTGGTCCGGCGGCGCCGACGGCGCCGAGGAGTTGCTGGTGGCCGCTGACAAAGCGCTGTATCGCGCGAAACAGGCTGGACGAAACCGTGTTTTCGCCGCAAATCCCGCTTCCCCCGGGGTCCACGGCGATCTACGATCCGTCCTTCCCGGGAGCCCAGGTTGAGAAAGAACTACGTCCTCGACACCAACGTCCTGCTCCATGACCCGCGCGCTCTCTTCCAGTTCAAAGACAACAACGTCATCATCCCCATCTACGTCGTCGAGGAGATCGACAAGTTCAAGCGCGACCTCTCCGAGCTGGGCCGCAACGCGCGGCAAGTGTCGCGCGATCTGGACGCCTTCCGGGAGGAGAACGGCAGCCTGACCGAGGGCGTGCCGCTGGAGAGCGGCGGGACGTTGCGGGTCCTGTTCACGGAGCGCGAGCTGCCCCGCGAGCTGATGAACCAGCACATCGCCGACAACCGCATCCTCGCCCTCGCCATGGACGTCAAAGAGCGCGAGCCGAATCTGCGTTGCGTGTTCGTCACCAAGGACATCAACCTGCGCATCCGCGCCGACGCGCTCGGGCTGGTGACCGAGGACTACGAGAACGACAAGATCGAGAACCCCGAGGTCTACATGGGGGTTCGCGAGCTCGAGGTCGGCAAGGGCGACATCGACGACTTCTACGCCCGCGGCGAGCTGGCCCCGCCCGATGGGATCAACGGTGTGTATCCGAACGAGTTCGCGCTGCTCAAGGACCGCAACGCCCCGAATCACACCGCGCTGAGCAAGTACAGCGCGCAGAAAGGCCGGTTCGTCCCGCTGCTCAAGTCGCTGAAGGAGGGCGCCTGGGGACTGCGGCCGCGCAACAAGGAGCAGAGCTTCGCGCTCGACCTGCTGCTCAAC
>Ga0209474_10004853_pt1 | contig 11539 bp, 10 predicted proteins | sample GraSoiAngelo_145_FD_185902 | JGI IMG/M metagenome (GOLD analysis project Ga0209474, IMG submission 185902) | Grasslands soil microbial communities from the Angelo Coastal Reserve, California, USA - 14_1009_05_20cm (SPAdes) (version 2) | ecosystem: Environmental > Terrestrial > Soil > Grasslands...
GCACCGTGTCCCGCCAGCCGGCCTTCGCCAGGTGGTAGGCCACGCTGGTGCCGGTGATCCCGCCCCCAATGACGACGGCGCGCGCACGGCTGGGTAGTGCAGTCATGCGCGCGCCGCTCCGCTCAGAACGTCGAACGACTACTCAACCGGGATTTCCTGATGGATGCGAGCCAGGTCGATGCCTTGCCGCTTCCGCACCACCCGTGCCACCACGTAGATCGCGAGTGCAACTCCGTAGGTAATGACGAAGTAGACGAGCGGCATGAGGTTGGTTGTGAAAGCTGTTCCATAGACGGTATTCAGGGACCACTCGACCAGCATGAACCCAAGGAAGATCGCGCTTACCACCCCGGTGATCGTGATCACCGGGATGCCGGCGACCTTGAAGCGCGCAATCGGCGAGTTCTCGAAGATATCCTTCCGCCGCCAGGGCATGATGGCCGCCGCGATGACCGTCCCCAGGAATGTAACCGCGATCACGGCGGTGGCGTCCAGGAAGATGACCTGGAAGTTCGGCCGGAATGACCAGATGGCGCTGACCACGAGTGAGGGCACGATCATCAGGATCAGCGAACCGTAGGGGACGCGCCGCTTGGCCGAAATGTTCGCGGCCCACTCGGGCAGCACCCGGTCGAAGGCGGCAGCAAAGATGACCCGGGTCGACGAGAGGAAGAGCGTCCCGGCCCAGCCGAAGAACCACAGCCCCATGACCGCGATCAGCAGCGCCTGGAACAGGTGGTTGTCAACCAGCCAGCCCGCGAGCATGACCGGATATGGCCAGATGCTCACCGGTGGTGCCGGCGAGCCCGCGAGAAAGAGGCTGTTCCAGTAGGACGCGTTGGCCGCGTAGTAGAAATCCCAGCCGATCGTCTTCACGATCAGCAGGATGATGACCGCCACCAGGGCAACCGTCACCCAGAGCCCCCAGAACATCGCGGAGAAGACCTTGCGGTACTCCTTGGCGCCGCGCACCTCGCCATAAAGCGTCGCTCCCCAGACCGGCCAGAGCAGGTAGAAGGCGAGGAAGGGGAGCAGCAGCACGGTGGAGGTGATGCCGAAGGTGCCGAACCCGATACCGGTCGTGCCGTTCTTGGCGGCCGCCGCGATGGTGGCCTGGTAGGCATTCCCGGAGGCGCCAAACAGCGAGGCGGCCTCCCGGTTGAAGGCGTTCACGAAGGCGTCGTGGGATGAGACGAGCAGAAGCCCGAGCATGACGACAAGTCCTACCATCCCCAGCCAGAAGCAGAACCGCTGGATCTTGGCATACCCCTCCATGCCCAGGGTGATGACCCAGCTAACGAAGGCAAGCACGATCAGGCAGCTCACAAAGATGCCGATCTGGCTGCTGAAGAAGGTGGCCAGGCCAGTCCAGCCAAGCGTGTACGCCAGCGGCGCGAAGAACTGGACGACGAGGATGTTGGCGTAGATCGGGGTCCACAGCCACAGCGTGAACCACCAACCGGTGATGGCGAGGACGAAGCCCACCCCGCCGCCGAGGATGCGGCTTTGCCAGGCATAATCGCCGCCGGCGCGCGGCATGGCGCTCACCAGCTGCGCATAGGTCAGCACCAGGAACGTCACGAGCACCCCAGTGAGAAGGACCGCTCCCAGAAGCTGACCGTCCGGGATGGCATAGACGAACGACATGCCGTAGAGCCCGAGCGTGACCAGGTTGACCGACCAAAATGCATATAAGAAGGCGTCGAACGTCGACCAGGCCTTGACGAGCCCGGTGGCGTTGCGCAAGAACAACGTTTGCCGAGGCGCATCCGTCGAAGTCGCCATTACTTCCTCCTTCGAAATGTGATAGACGATCGATGAGGCGCCGCCGGGCGTGTGGTGCTCTAGGGCTTCACCTCCTACCCGTTGACCAACTGGTAGTTCTTGATGCCTTTTTTCTGGTCCAGCTCGATGATCGACGCGAGCAGCATCCCTTCTTCGTAGGCGCTGCCGGGATTGATGGCGAGCGTCCTGCCCAAGCGGGTGATGCCCTTCCCCTCGTGGATGTGGCCGTGCAGCGACAGCATCGGCTGATACTTGTCAATCGCATCCCGGACCGCCGTCGAGCCGACGTGTCGGAGCGCCCGGCCGCCGTGCAGCGGCTTGAGATTCTCGTCCAGGGCCGGTGCCTCGTCGAGTGAGGTCCCGAACGGGGGCGGGTGGAAATTGAAGATCGCCCGGCTCATCTCCTTGATGTCGCGGAGCATCGGCTCCATTCGCCTGGCCAGCTCCTCTTCGGGCGCCTCGCGGTAGGTGTGCCAGGGCGTCGGGTTGGCCCAGCCCGAGGAGATCATCTCGTAGCCACCGATGTCGATCATCTTGCCTTCGGCCAGCTCGACGCGCGGCGCGTGCGCGATCACCTCGTCGATCTCCACTTCGTCGTCGTTCCCGGGGGCGACAAAGACGCGCACCTTGCTATCCTTCAGCTTCTCGGCGGCGAGCTGCATCCAGCGCTCGACCGTCTTGCACATCTGCTCGGTAAATAGTGTCTGGACCTTGGCCGGGTCTTTTTCGAGCTCGGCCACCTGCGCGGAGGTCATTCGAACCGGGTAGTAGCCCTTGCGCTGCACCTGCGACTCGACCTCGGCGACCTGGTCGCGGCCCACGCGCTGCGACACGCCGGAGAGCGTGAGCTCATAGCTGTCGCCGTCCTCGACGATCGGGATCATCGCCTTGCCGGTCATGTCGCCCCCGCAGATCAAGACGTCGGCGTTATAGAACTTGGCCGCGTTGAGGAACTTCCGCCAGCAGACTTCGGATCCGTGCAGGTCGGTCGCATAGAAAACTCTCACTCTTTGCCTCCTACAGAACTTTGCGGATGGCGTGCTCGAAGCCCGCGACGTGCTGACGCATAACGGATTCCGCTCTGGCGGCATCGCGCGAAACGATGGAGTCGAGAAGCTGGCGGTGCTCCTCAACGGCCTCCTTCAATCGGACGCCTCGGTCGAGGCCGAGGAACCAGATGCGGAGGCTCAGGTTGAAACTCTCTTCCAGCATCGCCTGCAGGAACGCGTTGCGCGTCGCCTGATAGACGAGCCGGTGGATGCGCTGATCGAGCCGCATCAGGTTGTGGACGTCGGCCTCGTCGATGGTGCTGAGCTCGGCCATCAGGGCTTCCATCTGTGCCCGGTCGCGGGCGGTCGCCCGTTCCGCGGCGAGCCGCGCGGCATAGCCTTCCATCTCCGTACGCACCTCGGTCAGGCGGTGGAGATCGGTCATGTTGATGTCCGACACGAAGGTGCCGCGGTGCGGAACAAAGGTGACCAGGTTCTCGTGCGCCAGGCGTTGCAGGGCCTCCCGAATCGGCGTCCGCCCCAGCCCCAGCTCCTGCCGCAGCCTCGCTTCCTCGATGACCGAACCCGGGGCGAGCCTGAGCGTGACGATCTGGTCCCGGATCAGGAGGTAGGCGCGCTCGCCCTGCGACCGTGCCGAGGCGCTCTGCAGGACGACCGTCTGCAGCGTCCCCTCCTCGCCGCCTCGGTGCAATCGACGAGCCGCGGTCAGCCCGCTCGCCAACTTCCCCTCCCGTATATCGGCCGTACACCAGCGATATATCGGCCTGCGCCGACGCTAACACGGCTTCCGAGCGTGGTCAAGGCCTAACTCGCGCGCGGGGCTTTTCACGTTTCGCCATCCTCGTTATGCTGTGAGCCGGCGGGCGAAGACCGAGGAGGGATGCGGTGAGCGGCGTGCCTGCGCAGGCGAGAGTCGTCGTGATCGGAGCTGGGATCGTGGGCAACAGCATGGCCTACCACCTGGCACAGCAGGGTTGGAAGGAGATCGTCCTGATCGACAAGGGCTCACTTCCCAACCCGGGCGGATCCACCGGGCACGCCTCGAACTTCATCTTTCTCACCGACCATTCCAAGGAGATGACGCTCTTCACCCTGGACAGCGTGCGCCAGTACAAAGAGTTGGGAGTCTTCACCCAGAGCGGCGGCGTCGAGGTGGCGCGCACTACCGAGCGGATGGACGAGCTCAAGCGGCGCATGGCGTCCAGCAAGGCCTGGGGTATCGATGCCGAGTTGGTGTCGCCGGCGGAGGTCAAGCGCCTCGTGCCCTTCATCAACGAAAAGATCATCCTCGGTGGTTTCAGTACGCCAGGCATCGGCACGGTCGACTCGCTGCGAGGTGGGACTTTGATGCGCGAGAAAGCGCAGGCAATGGGCGCCCTCACCGTGGTGGCGAGCACCGAGGTGACGGGCATCGATGTCGAAAACGGCCGGGTGCGGCGCGTGCGGACGGACAAGGGCGACATCGAGACGGAGACCGTGGTGATCACGAGCGGCATCTGGAGCCCGCGTCTCGCCCGCATGGCCGGCGCCGCGATCCCGCTCAGCCCCGCGGTGCACCAGATGATCAGTGTCGGGCCCGTGCCGCTGTTTGCCGACACCGTCGGCGAGATCAAGTACCCCATCATCCGCGACATGGATACCAACGGCTACGAGCGCCAGCACGGCGGCGACCTCGAGGTCGGCTCCTACGACCATCGGCCGATCCTGTGGGAACCCGACGATATCCCGTCGCTCGGGCAATCCAAGCTATCGCCGACCGAGTTGCCCTTCACCAAGGAAGACTTCGATGAATCGCTGGAGCACGCGCTCGAGCTGATCCCCGACATCCTCGGCGACCCGAGCGTCGGCATCCGGCACGCCATCAACGGACTGCTGTCGCTGACGCCGGACGGGCTGCCGCTGCTGGGCGAGACGCCGGAAGTGAAAGGCCTGTGGTCCGTGGCGGCGATCTGGATCAAGGAAGCGCCCGGTATCGCGCGCTGCGTCGCCGAGTGGATGACGTCGGGTGTCCCGGAGATCGACCCCTCGGGCTCGGACATCGCGCGCTTCTACGACCACCAGAAAACCCGCGCCCACATCCGTGGGCGCACCGCGGAGGGGTTCAACAAGACCTATGGCATCGTCCACCCGCGCGAGCAATGGGAATCGAACCGACGAGTCCGGGTCAGCCCCTTCTATGAGCGCGAGAAGGCGCTGGGCGCGGTCTTCTTCGAGACCGCCGGGTGGGAGCGTCCCAATTGGTACGCGTCGAACAGGCCGCTCCTCGACGAGTACGGCGAGCGCGTGATGCCGCGCCGCTATGAGTGGGACGCGCGCTGGTGGTCCCCGATCATCAACGCAGAACACCTCGCGATGCGCGACCGCGTGGGTATGGTCGATTTATCGGCGTTTGCGGTCTTCGATATCGCGGGCAGTTGCGCGCTCGATTACATGCAGAAGATGTGCGTAGTCCAGGTGAACGTCCCGGTCGGGCGCGTCATCTATACCTCGTTGCTGAACACAGCTGGCGGGATCAAGGCCGATCTCACGGTGATGCGGCTGGGCTCAAACCATTTCCGGGTGGTGACCGGCGGCGCCGACGGCATGCGCGATCGCAAGTGGTTCTCTGACCACCTCCCGGAGGACGGCGCGGTCCAGATCACGGATCTGACCTCCAGCTGGGCCACGATCGGCGTCTGGGGGCCGCGTGCCCGCGACCTGTTGCAGTCGATCACGGATGCCGACGTGTCGAACGAGGGCTTCCCCTTCGGAACGTGCCGGTTCATCGACATCGGGCCAGTGCGGGCGCTCGCCTCGCGCATCTCATACGTTGGCGAGCTGGGCTGGGAGATCTACGTACCCTTCGAACAGGGGGCGCGACTGTGGGATGCGATCTGGGAAGCCGGGAAGCCGCAGCGGATCGCGCCGGTCGGCATCGGCGTCTACGGGACGACGGGTCGCTTGGAGAAGTGCTACCGCGCCTACGGCAACGAGCTGGAGCAGGAGTTCAACCTGGTGGAGACCGGCCTTGCCCGGCCCCAGGTCAAACCGCAGGACTTCATCGGTAAGGAGGCGTATCTCAAGCAACGCGCCGAACCGCCGGCGGTCACGCTGTGCACCATGACGATCGACGACAACACGTCGCGCTCCGGATTCAAGCGCTTCATGATGGGCCGCGAGCCGGTGCTGTCCCCGCAGGGCAAGCGCCTTGTCGACCGGCATGGACGCGGATCCTATGTCACCAGCGCCGGGTCAGGCCCGTCGGTCGGCAAGACGATCCTGATGAGCTTCCTTCCGCCAGAGCAGGCGAAGGCCGGCACCAAGCTGGCGGTCGAATATTTCGGCGAGCAGTATCCGGCGACGGTCGCCGTCGTCGGCCCAACGCCGCTCTTCGATCCGCAGAACACCCGCGTGCGGAGCTGAGGCCGGGCGCCCATGGATGTCCTGGTCTGCATCAAGCGCGTCCCCGCCACGGCCGGCCAGATCACATTGACGCCCGACGGCCAGGACATCGACACGCGCTACCTCGGCTTCACCATAAGCCCCCACGAGGAATGCGCTGTCGAGGAAGCCGTCCGAATGATCGAGGTCCACGGCGGAACCACGACCGTACTGACGTTGGGGCCCGAGGCCGCGGCCGACCAGCTGCGTGATGCGATGGCGCTCGGCATCGAGCGAGCGATGTTGCTGGAAACCGATGGCCGCGAGTGGGATCCCGTCGCGACGGCATCCGCGATCGTCGAGGCGATCGAGGCCGAGCGGGCCGCCGGGCGCAGCTACGACCTCGTGTTGTTCGGGAACGAGTCGGCTGACAGCGCTGGATACCAGGTGGGTGTCCGCGTTGCCGACGCCCTCGACCTTCCCTGTGTGACGGGGATCAAGGCGATCGCGCTGTCCGATGGCCGGGCGATGGTCCGCCGCCAGACGGAATCGGGCTGGGAGACGGCAGACATATCGCTCCCCGCCGTGCTGACGGTGAAGGAAGGGATCAACCTGCCGCGCTACCCGTCTCTCCCTGGGCGGCTCAAGGCGAAGAAGAAGGAGATCGAGCGGAGCAAGCCGCAGTGGCAGAATGGAGGTCTTACGAAGATCCGTCTCAAGCTGCCAGTGCAGGCCGAACACACGGTCGAAATCCTCGGGAAGAATGGCGACCCGGGAGCGCAGCTGGTCGAAGTCTTTCAGCGGCTGCGGTTGCTCTGACCATGGTCCTCACGTTTATCGAGCACGTCGTCGGAGCGCCGACCATGCTGTCCCTCGAGGTGCTCACGATGGCAAACCGCCTCGCTCGCGAGATGGGCACCCAACTCGAGGCCGTAGCGATTGGTCCGAACGCGGCCGCCGCCGCCGGGATCCTCTCCTCGTATGGGGTGAGCACCCTGCACGTTGCCGCCGACGGACGGTTGGCCGACTACGCGCCGGCAGCCTGGGCGCACGCGATCGCCGAGCTCGCCGGCCAGGGCAACCCGCGCATCATCATCGGGACGGCGAGCGACCGTGGCGGTGAGGTCATGGCCCACGTCGCCACGCGCATGACCTTGCCGATGGCCGCCAACTGCACCGAGATCGTTCCCGGTGATCCCTTCACCGTGACGCGTCAGCGCTGGGGAGGCAGCCTGCTCGAGGAGGCGCACCTCACGGGCACGATCAAGCTGTTGACGCTCGCGCCCCACGCACTTCAAGCCGAGGCGTCGCCCAGCCGCACCGAGGTCGCGACCGCCGCCTTTTCGCCGACGCTGGAGGATAAGGACTTTCGCGTGCGACTTCAACCGCAGGTCGAGGCCGATACCGGAAAAATCTCGCTCGCGCAGGCACGCGTCGTCGTCGGCGGGGGCCGCGGCGTGGGCAGCGCCGAGGGCTTCGCCGCCCTGGAGGAACTCGCCGGCCTGCTGGGTGGCGCGGTCGGCTGCTCGCGGGCGGTGACCAGCCTCGGCTGGCGGCCGCATAGCGACCAGGTCGGCCAGACCGGGACTCGGATCGCGCCGGATCTGTACATCGCGTGTGGGATCAGTGGCGCGATCCAGCACATGGTCGGCTGCCGAGCGGCCAAGCACATCCTCGCCATCAACACCGATTCCGCCGCGCCCATCGTCGCCCAGGCGGACTACGCGGTGATCGGCGATGTCCAGAAAGTGCTCGCCGCGGTCAACGCGCAAGTCCGACAGGTCAAGGCGGGCGAGCCGAGCCGAAGTCCTGCTTGAGACCGCTGGGGGTCGCCGCCGCTCTGATCGCCGGCACCTCGATCGGGCTGCCGCTGCTGGTTGCCGGAGCCTCGCTTTGGTCAGCCTCATCGGCACGTTGAGCCTCGGAGGTCCGCCCGCCGGTTCGCGTAAGGCAGCCGCCGCAGGGATGGCTGCGGCCGGCGCCGTCCTGGCGGTCGTGCTTCAGCTGGCCGGCTTCTCACTGGCTGAACGGGCAGTCCGATGTCCAGCCAACGGGATCGAGAGCGGTAGCGGTACCGGCGTTCTCGGCGGCTCCTACGAATACAGCTGCAACAACGGCAAGCTCACGATCTCGCGAAGACCCGACTGGGCGTCGCCCATACGGCCCGGTAAGGGCTTGCCAAGCCCAAAAACCGGCGGTATAGTTGTTGTGCCATGAGCACCGGTTTCGTGACGCGCAACAAAGTTCAGTCGCTGGATCGGGCGCTCGAGATCCTCAAGCTCCTCGGCACCGAGCCGGAAATGCGAGTCACCGACCTGGCTCGCCGGCTGGAAGTCCACAAGTCGACCGTCTTCCGCCTGCTGTCCACCCTCCAGGAGCACGGCCTTGTCGAACAGAACCCGAGCACCGAGAAGTACCGCCTCGGGTACGGCCTGGTGCGTCTGGCCGGCTCGGTTGTTTCCGAGCTCGACCTCGCCCGGGTCGCCCGCCCGGTATTGGAGCAACTCGCAATCCGCACCGGCGAGACCGTCAACCTGGCGATCCTCCAGGGGAGCCAGGTGGTCAACATCGACCAGATCGCGGCGCCCAACCTCGTCGTCAACGTCAACTGGGTCGGCAAACAGACGCCACTCCACGCCACCTCGAATGGCAAAGTCCTGCTGGCGTACCTACCCGAGGATGAGCGCCAGCGACTCCTGGCCGGGACGCTGCCCCGGCTGACGCCTCGCACCATTACCGACCCTCGCACGCTCGAGAAGCAGCTCCGGCGCGTCGTCGAGGACGGTTACGCTTTCACCCTCGAAGAGCTCGAACTCGGGTTGAACGCCGTGGCCGCCCCCGTGCGAGCCGCCGACGGACGGGTGCAGGCGGCGGTCAGTGTCGCTGGGCCCTCGTACCGAGTGACCCCACAGCGGCTGAGCGACCTTGGTGACTTGACGAAAGAGGCGGGCGAGGCCATCTCACGACGAATGGGCTACATCCCTGGAGGAGGCGAGGTATGAGTCGGGAAGAGGAGATACGACAGGAACTGTTCGATCACACGCTCAACGGGCACGCGCCCGAGGTGAAGGCCCTGACCGAGGAAGCGCTCAAGCTCGGCATGGACCCGATGGACATCCTCTTCAAGGCACTGATCCCCTCCCTCGAAGAGGTCGGCCGCCGCTTCGAGAAAGGTGACTTCTTCGTCCCCGAGATGCTGATTGCGGCGCGCGCGATGCAGGGAGCCCTCGTGATCCTGCGGCCGCTGATCGCGGAGACCGGCGCCAAACCGATTGGAAAGTACGTCATCGGCACGGTCAAGGGCGACATCCACGACATCGGCAAGAACCTGGTGATCATCATGCTCGAGGGGGCCGGCTTTGAAGTCGTCGACCTCGGGGTCAACTGCCCACCGGAGAAGTTCGTGGAAGCGGTGCGCACCAACGAACCGCACATCGTCGGCTTCTCCGCTTTCCTCACCACCACGATGCCGATGTTCAAGGTGAACATCCAGGCTTTGGAGAAGGCCGGCCTGCGTGACAAGGTCACCGTCATGGTTGGCGGGGCTCCGGTCACCGAGGAATACGCGAAGCTCGCCGGCGCCGACCACTACGCGCCCGACGCATCCTTCGCCACCAGGATGGCCAAGCAGATCGTCGGCGCGGCGCAGGCCGCTGAGAACGCAGCACTGACTCAGGCGGTCGAGCTCATCGACAAGACGCTGCGCAAGGGCTAGCAGGGTGCGCGTCATCGAGCGCCTCGTGGTCGCCGTCGAGAAGCCGCTGAAGGAAGCGGTGTGGGACTGCCGCATGTGCGGTCAGTGCATCCTGCACTCGACCGGCCTCAGCTGCCCGATGCGGTGCCCCAAGAATTTGCGCAACGGCCCCTGCGGTGGTGTGCGCGCCAACGGTAACTGCGAGGTGTATCCCGACAAGCGCTGCGTCTGGGTCGAAGCCTGGGAGGGCTCACGCCGCTTGCCCGTCTTCAAGGATCACATCGAGCATCTGCAGAAGCCCGTCGATTGGCAGTTGCAGGGCACCTCCTCGTGGATCAACCTCGTCAGTGGTCGAGACGGCGTCGCCCCAAAGGGTTGGGAGGCGCATGGCAGCTCCTAGCCGCTTAGCCGGACTGCTGCGCGACGGCCGCTTCGCGGTCACCGCCGAGCTGACGTCGACCAATAGCGCCGATCCCGAGGCGACCTGGCGGCTGGCCGAGGTGCTGCGGGGATCGGTCGACGCCGTCAACTGCACCGACAACACCGGCGCGCACGTCCACATGTCGTCGCTGGCCGCGGCCCACCTGCTGGTGGAGAAAGGGATCGAGCCCATCATGCAACTGACGGTCCGCGACCGAAACCGGCTCGCCCTACAGGCGGACCTGCTCGGTGCCGCGGCGCTCGGCGTCCGCAACATCGTGCTGATGAGCGGCGACGACGTGACCGCCGGCGATCATCCCGAAGCGCGCCGTATCTATGACATCGACTCGATGCAGCTCATCGAAGTCGCCGCGGGCATGCGCGACCGCGGTGTCTACCTGAGCGGGCGAAAGCTCGAGCAAGCCCCATCCTTCTTCATCGGCGCCGTCGAGAATCCCTTCGCGCCTCCCCTGGAATTCCGCCCCATCCGCCTCCAGAAGAAAGTTCGGGCTGGCGCCGATTTCATTCAGACCCAGCTGGTCTTCGACGTGCCGATCTTCACTCGCTTCATGTCGATGGTTGGCGACCTCGGCCTGACGGACAAGGTCTTCATCATTCCCTCGATCGGCATCCCGCGCTCGGCTCGCGGTGCTCGCTACATGCGCGAGAAGGTCCCGGGATTGCACGTACCGGATGCGGTCGTCCACCGGCTCGAGAAGACCCCGCCCGCTCGCCAGTCCCAGGAAGGGATCGAGATCGCGGTCGAGCTCGTCAAGGCAGTACGCGAGATTCCCGGCGTGGCGGGCGTCCACCTGATCGGGATCAAGTGGGAGGAGGGAGTCCTGCAGGTGGCCGAGGCTGCCGGTCTCCTTCCGAGGCCGACCGTGAGTCCCCTGGCGACCGTCGGCGGCAGCCGTTGATGGAAACCATCCTTCGTTCCCGCTCCCGAGAGATCGTCATCTCCGGCGACCGGCCATTCGTGATGATCGGCGAGCGGATCAATCCCACCGGACGCAAGGTCCTGGCTGCCGAGATGAAAGCGGGCGTGATGGATCGGGTCCGGTCGGACGCCATCGCCCAGGTCGAGGCCGGCGCCCAGATGCTCGATGTCAACGCCGGCGTGCCCCTGGTGGATGAGCCGGCGCTGCTGGTGGCGACGATCAAAGCCGTCAGCGAGGTGACCGATGTGCCGATCTGCATCGACTCATCGGTGATCGAGGCGCTCGAGGCGGCGCTGGCCGCCTACGAAGGCAAGGCGCTCGTCAACTCG
>Ga0209474_10004854_pt1 | contig 11538 bp, 9 predicted proteins | sample GraSoiAngelo_145_FD_185902 | JGI IMG/M metagenome (GOLD analysis project Ga0209474, IMG submission 185902) | Grasslands soil microbial communities from the Angelo Coastal Reserve, California, USA - 14_1009_05_20cm (SPAdes) (version 2) | ecosystem: Environmental > Terrestrial > Soil > Grasslands ...
ACCTGCTCCAGCAGATCGCAGCGCTCAGGCCCCCGGGAAGCATCGTCGTCGAGGAAGCACCGAGCAGCCGCGGAGCGATGCACCATTACCTTCCGATGCTCGAGCCCGACTCCTTTTATACGTGTGCGAGCGGCGGACTCGGTCACGGCCTCCCGGCGGCGGTCGGTGTCGCCCTCGCCCGCTCCGACCGCAGGGTGATCGCGCTGCTGGGCGACGGATCGGCCATGTATTCCATCCAGGGACTATGGAGTGCCGCGGAGCTCGCGCTGCCCGTCGCCTTCGTGATCGTCAACAACCGCGGGTATCGCGCGCTCGATGAATTCGCAGCGCACTTCGGCCTCGCGACGCCCCCGGGCACGCATCTGGCGCATCTCGATTTCTGCGCCCTGGCACGCGCTCAGGGTGTCGAAGGCGTGCGGGTCAGCCGTTGCGCCGAGCTCGATGGGGCGCTGCGCATGGCGTTCACGGCCACGCACCCGGTTCTCATCGAGGTGTGCGTCGAGGACTAGCCTTCAGTCGGCCGCCCCGAGCGTCCAGCCGCCGTCGATCGCGATCTGCTGGCCGGTGAGATACGCCGAGGCGGGCGAGGCGAGGAACAGCGCGAGCCCCTTGATATCCTCGGGAAAGCCGACGCGGTGCATGGGCATGAGCTTCGCCATCGCGCTCTGCACGTCCGGGTTCTTCGCATGCCCGCCACCGATGTTGGTGACGAAGAACCCGGGCGCAATCGCGTTCACCGTGATGTTGAAGGCGGCCAGCTCGAGCGCGACGCAGCGCATGAGGTGCACCGCACCGGCCTTCGCCGCCATGTAGGCCGAGCCGATCGCCGGCTCGCATTGGTAGGCCGCGACGGACGTCGTCACGATGAGCTTCCCCGAACGCTGCGGCTTCATGAGGCGCGCCGCCGCCCGGAGCGTTGCGAATACGCCGCCGAGGTTGACGTCGATGACGCGGTTCCAGCGCTCGTCGCTGTAGCTCTCGAGTGCGCCGGCGGGATTGCGCGTGCGCTGCGAGCCGGACCAGCCGGTGAGGAACCCGGGTCCCGAATCGATCCCGGCGTTCGCAAACACGATGTCGAGGCGCCCGTGGGCCACGGCCGCCGCATCGAAGGCGCGCTCGAGCGCGGCGTGATCGCAGACATCGATCACCTCCCCGCGCACCGCGTAACCGAGCGCCGCGAGGCGCCCGGTCTCGGCGGCGATGCGACCGGCGTCCACATCGAGGAGCGTGACGCGTGCTCCGCTCTCGGCCAGCGCCTCGGCGATGGCGAGCCCGAGGCCGCTGCCCCCGCCCGTGACGAGCGCGCCTTGGCCTGCGATGTCGAATAGCTCTGCGCACTTCACGCACGTTCTCCCGGCCGCCGCTCGCCCGCCGCTGCGGCAACATCCACCACGATCTTCATCCCCTCCTGGCGTCGCAGACGCTCAATGCCCTTCTCGATCACACCGTCGAAGGGGATGGTCTCGACCCAGCCCTCGAGCGGGTAGCTGCCGCGGGCCATCTCCGCGATGACCGCCGGAAAGGCATTCACCGACAGCGCCACTCCGGTCAGGCGCACTTCCGGCATCAGCAGGTCGAAGGGCGGGATGACGACCGGCTCGTGGTGGATCGCCACCACCACCGCGGTCCCATCGACCCGGGTGCCGTGCAGCATCGCGGCAAAGGCCTTGGCTCCCCCCGCCGCGTCGATCGAGGCATCGGCGCCGCGCCCGCCGGTGAGATCGCGGATCGCCGCCACCACATCGCACGCATCGGGATCGAGCACCGTGCGCGCGCCGAGAGCGGTGAGAGCCGCGCGCCGCGCCGGCGATGGATCCGCGACGATCGCCTCGACTCCGCGCCGCTTGAGCGTCAGGAACGCGCCCGCACCGATCGGACCTGCGCCGTGAATGGCGACCACCTGCCCGGCACTCACCGCACAGCGGTTCACCGTGTGCCACGCGATCGCGAGCGGCTCGATGAGCGCACCCTCGAGCGCCGAGACCCCCGGCGGAAGGGGGTGCGCCATGCGCCGCTTCACCACGGTGTACTCGGCGAGACCGCCCGGGCGGTTATACCCCTGGATCGCAAGCGTGGGACAGTGGTTGTACTGCCCGAGGCCGCAGTAAAGGCAGCGCCCGCAGGTCTCCACCGGTTCCACCGCCACCAGAGTCCCGACGGCGAGGTCCTCGATCCCCGCGCCGAGCGCGACGACTTCCCCGCACAGCTCGTGACCCATGATCACGGGGTTCTTGACGCCTGTCAGCGGATGAGGCGTGTCGCGCGTGGTGACCGGGCCGTCGAAGTACTCGAGCAGGTCGCTGCCGCAGATCCCGTTGTAACGAACGCGCAGCTTCACCTCGCCGGGCCCGGCCTCGGGCTCCGGCACCGAGGTGAGCCGCAGGTCCTGCCGACCGTAATAGAGCGCCGCGCGCATCGCTCCCCTCACCCGATGCCCACGTGCGCTCCCCTTCAGCCTTCGGGGGCCCGTCCGCCACCGCGCATCATCTTCGCGTAGTCCTCCTGCGACATGCCGGCCATCTGCGCGGCGACGTACTGGAAGCTCTTGCCGTCGGTCGCGAACAGCTTGGCGAGGAAGTAGATGTTGCCGCCGAGCGAGATCATTCGGCTGTAGTCCCGATCGAGCACCGCGCGCTTCTGCTCCTCGCTCATGGGCCAGCCATCGAGATACGCGCGCTCGTCCGCCTTGAAGCGCGTGCGGTTCTCGGGCTTCATCAGCGACATGCAGAACATGTTGAGGTGATAGCCGCGCCGGGCCTGGTCGGTGTCGAAGACCGTGGTTCCGGGAATGTTCGCGTAGGGCTTGGGCAGTGACATGTCGAACGCTCCGAGCTTAGCTTGAACGGCGCCGGACGCCGCGCTTCTCCTCGACACCCGCGACCCAACTGAGCACGTCGCGCAGCTCGCCGAGAATGCCGTGCGGCCGGTGCAAGCGCGCCTGCCGTGCCCAGTCCTCCCGGCGCGTCGTGCCCGTCGTCACCGCGAGCGCCGTCGCGCCGCCGCGGCGCGCCATGAGGATCTCGACGACCGGATCGTCGCCGACGACGGCCAGGGCCCGGACCGGCACGCCGAGGCGCCTGGCGACGAAGCGCAGCGCCCGGATCGAGGGCTTCCCGGTGAGCGTCATGGGTGCGCGCGTGAGGCGGCGGACGGCCGCCGTGATCGCAAACGAATAGCCGATCGTGCGCCCCTGCTTCGTGGCGAAGAAGGGGACGTCGGAGGCGACGCAGAGCTCAGCGCCACCCCAGATGGCTCGACAAGCGGCCTCGATGTCCTTCATGCCGCACTCCGGGTGCCACCCGACGAAGACCCCGCCGACCTCCGTCGCGCCCGCCTCTCCGGTGTGTACGGTCTCGATGCCGGCGTCGCGCAGAGCTTGGCCCACACCGCTGCTCCCGAGGACCAGCACGCGGCGGATACCGCGGCGCTGCATGTGATCCGCCGCGATGCTGGAGGGTGTGATCATCTGCTCGTCATCGACCGGGAGTCCCACCGCGCGCAGCTTCGCGGCCTGCTCCGCCGGCGGGTAAGCACTGCCGTTGGTGAGCAGCGCGAAGGGCACGTGCCGCGCCTTGAGGGCCGTGAGCACCTCGATCGCTCCCGGCAACACTTCGTAGCCATCGAGCGAGCGGTTGCTGAGGAGCAGCGTCCCGTCGACGTCGAACACCACGCCCTGCACCGCTCCGGTCCCCGACGCCCGGCCGCCCTGCACGACCGAACTCACGCCGGCAGCGTCCGCGAGCCCGCGCCGCCACGCAGCTCGAGCTTGAAATCCGACTTCACCACGCTGAGCTCCGAGACGCCGCGCAGCTTCAGGACCCGGCGCAGAAGCTCCATCACGGGTTTCGACTCCGGATCGTAGTGGAGCGCCGCGGGCCCCGCCGCTCGCATCGCGTCCACCTGAGTAGCCGGCATGGTGGCTCGCAGCAGGAGCTCTTCGTCCGATAGCTCGCGGCCGAGCCGCGCGCGCAGCTCCGCGATCGGCGGCATCGCCGGCTCGGCCCGCAGTTCCCTGGTGCGCGGCAGTGATTCGATGCGCTCCATCACCTCGGGTGCGATCGGAACGTTGGGCCGGCCGAAGCGCCCGAGCGCGTAGCGGATGGCCTCGTCGGGAATGGCCGCGTAGCGCTCGCGGCCGGTCACGTTGAGGAACGCCTGCGTCAGAAGTATCTGCGAAAACGGCGTCATCACGATCGGCCAGCCGAGCTCCTCGCGCACGCGGGCGATCTCCTCGATGACCGCCCCTTCGAGATGCACGAGCCCCTGCTCGGCGAGCTGGCGGCGCATGGTCCCGATCATGCCGCCGGGGAGCTGATGGCGGAGGTACCCGGCATCGAAGGGTTGCGTTGCGCCGACGGCGAGGCCCTCCGCCTCCGCGATGCGCGTGAAGAAGCGGTTCACCTCGGTGAGGGCCTCGATGTCGACGGGCACCGTATGGCCGAGGGCGCGCAGATTCTCCGCCACGCGCAGCGAGGGGGGATTCGAGATCCCGTCTGCGGTGGCCCCCGATGCACACTGCAGGGCGCTCACTCCGTACTCCACCGCGTCCATGTACAGCAGCTCCCCGAGCCCGATCGTGCAATGGGAGTGCAGCTCGAGCGGCTTGGCGCCGATTGCGGCCTTGACGGCCGGAATCAGCGTGCTCGCGCGCCGTGGCGACAGGAGTCCCCCGGGATCCTTGATGTAGATCGCGTCCACCTCCGGGCAGGCGGCGAGCTTGCGCGCGGCTTGCGCGTAATGGCGGTCGTCGTGGATGGGACTCAAGGTGAACACGAGCGCCGCGATGACGAATTCTCCGCCGACGCGCTTCACCATGCGCGCACAGGCCACATTGGACTCGGCGTCGTTCATCGGATCGGCGAGGCAGAAGCGCCGTATGCCGTTACGCGCGAGCACCTCGAAGGCGAGCGCCATGAACTCGGGGCTCGCCGTTTCCCAGGAGATGAAGCGGAATCCCGTCGACATGAACTGCAGCGGCGTGTTGGGCGTGGCGGCCGCCATGAGGCGAATGCGCTCCCACGGGTCCTCGCGCTTGTAGCGCACCGCGATGCCCATGTGGGTCGAAGTCGTGAAGTCGATCGCCTTGAAGCCCACCCGGTCCATCACCGGGGCGATCGTCAGCGTCATCGCGGTGTCGATGCCGACCGCTCCCCAGGTACTTTGATTGCCATCGCGGAGCGAGGTGTCGATGAGAGCGATCTCAGCCACGTTGCGCTCCCCGCGAGATCCTCACCAGCGCCTGCGCGTATTCGACCACCGCGCCATCCGCCACGAGGATCTCGACGACCGTGCCCCGAGCCTCCGCGCGCACGGCATTCATGAGCTTCATCACTTCGATGATGCCGATGATGGTGTCCTCCTGCACCTCGGACCCGACCTCGATGTAAGGCGGCGCGCCCGGCTTCGGCGCACGGTGGAAGATGCCGACGAACGGCGCAGTCACCTGCACCAAGCCGGCGGCGGCGGTTGAGGTAAGCTCGCCGCGCGGCTTGCGGCCTGCGCCCGCCGGCCCGTCGGCTACGGTTGGGGCCGGCGGCGCGTCGGGCGCACTGGGCGCGGAGCCGCGCTTCAACGTGAGCTTGAGACCGTCCTGCTCGAAATGCAGCTCATCGAACTCCGACTCTTCCAGCAGCCGGACGATCTCCGCGACGTCTCCCGCGGTCAGGGGCACCGGCGCGGCCCAAAGATGGACATGAGGTGCGTCAGCGGGTCCTCCTCGTGCTTCGCGATCGGCGCGGCGTCGCGGGCCGACCAGACCGTCTCCGGACGGCTCTGCAGCAGCAGGATGGCGCCGCTTCCGCGGTCGACCGCCCACTCGATGTCCTGCGCACATCCATAGTGGCGCTCAATGCGGCGCGCGAGGGTTCTGAGCTCCTGCAGGTCGGCGTCGCTCAGGCAGGGCACCCGCCGCCGCTCCTCGGCGACGGCGACGGCCTCGACACCGCGCCGGGCAGCCGGCACGTGCTCGATCAGCTTGTCGGAGATTTCGCGGACGGCGATCTCCCCCGTGATCTTGCCGAGGACCCAGCGATCCGGGGTCACCTCACCCCCCACCACGGCGGAACCGAGGCCCCAGGCACCCTCGATCGTCACCACGGACCGGTCCCCGGTCGTCGGGCTGCGGGTGAACATCACGCCTGCCGTTCGCGCGTCGACCATGCTCTGGACCACCACGGCCATCGCGACACGCTCTTCGGGAAAGCCGAGCTTGCGGCGATAGCTGATCGACTCCACCGAGTACAGGCTCGCCCAGCAGCTGCGCACCCGCCGGATGATCTCCGCCGGGTCCTTGATCCAGAGGTACGTGTCCTGAAGACCCGCGAAGCTCGCCTCGGCGGCGTCCTCGGTGGTGGCCGATGAGCGCACCGCCACGGGCAGCTCTCGACCGCCGCGCACCAGCCGTTCCTGGGCAATGGACAGCTCCTCGAGCACCTCGCCCGGCAGCTCGGCCTCTTCCACCCGGCGGCGGAGCGCCCTCGAGCAGGCCGTGACGCCCGCGAGGTCGCCGGGGCTCACGGCCGCGACCGCAGCGCGTACCGGCGCCTCACGCTCGAGCGACTCGAGGAGCCGCTCGAACGCGCGGGTCTTCACGACGTATCCCGGGGGCACGGCGATCCCTGCGCGCTTGAGCTCGCCGAGGCTGCCGCCCTTGCCGCCGACCTGCGCGCGGTCGCCGAGCCCGATCTCATCGAACCAGGCGATGTGCGCGCCGACGCTCATGACGCTCCCTACGGGAAAGACGCTCGCTACGAGAGCAGGGTGACCACGCCACGGCCGCCGTCGACGCGGATGAGCTGACCGTCCTTGATCCGCGAGGTTGCGGTCCCGGTGCCCACCACCGCGGGAAGACCGAACTCCCGGGCCACGATGGCGGCGTGGCTCATCGAGCCGCCGATGTCGGATACCGCGCCTGCGATCTTCTGGAAGATCGGCGCCCAGGTCGGATTGGTGATCTGGCAGACGAGGATGTCGCCCTTGCGCACGCGGCCGATCTCCTCCACCGACTTCACGACGCAGGCCGGACCCTCGACGACACCGCTCGAGGCGGCAAACCCGCGGAGCTCGCGGCTCGCCACATCGCTCGAGGCGCGCAGCCACCTGTCCAGGCTCTCGCGCGTGATCCCCCAGAGCATCACGATCGCCGGATCGTCGATCACGTCGGGGACCGGACCCAAGGCCGGTGGGGTGCTGTGCTTGGCCCACTCGGCGATCGCCGCCCGGCGTTCCGCGACGATCTGAGGCCAGTGCTCAGGTCCCCGCGGCGGCGAGCCGTTCGACCAGGCCGTCATGAGATCGATGATCGCGGCTTTGAGCTCGTAGTGCGTGAGCTGGAACACGTCGTCTTCGCGCGCGAAAAACCCGTGCGCCGCCAGCAAGGCGCCGAACTCGCGGATCTTGTTGAAGAAGAGGTTGGTGTACCAGTGCTCGCAGTAGAACTTATGCCCCTCGACGTACGGAAATACGCGATGGGCGAGACCGATCATCTGATCGTAGGCCTGCCGCTCCTGCTCGGAGCCGAGCAGCTCACGATAGTCCTGGATCAGCTGGCGACGCTCCGCCTGGAGCTTCTCGATCGGCCGCTCCAGCGACTCCCCGGCCCTGACCGCTGCGATGTAGCCGGGGAGCCCCGCGAAGGGCATGGACAGGTCGTCGTTCCAGGAGCGGTGGTAGTGGTAGAAGCCGTCCCCGACGTTGATGTTGAACCAGGGATCGCGCGAGGTCGCGAGCTCGTCCAGCCAGCCGCGCCCGGCGGCTCCCCGCGTCTCGAGCGCCGCCATGATCGCCTGCGGCGTGCGCCCCTCCCTGAACTCATCGTCGACGCCCAGCTCCACCGCCCGGCGGGCCAGCCGGCGCACTTCCTGGTCGGGACGGAAGATCTCCGCTTCGATGCCGGCCACCATACGCGCGATGGTCTGGTCGCTGATCTCCGGAAACGCCTTCTTGCAGAAGGCGAAGAAGGTCATGTACGCCCCGTAGCCGAGGAGCAGGAACTCGAAGTGGTGATGCCACATCCGGAAGTAGCCTTCGAGCGTTCTCTGGTAAGTGTCGAGAAGGGCATGGTTCGTGGCGATGCCGCGCCCGGAATGCACGTTCGAGAGCGGCTCGAATTCCGGCAGCTCGAGCTTCGGTAGCGACTGGGCATCGCGTATCAGGGCCAGCATCTTCTCGCGCCATTGCGCATACAGCCGCTCCCAGTTGCCGTAGTAGTAGAAGGCCCGCTGCTGGAACTCGCCGGTGCGGCGGGCGATTTCTCGAGGATCCGTGACGGCATTGCCGCCGATGTACACCCGCCCGTTGATGATCCGATAGTCGATCCCGAGCGTGGTCGGTATGCAATGCACGCGCGTCGTGGAGGAGCCGAGGGCACAGTACGCGGCCTCGGCGGTCACCATGTCGAACGCGGACATCGGTTCCGGGAAGTGCATCGAGTTGTAGAACCAGAAGCGCTGGTCGTCCGCGGCGGTGAACTGCATGTAGTAGGGATAGGCGGCCTGTGCCCGCTCGGTCCCCGCAACCACCGTCAGCGAGCTCGGGGCCGGGAAGGCTGCGGAATGGGTGTGCGTGCTAATGGTGGCTCTCCCGCCCCGCTTCCCGTTCCTGCTGCGGCAGGGTCAGCCGAAACCGAGGCGCATGTGTCATCAAGCCTACGCCGAGATCGATCCCTGGGCGAGGGATCGGGCCGCAACGGCCTTACAATCGATGCATGCAACCCGGTGAAATCCTGTGGACCCCGGGGCCGGAGCGGATCCGCCGTGCCAACCTGACGGAATTCACCGACTGGCTCGCGCACGAGCGCGGCTTGGGTTTTGCCGATTACACGGCGCTCTGGCGCTGGTCGGTCGAGGACCTGGAAGGCTTCTGGCAGGCCCTCTGGGACTACTTCCGAATCGACTCCTCGGCACCGCACACGCGGGTACTCGGGCGGCGCAGCATGCCGGGTGCCGAATGGTTTCCGGGTGCGCGCCTCAACTACGCACAGCATGTGCTGCGACGCGAGGCCGGGGGCGGCAATGTGCTTTTCCACGTGAGCGAGACGCAGCCGCTCACCGCCTTGAGCTGGGAGGCACTCGGCAGCCGCGTACGAACCCTGGCCACCGAGCTGCGTGCCCTGGGGCTCGAGCCCGGGGACCGGGTGGTGGCCTGGATGCCGAACATCCCGGAAACCATGATCGCGATGCTGGCGACCACCGCCATCGGCGCGATCTGGGCGTGCTGCTCGCCGGACTTCGGTGAGCGGGGCACGCTCGACCGCCTCGCGCAGCTCTCGCCGAAGGTGCTCTTCGCCATCGACGGGTACCGCTACGGGGGCAAGTCCTTCGATCGGCGCGATGAGCTGCGCCGCATCGCCTCGAGCCTCGGCTCGCTCCAACACCTCATCTACCTGCCCTACCTGAACCCTTCCGACCCCTCGTTGCCGTTGCCGTCCGCCCGGCACTGGCGGACGCTCCTCGCCAGGCCCGCCGTCGGCCCGGCGCAGTTCGAGTACGCGCAGGTGCCGTTCGATCATCCCCTGTGGACCTTGTTCTCGTCCGGGACGACCGGGTTACCCAAGCCGATCGTCCATGGTCACGGAGGGATCCTCCTCGAGACTCTGAAGAACGCGACGTTCCACTTCGACCTGCATCCGCGCGAGCCGGTGTTTTACTTCACCACCACCGGCTGGATGCTCTGGAACTTCCTGGTCAGCACGCCACTGACCGGAGCGGTACCCGTCCTCTATGACGGCCACCCGGCGCATCCGACCCCCGATGTGCTGTGGAAGATGGCGCAGGAGGCGCGCGTCGTCACTTTCGGCGCGAGCCCCACCTACGTTGACGCGCTGAAGCGCTCCGGGGTCGTGCCGCGCGAGCGCTACGGGCTCGAGGCGCTGCGCACGATCAACCTGGCCGGCTCTCCGGCAAGCCCTGAATGCATGGGCTGGTTCTACCGGAACGTGAAAGAGGATCTCTGGGTCGCCAACGGCAGCGGCGGCACGGACTGCTGTACGGGGTTCGTCGGCGGAGTGCCCACGCTGCCGGTACGCGCGGGCGAGATCCAGGCCCCTTCGCTGGGGGTCTCGGTCCAGGCTTTCAACTCGCGCGGCGAGAGCGTCGTCGACGAGGTCGGCGAGCTCGTCATCACCGAGCCCATGCCGTCGATGCCGCTGCGCTTCTGGAATGATCCGGGCGACCGCCGTTACCTCGAAACCTACTTTCAGGAGTTTCCCGGCGTCTGGCGTCACGGGGACTTCTTCAAGATCAATGCACGCGGCGGCTGCTACGTACTTGGGCGCTCGGACGCCACTCTCAACCGTTATGGCGTGCGCATCGGCACGGCCGAGGTCTACCGCTCACTGGGCCTGCTCCCCGAGGTGCAGGATGCGCTCATCGTCAACCTTGATCTGCCGGCCGGCGGCTTCTTCATGCCGCTGTTCGTCAAGCTCGCGGCGGGCGTCGTGCTCGACCCGCTCCTCGAGACGAAGATCCGTGACACGCTGCGCCGCGAGTACACACCCCGCCACGTGCCGGACAAGATCTATCAGGTTCCGGGCATCCCCTACACTCTCACCGGCAAGAAGATGGAGGTGCCGGTGCGGCGGATCCTGATGGGGGTGGCGCCCGAGAAAGCCGCCAACCGCAGCGGCGTGTCCGACCCTGCCGCGCTCGATTTCTTCATCGCCTATGCCGAGCGGCAGCAGGACTACCGCCTCTGAGGTCAGGCCTGCCGGGTGCGCCAGCCCGCGTGATACCCCTCGCGCGCCGCACGGGCGTACGGGGTCGGGGAGACGCGCACGCGGATCTCGAGCTGCCGGTGCGGCTCCACCGTGGTCTTGCGGGTCCCGCCGTTCTCTTCGCCCCAGACGAGCGTCAGCAGGTCCCCGATCTCGATGTCCGGATCCACGACACCGAGGGAGAGCGCGGTGCGCTCGTTGTAGCTGTAGCCGCCGAACATCGAGAATCCGACCGTCCTGCCTCCCTTGAGGATCCGGTCGAAGGACGAGGAGGCATAGTTGCAGTTCGGGAAGTCGAAGTACTTGTAGTTCTCCCCGCCGGGCACCAGGAGCGAGGCGAAGATCTTGAGCACGTCGTCGGCATTCCAGGCAAACGTCACCTTCTTGCGGTGCGGCCCTTGCGCCATTCTCTCCAGCGCCTCGCGTCCGATGAACTCGTGGTCGAACCGGATGAACGGCCCGTAGCCGAGGGCGTAGGGGGTGAGATAGTAATCCTCGATGTTGGGGGACTGGAAGCTGCCGCCGATGGATGCCGTCCCCTCGTAACCGCTCGCCGGCAGCCACTCGCGGTACTTCTTCATCCGCTCGCCCGTGTACACCGCTGGCAGCGGTGAGGGAATCCAGCCGGACTCGAGCGTGTTGCTCGAGTAGGCGCGCGCGCCGACCTGCACCAGACCGAAGTCCCGTCCCGCCTCGAGGATGGCTTCACGGATCTCTTCGCCCTCCGAGTAAGGACCCCAGATCTCGAGCCCCGGAGCCCCCGCCATGCCGTGCCGCAGGCAGCGGACGCGGCGTCCCTTGATGTTGATCGCGTCCATGTGGAAGAA
>Ga0209474_10004855_pt1 | contig 11537 bp, 12 predicted proteins | sample GraSoiAngelo_145_FD_185902 | JGI IMG/M metagenome (GOLD analysis project Ga0209474, IMG submission 185902) | Grasslands soil microbial communities from the Angelo Coastal Reserve, California, USA - 14_1009_05_20cm (SPAdes) (version 2) | ecosystem: Environmental > Terrestrial > Soil > Grasslands...
CGCACCACGATCAGCGTCTGCTTGCGCGGGCACCCGGAGTTCTCCTTCGGGCCGGGCTCGTCGGGGCAGCGATCATCCGCGTCCGCGACGCCGTCGTGGTCTCGGTCCGGCGGCGGACAGCCGAAGCTCTCCTTCGGTCCCGCGGCGTCCGGGCAGCGGTCGATGTCGTCGGTGATGCCGTCGCGGTCGCGGTCGCCGCTCAGCGGGCAACCCTGATTCGAGGCGGGCCCCGGCGCTTCGGGACACAGATCCGCCACGTCCGGCACGCCATCGCCATCGGAGTCTGTCATGCCCACTTTAGAGCCGGGCTTCTGCCGGATGACGACGCTGACGGCGCCGCACAGCTGCGACTCTTCGACGGCGGCGTGCGCCGCGCTCTGCGCCGTAGCGAGGTGATCGTCGGCGCGCGAGCCGTTGCCTTGCGACATCTCGACGTACGCGAATTTGAGATTTGCTTCCGCGGTCGCCATGTCGCGCGGGGCGCACTGGTCGGCCCGCTGCTTGCGCGCGGCGGCCAGATCATTTTCGACGAGCCGCGCGCGGTCGCGCAGTGCTCCTGACGAGACGCACGAGCAGAGCGCGACGGCGAGGGCAATCCGCGCGCGCCGCATCTAGGGGTTCCTCGACGTGGGCGGGCCCGGCTGGTCGGGGCTCTGATCGGCGCTGGGCGAGGTCGCCGACGCTGGGCGGACGCCCTTCTCACCGGCGCGCTCGATCGCCTGCTGCGCGTAGGTCAGGCTCTGCCGCGCGAGCTCGCGGGCGGCGCCGTACTGCGCACGACCCTGCTCCTCCCGCGCCTTCTCCAGGTACAGCTCCGCGGACTTCGTTTCGTACGGAGCGATGCGGTCCCCGTCCAGCGCCCGCGCCCGCGTCACGGCCGTCTCCGCGTCGCGGATCACGCCGTGCGTCCCGATTGGGCCACAGCCGGCGAGGACGACGAGCCAGGCGACGGATCGGATGCGGGTGCGCACTCCGAATTCGCTATTGCATGGATCGGGGTGTGTCAAAGAACCGACCGCCGTTTGGCAGTTCCTGGCGCCGACGGTTAGGCTTGCCGCATGCTCGCGCTCGCGCTCTTCCTCGCCGCCGCGCCGATTTCGCGCATGTCGGAGCAGCAGCTCGACCGCGCCATCGCGGATGCGCACCTCGTTCCGGCCATCGGCGAGCGCGTGGAGCGGTTGTCTGCCTTGTTCGTCGGCGTTCCCTACGGTGACCTACCCCTCGGCGAGGGAACCGGCGTGGAGCCGCAGCCGCGCTGGCGCGTCGATCTCGTCGATTGCCAGACATTCGTCGAGACGGTGCTGGCGATGGCGAACGCCAAGTCGCTGGCGCGCGCTCGCGCCATCCTGGACGACATCCGTTACTCGGGAGATCCGCCCCAGGTCAGCTTCGCGACGCGCAATCACTTCACCGAGGCGCAGTGGCTGCCCTCGAACGTCGCGAAAGGCTACATGCGCGAGGAGACGCTGGAGATCGATTCGCGCGCACCCGCGACCACACTGACGCTCCACCGCGCCGAATGGGGGAACGTCCCAGGATTGAAGCGGCTCGCGACGGCGCAGGTGCCGGAAGGGGATTTCGAGATCCGGTATCTGACCCTCGATGCCGCCAGGAAGCGGGCACGCAGTATCGAGCCTGGCTCCGTGTTGCTGGTGGTCCGCCAGCACGATCCCGATCGCGTCGTCCGCGTCTCGCACATGGGATTCGTGGTGCGGAAAGACGGGCGCATGTACGTCCGTCACGCCTCCACCGGCGACGAGCACCGCGTGATCGACATGGAGATCGGGCGCTTCCTGGACAAGCAGCGCCAGTACAAGAAGTGGCCAGTCCAGGGGATCGCGCTGGCCATGCCGCTGGACGCGCAGGTCCGAGTCTCGCGGCTGACTGCCAGGCGCTGACCGAGCGCCGGATCCAGCAACCGACCGCGATCCGCGATCGCACGCGCTGATCCGGGGACACCATACGACGCGTTACGTATGGTGTCCCCGGAACCCGCGGCGCGTCACGCGTCGTGATCTTCGCCGGCTTGTTCCTCTTCCTCGGCCGCTCGCGCTGCAGCCTCGGGATCGGCCTCGAGGGCCGCGCGCCGCTCGGCGAGCAATGTGCGTGCGCGTTGCAGATCGCGAGCGGGAACGAGGATGTTGTAGACCTCGACCGGCGACGAGAGCTTCCCTACTACGCCGCTGCGCGGCGAATGGACAATGGCGGGGATGCCGGCGTCCTCGAGAGCGCGCCAGAGCAGGTCCGCCTCGAGCGAATCGGGCGCGGTGCCCGCCAGCTCGAATTCGCCGGGATCGTCCGGTGCGTCGGAAGCGTCGTCGTCCGCGTCGGAGTCGCGCGGATGCAGGAGGTCCGCCATGAGCTGACAGATAGCCCCACGCAGGCTTCGCGACAAGCGTCAGCGGCCCCCGTCCGATCCGAGCAGATCGAGATCGAGCTTCCACAGATTCCCCTCGCGGACGACCCGATAGGTGCGCGAGCGGTGCGCGGCATCGACGACTTCGACCTGCGCCACGTCGCCCTGCCGCGCCACCTCCCGCACATCGACCTTGCCTTGTGGCAGCGCGGAGGCAAAGAGCTTCTGCCGTCCCGAGGCGGGTACGCCTCCCGCGTCGCCTCCTGCCGCGCGCGCCTTCGCGGCGACCTGATCCGCCTCGCGCTGCGTGCGCGCGGACAGCAGCCCGTATGCCGTCGCCGCGTCGCCGCGCTGCAGCGCCGCCGCGAACTCCTGGGCAGCCTCGACCGGCCCCGCCGCTCCGGGCGGCGGCGCAGACGGTGACGTGCAGCCGAGAACGAGCAGCAGGACGAGAGACGCACGGCGCATCGAAGAACGCCAGTATCCGGTGCACAGCCGCGGCGCAATCACTTCCGCCGCACATCGGTCCATTCGCGGCCGGTGCGCTGCACGCGCAGCTCGCCGGAAGGCGGTCCGGGATTGACGAAGCGGGCGCGGTAGACGGGTTGACCGGTGCGCGCGTAGCGCCGCTCGCGCGTCGAGAGCACTTCGGGCGGCTCGGAAGCGAGCTGGCCCGGGCCGGCTTCGTTCACGAATCCCGCTTCTTCCCAGCTCGCGACCGCCGCTTCAGCGTACGCGTGCACGTCGGTGCGGAAGTCCACGATGCCACCAGGCTCGAGCAGCGTGCGCATGCGCGCGGCGAGCTCGACGTCGACCATCCGGCGCTTGTTGTGGCGCTTCTTCCACCACGGATCCGGAAAGTGGACGTACAGCGCCGACAGCGAACCGGGCGGGAAGAGCCTCGGGACGAGGAGCTTCGCATCGCCTTGCAGGACGATGAGGTTCGCAAGGCCCCGGCGAGCTGCGCGTTCGCGGATCAGCTCGCAGTCGCTCCGCCGCGTTTCGATGCAAACCAGGTCCACCTCCCGGTGCGCGGCAGCGTGGTCGAGCGCGAATCCGCCCCGCCCGGGACCGATCTCCAGCTCGATCGCGGCGGCGCGGCCGAACTCGCGCGACCAGTCCGGAAAGAGGTCCTGCGGAAGCGCGCAGCCATGCGGAACCATGGCGGTTTGCAGAGCGGGCGCGTCCTTGCCAGCCATCGTTAGAATTGATACCTGTCTCGCCCTTCCAGAGACAACGAGGCTCTCCCATGTGGCAGCGGTTCAAGCGCGCAATGCGCTCCATGTTCGGCTGGATGATCTCGGCGGCGGAGGATCCCGAGCTCATCCTCGAGCAGAACATCCGCGACCTGAACGATCAGGTCCCGAAGATGAACGAATCGATCGCCATGGTGAAGGCGAACGTGACGCTGCTCGAGAAGGAGAATCAGAAGTACAAAAACGACACGGCGGAGCTGACCTCGAAGGTGAAGGCCGCCCTGCAGGCCGGGCGCGATGACATCGCCACGACGTACGCGACGCAGCTGCAGACCGTCCGGGGAGCGCTGCTGCGCAACGAGCAGCAGCTGAACGCCGCGAGCCAGGCCTTCGACAAGGCGATGCAGGTGAAGCAGGCGTTCATGCGCGAGAAGGACCGCAAGACGAACGACGCGATGCAGGCGCTCCGCGACGCGCGGCGGGCGAAGTGGCAGAGCAAGGTGGCCGACGCGATGGAGAGCTTCCAGGTGGCCGGCATCGACGCGACCCACGACGAGATGCTGCAGAAGATCCAGGAGCAGACCGCCGTCAACGAAGCGCGCATGGACATGGCGATGTCGAACGTCGACACGCAGGGGCTCAAGATCGAGGAAGAGGCGGAGAAGATCCGCGCGAGCGAGCTGCTCAAGCAGTTCAAGCAGGAGATGGGACTCGAGGCGCCGGCGGCCGGCGAGGCCGCCTCCGACAAGACCATCGGCAAGAAGGTCGGCGTCCAATAGACCGGCATGGCTTTGGAGGGGCCGGCTTTGCCGGCGACGGGCGGAGCGCGCATGCGCGCAGCATCCAACGAGGGTTACGTCAAGGAAGCCTTCCTCATGAAGCCCAACCTGCTTGGCTTGGGCGTCGGGGTCGTCGCCGCGGCAATGCTGCCCTTCACGGGGCCGCTTCTTCTCGGCGTGGCGGCGCTGGAGGGCGCGTACCTGTGGTCGATGAGCCGCAATCCGCGCTTCCAACGGATGGTCCGATCGCGCCGCGGCGGATTCTAGCGACGGCGCTGCTGGCGCTTCTCGCCGCATGCCCGCGCGAGCGGAGCGCGAGCTCGGCGGAAGAGCTGTTGCCCAAGACGGCGCAGGGCGCCCTCGTGACGGCGCCCCTCGCGGGTATGGCGCAGAACGCCTCGGCGCTGCTCAGCCGCGCGTCGCAGCTTCCCGGCGGCGAGCAGCTGGGCGACTGGCGCCGCGCGGTCGCGGCGCAGCTCGGGTTCGATCCGTTCTCGCGCGATGGACAGCTCGCGGCCGGGCTGGATCCGGATCGTAGCGCGGCGCTGGTGCTGTCGCCCGAGGCGCGAACGGCATGGATCGCTGCCGTCCCGCTCACGCGACCTGAGGTCTTCTCGCAGACCGTCGACCGCCTGCTGCGCGAGCGCGCTGCGTTCGCGGTGCGACAGGACGAGGCCCGCGGCAAAGTGCGCGTCGGCGTCTATTCGCGCGAAGGTCAACGGGAGCGAGTCGCGTTCGCGGTGGTCCGGGGCTATGGGGTGCTGGCGCGCGGCGACGATCCCGGCGCGCAGATCGGTGCCGCCGCAGCGCTTCCGCGCGAAAGCTCGCTTGCGCAGGACGAGCGCATCACGGCCGCACGACAGCAGCTCGGTGCCCAGGACTTGACGTTCGTTGCGCCGTCCGGCTCGGTGCTCATCCAGCGTTTTTTCCCGCAGCCGCTGCCGGGCGATCTCGCCGTTGGACTGACGGGCACTGCCGAAGGACTTTCCAGCAAGCTGTTCTTCCAGGCCGCGCCCGAGCAGGCGCAGCGGATGAAGTCGTCCCTTCCCGGAGGCGCCGGAGCGCTCGTGCGCTTCCTTCCGCGCGATGCGCCGCTCGTCGCGCGCTTCGGACTACAGCCTGCCGATACCGTGCGCGAAGCGCGCCGCATTCCGGAGCTCGCGGAGCTGCTCGCGCGCGTGGGCGACGACGTGTCGAATGACATCGCCGCCTCATTGCTCCCGGGTGCGGCGTTCTCGATCGACTTGAGACCCGGCGCAAATCTCGCGGCGCTCGTCGACTTCGGCTTTCTCGAATGGCACAAGCGGAGCCCGCTGGAGACGTTTCAGGTCGTCGCGCTGGCGCCCGTGGCGGACCGTTCCCGGTTGGAGCGCGCGTTCGAACGAGCTGCGAAGGCGCTCACATCCGTCGGTGCGCAGGCGACGCGCGCGTCTACGGGCTGGCAAGTGCGGTATCCCGCGGGCGAGGGACCGCGGTTCGGCATCCGCGACCTCGGTGGAAAACCCGTCGCGTATCTGGTTGGCGGCGGGATCACGCCCGAGCAGCTCGGGGTCACCACGTCGCGCGCGCCGGTCCTCGAGCAGGACCAGGGCGCATCACTGCAAATCGACCTCGGCAGGCTGGCGACGCGCGTGCGGGCATTCCCCGAGAGCGCGTATGGCTCCGGACCGCAGGCGTACGTCGCGCGATCGCTGATCTCGCAGGTCATCGAGCCGCTCGCACCGCTGCGCGTTTCGGCGGCGGCGATCCCGCGTGACGAGGGGTTGCGTGCGGAGATCGACGTCGCCATCGCACCGGGGAAGCCATGACTGCGATCGACGTTCGCGCGTTGCGGAAGCGGTACCCGCCGCGCGAACCGGGCGGCGTGCCGCAGGATCTGTGGCGCGGTCTCGAGCTGACCGTCGACGAAGGCGAGTTCGTCGCCATCGAAGGGCAGAGCGGAAGCGGCAAGAGCACCCTGCTGCACATCCTCGGCGGCCTGGATCGCGCCTACCAGGGCGACGTGCGCGTCCTCGGCGAGCACATTCGCGGCCTCTCCGACGCGCGGCTCGCGGCGCTGCGGCACGCGCGCATCGGGTTCGTCTTCCAGAGCTTCAACTTGCTCAGCGAGCTGACTGCGCTGGAGAACGTCCTGCTGCCGGATTTTTTCGGCGAAGGGATTCCGGATGCGGAGCGCTGCGCGATGCGTGCGCTCGAGCGCGTGGGGCTCGCGGACAAAGCGCGCGCGCGGCCCACCGCGCTCTCGGGCGGCGAGCGACAGCGCGTTGCCATCGCTCGCGCGCTGCTCGCGGGTCCGCCGCTGCTGCTCGCGGACGAGCCGACGGGAAACCTGGACGCTCGCACGGGAGAGGGGATCATCGCGCTGTTCCGCGAGCTGCACAGGGACGGCATGTCGTTGCTGGTCGTCACGCACGAGGCACGGGTCTCGCGCGCGGCAAGTCGCGTGCTGGTTCTGCGCGATGGCGTGCTCCTGCCGGATCCGCGGCTGGAAGGATCCGCATGAGACCAGCGCGGCTTTGGAAGCTGGCTCGAGCCAACCTGTCGCGCGAGGCCGGCGCGCTCGCGGTGAGCACCGGCGGCGTCGCGCTGGGGATCGCGTGCCTCGTGTTCTTCCTCGCGCTCGGTCGCGGCGTCCAGCGCGTCGTACGGGACGTGTTCCCCGTCTCGGCGCGCGAGATCGAGGTGGTCGTGCCGCAGGTCGGGATCGGATCGCTCTTCGGACAGGTCCGCCTGGACGACGCGACAGTCCAACGGCTGCGACAGATCACCGGCGTGACCGACGCATTTCCACGGCTGGCGCTGCACATCCCGGCGGTGACACGTTACGACGGCCTCTTCTTCGGCAAGCCGATCCGCATGGGGCTCGAGGTGGTCGGGACCGGGATCTCTCCGGATCTGATCGGCCCCGACGCCCGGCTGCCGTTCCAGGACACGGGCGACGGGAACCCTATCCCGGTCGTCGTGAACCGCCGGCTGCTCGAGATCTACAACAAGGTCTTCGCGCCGCAGCGCGGGCTTCCGGCGCTGACGGACAGCATGCTGATCGGCTTCCAGTTCCCGATCGAGCTGGGGCGCAGCTACGTGGCGAGCAAGACGCTACCCGGCTCGTACGAGGCGGCGCTCCGTCTCGCGGGCTTCTCGGATCGCGCGCCGCTCGCCGGTCTGTCCATGCCGATCGAAACCGTGCGGCGGATCAACGCCAGATTCGGCCAGGACGGCGGCGGGTACTCCAGCGTGCTGCTCCGCGCGCAGCGTTCCGAGCAGGTCGGCGAGATCGCCGGGGCCGTGAAGCGCATGGGCCTCGAGATCGATGAGAGCGAGCGCAACCGAGCTCTGCAGATCGGCGCGGCGGTCGAGCTCGTCACCCTCGCCCTGTCGCTGCTCGCGGCGCTCATCACCGCGCTCGCCGCCGTCAACATCGCGCAGGCGTTCCATGCGGAGGTGCGCGAGCGGACGCGCGAGATCGGCGTCATGCGCGCGGTCGGGGCCACGCGAGTCGACGTGGCGACGCTCATCCTCGCCGAGGCAGCCGTCACGGGAATCGTCGGCGGCGCGTTCGGCGTCGCGCTGGCGCGCATCGGCGGCGTCGCGATCGACTACCTGGCTCGCAAGTGGCTCCCTGAATTCCCTTTCAAGCCGCAAACCTTCTTCGACTTCCGCCCCACGCACGTCCTGCTCGGCCTCGCCATCGCCGTCGCCGCCTCACTAGCCGGCGCCTTCTTCCCCGCCCGCACCGCCGCCGCCCTCGATCCAGCGCGGGCGCTGTCAGAGACCTAGCGCCACGTCACAGAAGTAGGGCCTGCGAACTTGGTCTGGAACAAGTTGCGTGTAGCCCGCTGGAACTCGTTCCAGAACAACTCGCGTGCGCGCCGGTGGAACTTGGGTCCGGAACAAGTTGGATTGGTCCTCGCGCGAGCGCGGTCCATGAATTCGCGGCCGAACAGCCTGTCTGCGGCATGCTGATTGTGTGCTCGGCATAGAAGCCGAATCCTTTCGATGGAGTGCGCGCGCGTCAGAGCGAATCCGTCGGTGTGATCGTATTCGATCGAGCCCTTCTCGGCGCACCGACGGCCCGTCTCATCCGTGAAGGTGCATTGGCCGTCGTCGCGCGCGTAGACGGCCCGCTTGATGTCATCCGGAATGTGTCGCGATGCCGACCCTTCTTTTGAGGACGGCTTCTGCTGCCGAGCCTTGCGGCCGATCGCAAACCGTTCCTTCTTCACCTGCGCGATCAAGAGGTCGTACGCCATCTCGGTGAGGGTCGCGACATCACCGCTTGGTACGCGGTGACGCAGCAACTCCTGCGCTTCGCGTACCTTGTCGCGCAGTGCACGGCTGCCGGTGAACTGGAACTTAAATGCATCCTCCGTCAGAGGAGCCATGCGCGAGGTGGGCTTCCCGGGGTTCAGGACAATCGCGACCCCAGCGGGGGTCCGGTTCTCGCCAGCAGGCGCTTGCGATTCTCTGACTTGCGGCTCGACCGTGAGTTGCGGCTGGACCGCTACTTGCGGCTGCGCCGCTAGTCTCGCTTGTATCGGAACCTTCCGGATCAGCGTCGGCGCGAGCGGCCTCGGCGACAGAGAGGCGACCAGCTCTTCGATCTCTCGCTTCGACTTGCACGCTGCCGTCTGTAGTACGTCGAGATGGTTCTCGGGCGTGAGAAGCGGCACAAGCAGGCGAAGCCCGCTGAGGTGCATGTCCCCGGACCGGACAGCGTCGATGATCCGCGGCAGATCTCGCGCTGCTCGCGCGACCGCTATCCGGTTGCAAGTGACGTCCTCGAAAAGCGCAACTCGCCGACGCAGAAGGCGAACAATGACGAGTATGCCCGGTCGAGGTACAGCTCTCCGTGGTCGATTTCGCCGTGGTAGACGAGAAGATCCGCCTCATCACACGCGTGTGCTGCACGAGCTCGTGCGTCCTCGCGAGCAAGTCCGAACCGCTCATCGCCTCGACAGATCGCAGATTGATCATGAACGAGTCGTACACGTCTTTTGTGCAGTCTTGCATCGGTCAGGTGACCGATGCCCGGTGCGCCGGTTCGCGGGTGCGCTCCTCATTAGGTACGTCGAAGTAGCAATCCGCCCCGGGGCGGGGCGCAGTGCGTCAACCAGAACGGTGCGAGGTGCGGGCCGCAGAACCACCGCGGGCGACGTCAAAACCCGAGGGCGGCGAGCTCGCGGAGGATGTCTTCGTAGAGGGCGACCGCGTCGAAGCTCAAGGACCAGCCGATCTGGGCCCAGTGGTCGGCGTCGATCTCGCGGATCACCTTGCCCCAGCCCTGCGAGCCGGCGGGGACCATTCCGTCGTTTGCGCCGGCGCGCGCCGTGAGAAATGCGTGCGATGGCCAGAGGAGTGGATTCGTCTTGGTGAAGGTGCTGCGGCCGACGACGCTGCAGTAGACGACGCCCGGCGCATCGGGGACGTCGCGGTTGAATCGATCCAGCGCCTCGGTGGTCAGGTCGTGCAGGGCTCGGACGTCGAAGACGCGCGACAGGGCACGTGAAACGGTGCCTGGGACGAAGCCCGCTCCGACGTCGGCCAGCGGCGTTCCGAAATGCGGCGTGCCGATCGTAACCAGCGACGCCACTCGGTCGGCGAGTCCCAGCTTCGAAATGGCGTACCGCGCGTCGAGGCCGCCCATGCTGTGCGCGATGACGTTGACGCGCTCGCCCGGGAGTTGATCCACGAGCGCGCGCAGCTGCTCGGCCCGGACGGAGACCGGCGCAGTCGCGGGCACGCGCGGCGTGTGGAACTGCGTCCCGAGGGTGCGCAGCCCGTCGGTGATCTTGCGGAAGTAGCGATGCTTCCGCCCTGCAACGGCGATCTCATCGAAACCGAGCATGCCGTGCGCGAGCACTACCGGATGGCGCAGCCGCGGCGCTCGTCGAGCCGCAACGCCCTCGGGCGTGCTCGGCGCCGCGAGCCAGAGGAGAAGCGCGAAGACGACGAGGATCGCCGCGCCGAGGAGCAACCAGGTCACCGCTGCAGCTTAGCGCGTTCGTTCTGTATGTCTGGGTAAGCGCAAGTGGCGCCGCATCGCCGCGCCGTACCAACGGGATGTTATAGAAACGCGTCATGCCTCGACGCAGCCGCTCGCAGCCGGACCCGCTCGCCACGTTTCCCGAATGGGCCCGCCGGCTGGCCGAGCGCTACTACACCAAGACGGTCTCCACCTTCATCCTGCACGGCGCGGTCCGCGACCTGCAGCCGGCCGATGATGGTAAAGGCGGCAGCCGATTCGTCCCGCTGCGCACGTTCCTCTCCGACGAGCTGTTCGGGTCGCGCGATCTGGTCGTCTTCTACGACCGCTCGAGCGGCATCCGGCTCGCCACGCCGGAGATGCAGAAGGACTTCATGGCGGCCGTGGCAGGCTACGACACGCTGTTCGGAACCGAGTACGCCAAAGCGGTCCCGAAAGATCCGTCGCGCGCCTTTCCGCTTCTGGAATCCTACGCGCGCGTCCGCATTGCGGACGGCAAGAGCGTCGCGTTCGTCATCGACTTCGCCGAGACGGTCGCCCCGGCAGGCGACCTCGGGTTCATGCCGGGCGAGGACCGCTACTCGCTGGTGACGCTCGTGAAATGGGCCCAGGACCCGCAGTTCCTTTCGGCGGATTTCTCCGTCTGCCTCGTCGCCGAGAATCTCGCCGAGCTGAACCCGCGCATCGGCCGCAATCCCTATGCGTCGCAGATCGAGATTCTTTTACCCAGTGAGAAGGAGCGCGCCGAGTACATCGAATGGAAGCTCGCCGGACGCAGCGTGCGCGAGGTGAGCGAGGTCAACGCGCAGGCGATGGCGCAGATGACCGCCGGCATGAGCCGCGTCTCGCTCGACCGCATCCTGACGGAGGCGATCGGCGGCGCGAAGCTGACGGTCGAGCGCCTCAAGGAGAAGAAGAAGGAGATCATCCAGGCCGAGGTCCACGGGCTGCTTGAGTTCATCGAGCCCTCGTTCTCGATCGACATGGTGGCGGGCCACGCGAAGGCGAAGCAGCTGCTGCGCCAGGCCGCCAAGGCGATTCAGACCGGCAAGCGCGACGTCGTGCCGATGGGCTTCCTCATCGCGGGACCGATCGGCACTGGCAAGACGTTCCTCGCCACCTGCTTCGCGGGTGAGATCGGCATCCCGTGCGTGAAGTTCCTCAACTTCCGCTCGCAGTGGCAGGGCGTGACCGAGGGTAACGTTGAAAAAATCTTCAACCTG
>Ga0209474_10004862_pt1 | contig 11533 bp, 12 predicted proteins | sample GraSoiAngelo_145_FD_185902 | JGI IMG/M metagenome (GOLD analysis project Ga0209474, IMG submission 185902) | Grasslands soil microbial communities from the Angelo Coastal Reserve, California, USA - 14_1009_05_20cm (SPAdes) (version 2) | ecosystem: Environmental > Terrestrial > Soil > Grasslands...
TGCCGATTCGACATTCGTCATTCGGATTTCGCCATTCACGTCACACCTTCATGACCTCGGCTTCTTTGTGCTTGAGATGGTCGTCGATGGATTTGACGAAGCGATCGGTGAGCTTTTGCACTTCATTCTGAACATCGCGCAAGCCGTCCTCGGTTAGTTCACCGGCGGCCTTCAGCTTCTTTGCTTCGTCGAGCGCCGCGTGCCGATTCGCGCGCACACGCACACGGGCTTCCTCGGCCATTTTACCCAGGGAACGGACGAGTTCTTTTCGGCGCTCTTCTGACAGCTCCGGGATTGGCAATCGAATGATCTTGCCATCAACCGCCGGCGTAATGCCAATCTTCGATTCCTTGAGCGCTCTCTCGATGTCCCGCACTGTCCCGGCGTCGAACGGTTGGACAACGAGCAAACGGGGCTCGGGCGTGGTGATCAAAGCGAGCTGCTTTAGCTTCATTGTCGAGCCGTAGGCGTGGACATCCACGTTTTCGACAAGGCCAGGCGAAGCTTTGCCGGTGCGCACCGCAGCAAATTCGTGCACCATATAATCGACGCTTTTTTCCATCGACATCTCGGCTTCGAGAAGAATGTCATCTTTGCTCATGGCGTCTGAATTTTTACGTCTGAAGGAAGTTCATCGCAAACCACGGTCCCAACTTTACGACCCAGCACAGCATCGCGGATATTGCTGGGCTTGTTCATGTCGAAAACCACGATCGGTATTTTGTTGTCCATGCAAAGGCTGAACGCGGTCGAGTCCATGATCTGCAAACGTTTCGCAAGCGCTTCGGAGAAGGTGAGCTGGTCGAAGCGTCGCGCGCCTGGGTCTGTCTTCGGGTCGCGATCATAGACGCCGTCAACCTTGGTGGCTTTTAAGATGACATCGGCTCGAATCTCGCTCGCGCGCAGGGCTGCCGTTGTGTCGGTGGAGAAGTAAGGGTTGCCGGTGCCGGCGGCAAAAATCACGACGCGACCCAGCTCCAGATGGCGAATGGCGCGCCCGAGGATGAACGGCTCGGCCACATTTCTCATGTCGATAGCCGTCTGCACACGCGTCTGAACCCCGATTTGATCAAGCGCACTGCGCAATGCCAGCGCGTTAATCACCGTAGCGAGCATTCCCATGTAATCCGCAGTCGTGCGGTCCATGCCGCGGTGCGACGCCACCAAGCCGCGCCAGATATTTCCGCCGCCGATTACGATGGAGACTTGCACCCCCAGATCGCGCACTTCCCTTATTCGTTCAGCAATCTCACGCACAACCGCGAGCGATACGTTGTCGCGTCCACCGCGCTCCTGCATCGCTTCGCCGCTCAACTTGAGCACGATGCGTTTATAGGCTGGCGTTTCCTTTTGCATGGCCGACCCACATGATCAACAGAAGATGTGGATCTTGGAAAGCACAAACGCGCGGTCATCCCGAGCCGCGCAGACGGCGAGGGACCTCCCGCAAGCTGACTAAACACGGCAAGGTCCGCTTGCGTGACGGTCGCGCCTCTTGTGAGGTCCCTCACTTTGTTCGGGATGACAGTGGATATCCGCGCAGAAACTCGGCCGCGCTCATCCTTTTTTTGCCTTCGAGCTGTACTTCACCCAGCGCGAGCGCGTCATTGCCAGCGCCAATAACCAGCTCTTTTTCGCTCCGCAAAATCTCTCCTGGCTTGCCGCTACGATTGACAAGGGACGCGGAAAATACTTTTAGATTTCGATCGCCAAGTTTTATGAACGCACCCGGCCACGGATTAAACGCGCGGATCTTTCGCTCGATTACTTCCGCCGGCTCCGACCAGTCGATCCTGCCATCGTCACGCTTTAGCTTCGGAGCGTAAGTAGCCTGCGCATTATCCTGCGGAATCCGCGGCGCGCTCTTAGCTGTGAGCAATCGCAGAGATTCAAACAATGCTTCAGGCGCGACCTGTGCCAAGCGCTCGTGCAATGAGGCACCGGTGTCCGTCGGTAAAATATCGAGCTTGCGCTCCAATAGGATGTCGCCGGTGTCGAGTCCTTCATCCATGTACATCACGGTGATGCCGGTCTCCTGATCCCCCGCCGCGATGGCCGCCTGGATCGGTGCCGCTCCGCGCCAGCGCGGCAGCAGCGATGCATGTAGATTCAAGCAGGCGATCTTCGGAATCTCGAGAACGGCGCGTGGTAAAATTTGGCCGTAGGCCATCACAACAATCACGTCAGGTGTTATCGCGCGAATCTCTTCAATCGCGTGGGGATCTTTGATTCGCGGTGGTTGCAAGATCGCAATGTTCGTGGTGATCGGGATTCTTTTGATCGGCGGCGGCTCGATTTGCTGAGAGCGCCCAACCGGCTTGTCCGGCTGCGTGACTACGCCTACCACGTCGTGTTCTGACTTCAGCAAACCTTGCAGCGTCGGCACGCCGACTTCGCCGGTGCCGATGAAAACAATGCGCATGCCGAACTACTGCGTCAGTTGATGCACAGCCCCGCGGCGCGGACGCCGCCGCGCCACCGCTTGCGCCAGCGTTCTCTCTCCGGCGGTGATCTCGCGCCGGCCTACCGAGGACCCGCACCCCGTGCAAAGATAATCGAAGATCTCGCGGTCGGGCAGGACTAAGAGCAGTCGCTCGCGCACAGGCATCGCAGCTCTGCATTTCTCACAGTAGAGACTGGACGCAGTGAAATTTTCAAACTGCTGCTGGTTCATACACGCCGTCGTTCACGCTCTGTAGAATCTCGAGCAGAACTTTGGCGGGCGGCTGAGTTGCGTCAACCACGGCAACCAGCTCTTGCGGATAATATGAAAGCACCGGCCTCGACTCCTTCTCGTAGATATCGAGACGTCGTTGGATGACCTGTTCGTTTGCGTCATCGAGGCGGTTTTCCTTCAAGGCCCGCTTCTTGAGCCGGTAAAAGAGCGTCTCGCGATCGGGGCACGCGAGGTGAAACAACTTTTTTACGTCGATCATTTCATCCATGATTCTGGCCTGGCCAAGGTTTCGCGGAATCCCGTCGAGCACGAGCGTGTCGATGTCCGGCTTGAACTTGTGCGCTTCCACAGCTGCATCGATTGCCTGTCGCCACAGCTCCACTGTGATATCGTCGGGGACGAGCTGCCCTTTGCTGGAGAACTCGAGGAATGCTTTGCCGACCTTCGTGCGCGTGTCGATGGAACGGAACACGTCGCCACAAGCACAATGATAAAGGCGCGGAATCGTGCCGAGCGTTTTGCCCTGCGTGCCTTTGCCGCTGCCCGGTGCGCCAAAAAGAATAAACGTGTTGTATCTCATCAGCGAAACCCGTTTATATCGCAAGCTGCTCGGGAGCGGAAAGCAGAATCGACTGGCTAGTTTCCTGCGAGCACCGGGTCGACATTTACCCGTCGGCCGCCACGGTCGAAGCGCACACTTCCGTCGACCAGCGCAAAAATCGTGTAATCCCGGCCGAGTCCGACGTTTTTTCCGGGTAAAAATTTTGTTCCGCGCTGCCGCACGATGATATTGCCCGCAACAACGATTTCGCTGCCGAATTTTTTGACACCCAGCCGCTTGCTGACGCTGTCGCGACCATTTTTAACGCTGCCTTGTCCTTTTTTGTGAGCCATTGGAGATAGTTGATAGCTGTTAATTGATAATAGGGCGTTTTTAGTCCTCGCTCTTCTTTGGCGCAGTCTTTTTCGCTCCTACACTGATGCTTTTAATTTTCACGCGCGTCAATTTGCGGCGGTGCCCAACTGTACGGTGATAACCTTTGCGCCGCTTGAACTTGAACGCGATAACCTTCTTGTCCTTGCGCTGCTCGAGAACTTCAGCCGTCACTTTTGCTCCGGAGATGAGCGGATTGCCGTGCGTCACATCCTTGCCATCGGCAAACGTCAGCACGTCACCGAAGGTCGCGGTCTTACCCGGATCGACATCGAGAAGATCTACATCGATCGTGTCGCCTTCCGCGACGCGAAACTGCCTGCCGCCAGTCTTGATAATTGCGTAAGTCATAAGCCGTGTTCCAGGGAGAAAAAGCCGCCCAAAATTCCATAGATGGCAGGACTTCGCAACCGGAAAGCTTAATCGGGCCGCGGTGCCCGAGTTACACGCTACGCCGCAGCTTCGCCCGTTGCGTCGACGAGTTCTGCATACAGAGCCTCATAACGCTTCGCTGATACGTCCCACGAAAAATTGCGCGTCATCGCGCGTTTCATTAGCTTGGTCCAGAGTCGGCGGTCTCGGAAGATTTGCCGCGCGCGTTTAGTCGCGTCCCAGAAAGCTTCGCTGGAATATTCGTAACAAAGAAAGCCGTAACCGCTGTCCGTTATCGGATCGTAGTCTTCGATGATCTCCTGGATTCCCCCGGTCACCCGGGCCACTGGAAGAGCGCCGTACTTCAAGTTGTACATCGCGATTAAGCCTGCTGGCTCAAAACGCGATGGAATCAGACTGATATCCATTCCGGCCTCGATCAGGTGCGCCAGCTCTTCGTCATATTTTCTTTGATAGGCAAACCTGGTTGGAAATTTTCTGGCTGCCACCGCTAGCGCAGTTTCATACGCGGGATCGCCTTCTCCGAGAATGATCAGGCGCACATCATCCCAAAGAAGTCGATCGAGAAGCGGCACAAGAATTTCGAAGCCTTTCTCCTGAACGACGCGAGTCACCATTCCGAATACCGGGCCGCTTGGCGAAGACTCGAGATTCATTTCCTTCAGGAGCGCCTCACGGCAAACCTGTTTTCCCCGAAGCCGCTTGACGTCATAGCGCGCAGCGATTAAACGATCCGACGCCGGATTCCAGCGTGTGTAATCCACGCCGTCTAAAATGGCGCTCAGCCGATGCGCATTTTCGCGCAGCACACCATCCAGACCATGGCCGCCAGCCGGCGTCAGGATTTCGCGCCGGTAATGTTCGCTTACCGTTGTAAGCCTGTCGGCATAGAGGATACCGCCTTTCAGAAAATTCAGGCGGCCAAAAAATTCGATTCCGCGCAGCGTGAAAAAGCGCTCCGGCAAATTTGTGAGCGCTAAATCGAGTCCCCAAAAACTGCCCTGGTCAGCCACATGATGGATGGTAAGCACAGTTTTGAATGGAAGCCCCTGCGCATGTACAAATACCGGCACCAACGCCGCGGCCCAATCGTGCGCATGCAAGATTTGCAGTTGCGGCGTCAATCGCCGAGCTAACTCCAGCGCTGCTTTGCAGAAAAAAATAAATCGCGCGGCATTATCTTCGTACGGCTTGCCGCGCTCGCCGTAAATTCCAGGGCGATCGAAGAATTCGTCGCAGCGGATCAGAAACAACTGGACGCCGCTGGCGCTTCGCCCATCCAAGTAACGTGCAGTGTAAACTTTCTCGCCCACCTGCACGTCGACGGTTATGCCGGTGTTCTTTTTCTTAAACGCGCGGTTCTCCTTAATCTCGCGGTAGAGCGGGAGAACCACGCTTACCTCATGTCCTCGAGCACGCAGCGCGCTTGGCAGCGCATCCATCACATCCACGAGCGCGCCCGCTCGCTGCAAAGGCGGGCCCTCGGCGCTGATCATCAGGATTCTCATTCGATGTTCGATGTTTGTGGTTTTCGTCAATTATTCGCGCCTGACGCATACTCCCGTTTCACCCAATTCAGCGCTTCGTCTCTTGTTCGCAGCGTCCCTTCAAGTTGTCGTGTCTCGACTGCTTCGAGGATTTCGCCAAACCTCGGTCCGGGCTTTAAGCCCAGCGCGATCAGATCGTCGCCGCGCACCAGCGGCGGCGGAATGATCGGTTCATTCGCAAACTCTTCGCGTTTGCGCAGGAGAAATTCGTAATTGTCGAGCATGCGATGGCTGCTTTCGCAATCGACCCGATGCAATTCCAACTCCTCCTCAAAGGTTGGCCGCGCCATGAAACGTTTCAGCTTCGCGACTCGCATGTTGGGAGCATCCTTGAAAACCATATGCTGGCGTACCATCTCGACCGTCGCCTCGATTTCAGCGCCGGAAAATCGCAAGCGCCGCATGATCGCCTCCGTCATTTGCGCGCCGATGCGGTCATGTTCGTTGAAACGGATGCGGCCCGTTTTGTCCACTGTCGCGGTTACGGGTTTTGCGACATCGTGAAACAACACGGCGAAAACCAGCGGAACAGACACCTGCTTCGGAAGCAGCTGCAACATCAGCCGGGTGTGCACGAACACGTCCCCTTCGGGATGAAACTGTTCCGGTTGCAACACACCTTTCATCGCTTCCAGCTCGGGCAGAATCGCGCGCATCAAACCGCTCGAATCCAGCAGGTCCCAGCCGCGCACGCGATTCGGCGAGAGAAAAATGCGCACCAACTCGTCGCGAATTCGCTCGGCGCTAATCTGGTTGATTGAGGGTGCGTTCGCCACGAGCGCTTCCCACGTTTGGTTGTCGATCTGATAATCGAGCGCCGTGGCGAAGCGCACGGCACGGAGCATTCGCAAACGATCCTCCGCAAATCTTTTTGCCGGCTCCCCGATGGCACGCACCAATTTTGCGGTGATATCGGCCTGCCCGCCGACAAGATCGATCACCTGCTCCGCGACGGGATCGTAAAACATTCCGTTGATAGTGAAATCGCGGCGCTGTGCGTCGTCCTCCGGCGAAGAAAAATGGACTGCGCTCGGATGTCTTCCATCGATGTAGGCGTCGTCGGAACGAAAGGTTGCCACCTCGAATTGGAAACTGTTCTCCAGCACAACGATCACGCCAAAGTGCGCGCCGACTGCGAACGTGCGCTCAAAAAGCGTCTGCACGGCTTCCGGTCGCGCGTCGGTAACAATGTCATAATCCTTCGGCGTTAAACCACGCACCATGTCGCGCACACAGCCACCCGCGAAGTACGCGATGTGACCGTTCTCACGCAAACAAGCAATCACCTTGCGCGCAGCTTTTTCCATAGGCGAGGATTTCACAGGATCATTGTAGCCGCTTCGCTGTGCGAAGCGCAATGGCGCGCTGGTAGGGAGGGCGCGCTGCGCCGACCGGACGCCGCAGCGCCGCGTCCCTACCCAGCGCTCTTCTGTTTCCGAAAGGAGTGGATGATGAAAAGCGCCACCGCAATCGAGATGCAGGAGTCCGCCACATTAAACGCAGGCCACGGATCGGCGTATCGAATGTGCAGATTGAAAAGGAGAAAATCGATCACGTGTCCGTAAAGGAGGCGATCGGTCAGATTCCCCAGAATACCAGCGAGCAGTAGCGCAAGTGAGAGGTCGCGCCACGGATCGCGCTGGCTGTGTCGGACGAGCAGAACCGTCACGACGACCAACGCCACGATGGAAATTATAAAGAAGAAAGTATTATTGCCCCTGAAAGATCCAAACGCTGCGCCGGTATTCGTAACATTCACCAGACTGAAGAAATCCGGTACGATAATGCGCGCCTCAAAAGGGCCGATCAATTGCAAGACCAACTTTTTTGTCAGCAGATCCAACGCGTAGAGCGGCAGTGATAGGAAGAGGATGAACTTCACGTTTTTCCATCCTTTGTGTCATGTCGAGCGGAGTCGAGACATCTCTAATTCGATTTTTGCATCTGAGATTCCTCGACTTCGTTGGGGTCTGGCTCCACTGCGCTCGGATTGACAAGAGAAGAATCATCGAGGCGCGGTTCCTAAGCCGCTCACGACGCTTTCGCACCGATCGCACAAATCTGGGTGCGCTTTGCTCGCGCCGACTGTTGACCGATGACGCCAGCAACGCGCGCACTTTGCGTACGGGGTTTTGGCGACCAAAGCACTCGCCTCTTTCGCCTGATGGATCGTCAGATCACTCACGATGAAAAATTCCTCCAGTTCTTCCTTGTCGATTTTCTCGGTCACGTTGGAGTTCGAATTCAACACGACCCGTGCTTCCAGGGTGTTGCCGATCATTTTTTCCTGGCGCGCGCGCTCAATCGCCTGCCCGATCACGCCGCGCAATCTCAAAAGCTCCTCAACCTGAGCGCTCGCTTCGTGACTCCGCCCTTGCGGTTCCGGAAATTCCTGCAGATGAACCGAATCTCGATCTGGCGGGACTGAATATCTCCACGCTTCCTCAGCGGTGAAAGCAAGCACCGGCGCGAGCAATCGGCTTAGCGCGCCGAAAATTTCATGCATGACTCTTTGTGTGGCGCGCCGCCGCGGGGAGTCTGCCGCGTCGCAATACATTCGGTCTTTGGTGATATCGATGTAGAGGCTGCTCAGATCCACGGCGCAAAATTGATTAAGCGTGTGATAAACCTTGTGGAACTCGAACGCTTCGTAAGCTGCTCGACAATCGCGAATCACTTCATCCAAGCGTTCCAGAATCCAGCGATCGATCGATGTCATTCCGAGTGGAGTCGAGGAATCCCGTTGCGTCACCTTTAAGGTTTCATCGCGGGCTCCCTCGACTCCGCTTCGCTGCGCTCGGGATGACAGCGCGCCATCAAAATTATAAAGATTCCCCAGCAAAATGCGCAGCGTGTTGCGAATCCGGCGATAGGTATCGCCCAGACGCGTGAACATTTCCTCAGAGAACGGAATGTCAGCGGTGTAATCAATGCTGCTGGCCCAAAGCCGCAGCAGATCGGCGCCGTACCGGCCGACGAAGTGATCGGCGGCCGTTGGCTTCTCGTACGTTCCCGATTTCGAAATCTTTTTGCCGTCGAGATCAACAACGAAACCATGCGTGACGCAGATTTTATACGGCGCGCGGTTATTCAGCGCGATGCTGGTCATCAGCGACGATTGAAACCAACCGCGATGTTGATCCGTCGCTTCAAGATACATGTCGGCGGGATCGCGCAGCTCCGAATGCAACGCGCAAACTGCTTTGTGCGAAACGCCGCTGTCGATCCAGACATCGATCGTGTCGTTGCGTTTCGTTGTGCCCAGTGGAAGCCCCAGCTCCCGTGCAAGATCCGCATCGCTTAACTCAAACCAAATATTTGAACCGCGCTCCCCGACCAGATCAGCGAGTTTCCGGATTACTTTGGCATCGAGAATCGCTTCTCCATTGTCAGAGTAAAAAACCGGCAACGGGACGCCCCAGCTTCGCTGGCGGGAAATGACCCAGTCAGGCCGCGATTCGACCGTGCCTGCGATCCGATTCTCGCCCCATGCTGGAACCCATTTCACTTCATTGTGAATGGCATTGAGCGCTTTGCCGCGCAGTTCATCGATGCGAATAAAGAATTGCTCGACATTACGAAAGATGATCGGGGTCTTCGAGCGCCAACAATACGGGTAAGAGTGATGAAAGGTTTGTTCGCCGAGCAGCATCCCGCGCGCACGCAGCAACTCCACGATGTCGCGATTGGCATCGAAGACGTATTTGCCAGTCAGATTCGGCAAACCGGCTTCTTCCGTGAGACGGCCGTGATCGTCAACCGGAGAAAGAATTTCCAAGCCGTTGGCCTTGCCTAACCAATAATCGTCTTCGCCATGACCGGGCGCGATGTGCACGGCGCCAGTTCCAGAATCCATCGTGACAAAGCCGGCGGTGAAGACGGTGACTTCGCGATCCAAAAAGGGATGTCGCGCTTTGATTTTCTCAAGTTTCGCTCCCGGAAATGATGCAAGTGGTTTGCCGACCGGATTGAACTTTGTGTTCGCATAAAACTGCGGAACGAGCTTCTCCGCCAAAAGTAAAGTTTCGGCGTCGCCATCGCGCGAGAATTCCTGCACGACATAATTTTCCTTCGGATCAACAGCGATCGCCAAATTGGCCGGCAATGTCCATGGGGTGGTCGTCCAAATCGCAATGCTTGCCCTATCTTTGAACTCGGCACTCGAAATCGGAAATTTCACGTAAACGGACGTGTCGTCGCGTTCCTGATATTCCACCTCCGCTTCAGCAAGCGCAGTCTGCGCGCCGGTGCTCCAAAAGACCGGCTTTTGCGCCTGGTAAACCAGACCTTCCTCTACGAACACGGCAAACGCGCGAAGGATCTCTGCTTCGTATTTGGGATCCATCGTCAGGTAGGGGCTCTCCCAGTCGCCAAATACGCCAAGCCGTTTGAATTGCTCGCGCTGGATGTTGATGTATTTGCGCGCGAACGCTTCGCATTTTTTGCGGACCTCCAGCGGCGAGAGCTCGCGCGATTCCTTCACCACTTTGTATTCAATCGGCAGTCCGTGACAATCCCATCCGGGGACGTACGGCGCACGTTTGCCCAGCATCGTCTGCGATTTCACTACGAAGTCCTTGAGAATTTTGTTGAGCGCCGTGCCCATGTGCACATCGCCATTTGCAAACGGCGGGCCATCATGAAGAACAAACAATTCTCGATCCTCCCTTGATTTCTGGATCTGCTGGTAAAGCCGCGCTTCCTCCCAGGCCTTGAGCATCTCCGGCTCGCGCGCGGCAAGGCTCGCCTTCATCGGAAATTCCGTGCGCGGCAGATTCAGAGTATCTTTGTAGTTCCGGCTCATTTCAGGCAGGCGACGCTAACATTCGCCCATTGGTGAAGCAACGCGGGAGGCCATTACATGAGACTATAAGTCGTCTCATAATGTCATTCTGAGCGAAGCGAAGAATCTCAGATCAACTTTGGACCGATCCCGCCAAGAGAAACGGATCAGAGATGTTTCGCTTCGCTCAACATGACAGCGATATGTGCGAGATGAGTTCGACCAAAACCGGATGTTGCTTGCGGCTGCTCTGCGGTGAAAGTTTTTCCATGCGCAGGCTGCTGTTCGTGTGTCTGGCGACATCTTTGTTAGTGGTTCTCGGCGGGTGCACCAAGCGCGGAGGCGTCTTAGTTACACGCGACGCCTGCAGCCTTGTATCCAAAGAGGAGGTCGAATCGGTTCAGGGAGCGCCGATCAATGACACAAAGAGCGGCGAAAGTTCAGATGGAGTTTTCGTTGTTTCCCAATGTTTCTATACCGCAGCGGAATTCAGCAAGTCGGTGACTCTGGCACTCGTACGATCTGACCCGAAGCAAGGCAGCGGGCGTAGTCCGAAAGATTTTTGGAAAGAGAAGTTTGATCCGTACCAGGACGAAGAACCCAAGACGAATAGCGGCGACGAGAAGGAGCAAGGCTCGGCGCCGAAAAAGATCGAGGGCTTGGGGGACAATGCTTATTGGGTCGGCAATCGGTTCGGGGGCATGCTTTATGTGCTAAAGGGAGATGCATTCATCTCGATCGGCGTTGGTGGAAGCGATGACCTGGAGACCAAACTAAAGAAGTCGAAAGCTCTCGCGGAAAAAGCGCTTCAGCGCCTGTAGCGCCTTCAAAAAAAAACGGCCTCGATGAGGCGACCGCGGTCGCTCATTTTCCCGAATCTTAAAGCAGAATTTACAAAGGTTCTGCCTATGAAAAAGATTTCCTATTCTTCAATGACGGCGCGCGCCACTATCGGCGCGCTTTTTTTTGTTACGGGCATTTTCCTGATTGTGTTCGGGCTGTTCACAGCCCGTTTACACTCGGCGACGCCCAGTTCCGGAACACTTAATCCTGGCGGCCCGCAGGTGAATTGGGTCGGCACCGCCGCTGGCGGTGGTTCGCTCGACGAAAGCACCTGTGTCGACGGCGTAAACTGCGACACGTTCGTAGTAACGTTATCCGGCACGCCAACGAACTGGACTGGGCTCAAGGCGCGTGTT
>Ga0209474_10004865_pt1 | contig 11529 bp, 8 predicted proteins | sample GraSoiAngelo_145_FD_185902 | JGI IMG/M metagenome (GOLD analysis project Ga0209474, IMG submission 185902) | Grasslands soil microbial communities from the Angelo Coastal Reserve, California, USA - 14_1009_05_20cm (SPAdes) (version 2) | ecosystem: Environmental > Terrestrial > Soil > Grasslands ...
CTTGGCGTGAAGGCTCGTCACGTCCGATCCTGCACGGCGGCCACTAACGATCGTTGGATTAAACAACAGGGCGTGCGCTGCGGATTAACTTCGTCGCCGCGATTGCGGGAACTGCGGCGGGACAGGGAGGTCGGAGACCAGCGATCAGGCGACAGAAGTCAGAGATCGGACGTGGTTGGAACAATCACGGTTCGGATATGATCGGTGGATCTCACGACTGCATCCAAGGCCGCGTTAATCTGCGCAGCATCAAGGCCGACTGAGCGCAGCGTGCCCTCGGGAAAACAAAGTTTCCCGTTGCGTGCGAATTGCATCAGCAAGGGAAGTTCGGTCGCCAGATGATCGGAAACCCCGATGATCTCGGCTTCCTTATTGATGACCTCAGTGTACGGAAGAACGGACAGTGATTCCGCAGTTAGACCGACGAGCGCGGCACGGCCGAAAACGGCGAGGCATCGGACTGCTTGTCCCATAGTAATGGCAGATCCAACCAGTTCGATCGATACATCCACTCCTTTTCCATCGGTCGCTTCGCGAATCTGGTCGACCGGATCTCCCGCGTTGGCATCGATGGCAATGCCGCCGAACGTCGCGATGGAAGCGAGTTTGCCCGGGTTGATATCGACGACGTAGATCTCGCCGCAGCCGAAGGCTATGGCCAGCTGAAGCGCTGAAAATCCCAGTCCGCCAAAGCCGAAAATAGCGACACGCTCATCCGATTTAAGACGCGCCTTGTTCAAAGCATGAAGCGCAGTCGCCGAAGAGCACATCATGATTGCGCCGTGCTCGAATGGAATCCCGTCAGGAAGGAGGAAAACATTTCGACCAGGAACCTTGATGAACTCGGCATAGCCTCCGTCGCGATGCTTTCCAATCATTTGTCCTTTGCTGCAGAATTGTTCGTGACCGCGACGGCAAAAGTCGCAGCAACCGCAGCTGACCAGATAGTGCACATACACACGGTCTCCGGATGAAACGTGGTGGACGTCTCGCCCGACATTTTCCACGCGCCCCGCTACTTCGTGCCCGAGAGTAACGGGTAAGGAATCAATAGGGGAGATGCCGGTGCGATAGTGCGCGTCGGAATGACAAACCCCGCAGGCTGCGACGCGGACCAGGACTTCGGACGCGCCGATATCTGGAAGTGAAACCTCGGCATCTTCTAGCGGTTTCCCAAGTCTGACCAATCGCACAGCCTTCATCGATGTAGAATCTAGCATCTGGGGTCGAAGCGAACATCGAACACCGAACGTCGAACATCCAACGCCCAAGGGGGAGAACTCGTTTTGGAATTCGATGTTCGGTGTTCGGTGTTCGATGTTTGCTGCCGAGTCTTTTCCCATGCAGATGGCGACCAACAGACGTAGGTTGCGACGTAACGTTTTAGATGAACTCGACACAACTGGATGACCGCGGCGTATTAGTCCCTTGCCCGAATTGTGGCCAGCGCAATCGCCTGAAATACGACAAGCTGGGCGGAACCGGGCGCTGCGGGAAATGCGGCACCGAACTAAGCGCACCGGGCGAACCAATCGATGTGGCAAACGACCTGGCATTCGATGCGTTAACCACACATTCTGCTCTTCCCGTGTTGGTGGATTTTTGGGCGCCATGGTGCGGTCCATGCAGGATGGTCGCGCCGGAACTGAACAAGGTCGCGCAGGAAGGCGCCGGGAAATGGGTCGTCGCAAAAGTGAATACGGAGAACGCGCAAAATCTGGCGCGCCGTTTCCGCATCAACGCGATTCCGACAATGGCCTTATTTAAAGATGGCCTGGAAGTGACACGACAGGTCGGCGCCATGGCAGCCCCTGCGATACGCAAATTTCTGGAGCCTTACCTCAAGAATGGAAAGAGCTGATTTGCGTCAGGCGTTTTACTAGCGGTTTCATTCTCAAATCTTCGCGACTTAGCGTCTTTGCGCGAGATCCTGGGCTCAGAAACAGCTTCGGGCGAAGGCGCGAAGACGCTGAGAGGACAGACAGCCCAAAGGACCGGATTTCAGTTTCAAATCTTAGCGGCCTTGGCGCCTTTGCGTGACACCTCCGCCATGCAATCCCAACAAGAGTCTTTCACGCGAAGGCGCGAAGACGCAAGGAGACAGACACGTCAAATGATCAGATCAAATCTTTCCGACTTACCGTCGAGAAACGAGCGCTTGTAGAATCGCCTATTAGCCTCGCGCAGGGAGAGAGATGAGGAGAGGAGACGCCCCGCCATAAACGACGCTAAACACACAGCGGCGCCGATAGCGACACCGCGAGGCGCACAGGCGGGTAGGCAGTGTCTCGTCACTTGGTTGCGGCCGGCACGGCCGCCGCTAAACATCGTGACTCGTCCGTGATCTAATGTGTCAGAGGTTATTTTCTCTCCTCGGCTCCGGGTGCTGGCGTTGATGCTGGAAGGTCGGAGTTCCAGGTATCCGTTCCACATTTCCACTTACCGTCGGATTTCTTTTCCCAGACCTCGACATATTTGCCGCGATCATTGACCGGCTTACTGCTGGCGTCATTCATAGTAAGTTCATACGTGCCGCTGACGAAGCCGAGGTCGCCGGATTTTGCGACCTCCACCTTGGTGGATTTCCAACTAATGACCATACCGGGGCTGGCGAGCAGATCTTGCCAAACCTTCCGAATTGCTTCTTTTGTCGTTGCCGCCGACGCGTTCGGAGGCAACACAATCGCGTCAGAGGAGTAGTACGACATCGTCTTTTCGAGATCCTTGCTTCCTGCAGCTTTCGACCAGGCGGCATCGGCATCACGAAGAGCTTGTTCAGCCTTCGTGTCGCCAGCGAGGCAGACGGCGGCTGCTGCAAGGCCAAGCGCGAGAGTGAGGACCAGCATTTTTATTTTCATGCGAATGATCGAGCCGGGAATTCTGTTTTTCGTCAATGCTTTTGTTTTTGACCGCGGATTACATGGTTATTGGGATTTACGGTACGAATCCAACCGGCCAACTTCCCGTAGTCGCGAGCCTAAAAAATCGGTGTCAGATTCTAGATTCTATGTACTCGATTGATTGTTGATCGCCTAATCCGCGGTTAAGTATTGACGCCGACTGGCATTTCCGGCGGAATCGCCGCATGATGAAAACTCGAATTGCAGTAATGGCGTTGGCTGTTTCGTTTATGGCGGCAGGCGCCTGCTTTGCGGCCAATCCTCACCTGGGTACGTGGAAGCTCAATGAGGCGAAGTCGAAACTCGCGCCGGGGATGGGCAAGAGCACGACGGTCACTTACACGGAGCAGAAGGACAAAATCAAGGTGACGGTGGAGGGTGTAGACAAGGATGGGAAGCCGACTCACGGCGTTTGGGTTGGCAAATTCGATGGCAAAGCCTACCCAGCAAAAGGGAATATGTCTTGGAACTCTGCCGCCTACAAAGAGGTAAACGAGCGGACGAACGACATCACCACCTGGAAAGATGGCAAAATGGTCTGGTCAGGCAGGATTGCCGTGGCGGCGGACGGCAAATCGCGCACCGTTACGATTAACGGGACAGACGAGAAGGGGAAAAAGTTTAGCAGCAAAGCCGTTTACGATAAGGCTTAAGTAGGGTCCGCCTTCGTCCGGTAGTCGCTGGACTACGACGGGGCAGCAGAGTTCAGGAGTCGGAGATCAGAGATCAGATTTGGATTCAGTGATTTCCTCTGAATCTACGCGAGGATTGTGTACTGAAACTGGGATAGGTAAGTTGTAGGCAAAGCAAACATCCAACATCCAATACCGAAGGCTGAAGTCGGAAGAAGTTTCTGAATTCCGCTTTGTTGTGCGACGCAGCACAATGTGCCTAAGCGCAGGTTGGGCGCTTAACTCTTGGGCCCAAGCGAGGCGACGATCTGTTCGAATTGCGGATTACCGCGCAATGGCTTCCAGAGGGGATGGAATTTGAGGCGAGCGTAATTGATGTAGCTAGGCATCGCGACCAGCTTTTGCAGTAAATCGATCGCGCGGTCGTGTTCGTCACTCCAAGTGTAAACCTGGGCGAGGCCTTCCAACACCAAGCCGCCGTCATAAATGTCTTTAGAGATGGGCATCAAATCGATAGCATGCCTTGCTTCTTGCAGAGCGAGGTCTTTTTGGCCCAGCCTGGCATCGACCTGGGCGAGGACTGCTATCGTCCGTGCATGCTCTGGCTTAATAATAAGGCGTTGCGCCAGAATCGCGCGGGTAGAGCGCAAAGCATTGAGTGCTTGAGCTGAATCGCCTCTTTCTTGCGCGACAATCACCTCAAACCAAGCCTTCGGATAGTAGAAGCTGTAATCTATATCTTGAAAGTCTGGCCGGGGTGAGGCGGCAAGAACCCGTTCGGCTTCAGCATAGTTCCCGTCGAGCAAGGCGAACAACATCCGGATCGGAGTCTGTGCACCCCCTATGTCCATGTCTGGCGAGCTGGCCAGGGCTTCGCGCAATGGTTTTGAATTCCCGGTTCCATTGAAAAGTGCCGATGCCCGACGGACTTGAACGAGCGGCGTCTGCTCACCTGCATCCATGACACGCTCGTAGGTCTGCACCGCTTCGGGAAATCTCCGTTGCAGCACGTACGTATCAGCCAGCAGATTGTAAGCGTTAGGATTTCTCGGATCGAGGGCGACCGCTTTGGAAAAATCTCGCTCAGCCTCAGGCCAATGGTTACGGCGCCGAGTGATGTAGCCGGAGAGAATGAAGAAAGGCGTGCTATTCGGCAGACCTGGCCGTGCGATTGCGAGTTCTTCCAGCGCGCGATCGTATTCGCCACGGCATCGAAACAGAAAATCGGCCATGGCAAAATGCGCTTCGGCTGAATCGGGTCGGAGGCGGAGGGCGGCGTTGACGGCGGTCTCGGCCAGAAGGGTGCGATCTTGGGTTGGATCGAGATCGAAAAAGTAGAGTAGATCGTTTGCGCGCGCCGCATAACAATAGGCGGCAACAAACTTCTCATCGCGTTTGATCGCCTCATCCAATGATTGCAGCGCTTTAAGTAGTGCCGCCCGGACGTCTTCAGCGATCAGATAGCTATCGACAATTTGTTTTGCTTGAAGATAGAGGTCGAATGCGACCAAATCCTGAGTTGGACGTTCTTCGATCTCGGCTTTTTGTTTGGGCGAAAGCTTTGCCTTGAGCTGAACGACAATTGATTCGGCAAGTTCGCTCTGGATGGCAAACAAATCGGCCGAGGTCCGATCGTAAGTCTCCGCCCAGACATGGGCATCAGTCCGGGCGTCGATCAATTCCGCATTAATGCGCAATCGATCGCCGGCGCGCTGCACCGAGCCTTCAACAATATAAGCGACGTCGAGCTGACGACCGATCTCCCGCAAGTTACGTTGGATGCCACTCTTGTATTGACGCGCGCTGGTGTGACTAATGACTTTCAGGTCGGAGACCTTGGCAAGATTGGTAAGGATTTGATCCTGCACTCCGTCGGCGAAGTAGGCGTTTTGTTTGTCGTCGCTTAGATTCTCGAATGGCAGAACCGCAATTGACTTCGCTGAACCGCTTGCATTTTGTTTTGTCATCGCAGTATAGCGGCCGACAAAAAATAATCCGATCGACAAGAGGCCGCCGACAATCGCCACATAGATCCAGGTGCGCTTCGCGGGCGCGGCTTCTGCCGGCATCGCATCCGCCTCTTCCGTGCGCTTGATGCCTTCTGGTGTCGACTCAAACGCCCAAGCCATTGCCAGGGCGATGGGCAGACCGATTATAATAAGCAGGACAAGCAATCGGATCAGCCAGTTTGGAGTATCGAACACGGGCAACACCTGCGCGATGCCCTGAGCGAGAGCCCATCCGGCGACGATGTAGGCGACCGCCACCTTGTAGACATTGCGCCGCCTTAGTTCGGCGAAGAAGTTGTCTGAATTCATTTTGCTCCGCGCAAAATCTTTTGCACCAGCGCGTCGAAGCGCGGCTGGCCGCGAAGATCGTCCAAAAAATGATCTACTTTGATGATAAAAAGATAGTTCCCGGCGTTTTCGCGGTAGCCACGTTCGAGCTCATCAATAGCACGCTCTTTTTCGCCTAACGCCGTCAGAACCAGCGCCGTCGCATAAGGCGCGACGTAGCGCGATTTCGCTTCCTGATTCAATCGAACGAGAATCTTTCGCGCCTCCTCCGATTTTCCAGTCCGAGCGTAAATCTGACCAAGCATGGCGAGCGGGTATGGATCGTTCGTTAGATCGAACGCCTTTTGAAATTCGGAAATCGCTTCGGGAAAGCGGCGTTGGAATTGATAGATCTGACCCAGATAATAATGCGCTAGAAAAAACCCAGGATCTATTTCCAAAGTCTTGCGGGCCTGCGCTTCGGCCTCGTTGTAACGCCGCGCACTAAAATACATCCAGCTAAAGTCAGCGTTAATGATCAATGAAAGCGGATCGAGCGCGAGCGCCTTTTTGGCTTCGGCAAAGGCGGAATCGAATTGACCGATCGACATCAAGGCGAGGGCCAGCCAATGATGCGCGGTCGCATAGTTCGGTTTCAACTCAACGGCGCGCTTTAGCTCATCGATACCGCGGTCGAGATCGAGTTCCAGAGTGGCGAGCAATCCCGAAGAGGCGTGCGCTTCGGCTAACGAATCGTCCAGCTCAAGCGCTCGTTTCAGAGCAGATCTTGCCGGTGGAAGCGAATCGGCCTGTGAAACCGCAGCGTAAGAAGAAAGAAGCAGATAGGAATCGGCCAGGCCGACGTAGGCCAGCGCGTAGTTCGGATCTTTGGCGATGGCTTGATTAAAATACTCAATCGCTTTGCGCAGCTCTGGGCCGCTGCGCTTGTTCCAAAAAAACCTGCCTTTGAGATAAAGCTCGTACGCTTCCGGATTCGCCGTCGGCACTTTGGCGATCGAACTTTGCTCCGATTTAGTCAGCTTCGCCTGCAACGATTCCGCAATCGTTTTCGCGATTTCGCTTTCGACTCCGAAAATATCTGTGAGTTTGCGATCATATGTATCGGCCCAAAGATGCGCGTCAGTCAAAGCGTTAATGAGCTGCACATTCACTCGGACTTGATCGCTGGCTTTCTGCACGCTTCCCTCCAGAATGTGGGTTACCCCAAGTTGCTTCGCGATCTGGGGAAGATTCTCCGGCGCGCTTTTGAAATGTTGCGTCGATGTGCGCGAAATCACCTTCAAATCGCCGATCTTTGCCAACCGCGTCAGAATTTCATCCTGCACACCTTCGCAAAAGTAAGCGTTGTCGGGATCGCGACTAAGATTGTCGAACGGCAGCACCGCGATCGATTTTTGTGAAACTGTAGCCGCCTCGATCTGTCGAGGCGTTGCATTCTTAACGCTGTAGCGTCCGAGAAAAAACAATCCGATCGAGAAAAGACCGGCTATAACAACCACATAAATCCAAGTGTGCTTTTTCTGTCGCGCCGTTTCTGGCATCGCATCGGCGGTTTCCGTGCGTTTAATTCCCTGCGGCGTTAACTCGAACGTCCAGGCCAGAACAAGCGCAATCGGCAAACCGAGAATGATGAGCAAAACAATCAATCGAATGATCCAGTTCGGAATGTCGAAGACCGGAAAAACCTGCGCGATGCCTTGAGAGAGCGCCCAGCCGGCGACAATGTAAGCAACCGCGACCTTGTAAACATTGCGCCGCTTCAGTTCGGAGAAGAAACTCTTGAAGTTCACTTCTTTGAACTCGCGGCGTTCCCTTTCGGCGCAAGCGACTCTACGATTTGCTCGAAGCGCGGATCGCCGCGGAGCGGGTCCCAGAAGGGCAGCAGTTTTAGGGCGCCGTAACTCAGCATTTGTGATGCGTCGGGAGCACGCAGCCCAGCTTGCAGTTGCTGCAAGGCAAGCTCCTTCTCCCCCGCCCACGCTGCCGTGATGGCGAAATACTGAAGGACGCGGCTGCCGTTGTTGACATCTTTTTCCACCGGCGTGAGCGCGATCGCTCGACGGCCTTCGTCCAAGGCCAGGTCTTTCCGCCCAAGTGCAGCGTCGATTAAGCCGAGGACGCAGAGCGCCGGGCCGTAGTCCGGCTCCGCCTGCACGATCTTCTCCTGCTGTGCGCGAGCCGCTTCAAACGCAGTGCGCGCTCGTGCCTCATTTTTGTTCATGCGCGCCAGCAGACCTTCACCAAAGCTGCGGCTCAGAAGAATCGTGCCTTCGCCCCAGCATGGATTGTCGCCCAGCGCGACGAGTGCTCGTTCGGCCGCAGCCGGATCGCGTTCGGCCAGAGCGCAAAGGAACCAGATGTCCGCGGAACCGGCGATGGCGCTCGGCTCTTGTGCGAGGATTGAATCAATCGTCCGGAGCGGCGACCGGGTGTCCGCTTTCCAGCAGAAATAAAATAGTCCACGGAAGGCCCGCGTGAGGTTGTCGGGCATGATCGCTAAGGCGCGATCCAAGGCAGTGATTGAGTCGACATAGCGCCCCAGGAATTGGTAACTGAGCGCGATCTGTTGCAGAGTAAAAAAGTTGCGCGGATCCAGCTCCACCGCGCGTTGCAGGTTCTGCAGACCTTCCTCGTGCTGGCCGCGCCGCCGCAGAATGTATCCAGTGACTTCGAAGAGACGCGGATCATTGGGTAACCCTCGCCGCGCGATCTCCAACTGAGCGAGGGCGCCGGCATAGTCACGCAGCCCGTAGTAGAGATACTGAGAGCGCGCCAAATGAGTTTCGGCAGCATCCGGTCGCAGCCGTGTCGCGGCCTGCAGAGCAGCTTCAGCCAGCGCAAGCCGGGCGGGAGTGTGATCAGACCCTTTTACTGCATAAAGGGTTTCGTGCGCCCAGGCGAGCTGGCAGTAAGCGTCGAAAAATGAGGGATCGCGCTTCACCGCTTCATCCAGAAGTTCAATTGCCTTCCGCAGATCTGGATCGGCCGTTACGCTGAAACTTGCCGTGAGGAGAATTGACTTCGCCCGGCTATAAAGGTCGAAAGCCGCCAGATCTGTGGTGGGCGGCTGCTCGATGGCTTTCTTCTCGTTAGGCGAGAGCTTCGCCTGCAACTGATCGGCAATGGCTTTGGCGATCTCGCTTTGGATGGCGAAGACATCGGCCAGGTCGCGATCATAAGTCTGCGCCCAAACATTCGCCTCATTGCGCGAGTCGATCAGCTGTGCATTCACCCGCACGCGATTGGCCGCACGCTGCACGCGCCCTTCTAATAAAAACGCGACGCCAAGTTGCTGCCCAATCTCGCGCAGATCGCGCTGCGCATCGGTCTTGTACTGCATGACGGAAGTGCGGCTGATCACTTTCAGATCCGCGATTCTGGCGAGGTTGATGAGGATTTCATCCTGCATGCCATCGGCGAAGTAGGCATTGGCTTTTTCGTCGCTTAAATTCTCAAACGGCAGGACGGCGATCGATTTACTTTCGATGGCAACTGCGAGTGGCGGTTGTTTCGCGGCTTCGATGCCTTGCTGCGAATGTAAGAACCGAAATACCGTCACTCCGGCCGCGACGGCCGCGACGATCACAATCAAAGCGGTTAGCTTGCGTCCGGTCTTGCGGGTGATTCTACGATCGATGTCTCCTTCGAGCTTGATCCCCTCGGGCGTCATCTCGAACGCCCATGCACAAACCACGGCAATAGGAAAACCGACGATCGCGAGCAGGACGACCAGCCTGACGATCCAGTTTGGAATATTGAAGAAAGGAAAGACCTGTGTCGCAACCTGGATGAGCAACCAGGCCACTACGACGTAGGCGACCGCGACGCTGTAAACACGACGCCGTTTCAGTTCAGTGAAAAAGGTGCGCGCATTCATCGCCAGTGACAGGAGACAGCACTGTGCCAATTCCGGAGACTATTTCGGACCGGACGAGTTGGCGAGCTTTTGAAAGCGCGGATCGTTCCGGAGCGAATCGAACATCGGATCGAGCTGGAGGAGCGCAGGAGTGAGTGGCATGCCTGTGGCCAAACCGCCATTGCCCGGCCGGGAAAGTATCCCTTCCAAAACGGTAATCGCGCGATTGGGTTCGCCCACACGCGTGGCGACTCGGGCAAGGATTTCCAGCGTTTGCATCCCATTCGCAGCCTCTTTTTCGATCGGATTGAGGGCCATCGCCCGCTGGACTAAAGCGAGGGCAGCGGCTTTGTTACCAAGGCTTGCTGTGATGAGAGCGAGATCATCGAGCAGCGCCCAATTTTCGGGTTGATCCTTAACAAGGGCTTCCAGCTCGGCGCGCGCTTGCCGCCACGTTTCTCTCGCGGCTTCGTTATCACCGGCGACTTCCTGCGCCCAACCTAGCCAGAAGCGTAGCTCACCATTAAGATAACCTATGTTTGGATCAGGCGAGGTTAGTAGCTCCTTCAGCCGCAAAATAATTTCAGCCGGACGGCGCTCGAGGATAGCTTGATAACTTACTTGTTCCCACCCCGTCGGATCGCCGGCAGCAGGTCGGAGGGGAGTGAGAATGCTCGCGGCCCGCGGCAGATCGCCTTGGGCTTGCGCGATAGCGCCCTTTTCTACCAGGGCATCAATGTCATCGGGCACAATCTCCAAAATCTGATCGAGCTTTCGGAGCGCTTCCGGGAAATCACGAAGCGTAATATAGAATTGCGCATGACGAGTGAGCAGATTCAGATTGCGCGGGTCAAGCCGCTCGGCTTCCTCAAAGTACGATTCGGCTCGTTCCCACTGTCCCTGATCCCGTGCGAGCAAGGCGAGCGATAAACGAACCAGGCTGCTATTAGGTAGGAGCTCCCGGGCCTGTTCATAGGAACGTCGCGCGCCCTCGAAATCTCCCACGCAACCGTACTGATAATAGCCCTTGGCTATCCACGCCTCTCCCAGGCTGGGGTCCAGACCCAGCGCCGTTTCCATCGCCTGCCGCGCCTCGTCGCGCAGAGCAACGGTTGGCTGAATGTTCGTCGTGTGGTAGCCGCGCGCATCGACGTATGCAAGCAAGGCCCAGGCAAGCGCGAACTTCGGATCCAGCCGCACCGCTTCTCTCAGGTATTTCTGTGCGCCAAGATAGTTGGCAGGTGTGTTTTGCGTTTTCAAGGTATAAGCCAGACCGCGCAAATATGCGTCGTAAGCTTCGGGATTGTCCGTAGGTTTTGCGGCGATGACTTGCTCTTCCCGGCCGGTAAGATGGACGCGTAACTGATCGGCGATCGCTTTGGCTATTTCGCTCTCGACTGCAAAAATGTCAGTCAGTTTGCGATCAAAGCTATCGGCCCAGAGATGGGAATCAGTGGCTGCTTTGATCAGCTGCACGTTCACGCGCACGGCGTCACCGCTCTTCTGCACGCTGCCTTCCAAAATGTGGGCAACGCCAAGTTGCTGGGCGATCTCCCGCAAATTCTCAGGCGTGCTCTTATAGTGCTGGGTCGAAGTGCGCGAGATGACCTTCAGATCGGCGATCTTGGCGAGTCGGGTCAGAATCTCGTCCTGGATCCCATCGGTGAAGTAGGCGTTCGATCTATCGTCACTGAGGTTTTCAAAAGGAAGGACGGCGATCGACTTGCGATCGATCTCAGGTGCAGGTGGAGCTTGCTTTCCTTGTTCGATCGCTTGTTGCGAGTGCAATAATCGAAACAGCATTAGTCCCGTCGCCGCGGCGGCGACGACAACGACTACAGCGG
>Ga0209474_10004866_pt1 | contig 11526 bp, 6 predicted proteins | sample GraSoiAngelo_145_FD_185902 | JGI IMG/M metagenome (GOLD analysis project Ga0209474, IMG submission 185902) | Grasslands soil microbial communities from the Angelo Coastal Reserve, California, USA - 14_1009_05_20cm (SPAdes) (version 2) | ecosystem: Environmental > Terrestrial > Soil > Grasslands ...
AGCATGAAGCTGCCGACGGTGATCAGCGCCGGCGCGACGACGGGATGGAGCGTGGCGCCGCCCACCGGCACGGCGGCGCCGGCCATGCCCGCGAGCGGGGCGAAGAAGAGCGCCGTCAGGAGGAGTGCCGCGGTCACCAGGCTGGCGAGCCCGGTGCGCGCGCCTTCCGCGACGCCGGCCGCGCTCTCGACGTAGGCGGTCACGGTCGAGGTGCCGAGCACCGTGCCGACGATGGTGCCGAGCGCGTCGGTCGCCATCGCCTCGCGCGCGCGCGGGAGGCGCCCGTCCTGGAGGAAGCCCGCCTGCTCCGCGACGCCGACCAGCGTGCCGACGGTGTCGAAGAGCCCGAGGAAGAAGAGCACGAACACCGCCGGCAGGAGACGTGGCGCGAGCGCGGCGCCGAGGTCGAGACGTGCGAACGTGGGCGCGAGCGACGGCGGCGCCGCCAGGAGGCCGTGGTACGGCACGAGGCCGAGCGCGACCGCCGCACCGCCGGTCGCGAGCGTGCCCGCCAGGATCGCCCCCCGGTATCGGCGCGCGCGCAGCACCCCGACGAGCAGCGTGCCGCCCATCGCCACCAGCACCGCCGGATGGTGCAGATCACCCAGCCGGACGAGCGTGCCGGGCGCCGCGCGCACCACCCCGGCCCACTCGAGGCCGACGAGCGCCAGGAGGAGACCGATCCCGGCCGCGATGGCGTGCTTCAGCGACGCCGGGATCGCATCGATCAGCCGCTCGCGGAGCCCGACCAGCGAGAGGACGAGGAAGAGGACGCCCGCGATGCAGTTCGCGCCCAGCGCCACCTGCCACGAGCAGCCGAGCCCGCCCGCCGCCACCGGGCCTGCCACCACCAGCGCGAAGTAGAAGTTGTGACCCATCGCGGGCGCCACCGCGATCGGGTAGTTGGCCCACAGCCCCATGAGCGCGGTCGCGAACGCCGAGGCGAGGCAGGTGGCGGCGAGCACGGCGCCCGGCTCCATGCCCGTCGTCGCCAGCACGGCGGGCTGCACGAAGACGATGTAGGAGAGCGCGGCAAACGTGCTCGCGCCGCCGACCACCTCGGTGCGCAGATCGGTGCCGCGGGCGCGGAGCTGGAAGAGTCGGTCGATCACCCGGCGCGCCCGGCCCGGTTTGGTCAGGAGGCGCGCCGGCCGTCGGGCGAGACCCGGAGCGGGCCCCGTCGGGCTCCCGAGCACGGCGTCGAGGAGCCGCTGGTCCACCCGGCCCGCGAGCTTCTCGCGCGCGAGGGCGGTGCGCGCCGCGCCGGCGAGGGAACGCGCGTAGCGATAGATGTCGCGGTGCGCCTCGACGTAGACGGTGCCGCCGCGGTCGCCCGCCTTCACCGGCTGGTAAGTGAACTCGACGGGCGTGCCGACCGGCACCAGCGGGAAGAGCCGCTCGATGTCCTCGGGGTAGAGTCGGACGCAGCCGTGGGTCGCCTGCATGCCGATGCCCCACGGGATGTCCGTGCCGTGGATGCCGTAGATGCGGCGGCTCAACTGGAGGCGGTAGCCGCCGAGCGGGTTGTCGGGCGCGCCGCCCAGGATGGAGCGCCGCCCGTCGCCGCGCTCCGCGATGTGCTCGCGCCGGATCGACTCCGGGATGTACCAGGTCGGCTTCACCTGCTTCGACTGCACCCGGAACTTTCCGCGTGGCGTGCGCCGGTCGTCGCGCCCGAGGCCAACGGGGTAGGTGGTGAGGAGCGTCGTGCGTGGGTCGTCGGGCGCGGGGCGGAAGTAGTAGAGCCGCAGCTCGGGGATGTTGACCACGATGCCCTGGTACGTGCAGCAGGGCAGCACCCACTCGGTCGGCACGACCACGTCCGTGCCGACCGCCGGCACCCACGGATCGACGCCCGGGTTCGCGTCGACGATCTCGTTGTAGCCGAGGTCGAACCAGCGCGCGACGTCGAGCAGCGTGTCGCCCGCGCGGATACGGTAGTGGCGGAGGGCGCCGATGACCGTCTCCGCGGGCGCGCGCAGGCGGTAGGTGGGGATCGGCTTCCGCGCGAAGGCTGCCTCGTCCCACGCCGCCGGCGCGCGCTCCGCCCCGGGCGCGCCGAGGCGTGCACGCAGCGCCGCACAGCCGGCGACCAGGAGGGTCGCGGCGAGGAGTCCCGCCGCCCGCTTCAGGACCCGTACCGGTCGATGACGTTGACGCCGACGGTTGCGAAGCGGTCCATCGAGGCGAGCACCTGCCCCGCCTCCTCGAGCGGAATGGTCTTGTGCACGAGCTTCCCGGGCCTCAGCTTGCCCGCCTCCACCATCTGCAGCATGGCGCCGAAGCGCGGCGCCTGCATGCCGCACGAGCCGATGATGGTCGCCTCCTTGAGCACGATCAGGTCGATCGGCAGCGCCACCTCGCCCTGCTCGGCCTGGGTGGTGAGACCGATCTGGAGGTGGCGGCCCCGCTTGCGGAGCGAGTTGACCGAGTTCCGGCAGGTGGCGGCGATGCCGAGCGCGTCGATCGACACGTGCGCGCCCCCGCGCGTGAGATCGAGGATGGCGGCCGCGGGATCGCCCTTGGTCGCGTTCACGGTCGCGACCGCGCCCAGCTCCTTCGCGAAGGCGAGCTTCTCGTCCGCGACGTCGACCGCGATCACGTTGGCGCCGAGCGCGGTCGCGATCTGCACCGCCGAGAGCCCCACGCCGCCGCAGCCGTGCACCGCGACCCACTCGCCTGCTCCCACCTTCGCCTGATCCACGAGGCCGTGGAACGAGGTCATGTAGCGGCAGCCCATGCTCGCCGCCTCGACGAAGCCGATCGACTCGGGGAGCGGGACCAGGTTCACGTCGGCGAAGGGCACGCCGGCGCGCCGCCCGTAGCCGCCCCACGACACCACGCCCGGCGTGAGCATCGTGTCGCAGATGTTGTGGTGGCCGCTCCGGCACCACTCGCAGCTGCCCTCGCCCACGCTGAACGGGACGAGGACGCGGTCGCCCTTCCGCCAGCGCGTGACCCCGGGCCCGACCTCGTCGATCACGCCGCAGAACTCGTGGCCGAGGACGTGCGGCAGCGGGAGCTGGAGGCCGATCCAGCTCCAGTCGCCCATCCACAGGTGCCAGTCGGAGCGGCAGATGCCGTTCGCCTCGACGCGGACGACGACACCCTTCTCGGGCGGCGTCGGGTCGGGCACGTCGCGGACGACGAGCGGCTGGCGGATGCCTTCCATGACCGCGGCTCTCATCGTGACCTCCTCGTCTGCGATGCCTGGCATACACCGACACCCGGGAGCCGTCGAGCATGTTCAGGTCCTATTCATTGACCCCCCGTGGTGGCTGGGCGTAGCCTCCGCCTCATGGCGAGGCCCGCCCGCAGCGAGCTCGACGAGGAGACGTTCCCGGTTCCGGGCAGCGTGCGCTTCCCCGTCGAGCTGACGCCTCCCGACGGCTTCGATCCCGCGCGCCTCGAGACCTGGCCGCGCGTCGCCGGCCGGCTCGAGTGGGTGGCGGGGAGGCTCCTCTACATGCCGCCGTGCGAGGAGAGGCAGTCGTGGACTGTGGCCGACCTGGTGTTCACGCTCGGCCACTGGGTCCGATCGCATCCCGGGTTCGTGTTCGGCACGAACGAGCCCGGCATCCTGCTCCGCGACGACGTGCGCGCGGCCGACGCCGCCATCTGGCGGCGCGCCGAGGCAAGGCCGGCCAGCCCGGGCGTGTCGCGTGTCCCGCCGCTCCTGGCAGCCGAGGTCGGCGGCCGCGACGAGGGCGCGCGGGAGCTCCGCGAAAAGGCCCGCTGGTACCTCGACGTCGGAGTGGGCGTGGTGTGGATACTCCTCCCGAAGGAGCGCGAGGTCCTCGTGGTCACACCAGCGGGCGAGAGCCGCCACCAGATGGGCGAGCGCCTGCCGCCCGATCCGCGCCTCCCCGGCCTGGCGCCGCAGGTCGACGAGCTCTTCTCGCAGATCTCCGCGCGCTGACCCCTACGCCGGGGGCGGGGGCGCGTCGCCTCCCGAGCGTGCGAGCCGCAACGTCAGGGCGGTCAGCACCACCACGGCCGCCACCAGCACGCTCCACAGGAGCACCTGCGGCACCAGGTCGCCGCGGCGCTCGATCGCGAGTCGAGCGCGGCTGTAGTCCGGGTTCGGACCCGACGCCTTCGCCTCGACCGGCGCGCTGCTCACCGCGAGCACGACGTCGCGCACGCGGCTGAGCTCGTAGCTCGGCGCGCTCGCCTTCGGGTCGCCGACGAGGAGGAAGTAATCGCCGGCCGGGGCGGCGAGGAAGAGCTCCGGGAGGACGAGGCGCGCGCGAGCGGCGCGGAACTCGAGCGGCGCGTCGTCCCCGTCCTGCACCACCAGCTCGAGCGCGACCACCCGTGCCGGGGGGAAGTCGACGCTCACGGGACGCGGCTTCCCGATGCGCTGCACGAGCCGGCCCTGCGCGAGCGTGCGCTCGCGCTTGTCCTCCAGGGTCGCGGTCAGGCGAAACGCGCGGTCGAAGAACGGCGTGTCGGTGTCGAGGACGATCTGGTCGAGGCGGACGAGCGCGACGGGGAGGCCGAGGCGATAGCGCGACGCCCGCTCGCGCCGGAGCGGGCTCGCGATCTCGAGCGGCTGCCACTCCCGCGCTGCATCGGGCTCGAGGACGTAGGGCCACTGGCGCGCGGCGGCGTCGACGACGCGGACGTCGGCCAGATCGGGGCGCGCGTGCGCCACGTCCTCGGCCCGCAGGCGCAGCAGCGAGAGGCCCTCGGAGGACGGCCGCACGCCGAGCGCTCGCCGCTCGGTGTAGAGACGGGTGTCCACCTCGGCACCCGGCCGCATCGCGAAGCCGAGCGCCGGCGCGCCGTCGAAGAGCGGGTTGGCCTCGACGCTGCCGAGGCGTGCGGCCACGGCCGCGGACGGGTCGCGGAGCCGCGCGGCCGCGCTCGCCCGCTCGCCGGCCAGCGCCTGACCCGACGCGGGGAGGAGCCCCGCCAGGTCGTAGCGTGGGGCGTACGCGCGCCCGCCGCCGAAGTAGAGCATGGCGGCCGGCTCCTCGTCCCCGCCGGTCGCGAGCGAGAAGACGAGCGAGGGCTGCCGCACCACCGCCGCGAACGCGAGCCCGTCGAGCGGCGCGCTGTCGCCGTCGACGATGTCCACGCGCAGGCGCTCGCCGCGCGCCGGGCCGAGCGTCATCTCGCTCTCGCCGACCGCGGCGATCGCCTCGAGGCGGAAGAGGCTCGCGCGGCCGAGCAGGACGTCGTTGCCGCCCGGCCGCACGTCCCACACCTCGACGGTACGGTCGAAGGCCGGGGTCGCGGTCTCGAGGCGCAGCACGTCCGGGACCAGGCCGCGCGGCCGCGCCAGCTCGAGGATCGTGCGGCCCTCACCCCGTCGCCGCGCGAGCTCCTGGAGCGGCACCGACGCCTCCTCGCGCGGATCGAGGAAGCGGGCGCTCTCGAAGACGAGCCGCGGCTCCAGGTAGAAGCCGTCCTCCCCCTCGAGCGTGACGGTGAGGCGCGCGCCGGCGAGCGGCGGGAGCGTCACCCGCGTCTTCTCCTTCGCGATGTTCGGCAGGTGGAAGAGCGAGCCGTTCTCGACGATGCGGCGCGTGCCGCCGTCGGGCGCCTCCGCCGTGATGTCCACCCGCCGCACGAAGCGCGGCCGATCGGTCCTGAAGACGAGCTCCCAGGCGCCGGCCTGCGGGGCCGTCGCGGGCGCCGCCAGCGTGTACGACTCGCGCTGGCGGGGCGGGCCCTGCTCGCGCCGTATCTCCTCGCGCTGCACGTCGAGGATCGCCGCCTCGGCGGTCTCCTTCACCTCGACCCGGGTGCGCGCCTCCGGACCCGTGTCGATCACGTACGGGACCTCGCGCCCGCGCCGATCGAAGAGGCGCAGATCGGAGAGGTCGGGCCGGCAGGCGGCGAGCACCTCCGCCGGGACCTTCAGGCGCGCGAGCCCGGCCGGCGGGGCCACGAAGACGGCCGCCTGCTCCGGGAAGAGCCGGCGCAGGTCGGCGTCGGGCCGCTCCTCCGCGTGGGCCGGAAGGGCGACGAGGCCGAGCAGCGCGACCAGCACGCGCCCGCGCCTCACGTGCCCTCCGCCGAGGGCCTGCGGAAGACGAAGCGCTGGTACGCGAGCGAGACCGCGATCAGCGACACCGCGAGCCCGAGCAGCGACGCCACGCGGTAGAGGTCGCGCAGCTCGCCCAGGTCGTGCAGGAAGACCTTCGCGATCGTGATCATGAAGAGGCCGAGGCTCACCCAGCGCAGCCCGATGCTCCGCCGGCCCATGCCGATGGCGAGCAGCACGAGCGCGTAGACCGCCCACGCGAGCGAGGTGGTCAGGTCGCGCGCCGCCATCCGCTCGAAGCTCACGTGCAGCATCGGCCCGGTGGCGAACCAGTCGGCGATCGCGAGGTTGATCCAGACGAAGATCACGACCAGCGCGGCGAACCCGGCCCCGAGCGCGCCCGCGGGCATCCCGTGCGGGTACAGCCGCTCACGCTCCCAGCCGCGCGCGCGCGGCAGCTCGCGCGGATGGAGCAGCGCCGCCGTCCCGAGCAGCGCCGCCGCCGGCACCAGGTAGGTGTAGAGGAGCCAGTTCACGATGCGGAAGGCCGGCCGCGGATAGTAGCCGAGCACCGCCGGGTTCGCGACCAGCCGGACGGTGACGGCCCCGAGCAGCGCCCACCCGAAATACTTGAGCCCCGGGTAGTCGAGGCGGACCCAGAGCGCGGTCACCGCCAGGCCCTCCAGCGCCCAGCCGATCGTGATCCACTCCTTCTCGAGCTGGAGCGGGATGGCGACGGTGACGAAGCCCATGGCGACGGCGCCGAACCACGCGATCACGCCGACGCGAATGGGATCGCTCTCCGCCCAGCGCTCGCGCGCGCGCACCGCGGCGGTGAGCGACACCAGCGCCAGCGCGACGGGCAGGAGACCGATCGTGCCGGCGCCGAAGCGGAGCAGGTAGAGGCGCCGGAGCGAGAGGAACCAGGCGGGGGCGGCGAGCGCGGCCCCGTACCAGGCGAACGGATCAACACGGAAGCGGGCGCCGGCGAGGAACGGCCAGGCGGTGAAGAGGAGCACGGCGGCGCCCTGCAGGAGGAGCGGCGTGATCTCGCCGGGCCCGCGCAACGCCCACGTCCAGCCCCACTGCGCGAACGCGGTGGCGAGCGCGGCCCCGAGCACCCCCGGACCGGAGCCCAGGCGCGTCGCGCTGAGCGCGACCAGCACGCCGAGGGCGAGCGTCGTGCCGTGAAACAGCCAGAGCGGCGGGAGCGGCGCGCCCGGCACGGGCACTCGCGCGAGGAGCAGCAGCGCGGCCAGCCCGGCGGCCGCGTACTCGGCCATGCGGCGGGCCGCGGGCGCGCGCCGCGCCAGGGCGACCAGCTGGAAGGCGAGCGCCGCGCCGAGCAGGACGGCGAAGTACACCGACGGCGGCGGAAAGCCGAGCTGCCGGCCGTGGACGCTCTCGACCTCCGCGAGCGCGACGCCCATCCCGAGGGCCGCCACCAGGTGCAGGAACTCCCGCGGCGGGAAGGTCGCGTGCCGGATGAGGAGAGCCGCGAGTCCGGCCGAGCCGGCGAGCCACGGCCACGGCTCTGCCATCGACGTGCTGGCCGAGGCGACGATCAGGAGCACGAAGAGGCCGAGGCTCGCGACGATGGCGGCCGGAGCCGGGCTGCCCTGGCCGCCCGGCTCCCGCTCCCACTCGACGAAAACGTGGAACGTGAGCGCGAGGAGCACACACCAGAGCGCCGCCTCCCACGCGAGCCCCGCCCCCACCGCGCGCGTGAAGAGCCACACGCCCACGATGGCGACCGTCGCCGCGGCCGCGCCGAGCCCGATCCGATAGGTGCGCTGCGCCCGCGCGATCCAGCCGGCGGCGGCCGAGAGCGGGACGAGCAGGATGCCGTACGAATGGAAGTGCAAGCCGAGGCGCGTGCTGCTCGCGAAGTAGAGCACGAAGGCGAAGGGCACGAGCACGCCGCCCGCCTGCGCGATGAGCCACTCGAGGTCGGCTTCCTCGCCGCCGGCGAGCCGCGGCGCCACGGCGAAGAGGAGCGCAAATGCGCCCAGGATGGCGAGCCCGAGCAGCAGGCGGTCCGGCCCCATGCGCGTTCCGATCCAGAGCGCCTGATAGAAGACGGTGCCCGCCAGGCTGAGCAGCGCGAGCACGGGCCAGCGCCGCTGGCGCGCCAGGTAGAGGAGCCCGGTGTCGAGGAGGAGGACGTAGCCGAAGAGGCCGATCGGCCGATCCGCGCCGGTCGAGAGCAGGAGCGGCGTCAGGAAACCGCCCACCAGGCCGAGCGACGCGATCACCTGCGAGGTGTGCCGCCAGGAGAGGACGCAGCCGCTCGCCGTGACGGCGACCATCAGCACGAACGCGAACGGTATGGGCACGAGGCCATAGCGGATGCTCGCGGCCCAGAACGCGGCGTAGAGGACGACCATGCCGGCGCCGGCGAGCGCGTCCGCCGTGCGCGCGTACCGTCGGCGGAGCTTCCACTCCGAGCCGGCAATGCAGGCGACGCCGACCAGGGTGCCGAGCACGACGCGCAGCCAGGGCGGGATCAGCCCGTGCTCGATCGAGTACTTGAAGAAGAGGAGCCCGGCCAGCGCGAGCGCGACGCCGCCGAGCCCCGCTGCCGCGCGGACGCCGAAGAGCTGCTCCCAGTCGATCTCCAGGCGCGGCGCGGAGGCGGGCGGCGGGGTGGCCGGCGGCGGGGCGGCCGGCGGAGGCGGTGCCGCGGGGCGCTCGCGGAACGGCGGGGCGGCCGGAGGCGCGACCGCCTGCGGCGGCTCCTTCACGGCAGCCGGCGCCGGCTCCCGCTTCTCTGCGCGCTCCGGCGCCCCTTCGCGCGCCCGGAGGAGCGCGCGCAGCTGCTGCACCTCGCGCTCGAGCGCGGCGATGCGCTCCGCCAGCGAGCCGCCCGCGGCGGTGCGGGCAATGGCGATGACCGCCAGGACGAGCGCTACGAGACAGACCAGCCCGAGCATCCGCCGGTCAGCTCATCGCCACGGCTCGACCAGGATCTTCGCGTGCGCGTCGGGCCGCGCGAGCGCCTCGAAGGCGCCCGGCACGCCGTTCACCCCCACCCGTCCCGTGACCAGCGGCGCAACGGGGATGCGCCCCTCGGCGATGTCGGCGAGCGTGCCCGCGAACTCCTCCGGCGTGTAGCCGAGCACGAACTGCAGCGACAGCTCCTTGTTGATGCCGTGCATGGGGCGGATGCGATCGTCCTCCATGCAGACGCCGGCGACCACGAGGCGCGCCTCGCGCGGCGCGTCGCGCATCAGCTGGTGGAGGAGCCCCGGCACGCCGACGCACTCGAAGAGGACGGCCGGGCGCGCACCGGCGGCGGCCTGCCAGGCGTCGATCGGGCGCTGCCGCGCCGGATCGACGACCACGTGCGCGCCCATCCGCGCGGCGAGCACGCGCCGCGCGGGCGAGAAGTCGGCCGCCACGATGGGCTCGGCGCCGCGCAGCGCGAGGGCGGCGATGACCGCGAGGCCGACCGGCCCGCAGCCGACCACGAGGGGCGCGTCGCCCGGCTCGAGGCGTGCCTTGGCGACCGCATGCACCCCGACCGCCATCGGCTCGGTCAGCGCCGCGTGCTCGGTCGCAAGACCGTTCGGCACCTCGAGCGCGAGCAGCTCCGAGAGCACCATCAGCTCGCCGTAGCCGCCGGGGTAGTCGTTCGAGTAGCCGATCGCCTGGACGCCACTCGCGCCGGCGGCGAGCGGCAACGAGACCACGCGCGCGCCCGGCTTGAGCGCACGCTCCGTGTGCGGTCCGAAGTCGAGCACCTCGGCGCAGAACTCGTGTCCCATGACCACGTCGCGCGTCACGTCGAGGGTGAACGGCAGGCCCGACTCGCGTGCCGCCTCGACCATCCTGGGCGCGTGCTTGAGCGCGTGCAGGTCGGAGCCGCAGATGCCGCAGGCGAGCGTGCGGACGAGGACCTCGCCCGGGCCCGGCACGGGCTCGGGGAGCGTGTCCACCAGCAGGCGCGCGTTCCGCATCACCGCGGCGCGCATCACCGGGTCTCCCTCATCTGCCGCCTCGGAATAGCATGCGGACGCCGCCGAGGACACCGCGGCCGAGGCAGGCCCGACTGGCATGGCGGGCGCGGCTTTCAAACTGGCGCGCCCGCGTGATAGCCTTGCGGCCGGAGGGGCGGATCATGATGTGGAGGAAGGCCCTCATGCTGGCGGCCCTCGTGGCCGCCGCGCCCGCGCAAGCAGGAGCCACCGCGACGCTCGCGGTGACCGGCGTCGACCGGTCGCATCCGGGCGTCGTACAGATCGCCGTGCGCTACCGCGGCGGCCGGTCGCCGAGCTTCCGCCTGACGCCGAAGTGCAGCGCCGCGGCGCCTGGCGAGTGGGTTGTCGCCTCGACGGTCAGCCTCGTGCCGGCGCGGAGGCGGGCCGTCCTCGAGCTGCGCGACAGCCTCGGGTCGCTCACCGACCGCCGCCTCCCCTGCCAGGCCCGCGCGCTCAAGGTCGAGATGCTCGACGGCGGCCGAGTCGTCGCGAGCGCGGACGTCCCGTTCGTGATTCCGGCGCCGCGCGCACTGACCGCAGCGCCGCCACCGCCGCTCGAGCCGCTCGCGCCGCGGCTCGGCCTCGTCGGCCTCAAGCTCCGCGCGCCCCAAACGAGGACGTCCGAAGCGGGCATCACCTGGGCGCTCAGCGATCGCGTGACGCTGAACCTCACCTACGAGCGCACGGCGTACGCACCGATGATGCCGCACGACCACGACGACGGCATCCTGACGGGCCTGAAGCTCGGGTTCTAACCTCGGCTCATTTTCGCGCGCGTCCGGGGTAGCGGCTGCTCGCTGCCGCGAGCGCGTTGCCGGCCGGGGCCGCCGGCGGCTTGGCTGGGCGATGCGGACGCCGCGCTTCGACGGGCGTTCCGTAAGCCGGAGGCGTGAGGCACGCGTCGGGAAAGAGGTGATGGATGCCCGGCGCAGCGATCGCTATCTGCCTGGGCATGCCGTCACGTGGAACCGAGGCAAGTTCGCGTCGCTCCCCATTCTCGCTTTTGTCAGGGAGGGAATTGCGGTGAAACATTCGCCTTCGGCCCTCTGCGCTGCTCGCCCTGTCGTGATCGCTGCCCTCGCAACTCTCCTTGCCCGCCCGGCCGCCGGTCAAGCGACCACCCCGGCCTTCGTCCAAGGGGGGGCATTCTCGACCGGGGATCGGGTGCTGACCACCACCGTCACACTCGCCGACCCGGTCGCGGGCGGGGATCTGCTGGTCGGGTGGTTCTCGCAGTACAACGTCGCCGGGCAGGTTCAGGTATCGGACAACGTGAACGGCGCCTGGACGCGGGCGCCCGGGTCGCTCCACTTCATGGACGACACGGGGGACATCGCTCTCTACTATCGGGAGAACAGCCAGGGGGCGCCCAGCGGGATGACGATCACCGTATCCGCCTCCTCCGCCGCGTTCCTGCAGGGAACCGTCGCCGACTATTCGGGCGTCGCTCTCGCCGGCTCGCTGGACCAGATCGTCGCTGCGCGCGGTGACGGAACGGCCGTTGACACGGGTGCAACTGCGGCGGTGGATGCGGGGGAGCTCGTGTTCGCG
>Ga0209474_10004868_pt1 | contig 11525 bp, 14 predicted proteins | sample GraSoiAngelo_145_FD_185902 | JGI IMG/M metagenome (GOLD analysis project Ga0209474, IMG submission 185902) | Grasslands soil microbial communities from the Angelo Coastal Reserve, California, USA - 14_1009_05_20cm (SPAdes) (version 2) | ecosystem: Environmental > Terrestrial > Soil > Grasslands...
CTTCAATTAGCCGCAGAAGTTAATATGCCACCAATCGATCCACTACCGGAGGCAACTCCACGACCGCCGTCAGGTGCTGAGTATTTACTCTTCCTACTGCTGAGTAGAAAGGATCGAGACACGGTGATCGGCGACTTGACGGAGTGTTATCCGAAGGTTTTGCGCCGCTTCAGCAAGCGTCGCGCCAATGTCTGGTACTGCAAGGAAGCGGCTAGTTTTCTGTTCCCGCAACTGCGGCGTGCGCTGCTGAAAATCGGCGCTTTGGTTTGGCTCGGCCGGGTCTTGCGGCGATTGATTTCATGGCGTAGGCTTTGCTTCGGAGGTTCACAATGCCCGAAATCCAATACGTCTCAGATGAAACTGGCAATCCGACGGCGGTGATCGTGCCGATTGAACTGTGGCGCGAAATTGAATCTGAGAAGGAAACTGCTTACTTACTGAAGAGCGAGGAAATGAAACGGCGGCTGTTGGAAGCGAAGGATCGCCAGACCGGAATTCCATTTGAGGAAGCTTGTGAGAAGCTTGGAGTTTGACACTGCCGCCTTTGAAGATCTGGCTTGGTGGATTGAGCAAGATCGCAACAAGGCACTTCGCATTGTCAACCTCATCAAAGACATTCAGCGTGATCCTTTCCGAGGCATTGGCAAACCGGAACCACTAAAGCAAGAATTGAAAGGCTGCTGGTCACGCCGAATCGACAATGAACACCGACTCGTCTATCAGATCACCGAAAACAAGATCAGGATTCTTGCCTGTAGATATCACTATTAAGGCTTCTTCTCGCTTTCGAGTAATGATCAAGAATACTTCGTCAATTCTGCTAACTCTTCTCTGTTTGTTCTGCGTAGTCTCTTTTTCTCAAGATCGAGACGCGACGAAGAAGCCGCCGCTGCTCGCCTTCGACGATTTGAAGAAAAACGACGGCATCGATGGGCCGTTTCGAATCGAGGGTTATGTGCTGGACATCTATAAGTGTCCACCTTGTCCGCCCGGCGCCATGTGCAAACCGTGCATTCCGGATAACGTAGTAATCACGGATACCGCCGGCCCGAAGGATCTTTCGAAGATCAATCGCCTGAGAATCTTCGCCGACAAACCGGATCAGTTCGAGCGGAAAAAGAAATATTCTTTCACGGTGAAACTCAAGCAGCCTTTCCCGGCCGGCCAGGCAATCACCAGTGTCGATCTGGTCAGCTTCGAACCCGTCAAGTAACCGCACTCAGAATTCGAGTTTGTCCTTCTCAGCGACGGCAGCTATTCTAGTCGTTTGCCTTTGGCTGGATTTTCTTAACAAGGGTATCAAACAGAAACCCGACCGTCAGGGACGGTGAACGACATGGAAACAAGCAAGATTCGAAATATCGCAATTATCGCTCACGTCGATCACGGCAAAACCACGCTGGTCGATGCGATGCTCAAACAAGCGGGCACTTATCGTGACAACGAAACCATCGTCGAGCGCGTCATGGACTCCATGGATCTGGAACGCGAGCGCGGCATCACGATCATGGCCAAGAACGCTTCGGTGCGTTACGGCGATTACAAAATCAACATCGTCGACACGCCCGGCCACGCGGACTTCGGCGGTGAAGTCGAACGCGTTTTGAAAATGGTTGACGGCGTGATGCTGCTCGTCGATGCGGCGGAAGGATGCCTGCCGCAGACGCGATTCGTTCTGCGGAAAGCTCTGGAAGCGCGCCTGCCGGCCATCGCCGTCGTGAACAAAATCGATCGGCACGATGCTCGGCCTGAAGAAGTCGTGAACGAGATTTATGAGTTGTTTCTGGATCTCGATGCGACTGATGAGCAGATCGATTTCCCGATTCTCTACGCAGTCTCGCGGGATGGTATAGCGAAGAAAAAACTTGAAGATGAGTCGACTAACCTACGCCCGCTGTTCGATCAGATCATCGAATCGATTCCGGCGCCGCAGGCGTTGCGAGACGATTCGCTGCAATTGCTGGTGGCGAACGTCGATTACAACGAGTACGTCGGGCGCCTGGCGATTGGCCGCATCTTCTCTGGCGAGATCGCCAAGAACCAGGAAATTTTGATTGCCGGACACGACGGCGATTTGCAGAAGACTCGTGTCAAAGAGCTTTATGTCTTCGAGGGATTGAATCGCGAATCGGCCGACTCTGCGAGTGTCGGCGAGATCGTTGCGCTCGCCGGCGTCGAAGGAATCAACATCGGCGAGACAATCACATCGCCGGATAATCCCAAACCCTTGCCGGCGATCGCGGTTGATGAACCAACGATCGCCATGATCTTCAGCGTCAACAACTCGCCGTTCGCGGGCACTGAAGGACAATTCGTCACTTCGCGCCAAATCAAAGAGCGCCTCGATCGCGAAGTGCTGGGAAACGTCGCCATTCGCGTGGAAGAAACTCCTTCACCAGATCAATTCAAAGTCTCCGGACGCGGCGAGCTGCAACTCGCGATCCTGATCGAGATGATGCGCCGCGAAAATTATGAGCTTCAGGTCTCGAAGCCTGAAGTCATCACGCGTCGCGTTAACGGCGAGTTGCAGGAGCCGATCGAGCAAGTCGTCGTCGATTGTCCCGAAGAATTCATCGGGGTCGTCACGGAAGCGATGGGCCGCCGCAAAGGCCAGATGACCAAGATGGTGAATCACGGCACCGGTCGTGTGCGCATGGAGTTCGAAACGCCGTCGCGCGGCTTGATCGGTTTTCGCGGCGAGTTTCTGACTGAAACAAAAGGAACGGGACTGCTGAATACTTTGTTTTTGCGCTTCGACAAGTGGATGGGCGAAATGAAAGGACGCGGGACCGGATCGCTAGTCGCCGATCGCATGGGTGAATCGACGACGTACGCGCTCTTCAATTTGCAGGAACGCGGTTCGCTGTTCGTTCGGCCGAACACGCGCGTTTATGAAGGGATGATCATCGGCGAGAATGCGCGTGCAGTCGATCTGGACGTAAACGCGATTAAGGAAAAGAAGCTGACGAACATGCGGGCATCAGGATCTGACGAAGCGATGCGGCTGGTGCCGGTGAAGGACCTGTCGCTGGAAGAAGCGCTCGAGTTTATTTCCGACGATGAGCTGGTGGAAACAACTCCGAAATCTATCCGTTTGCGGAAACGAGTTTTGAAGTCAAACGAGCGGCCGAAGAAGGAAAGTTAGGTTTGGAGTGCGCCGACTCGTCGGCGCTTTCAAAAGCGATGAGAAGTCACCGCACTCCAAATCAACTCGGCGGAATCTTTCCCGTCTTCAAGATTGAAGAAGGACAAAGCTTCTCAACCACGCACTCTTCACAAAGTGGTCGTCTCGCTTTGCAAACTCGCCGGCCGTGAAAGATCAGCAAGTGCGAGAAGATGATCCAATCTTTTTTCGGCACCAGCTCCCGCAAATCATTTTCAATCTTCACCGCATCCTTTTGCTTCGTCAGTCCCAGTCGATGCGAAAGTCGACCAACGTGCGTATCGACAACGATGCCGGCGGCGATTCCATAGGCGACGCCGAGTACTACGTTCGCAGTCTTGCGCGCGACGCCGGGCAGCTTCAATAACTCCTCCATCGTCTTTGGCACTTCGCCGTTGAACTCTTCGACGAGCATCTTGCACGCGCCTTGGATCGATTTCGTCTTGTTGCGAAAGAAGCCAGTTGTCCTGATGTCCTGTTGAAGTTCGGTGTCGCGGACTTTCAGATAATCTTCCGGCTGGCGATACTTCCGAAAAAGATCGGCAGTCACGATGTTGACGCGCTGGTCGGTGCACTGTGCGGACAGGATCGTCGCGATCAAAAGCTCAAAAGCATTTGCATGATTCAACGCACAACGCGCATCGGGGTGCGCACGCTTGAGGAGCTTGATAATTTCTTCGGTGCGCTTTTTCTTTTGGGCTTTGGTTTCTCTCATTGGAGCGCGGGCATCCTACCCGCATTGCGTGCGAAGCACGCTCAATCAAATTTTTATCTAGCGCCTTATCGCGTGTTGCGGACAAGGATGTCCGCGCTCCAGCTACTTCAATCTTCCCGTGAGCATCAGTGCCAGCATCTTCCAATCGCCCATGAACGACCAGAGCGGATACGAGAACGTGGCCGGACGATTCTTCTCAAAAAAGAAATGGCCAACCCACGCGAATGCGTATCCCGGCAGGAACGCCAATGGAAATAACCACCAGCGACCAATCGCAATCAGCGTTGTCAACAGCACGACGGCGATGAGTGTGCCGAGGTAATGTAAGACGCGCGTGATGGGTTTGCTGTGTTCGCTCAGGTAGTACGGCCAAAATTCAGCGAACGAAGTGAAGCGGCGTTGAGTCATAAGGGCGCGGCCATTCTAACTTGACCCCGTTTCTCTGCACAGGCAAGATCACTCGTTATGTTTTGTAGTACCACTTTAATTCGCAAATCCAAATCTCTTGCCCTAATCATCGCTCTCGCGTTCAGTCTCTCAACGCCGCGCACGTCTCAAGCCCAGGCTTATGAAAAAGAGTTGAGCGCGAGCGGCAAAGCATCTTTCACCATCAAGAACCGCACCGGCCGCGTTTCAGTCATCGCGTCCGACAACGAAAAGGATGCTTCGAGCTTGAAAGCAACGTCGACCGCCGGCTCTGTTGGGCCATCGGACATTACGGTATCGGGAAATGAAATAGTTGTGCGCGAGCGGCCCTACCGAATTGATTTGACTGTGCGCGTGCCGAAGCGTTCGCGCGTGAAAGTCGAAAGTGAAACCGGCATGGTCGATGTGATTGGAGATCTTGAAGTAGCCGAGGTGATTACTAACACCGGGACGATCCACGCCGACGTTCCAACTGATGCGCTGAAGCTGAAATTCGAGTGGGCATCCAGCCGGCCTCGCTACCTGAGCGATGTCGAACTGCCGAAGGTGAAGGAAGGTCACGGTGGCGCTTTCTCGATCTCAGGGACCATTGGACCGGACGCGAAGAAAAAGAAAGAAAAGAAAAAAGATAAGCCGCAGTCATCCGATTCAGACAAAAACGAAAACGATCCTACGAATCCGCCAGCCGATCCGACTGCCACTGCTGCTTCCGGCAAACCTGACGAATCTAAGGAACCGGAAAGGCAGCAACTGGTTCGGTTGAACTTTGTCACGCAGCGTGGGGTGATTCTGCTGAACGTCGACCCCAGCATGGCGCCGAACGATCTTCGCGAACGGCCGCTGACCGAAGCCGCGAAGGCGATCGTGCGCAGCGGCAACGAACCTCTGATCGATGCGGTTCGCAAAGTCAGCCCGCGCATGTTTGGTGATTACGCGCGGACCTTGCCGCCGCCGCGCAATGAACCGACGCTGCTGTCGGTGCGCCAGTCCGGCGAAATGGTGACAGCGGTCTCTCCGCAACTGATGCGGGTCAACGCGAGCGTCACCGATCGCAACGGCCGCGCGATTCCGGGAATGCGCGACTCAGATTTTTCCGTGTACGAGGACGGCGCCGAACGCAAGATCGTGAACGTCACGCCCACGACTGAGCCATTCAATCTCGTGCTCTTGCTCGACGTGTCTGGCAGCGTTGAGGAGCGAATCGATTTTATTCGCAAAGCTGCGCGCGACTTTCTCAGTTCTGCGAGCCCCCAGGATCGAATCTCGATCATCGCGTTTCACGATGACATCAGAATCATTTCTGGCTTCACGACTGATCGGAGTTTGCTCTCGAAGAAGCTGGATGAATTGGATGCTGGTGGAGCGACCGCGCTGTACGACGCGCTCGCGTATACGCTTGTCGACACGCTCAAACCTTTGCGTGGAGCACGGACCGCAGTCGTGATCATGTCGGATGGCGACGACAACAAATCATTCGTGCCTTTCCCCGCGATCCTGGAAGCTACGATCGAATCGGGTGCGCTGATCTATCCGCTTTACGTTCCATCCGGTCTGATTCCGGAAGGTAGCGTGCCGAAACCTTCAGTCACAGTCGATCCAATGCGCTCGAAATATCTGACGATCACCACGCGCGCCGCCGAAGAAGGACAGAAGCTCGCGGACGCATCCGGCGGCGTGTTCTATTCAATTAAGCGAATCGAAGATCTACAGAAGGCTTACGACGATGTAGTCGCGCAGATGCGCACGGCTTATACGATCACTTATGACTCAACCGCGAACAGCAGCGGCCAGAGGAGAGTGCGAGTGCGCGCGAATCGTGAGGGAGCTTCGGTGAGATTAAGTCCGGCAATAACAGCGCCGCGATAGGTTTGAAGCAGGTCTACGATGCCCGCCCGAAATCATCCTGCAAGCGAATGATATCGTCCTCGCCGAGATAGCTGCCGCGCTGGACTTCGATAAAGACCAGCAGTTCATCGCCGGGATTTTCGACTCGGTGAGCAGACCCGATCGGAATGTCGATCGCTTCACCTGCCTGCACGGTGATATCGCGGTCATCGAGAGTGACTTTGGCAGTTCCGTCCACGACAACCCAATGCTCGGCGCGTTGCGCGTGCTTCTGATAGCTGAGCCGCTTGCCCGGCAGAACTTCAATCCGCTTGACCTTGAAGGTGTCGCCCTCGTCCAGCACCGTGAAGGTCCCCCAGGGGCGACGATCGAATTTCGGTGAATTGTCTATTTGAGTTGACATAGGTCGCAGGAGTCTTCCGCTGATTATTTTCTGGTTGGAACTGAGCCGCTGATCTTCTTGCGAGTGGTTTCTCCCGTATGAAGAACTGGAATGCCCTCATCGACTTCGGAGTGCGGACGCGGAATCACGTGCGTGCTGAGAACTTCGCCGACTTTACGTCCGGCCGCGGCGCCCGCGTCGACCGCAGCTTTCACTGCCCCAACTTCGCCGCGCACGATCGCGGTGACCAATCCGGCATCAATTTTCTCCCAGCCCACCAGCGTAACGTTCGCTGATTTCACAGCGGCATCCGCAGCTTCAATCATTGCCACCAGTCCGCGGCATTCAATCATTCCCAATGCTTCCTGCATTTGTGCTCCTCACTTGGAAACCAGATTGTACACAGCTTTGAAATCAGCACCACGACCTGCGACGAAGACTGAGTTCGACATCGGATCAGGTTTCGCCTTGGTATGAGTCGTTTCCGTCAAAGTCTTTCCATCCGAGGATATCCGCCGCTCCACAGTGATCTCAAATTCTATTATGGCAGCACTCGTGTGCGGCAGGAACACCTTTGATTTCGTTTCCGGCGGCCGTCCCGATTCAGAACCGGGATTGGCAGTGATCCACGCCGTCGTTGGATTCGTTTCGCCCCGTCCATCTGTGTAATAGGTTAGCTCGCGTTCTTCCTTCTGGCCGTTGACGGTGACCGTCTTACGAATCTTCAGTTCAGGATCGTGGTGCGTAATCGTAATTTGTTCAGGCGGACTGGACGAGTTCGACTTGCCGACGTTGCTTCGTTTGCGATCGAATTCCCATGTTCCACTGAGGTCCGGCTTTGGCTTCGATTTGTTTGCTTGAGCGAGACCGTTCGCAGCACATGTGGCGAGCAAAATTAGAATCGCAAATGATTTCGCAGACCGCATTTCTAGTTCCTGAGAGATTGTAAGGGCGCGGGGATTCTGCCGCCGCGGCGAATGAACCCTTCGGAAGAGAAGCGATTCACCGCCATGATTGGCGCGCTGCCGAGCAAGCCGCCGTATTCAACCATTTCGCCGACATCATGCCCGGGCACTGGAATGATGCGCACCGCAGTGGTTTTGTTATTCATTACTCCAATAGCCATCTCGTCGGCGATGATGGCCGAGATAGTTTCGGCAGAAGTCGATCCCGGCACTGCCACCATATCGATCCCGACGGAGCAGACGCTGGTCCAGGCTTCCAATTTATCGAGCGACAGCGCGCCGACGCGCACAGCTTCGATCATGCCCGCGTCTTCCGAAACCGGAATGAACGCACCACTCATCCCGCCCACGGAGCTGCTCGCCATTGCGCCGCCTTTCTTTACGGCGTCGGTTAACAAAGCGAGCGCCGCGGTCGTGCCGTGGGTGCCGGCGCGTTCGAAACCCATTCCTTCAATAATGTTTGCAACTGAGTCACCAATGACTGGAGTGGGCGCCAATGATAGATCGATGATGCCGAAAGGAATGTCTAGACGTCGCGCAGCTTCGCGTCCAACTAATTCTCCCGCGCGCGCGAGCTTGAATGAAAGTTTCTTGATGAGCTCTGCGAGATCCTGCAAAGGCATCTCTGGATCAGCGTGCTGCACCGCGTGATTCACGACGCCGGGCCCGGACACACCGACATTCAGCACCGCTTCAGGTTCGCCAATCCCGTGAAATGCGCCGGCCATGAACGGATTGTCTTCGACGGCGTTGGCGAAGCAGACGAACTTGGCGCAGGCAATGCCCCCGCGATCGCGCGTTCGTTCGGCCGCATCTTTGATCAATCGACCCACCCGCGCGATTGCATCCATGTTGATGCCCGCGCGCGTAGTCGCCGCGTTCACCGATCCGCACAGCCGTTCGGTTGATGAAAGTGCTTCCGGAATCGAATCGAGAAACTCACTCTCATTGTGGGTGAATCCCTTATGGACGAGCGCCGAGTAACCGCCGATGAAATCAACCCCAACGGTGCGGGCAGCCTCATCGATCGCCTTACCCAACGTCACCGGATTTCCGCCTGCGCCTTCGGCCAGAATTGAAACCGGCGTGACAGCGATACGCTTGTTGGCGATGCGAATTCCGATCTCATCACCAATCTGATCGACTGTGCTAACAAGATTAGCCGCCGTACGTTCGATCTTCGCGCGCACACGTTGAGCGGTTGTTTCCACAGAGTCTGATACGCAATCGCGCAGGCTCAAGCCGAGTGTGACGGGGCGAATGTCGAGATGCTCCATCTCGGTCATGCGCACGGTTTGCAGGATTTCGGCTTGGGTGTATTCCATGAAAAGGACAGTTTTGAGTTTTCAGTGTTGAGTTCTAAGTTTCGGACTCCGGTGCGCCAACACTCAAAATTAAAAACTGAAAACTCAAAACTCGATCATCCCATCACTTTGCTTAAGACGAGCAGGATCACGAACAGAATAAAAAGTCCCAGCGCTACCAGGACGAACCGCAGACTTGGATCGTAATGAGCTTCTTCGAGCATCACTGTCGACACATGATGGATCTTCTCGACCTGCTTCACGGGACGCTCGATGGCTCCACGCGCGGCCGTTGAAGCTCGATGCAAAGTCTCGCGAGTTCGTTCGCGCGCGCCGTGTCGCTCGGAAGTTGCCGCTTTAACTGGTTCGCTATCAGCCTTTGCCTGATCAGCATTGGCCGCGTGGTTTTCCATACCTGACGAGGGCATGGACTGCTCCGAAGTCGATGCGGCCGCCTCAGTCGATGGCCCAGCAGAAGCCTTGTCATTCAAATCAGGCTCTTCCTGTTTCGTTACTGCAAGAGGCTTTCCACATTCGGGACAGAACATTGCCGCTTCACGAATGATCGCGCCGCATGACTCACATCGACGGAGAATTTCAGGCGTCATAAGTCATTTTCGATTGCCAATTGCCAATTGCCGATTGAAAAGCTTAAAGTCTTCGTTTCCACAATCATCTGTTGAAATCGGCAATCGGCAATCGCAAATTGGCAATGACTAGATTCGGTGCATTGCATTGAACAAATCTTCACGCTGCGCATAGATGTGCACGCCGAGCTGCTGCCCTTCATTGCGCAAGCGGTCTTTCAATTCAGTGATCGATGACTGAGCGCGCGACGCATCGGCAATAATGACCATGGCGAACTTTCCCTGTACTACGGTCTGGTTGATGTCGACGATGCTGCATTGCGCTTCCGAAAGAATTTCGGCGACGCCCGCGACTATGCCCGGATGATCGACGCCAAAGACCGAAATAATCAGTCGATCCGATGAACCTTCGCGCGGGTCGCGCTCGCCGAAAGGTCGCGGTGGCGACACTGTCGGAGCAGATGACGCGGCGCCGTTTCGCGCTATCGAAGGTTCGACGGCGCGATAGATATCAGTGACGAGTTGCTCGACCGTATTCTCGTCAGCGGATGCGCCCAGGCGATCGTAAACTGCGCGCGTGATTCGATAAATGAGTTCTTCGTTCGCCATTGCGACTTAAGAAAATTTGGCCACAAAAAAGCACAAAAGACACAAAAGAAAACCAAAACCTGCTCACCATCGATTCAGCTCTCTACCTGTTTGTGCCGTTTGTGCCTTTTCGTGGCTAATCTAACGCCGTCCGTTATCACGCGCCAGCGCGCGCGCCGCTTCGCGCAGTTCCTCGGATTTCGTGTCAGTCAGATCGACTCGATCGACGATGCCGACGACCGCAGCTTCGATCGACATATCCTGATTTCCAATCGCCGTGCGCGCCGCCTTGCCATACGCGCACATGACTGTTTCACCAGTACCGGCGCCGAGCCGATCAGCGACCACGACGACATTCTTCGTGGGTTCGTGATCGAGATCGTAAGGATGCACGACGAGAAAGCGCACCCCCTCGAGGTCGGGCGTCTTCTTCGTTGACCAGACTGTGCCGATGACTTTTCCTAAGAACATAAGAACTGTACTTCGGGCTTTGTACTTTGAGCTTTGAGAAAAACCCCGGCCGCACGAACTAAGTACAAAGTACGAAGTTCAAAGTTCAGGCTTTGGCGAAGACTTCCGCCGGTTCGCCGATGTCCCGCGCCGAAGGAGTGATAATCGTCTTCGGGCTGACATAGATCTTTTCGCCTTTTTGAATTGCCCGCTTCACGTCGTCTTCGCTGACAAAGTCAGCAGTTTGGGGTCCGTTCGATGAAGGCTGCGACGCTTGTACTCGCGATGACGCACCGCCATTTGATTCGACGCGTGGTGCTTCCACTCGCGGTGGCGACGCAGGCAGAGCCTCTTCCGGCTGACGATTAGCGAGAAAGCGGTCAACAATGGCTGCGATTTCGTCGCGATTAATCTTTGGTGCGCTTGTCGTTGTTGCCGGCGCAGGACGCGATGCGCTGATGGCGGGCTGCGGTTGCGACGCAGGCATCGGCATCACACTTGATTGAGCAGCGACTGCTGGACGCTTGCTGGCTACGGGGCGAGTTTCAAACGCGACGCGCTTAATGTCCATCAAGTGCAGCGGAGAAACATTATCCGAAGTGACGTTGCCGCCCCACGATCCGCATCCGAGCGTCATCGACGGTGGCAGCGCCGTCGAAAATCCAATCGCACCATGCGTCGTAGGCGTGTTCACCGTAATGCGCGACGCAGGCATCTCTGCGCCGTAACGAACCGCTGCTTCGCGCGACCGCGTATGAATGCCTGCCGTGTGGCCCATGCCTCCGTAGTGCAGAATTTCATTGCAACGCGCGGCGCCGCGTTCCAGTCCATCTTCGACATAGAACGCAAGAATCGGCGAAAGCTTTTCCATCGATAGCGGGAAGTCGCGACCAACCCCACCGACATCAGTCATCAGACAACGTGTGCCCGGTGGCACGCTGATGCCCGCCATGCTCGCGATCTTCTCAACAGACTTGCCGACGATCGCGGGATTCAAACTGCGTTGCGGGGTCGCGACAATCTTCGCAAGCTGATCAGCTTCCGACTGACTCAAAAAGTATGCGCTCTGCAATTTGAATTGCTCGCGCACGGCCGTCTCG
>Ga0209474_10004869_pt1 | contig 11524 bp, 9 predicted proteins | sample GraSoiAngelo_145_FD_185902 | JGI IMG/M metagenome (GOLD analysis project Ga0209474, IMG submission 185902) | Grasslands soil microbial communities from the Angelo Coastal Reserve, California, USA - 14_1009_05_20cm (SPAdes) (version 2) | ecosystem: Environmental > Terrestrial > Soil > Grasslands ...
TCGCCAATGCCGTAGGGCGAGGGCAACGACGTAAAATGCAGAAGCAACCCAGAAGCACGGTAGGACGGTGGAAATGGAGAAAGTTTCGAGCCGCTGTCGTTACTCATGAGCGCACCTCCTGCTCCTGAAGAGCTGGATCAGACGATCCGAGTGCATTGGTCACAATTTCTTGAGCTTCCTCCACGATCGCGGCCAAATGATTTTCGTCTTTAAAGCTCTCCGCGTAGATCTTGTAGATATTCTCCGTGCCGGAGGGCCGGGCCGCGAACCAGCCATTATCGGTCACGACCTTCAGCCCGCCGATCGGGGCGCCGTTACCTGGGGCGGAGGTCAGTTTGGCTGTGATCGGCTCGCCAGCGAGAGTATCAGTGGCAACGCCTTCAGGCGACAATTTTTGAAGCCGCGCCTTCTGATCCGGGGTCGCTGGCGCATCGATGCGCGTGTAGTATGGCGTACCGAACTCGGTTGTTAGTTCTTGATATAACTCGCCCGGGTCCTTGTCCGTGCGCGCGGTGATCTCCGCTGCCAGTAAGTCCATGATTGGGCCGTCTTTGTCGGTCGTCCAAACGATGCCGTCCTTCCTGAGGAAGCTTGCTCCCGCGCTTTCCTCTCCGCCAAAACAAAGCGAGCCATCGAACAACCCTGGCACGAACCACTTGAAGCCCACTGGCACCTCACAAAGCGAGCGCCCGAGCTTGTGCACCACACGATCAATCATACTACTACTAACCAAGGTCTTACCTACCGCGACGTGAGTTGGCCAGTCAGGCCGATGCTTTAGCAGATAGCGTATGGCTACAGCAAGGTAGTGATTGGGATTTATCAACCCGGAAGAAGGGGTAACAATGCCGTGCCGGTCAGAGTCTGGATCGTTGGCGAAGGCGACGTCATACTGGTTTTTGAGGTTCACGAGACGCGCCATCGCATACGGACTAGAGGGATCCATCCGGATCTGGCCGTCGTGATCGACCGTCATGAATGAGAAAGTCGGATCGATCGTTGAGTTCGCGACGGCGATGTCTAAGTGATAGATAGAGTTGATTGGCTCCCAGTACGGCGCGGCAGCACCCCCGAGTGGGTCCACACCCAGCTTTAGACCAGCGCTGCGAATCGCGTCCATATCGATGACGTTTCTTAGATCTTCGACATAGGGCAGCACGAAATCCTCCTGGTGTGTTGTGTTAGCCTTTATCGCCGCAGCAAACGGAACGCGCTTGATGCCGGTCCCATCGCGCAACAGCTCATTGGCCCGGCGCTCAACCCATCGTGTTACGTCAGTGTCAGCCGGACCGCCATTGGGCGGATTGTACTTGAACCCTCCGTCGGCGGGTGGGTTGTGCGAAGGCGTGATGACAATGCCATCGGCGAGATGCTCTTTACGGTTTCGATTGTAAACGAGAATCGCTCGTGAGATCACCGGCGTTGGCGTGAAGCCGTCGTCTCTTTGAATGATGGCCTGGACTCTGTTCGCCGCCAGCACCTCCAACGCGGTACGCTGAGCCGGTCCGGATACTGCATGCGTGTCCTTACCCATGTAGAGAGGACCATCGTAGCCTCGATTACGCCGGTAATCACAAATAGCCTGAGTTATGGCCAGGATATGCGCTTCAGTAAATGACCCGTGCAGCGGTGAACCTCGATGTCCACTGGTACCGAAGCTTACCAGCTGGTTTGCGTCTTCCAGGTCGGGCCGGCGTTGATAGTATTCGCGCTCAAGCCGCGTTGGATCTATCAGCAGGTCTTTTGGAGCTGGCTTGCCCGCAAGAGGAGAAATTGGCATGTCCGATCCTCCCTCTCACCACTGATTAACTAGAAATAGGACACGCCTTTGCATTCCAGATGTCGGCTGCATATTCGGCAATGGTTCGGTCACTCGAGAATTTTCCGGAGCTAGCGACATTCAAAATCGCCTTGCGAGACCATCCGGCCGAATCAGCATACAGGTCGCATAGCTCCTGGTCCGCCTTTAGATAGGAATTGAGATCCGCCAGGTGCATGTAATAGTCGCCCTTGGTCAGAAGCGCGTCCCGCAGCGGAGCAAAGACGCCCGGCTCATCGCGGCTGAAATAATCAGAGAAGATCAGGTCCAATGCCCCGCGAGCTTCGGGGTCATTGTCGTAGTGCCATTGCGGCTTGTACCAGCCACGACTGCCCGCTACCTGTTCCGCAGTCAGACCGAAGAGGAAGAAATTTTCTTCGCCCGCCTCTTCTGCCATCTCGATCGTCGCACCATCGCGCGTGCCGATAGTCAACGCGCCGTTCATCATGAACTTCATGTTGCTCGTGCCACTGGCCTCGTAGCCGGCAGTGGAAATCTGATTGGATACATCAGCTGCGGGAATCAAGCGCTCTGCCATTGAAACAGAGTAGTCGGGCAGGAATAGAACCTTGAGCCGTCCGCGAATGGTCGGGTCATTGTCGATGGTGTTGGCGAAATTGTTGATGAACTTGATAATTACCTTGGCCAGTTGGTAGGCGGGCGCTGCCTTGCCTGCGAAGAAGAAAGTCCGCGGCACCATTTCGAAATTGGGGTTCTTGCGCAGGCGATTGTAAAGAACCACGATCCGAAGCGCATTCAATAGTTGGCGCTTGTACTCATGGATACGCTTAATCTGACAATCGAAGATACTATCGGCATCGACGGCTTCGCCCGTCGTCCGCTTGAGCCAATCAACGAACTGCAGCTTGGCTTCGCATTTAGCTTTTAGAAATGCCTCACCTAACGACCGGTCGTTCGCCAGTGGTTTGAGTTTCTTCAACTGACTCAGATCGGTCACCCACTCGTCGCCGATTGCGTCAGTAATCGTTTGCGAAAGCCTAGGATTTGACATCAGCAGCCAGCGGCGGGGCGTAACGCCATTGGTTTTGTTGTTGAAACGCTGAGGAAAGAGTTCGGCCAGGTCTTTCACCGTTATGGTGCGCAGGAGCTGGGAATGAATTGCTGCGACACCGTTGGTGCTGTGTGATCCGACGATGGCAAGGTTAGCCATTCGAATCTTTTGCTGAGCGCCTTCTTCGACAAGGCTCACGCGTTGCACCCGCCCTTCATCTCCGGGAAAACGTTTCCGGACGTCTTCAATGAGGCGGCGATTGATTTCGTAAATGATCTCCAGATGACGCGGCAGCATGCGTTCGAACCAGGCGAGCGGCCATTTCTCGAGAGCTTCGGGCAACAGCGTGTGATTAGTGTAGGCCAAACTCTTTTGGGTAAGCTCCCAGGCGTCGTCCCATCCGAGATGCGCTTGATCGAGCAGAATCCGCATCAACTCCGGCACCGCCATCGTCGGGTGCGTATCATTGAGCTGAATAGCAACTTTGTCGGGTAGTGTCTGCCAGTCGGTGTTGGTCCTTCGGAAGCGACGGACAAGATCGGCTAGCGAGCAGGCCACCAGAAAATACTCCTGCACAAAGCGCAATCCCTGTCCCATGCTCGTGTGGTCGTCGGGATACAGCACCCGGGTCAGCGATTCGGCTTCGAGTGTCTCGGCCAGTGCTCCGACGAAATCGCCGCTGCTGAATTGTTGAAAATTAAAATAATCGTGAGCCGCCGCGGCCCAGAGCCGGAGAGTATTAATCGTCTTGCCACCATAACCCACCACGGGGCGATCGAACGGGACGCCGATTAGAGCAGATTGCTGGCCGAGGACGGCTCGCAAGCTACCCCCGCGCAGCTCGAACGAGCAGTTGAGCGGCACTTCCACAGTCTCGTGTTGACGACGGACCTCCCACGGATCGGGATAACGGAGCCAGTTGTCCGGCACTTCGTGTTGCCAGCCGTCCTGAATGGTTTGCTTGAAGATGCCGTATTCGTAGCGCAGGCCGTAGCCCATGGCCGGGATTTCCATCGTTGCCATCGAATCGAGAAAACAGGCGGCTAGGCGCCCGAGCCCTCCATTGCCCAGGCCGGCGTCGGGCTCCTGCTCCAGCAACTCATACCAATCGAGCTTCTTTTCGCGAACAGCGTTCGCGGTAACGTTGTTGAGAAGAAGGTTAGTGACGTTGTTAGCCAGCGAACGACCGATGAGAAATTCCAGCGACAGGTAGTAAACCCGCTTGGGATTGCTGCGGTCGTAAGTCTGCTCAGTCCGAATCCATCGTTGCGAAAGGATATCTCGCACAGAATGCGCCACTGCTTCGAAACGCTCGCGTTCGCCGATCGCGGTCGCGTCCATAACGTTGTCAAAGACCAGGTGCCGCTCATACAGAGCGTCGCTTGTCCCGGTGAATCGAACCGGGCCGCAGCCGTATTGCTCAATGAGCTTGGTTCGTTCGCTGGATCCGGCTGGTCTTTCGGAAACGAGCCTGTTCTCCGGCTGCGCTTCCGTGCCGATTATTTCTTGCTGAACTTCAGTTTGCGGACGCAGAAGTTTATTGTCTGCGTCGGCCTGGACTCCTGATTCCGAAACCGTCTGATTTGAGGGTGTCATGGCTGCCATAACAATTCGAATTTAAAAGGGCCATTTCCAATTTGTGATCTCAGGAGGATCTATACCGAACTCGTACGCATGTTGTTTACACGCGATCCGTTGGTTAATGAGAGCTTCGCGCACGCCCGCGCCGGTGACACGGAAACGGGGCATCCGATCGATGGCATCGATAGCCAGATTGAAGCGGTCAGTCTGATTACAAATGGCAAGCTCTAGCGGCGTGTTGATGTTACCTTGCTCCTTGTAACCACGTACGTGAATGTTCTGTTGGCCGGGCCTGCGGTAGGTGAGGCGATGGATCAGCCACGGGTAGCCGTGAAAGTTAAAGACCACCGGCTTGTCCGGTGTAAAAATGGCCTCGAACTCACGGTCCGTCATACCGTGCGGGTGCTCAGTATGCGGCACCAGCCTGAATAGGTCGACCACGTTGACAAACCTGACCTTCGCGTCCGGCAAGTGCTGGCGAAGCAGGGCGGTGGCGGCAAGAGATTCGGTCGTCGGCACGTCGCCGCAGCTGGCCATCACCACGTCGGGTTCCACGCCCTGGTCGTTGCTCGCCCGACTCCAGATGCTGATACCCTTGGTGCAGTGCGCGATCGCCGCGTCCATGTCCAGAAACTGGATGTGCTCTTTCTTGTCCGCGACGATAACGTTAACGTAGTTAACGCTGCGCAAGCAGTGGTCTGCAACCGATAGGAGCGAGTTCGTATCGGGCGGCAGGTAGATGCGCACCGTTTGAGGGCTCTTGTTTGCCACAACATCCAAAAATCCGGGATCCTGGTGAGTGAAACCATTGTGATCCTGCCGCCATACCAGGCCGGTGATCAAGAGGTTCAGTGACGATATCGGTGCGCGCCACGACAACTCACCGCATTTTTCCAACCACTTGGCGTGCTGATTGAACATCGAGTCAACGACGTGGATGAAGGGCTCATAGCTGTTTATTAATCCATGCCGCCCGCTCAAAATGTAACCCTCAAGCCACCCTTCGACCGTGTGCTCGCTGAGCATCTCCATAACTCGACCGTTCGTTGCAAGCTGGCCGCCGTCATTATCTTCAGGGAAGTACTCGCCGAGCCAGACCTTCTTACCAACCTCATAGATGGCTTGGAGTTGGTTGGACTCTGTCTCGTCTGGCCCGAACACACGGAAGTTGTCCATGTTTCGCCGCACTACTTCCCGGAGAAAATTGCCCAGCTGGGAGACGCTACTGGCCAGGGTCTCACCGGGTTTCTTGACTTCAACACCGGCGCTGCGGAAATCCGGCATGTCGAGTGGCTTGCGTAACAGACCACCATTGGCGATGGGGTTGGCGCTCATCCGCCGATTACCCTTAGGTGCTAAGGCTTTCAACTCGGGAAGGAGTCGCCCGTCCTTGTCGAACAATTCCTCTGGCTTGTAGCTGCGCATCCACTTTTCAAGTATTTTCAAGTCTGCAGGGTTGGTGGCGACATCCGCGATCGGGACCTGGTGCGCACGCCAGTAGCCCTCGAGGTAGTGCTCGCCTACCTTCCGCGGCGCGGTCCAACCTTTGGGGCTGCGCAGGATGATCATCGGCCAGCGCGGTCGGAAGGCCTTCCCGGTGCGCCGTGCCTCTTCCTGGATTTTCCGGATCTCCAGGACACAATGTTCCAAGGTGGCGGCCATCGCCTGATGCATGCTGCGCGGGTCACTCCCTTCCACGAACAAAGGTGTGTATCCATAGCCGATGAACAGCGCTTCCAACTCTTCGTGGCTAATGCGGGCTAGGAGCGTCGGGTTATTAATCTTGTAGCCATTAAGGTGCAAGACAGGCAGCACGGCCCCGTCCGTGATGGGGTTGAGGAACTTGTTGCTGTGCCAGCTTGTAGCCAGCGGGCCAGTCTCTGCTTCGCCATCACCCACCATCACCAGCGTTATCAAGTCCGGCCGATCGTAGACACTCCCGTAAGCATGCGAGACGCTGTAGCCCAGCTCACCGCCCTCATGAATGCTTCCGGGCGTTTCCGGAGTAGCGTGGCTGCCGATTCCACCGGGGAAAGAAAACTGCTTGAAGAAGCGCTGCATCCCGGCCAGGTCCTCGCTCTTGTCAGGGTAAATCTCGGAATACGTTCCCTCGAGATAGGCCTGGGAAAGGACAGCTGGCGCACCGTGGCCCGGCCCGGAGATGAAAATCGCGTTCAGGTTATATTTGTTAATCAACCGGTTGAAATGCACGTAGGTAAAGGCTTGACCGGCATCGGAGCCCCAATGGCCTAGCAGTCTGGCCTTGGTCTGCTCTACCTTGAGTGGTTTTTGTAGCAACGGATTATCTTTCAGGTAAAGCATGCCCACGCATAGGTAGAGGCTGGCTCGCCAGTAGGCATCGATCTTGTCCAACTCACCAGGGCTTAGCGGTGTGCCCCTGATCGTTGAGCGAGCGGTGCCGTAGGCGGAGATTGCTCCATTCTTACTGACTTCCTTCACAGGACTGCGTGCGCGATCTTTGATCGTCGACTTGACAGCGCCGCGAGCAGAGCGTGTTGCGTTACGAACTAGCTTTTCAATCTTAACAGTAGGTGTTCTCATTTTGTTCATTCTCTCACGGGCGATGCCCGCTTTTGCCCCAACGGGGCTGACGTTTGTCTATTGTTTTCATCTATTATTAAAGAGGGTCGGGCGTGTTCGTTTCCACGGTACCGGCCGAGCGACGAACCAACCAACCGGCGCGTCTCGCGCATGATGGTCAAATCCTCACGCGTGGCGATGACAAGGATACGTGCAATTGAGGCTGGCATGGCGATGTCAGCGTCCGGCTCGCAAGTTTCGTTAGCAGCTCGGTCGAGTTCCAGACCAAGATACTTAAGCTTTTCGCAAACCCGCTTGCGGATTTCCGGCGAACCTTCGCCTACACCCGCAGTAAAGACTAGAGCATCGATCCCGCCGAGCGTCGCTGCCATGGCCCCGATTGTTTTCACAATGCGATGGACGTAAACGTCAACAGCGAGCCCAGCATCCGGATTATGTGGAAGCTCCGCCAGAACCTGGCGCATGTCGGAAGAGAAGCCCGAAACACCAAGTAAGCCGGACTCGTAGTTCAGACCTTTGTCGAGCGCGTCTACATTCAGTCCTTTGTGCCGCAACAGGTAGATAAGTATGCCGGGGTCGACGCTGCCGCTGCGCGTTCCCATCATCAAGCCCTCCATCGGAGTAAAGCCCATTGAAGTATCGATGCATATGCCGTCACGCACAGCAGACACAGACGCGCCGTTTCCTAGATGGGCAATAACGAGTCGCAAATCTCGCCGACCGATCATTTTCGCCGCCTGCCCCGCGCAGTAAGAATGGCTCAGTCCGTGGAAGCCGTAACGGCGGATGCCCCATTGGCGTGTCCACTTCTGCGGCAGCGGATAGGTTCGGGCGGCCTCGGACAAGGTTGCGTGGAAAGCAGTGTCGAATGCTGCGACCTGTAGAGCCTTTGGCAGAACCTGCTCCACCACGTTAATGCCGTCCAAGCTGGCTGGGTTGTGGAGCGGAGCCAGCTCTCCCAGGTGTTCGATCTCCCGTTTAACCTCAGCCGTGATCCGGACGGCGGAGGTGAAGCGCTCGCCGCCATGGACAACGCGATGTCCCACGGCCCGGACGTCTTCAAGAGAGGCCAGAGCGGGCGATGGACCTGCTTGCAAATCATCGAGAATTCGAGCGGCGGCGTCAGCGTGTTTCTCCAGCTCCAGTTCCTCGCGGATTTCCGGCTGGCCTGCTCGGCGGAAAATTAATCGCGTTGGTTTTCTTATCCAATCGATCCCGCCATCGGCCAATAATGCTTCGTCTTCCGCATCAAAAAGGCTGAATTTGAGGCTGCTGGACCCAGCATTACAAACGAGAATCTTAGTTTTTGTTTCTGGCATGACCCTTCCCCGGTGATAGCTGTCTAAATCAGTCGCCAACATGACGATCATCATCCCACAGCCGAATTGCTGGCTGTGACAGGTTGTGTTCATAGCTCAATGCACTAAGGCTCGCTGTGCTCAAGAGGAAGAATCTGCCTGCCCTCGGCTCCAAACCGAGCCAGCGGGCGGCGAGTACCCGCAAGAAATGCCCGCTGGAAAAAAGCAGCACGTTACCCCCGATCGCGCGTATACGTTTGATTGCGCTGTCAGCCCGTGCGCTGACCTCGCTCGGCGATTCTCCGCCAGGGCAGCCGTCGCGGAACAATTGCCAATCAGGGCGCTCCCTGTGGACGTCAGCACTACGGCGACCCTCGTAATCGCCATAGTTCCATTCGACTAAATCCCCGTCGATTTCAGCGACAGCTCCAAAGCCAGCCAGCTCACAGGTGCGCCTGGCACGTTGCAATGGGCTGGTAAACACCTTGGCAAAACTCAATCCGCGCAACCGTTCGGCAAGCCGGCGCGCGTTGCGCTCGCCACGTTCTGTCAGCGGCAGGTCGGTAAGTCCCGTGTATTGGCCCGAGAGCGTCCACGCGGTTTCCCCGTGTCTTGCCAGGTAAACGATCTGAAGCACTTGGTTCATGCCTTCATCTTCATTCGCCGCAACGGATTCTTGATTCTTGTTCTTGAGCACTGATGATGCGACATATCGCCGATTGAGGGGAGCGTGTTCCGCCAATCTTGCGCCCTTGCCCGACATCATCCGTAATAGCAAAGATCTGCTCGGCCTGCTCATCGAGGAGCAGGTGGTAACAACGGAAGTCCGGCTCCTTCATCTGTCGATGGAACCCTTCATCCTCGAACAAAGGCTCCCTGTATTCCCACCCACGCAAACGGGGCGAGTATAAGAACAAGAAACAGCTTCCAGTGGGCTTGTCATGTGTCAATTTCGTTAATTTTCAGGCGGCTCGATTTTTCATTAGTCCCTCAGTTTCCCGCAACAGAGGCGACATCTCGTTCTTCTTCTGCCGATAGTCGGAATGCCTTCGAATAAAAACTGGACAACATATCGGCAGTCTCTATTCCCGTCGGTACATTGCTTGGGTTGAAGACGAGCGTTCCGTCCTCTTCGGCTGTGTTTGCTGTGAGCCTCTTGATTTCGAGCCTGCCAAGAAGAACTCGTTTCCGATTGTCGGGCCACGCGATTGAAGGATCATTGATCCTGTCACCGTGCTCAGCGACTTGAGCATATAGCGCGAAACCGATGGGCGCAGCCGCCACTCGGACCTTAATCTCTTCCATCAGGTAGTTTGCGCTTTGTTTCTCCCTTTCCTCATCCGTGAGTAACTGTTCGCCTGCGTCAGGTACGACCTGATAACGCACATAATGACCTTCGCCTTTCGCGTTGATGAACTTGAACGAACCAACACCGAAATAAGAGATGGTGGCAAAGCTCGCCGGAGTCTTCTGCGCGGCAAGAAATGCTCTTGCCGTCGGGTGGAATTCCAAGAACCTATCGAGAGCAGTCGGAGTGGCCGCACACGGTCTGCTGGCAGCAATCGCGAGCATTAACTCGCGTAGGTCATCCGTGTTGGAAACGGGAAAACCGTTGAAACTGTGAGCTGCCAGATCGGTGCTCGCACCGCCGGGCAATTCGAATCTGATTGCCATACCTCGCGGACCAGCTCCCCATATGAGCCAATCGTTCCCCTTCACGCAGGTAAAATTCGCTCCGCTCTAGATCGGTGAGTGGGCCTGGCGGCCGCTCAGATCGAGTGCGCAGGGTGTCGCGTTTCACGTTCCCAACCTTTCTCTTGCGCAGCTTTGAAATTGTAGACGCCAGGACAGCTCCTGGCCAGTCGCAAACCTCTTCGATTAAAATAATCCAGGTACCCATCAGGCCGACCAGTGTGAATAAACGCGGGAGTCGTATCAACGGCACGATGAAGTGCCATTTCATTCGCAGTCGATTCATCGTTCTGAAGGGACTCGCTCGCCTTCATGGATGCCTAATACCCTGCGCGTTACGCCGGTCGAGGCAAATCAAGGCTTAAACCAATTCGGCGATTTAATGTCGATCTTATTTGCAGCCAATTCGGGTTGGACCGTTCTCCCCTTCCTGTCATTTGCGGTTTGTTGTGCCCTCGAGAGTTCGCCCGACAAATCCGCGACTAAATCACTACGAACAGGAAAGAGGTTTTCCATGACTTTGCTCTCACTTCCTGCAATCAGGCTAATTCGGAACTACCAGCACATCTGGAATCCCTTGATTGCTGATGTATCCAAGAACGAAAGCGGGGCGGGGCGGATGTATTCCTTGCCCGCCTCACCGTCGCGTTTTGATTCAACCAGGATTCACGAACTTGCTGATCGCGGCCAGAATTCTTTGATCGACGTCGTCCTGTGTTTCGGCTGCGGATTGAAGTCCGCGTTTCGTTAGCCGTAAAGAATGATCTCCATCCTCCACCAGATGAAGGAAATTAGGCGCCTTCATTTGCGACCGAACTTCTTCGAGCAGGTCGAGCGGACAAAGCGGGTCGCGCGTTCCCTGGATGAAGAGAACTGGCGTTTGCAACGCGCGTAGAACCTTATCACGCAATTTTGTCCGATCACCGCCGCCGCAGAGCGGATAACCCAGGCAAATGAGGCCCACGACTTCTTCTTCGAGCGCAACATGGCAGCCGATTCGGCCGCCCATGCTTTTCCCAATCAGGAATATTAGACCGGACGATTTCTCGCGTGCCTCGGCTAACGCGGATCTGTGCGCGGCGATGAGTTGTGGGGGCGGATCGGGACGTTTCCTCCCCTCGCGCATGTAATCATAATCAAACGGCACCACCTCACCGAGCGATTCCAAATAATGTTTCCATTTTTGCATCCAGGGATGAGTTGATGGTGCGCCCGCACCCGGAGCGAAAAGAAAGAATGGTTTCGGCATTGCTGGATGGCTAACAATACAACGCTTGGATGGGTAGCGCGCGCATTATGCGTGCATTAGCTCCGCATTCTGCGGAGCTTTTTAAAGGAACCGCCGAAGGGACTCGACGCTATGCGCGCAGGATGCGCGCGCTACCCAAGGCCTCAACCAGGCGGTCAAGAAAGTGTGTTTGCGCTTCCTTTAATTTGCGCCTCGCCTCTTCTACCGGAAAGAAGCAGGCTTGATCGACTTCTGGAAAACTTTGCATCTTTCTCGAGCGGGGCGGCCACTCCATTTCGAAATTGTTCGAGCAAACCTGAAAGCCATCCGGC
>Ga0209474_10004871_pt1 | contig 11520 bp, 13 predicted proteins | sample GraSoiAngelo_145_FD_185902 | JGI IMG/M metagenome (GOLD analysis project Ga0209474, IMG submission 185902) | Grasslands soil microbial communities from the Angelo Coastal Reserve, California, USA - 14_1009_05_20cm (SPAdes) (version 2) | ecosystem: Environmental > Terrestrial > Soil > Grasslands...
TCGCCGCGGTCGAAGTAATCGGGAGCGGCGAGCCCCAGGAGCGCGTTCGGGTCGCGCGCCTCCATCGCGCGCTTGTATTCGGCGAGCACTTCCAGGACGGCGCGATTCTGCGGATTGTCGGGAACATTCGTCCCCGGGATCACGGCGTGGGCGCACGAGCAGAGCGCCGCCATTGCAACGATACCAGCGATGCCGCGCATGCCACCTTGGTCTAGAACGCATTTGGCGGGGTCGCAAATGAAAAAGCGCCCCCAACGCTTCCATGGTACCGAAGCGAAGGTGGCCGGATGGATAGACGTAGGACCCGCCGATCTGGTCGAAGGTGAACTTCGCGGGCTGGAAATCGGCCAGCGACTGGTGCTCCTCGCGTGCCAAGGTGGCCGCGTGACCGCCATGGACGACTCGTGTAACCACGCCGGCTGTCTGTTGTCGGGCGGATGGATCGACGCGCGCAAGGATGGCGTCGTTTGCCCGTGCCATGAGTATTGTTTCGAGTTGGGCAGCGGCCGGAACTTGACCGTGCCGAGGCTCTGCGGCGATCAGCGGGCGTTCGCGGTGCGGATCGAGAACGGCCGCGTTTTTCTGTGGTGGGAGGTATGATGGGGGACGGCACTAATCATCGACATGAGCATGACGAGCACGACCGCGTTCCGGGCGAGCACAAGGCGCGGGCGCCGCGCGCGGCGAACGTCTACGTGATCACCTGCTCGGACTCGCGCACCGAGACGACCGACGAGGGCGGCCGCATCATTCGCGCCGCGGTCACCGCGGCGGGACACGCGCTGCTTGGCTCGGAGATCGTCCCGGACGATCCACTGCGTATCGCCGAGGAGCTGGAGCGGGCGCACGTAGTCGGGGCGCAGTTCGCGCTCGTGAGCGGCGGGACAGGGCTGTCCAGTCGCGACTCCACCTTCGAGGCGATCTCGCGCGCCTTGCTGAGGCCGCTGCCTGGATTCGGCGAGCTGTTCCGCAGCCTCTCGTACGAGGAGATCGGCAGCGCCGCGATGCTCTCGCGCGCCGTGGCGGGCCAGCTCCACACCGGACTGTTCGTCTTCGCGATGCCGGGCAGCCCCGCGGCGGTGAGGCTCGCCTGCGAGAAGCTGATCCTGCCGGAATTGCCCCACATCCTGGAGGAGCTCTTGCGGTGAACGCCGCTGCCATCCGCTGGAAGCGCGCCGACGTGGTTGGCCCGGCGCTCCAGGAGCTTTTGCGCGGAACGGACGCGGCTGCACGCGTCCGCAACGACCCCGTCGAGCTCGTGCACCGCTATCGCGATCCCCTCGACATCGAGATCGCCGGCCTGCTGTGCGCGGCCCTCGCGTACGGCCGCGTCGATCTGTTCAAGCCGCGTCTGGCAGCCCTGCTGGACGCGCTCGATCCCTCGCCGTCGACCGTTGCGCGCGAAGCGGATCCGCGCGAGCTGCTCGAACGGTGCGCGTCGTTCTCCTATCGCATGACGGGGCCACGCGACGTCGCGTGCCTGTTACTCGGCGCCGGTCGCATCCTGCGGTCTCACGGATCGCTCGGAACGTTCTTCGCGGCGCGCTGGCGAGCGGCCGGTTCGGTCCGCGAGGCGCTGGGGGATCTGGTCGACGAGCTTTGCGCCGCGGATTTCACGCCACTGCTCGGGCAGCGTGGACCGACGCGCCGGCTGAAGCACCTCTTGCCTCATCCGTCGCGCGGCAGCGCGTGCAAACGCCTGAACCTGTTCCTCCGCTGGATGGTGCGCGGCCCTGACGGCGTCGATTTCGGGCTGTGGGACGTTCCGGAAAGCGCGCTCGTCATGCCGCTCGACACGCACGTGCATCGCATCGGCCGTTTCATCGGCCTGACGCGAAGGCTCGACCTCTCCTGGCGCACGGCGGAGGAGGTGACGCGACGCCTGCGGTCGCTCGACGCGAACGACCCCGTCCGGTTCGACTTCGCCCTCAGTCACCTCGGGATCAGCGGCGAGTGCGCCTCTCGCCGTGACGCGCGCCGCTGCGCGCACTGCTCGCTGAAGCCGATCTGCCGGTTCTGGACCTGACCGAGCGCGGCTTTTCCGGCGGAGCGACACCGGATTCGACGAACCCCGTGTCGCCCTGCATCGCTCCGCGCAGGTGGGTCGGCATTGCGCTCACGTCCCGGCGCGCTTCGTCAGCCCGCACGGGCCGTCGCCGGTCAGTCGACTTCATGCCCCGTGTCTTTCTCCGCGCCCTCCAGATCAGGCTCGTGCCGCAGGCCACCGCGCTGCTGGTTCATGCCGCGTTCCGAGCTGCCCGCCGGATTCAAGTTGTCGCGGATGAGGTCGGCGTTCTTTCCCGAGCCGCCCTGCATCCCCCCACGCTGCTGCCCCGGCTGCTCGAGTGAGCCGATCTCCGGCCGCTGGACGTCGAGGTTCTTGCTCTCTTCGCCCAGCTCGCCTTCCTGGCCGCCCGCGCCGCCGCGGTTCAGCCCCTTCTCGTTCGTTGCCATCGTTCCTCCTGGGACCTGTAGGGTGGGTTCCAGTCCGGCGGCCCACAAGCTGCGCTCTGCCGTGGGACCGCCTTGTCGTCGCCCGCGCTGCCGGAGCGCGACGGCCTTGTGCGAGAGCCAGCGATGGCCTAAGCACGAGGGAGTGTCGACCGGACACTTCCGCAAGACGCTCGTCCGCCTGCTCGTCAACGGCGAGGAGCACACCGTCGCGGTCCCGGTGCAGCGCACGCTGCTCGAGGCGCTGCGCTACGAGCTGGGGCTCACCGGAAGCAAGCAAGGGTGCGATAAGGGCGACTGCGGCGCCTGCACGGTGCTGGCGCGGCCGCGCGGCGCATCGGGGCGCGGCGAGCCGATCCTCTCCTGCATCACCCTGGCGCAGGACGCGCAGGACCTGGCGATCACCACCATCGAGGGGCTTGCCGGGCCGCAAGGCCTCGACGCGATCCAGCGGGCGTTCGCGGACTGCGGCGCGCTCCAGTGCGGCTTCTGCCAGCCCGGCATGATGCTCTCGGCGCGCGCGCTGCTCGATCGCTGCCCGCGCCCGACGCTGCCGCAGATCCAGGAAGCGCTCTCCGGGAACCTGTGCCGCTGCACCGGGTACACGAAGATCTACGAGGCGGTGGAGGTCGCTGCTGGAATCCGTGAACCTGCTTCGCGTCTGCCCATCCGCAGCGAGCCGGCGCCGGCGTCCGATCAGGTGGCGCACGAAGTGAAGGAGATCGCCCCGTGAGTACGCGGCATCCAGTCCACGAGCCGGGACACGTCGGCGCGCGCTTCCCCAAGGTCGACGGCGCGGGGAAGGCCGATGGCAGCGGCATCTACGCGGACGACATCAAGCTGCCCCGCATGCTCTACGCGAAGATCCTCCGCTCGCCTCACGCGAACGCGCGCATCCGTTCCGTCGATGTGAGCGAGGCGGAGAAGTATCCGGGCGTCGTCGCCACCCTGGTCGGCGCCGAGATGGCGGAGAAGTACGGCGTCATTCCCTGGACGCACGACGAGCAGGCGCTGGCGACAGACCATGTCCGTTTCGTGGGTGACGAGGTCGCGTGCGTCGCCGCGGTAGACGAGCGCACCGCGGAGGAAGCGCTGAATCTCATCCGCGTGGATTACGAGCCGCTCCCCGCGATGCTCACCGTCGAGGACGCGCTCGCGCATCCGGAGATCAAGGTCAACGAGCGTGCGAAGGTCGGCAACATCACGAAGCACGTCGAGCTGGAGTTCGGGCCGGTCGACGACGCGCTCGCGCACGCGGCCGCGTTGTGTCACCAGGTCTACGAGTATGCGGGGTCGACGCACACGCCCATCGAGCCGCATTGCGCCGTCGCGCGCGTCGATGCCGACGGAAACCTGACGGTCTGGTCGTCCACGCAGATCCCGCACTACGTGCAGCGCGAGCTGTCGCGCGTGCTGCACCTCCCACAGAGCAAGGTGCGCGTGATCCAGCCGCTCCTCGGCGGCGCGTTCGGGGGAAAGAGCGACCCATTCGCGCTGGAGTTCTGCGTCGCCAAGCTGGCGATGAAGACGGGACGGCCGGTGAAGATCCTCTACACGCGCGAAGAGGTCTTCTACGCGCACCGCGGGCGCCACCCGATGCACATGGATGTGAAGGTGGCGCTCGACCGAGACGGACGGATCAGCGCCGTCGACAACAAGATCTTCATCGACGGCGGTGCGTACGCCTCGTTCGGGCTGGTCACCGCCTACTACGCCGGGCAGCTCCTCACCGGGCCGTACCGATTCGGCACGTACCGCTTCGACTCGACGCGCGTTTACACCAACAAGCCGCCCTGCGGCCCGAAGCGCGGGCACGGATCCGTCCAGCCCCGCTTCGCCTTCGAGGTTGCGCTCGACGAGGCGGCCGAGCAGCTTGGGCTAGATCCGATCGAGGTGCGGCGGCGCAACTTCATCGGGGAGAACGTCGAGACGGTCAACGGGCAGAAGATCACCTCGAACGGGTTCCTCAAGTGCCTCGACATCGTCGAGCTGGCGTCGGGCTGGAAAGAGCGCCACGGAAAGCTGGGACGCGGGCGCGGGCTGGGCGTGGCGGGCTCGATGTACATCAGCGGCACCGCGTATCCCGTCTACCCGAACGACATGCCGCAGAGCGGAGTGCTGCTCAAGCTGGACCGCTCGGGCCGCGTGACCGTGTACAGCGGCGCGAGCGACATCGGACAGGGCGTGAACACGCTGCTCTGCCAGATCTGCGCGGAAGAGATCGGCTGCGATCCGCGCGACGTAACCATCGTCGCCGCTGACACTGATCTGACCCCGGTGGATCTCGGCGCGTACTCGAGCCGCATCACTTTCATGGTGGGCCTGGCCGCGCGCGAGGCGTGCGAGAAGCTCGCCGACAAGCTGCGCGCCGCCGTCGCCGCGAAGGTGGGCTGCGCGCCCGCGGACGTGCGGCTCCAGCTCGGCACCGCCGCCTCGCCGCAAGGTTCGATGAGTTTCGCCGAGGCGTGTCAGCTCGCCGAGGCGGCCGAGGGAACGACGCTCGCGGCCACCGGCGGATACCGAACGAAGAAGCTCGGTGGCAACTACCGCGGCGGCACCATCGGCGCGTCGCCCGCGTACTCGTTCACGGCGCACGTCGCCGAAGTCGAGGTGGACGAGGAGACGGGCATCTGGAAGGTCCGCAAGATCTGGGCAGCGCACGACTGCGGCAAGGCGCTGAATCCGACGCTCGTCGAAGGGCAAATCGAAGGGTCCGTATACATGGGCGCGGCGGAAGCGCAGATGGAGGAGATGGTCTACGGCAAGAACGGGCTTCTCTTCGGGCCGTCGCTGCTCGACTACCGCATCCCGACTTCGCTCGATACGCCGGAGCTCGACTCGTACATCGTGGAGAGCGGCGACCCGAATGGGCCGTACGGCGCGAAGGAGGCCGGGGAAGGGCCGCTCCATCCCGCCATCCCCGCCATCGCGAATGCGATCCACGATGCGTGCGGGATCCGCATCCGCCAGCTGCCGTTCTATCCGCAGCGCATCCTGCAGCTCTTGCGTGAGCGCGACGCCCGCCGCGCGGGCAAGGAGCGCGTCGCATGATGACGCTCCCTGCCGTCGACGTTCTGCAGCCGCGCACCGTCGCGGAAGCCGTCACGCAGCTCGCGGCGCATCCCGGTGCGCGCCTGCTCGCGGGCGGCACGGACATCGTCCCAAATCTGAAGTACGGCATGTACGAGACGCAGCACCTCGTCGCGCTGCGCGGACTGTCGCGCGAGCTGCGCTACGTGCGCGAAGGCGACGGCGAGATCCGGCTCGGCGCGCTCTGCTCGATCGACGAGCTGTCGCGCGATCCCGTCGTACGCGAGAAGCTGCCCGCGCTCGCGGACGCGTGCGCGCAGATCGCCGGACCGCAGCTGCGCCGCATGGGCACGCTGGGCGGGAACCTCTGCCTGGACACGCGCTGCGTCTACATCAACCAGACCTACTTCTGGCGCAGCGCGCTCGGCTTCTGCATCAAGAAGGACGGCACGCTCTGCCACGTGGTCGCGGGCGGTCAGCGCTGCGTCGCGGCCGCATCGAACGACACAGCGCCCGTGCTGCTGACGGTCGGCGCCACCGTCCGAACGGTCTCGCCGCGCGGCGAGCGCGTGATGCCGCTCGAGGAGTTCTACGTCCCCGACGGCGTGCACAACACGGTGCTCGCGCCCGACGAGCTGCTCGTCGAAGTGCGCGTTCCCGCTTCGGCGGCCGCGCTGCGGCAGGGATTCCACAAGCTGCGCACCCGCGCCGCGATCGATTTTCCCGCGCTGAACCTCGCCGTCGCGCTCGGTGTGGAGCAGGGCACGCTCCGATCCGTCCGGCTGTGCGTGAGCGCGCTCGCTGCCCGGCCCGCGCTCATCAAGGGACTCGACGATCTGCTCGGCAAGCCCGCCGACGCGCGGCTCGCGCAGGAGCTGGGCCGCCGCGCGCACAAGCAGTGCAAGCCGCTCACGAACATCGGCGTCGATCCCGATTGGCGGCGCGAAGTGCTGCCGGTACTCGTGCGCCGGACCGTCCTCAGCGCGCTGCGGGCGTGACGCTCAGGGTCACGCAGCCAGTCGCGCCTGTTGCTCGAATCCGTTCGGAGTGACGAGCGTGCTAGTCTGGACCCAGGTGACGCGCGATGCGCCGCGGACGAACACCCACAGCGCGAACATCGCCGCGAAGTTCAGCGCCACGAACGTGTACGCGAGCGACGCGACTCGACCGCTGCGGTTCCCGCGCATGTAGCCGAACAGGGCGGCGCCGTAGAAAACGATCTCTGCCGCGAACACCCCGCTGCCGAGCAGCCCGGGCAGGGCGAACGCCGCCACCAGCGCGACGAGGAGCGCCCATGGGCACACGAGGCGCGCGGTCTTGTGCCAGAAGAACCGGTTGAACGCGGGATGCGTCGGCGCCAGCAGCGACGGCATCAGCGCCATCAACTGAAAGTTGCCCGCCAGCGTACGAACCTTTCTGGTGAACTCGCGGCCGACGTCGAGCTCGCGATCGAAGGCGATCGCGTCCGCGGCATACGCCACGCGCCGTCCGGCCGCGACGACCGTCATCGGCACGTACACATCGTCGAGGATGACATCGGGCGGCATGTCCGCGGGGAAGAGCGTGCGCCGGATGGCGTAGATGGCGCCGGTCACTCCGGTGACGCTCCCGCTGCGCGCCTCCGCGATGCGAATGGCAGTCTCGTACCGCCAGTAGAAGCCTGGGCCGCGCGCAGCGTCCAACCGGAGCTGCCCCGTGACCGCGCCGACGCTCTCGTCGCGGAAAGGTCGCGCCAGCGCGCGCGCCGCGCCACGATCGAATACCTGGCGCGTGTCGCATAGGAGAAGCAGGTCGCCAGTAGCAGCGCGCACTGCTCGCACCAGCGCGGACGGCTTTCCCATCTGCGTGGGATTCGAGACGACTTGGATACGTTCGGGAGCCAGCGCGCGGGCGCGCGCGGCCGCGCCGTCCGTCGAGCCGTCGTCCGCGATGACGATGTCCAGCGGGGCCGGGTAGTCGAGAGCGAGCAGATTCTCGACCTTGCGGACGAGCGCGTCGCCCTCGTCATGCGCGGCGACGATGCACGTCATGCTCGGAAGCCTCTCGGGACCGCTGGGCGGCGCCTCTCGGACCGGGCGCAAGCGGCCCCAGAGCGCGATCACTGCCGGGTAGCCGACGTATGTTGCGAAGACGAACGCGAGCGCGGCTGCGAGCGTGAGCAGCGCTGGATGGAACGGGTTCGGTACGAGCGTCTCCACAGCGGATACGAGATCCACGGTCACCTCCGCTCCATCGCTGCCAGCAACCGTTGCGTGAACGCGTGATAGCGCTCATCGCCGACGGCTCTCTTCACCAGCGCACGGCAACCCATATCGAGCTCGTCGGCCAGATGCGTGAACGGCTCGCCGCGACAAAGACGACCGAACCGGTCGATGCTCGTCCCGCGCCGCACCACCGTCCGGCGCAGCGGTGCGCCCGATTCGAGCGTCTTGTTGAGCCCGGGCCGCGACGACCACAGCGTGGTGAAGCCATGGTCGCGCGCCGTCGCCTCGACGCGGGGAGACGTGCGCCCGCCGGGAAACGCGAGATGCGTCGGCACGTAGCCCACGACGTCGGCGATCACGCTCCGCGCGGTCGACAGCTCGGCGTGCAGCTCGCTCGGTGAAAGAAGGTTGAGAAAACGGTGCGTGTGTCCGTGCGCGCCGATCAGCCAGCCAGCTTCGGCGAGCGCGCGCAGGCCGGACGCGTCCAGATAGCCATTCTTTCCCAGCCAGGCGGTGGTCATGAAGAGGGCGCCCTTCATGCGGCGCGCCTTCATCCGCGGCAGGACGGAATCGACGACGGTTCGATCTCCGTCGTCGAAGGTGAGCACCACACCGGAGTGGCAGTTGCGCTCGCCCGGATCGCTTACGGTTCCGAGGTGCTCGAGCAGCTCGAGCTGAGCGGCGAATTCGCTCTCGCGAACGCGATACCGAAGCGTATCGCTGTCGTCGATCGGGACATCCCCGATGCCGTGATACATCAGCGCGACTATGCCTCTGCGCTGCACCCCGCCCCCCGCCGTGCGTGTAGGTAGGCACCGGCTGGCAGGCGAGCAATTTCAGTCTCGCAGCGAACACACCGCGGCGCCTCGGTGCGGCGTCAGCGGACGATGTGCAGCGATCCGTCGCGCTTCTCGCGCGCCTGTTCGGTTCGCGACACCGCCGGATCGCGCAGGTACGTTTCCGTCAATCTCTTGCGCGGCAAGAGCCGCAGAGGCAGTGACGCGACGCTCGCCGCGCACGCCTCGATGACCGCGGCCGCTTTGCTCGCGACCGAAAGCTCCTGCAGCGGCTCGTCGACGATCCCCATCCGGCGCAAGCGCAGCTCGCCGCAGTCGAGCGCGAAGTCGAGAAACTCGGGAAGGCGGTGAAGGACGGGGTGATCGACGGGGAGCTTCCGTTCCAGGAACCGGCCCAGCCGGCGGACCGCCCACGTCGACACGAGCGACAGGCCAAGGAGCTTGCGGCGCAGCGCGGGCTTCTGCCGGATCGCCGCCGCCGTGCGCCTCTCGCCGAAGTCGACGTGCCGCTCCTCCTGCTTTACGGCGCGGAGCAGGATGTCGCGGATCTCCCCGTGGTCGATGGTGTCGATGACCGCGTACAGCGCCATCAGCACGAATCCCTCGCCCATCGCCATCTCGAGGCAGACGTGCTCCTCGAAGCTCGCGGGCATCATCCCCGTGGAGAGGAAACGGACCAGCCGATGCGGCGGGCCGGGCTTCTCGCCGAGCAGATCGAGGATGCGGAGGAAGTTGTCGACGTGCTGGAATTCCTCCACCGCCTGACGCGCGAAGAACCTTGCCGCGTCGAGGTCGGGCGCGTCGTACAGCCAATGACCGCACTGGATGCCGGTCACCTCGCCGTACAGGAACTGGTTCATGACCCAGCCGAGCACCGCGCGATCGCGCTCCGGGTGAAGGCGCGCACCGCCCCAGTCGAAGGTCATCTCGTCGCGAGAGAGCAGCATGTCGTCGAGAACCCTACAGACGGAGCACGATGTCGGCTACGTCGGACATGACCGCTCGCCAGGCGAAGGGACGTTCCCTGGCGAGTGATCGTCGATTCTGTACAATTCGCGGCGGACTTCCAAGGGAGGCGCGGTGAGGCGGCCGGTCGAGGATGCCACGGACGTACGGATCCCCCCTGAGGCACTGGCTCGGTGGGCGCTGGAGACGCCTGCCGCCGCCCAGGAGGCGACCTGGTCAGTGCTCTGCTTCCTGGTCGAGGTCGAGCACGCCACAGCCACGCAAATGCCCGTCCCGACGGTGCTGCGGCGCGAGAAGGCCACGCTCGATCCCGACGGCTTCCTGCGCGTCCCACGCAGCGCGCTGGAGCAGTTCCGGCAGTGCTCGATGCGCGCGATGGGCTGGATGGAGCAGCTCCTCTTCTTCCGCGAGCGGTTCCCGACCCCCGCCCAGCGCAACCCGCCGGAGGCGATCTACTCGTTGGCGAACCTGTTCCGTGCGCGCGTCTCGCCGGCCGACGCGGCGGTGGACGTGCTTGTGCGCGAGTCGGTTTTGCCCGAGGTCGAGGACGTGCTGCACCGCGCCGTCACGTATCCCGGGCTGCGTATCCTGCTCGAGCGCATGCGAGAAACCGATCCGCAGCGCAGCGCCGAGGCACGACGCCTGGCGGGCGACGTCCTGGGCGAGCTGACGAGCTCTTCCGTGTGGGGAGTCCGCAAGCGGGTCGTGTCGACGGCGACGCGCGCCGTGCTCGGAGCCCGCTCGCTGCTGGACGAGCTGGAGCGCGGCGGCATGAAGATCGATCGCGGGCGGGCAGCGCGCGGGTTCGCCAGGCGCCTCGAGGAAGCCGTATCGTCGCTGTCCGGCGTCCGCGTCCTGCCGGAAGCGCTGATCGCCCGTCTGGCTGGCAAGGTGCAGGAAGCGACGCCGACGCCGAAGTCCAAGGACGGCGCCCAGGACACCGCAAAGCACGCGATTTGATAGAGGTTTTGCGCGACCGTCAGCGATGGTCCTGCTGCAGGGCCGCGTAGATGTGACCGCGCTTCGGGCCGTACTTCGCCATCGTCGCGACGCCGGCCGCCATGAGGCAGAGCAGCCCCGCGACGAGGAGGCCCACGACATGTTGCGGAGGGAGCCGGCGCATCCAAGCCATCCTAACTCCGCACTTTGCGGGAAGCCAACCGGGCGCACGGTGAGCGAAATAGCCCTCCTCTCTCGGGCGTAGAAGGGCGCGACCCCACACGATTGAAGGAGGAGTGCGCGTTGAGCGAGGCCCAGGCGGCGGAGGTGCACGAGCGACGGTGGCGTGCGCCCGCGGCCGCGACGGCGCTGTTCTATCCCGAGCTCGGCATGGAGCGCGTCGCGCGCGTCGGCCGCGTCCGCGGTCCGCTGCTCGTCGCGCTCGCGTGCGCGCTTTTGTCGGCGGGCGCGGGGATCCTGCGCGTCGACGCGAAGGACGTGACGCTGCGCGCAATGGACAAGGCAGGGGAGCTGCAGACCTCAAGCGATCGCCAGGTGGAGGACGCGACCAAGAGCGCCGAGCGCGTCTACCTGGTGAAGCGCGTCGCGTCCGCGCTCGTCGAACCGCCCTTGCAACTCGGCCTCTTCTGCGTCGGCCTGTTCGGGCTCGCGTGGTTTCTCCGCGGTCGGATCGAGGGGCGCGCCGTCCCGCCCGTGGCGGCGGTGTCGCTACTCCCACTCGCCGTCGCGAATGCCCTCGATGCGGTGGCGACGTTCCAGCACGAGGCGATCGCGCCCGACGGACCTCCTTCCTTGCCGCGCACGCTCGCCGACTTCTGGACCGCCGTCGTCGGTCATCCCGCCGCCGAGCCCGTAACGAAGCTACTCTCCGCGTTCGACGTCTTCTCCTTCTGGTCGGCGCTCCTCCTGGGGTTCGGGCTCGCGGCAGCGGCCCAGATGCCACGACGGCGGGCGCTGATCGGAACGCTCGTTGCGTGGCTGTGCGTGCGGCTCGTCACCCACGTCGCCATGGGAGGTCGCTGAACGTGCATCGCCTCACGCTCGCCGTGTGTCTGGTGGCCCTGGCCGTCCGCGCACAGGGCGGCGCCTCGTCGCAACCGCAAGGTGCTCCG
>Ga0209474_10004872_pt1 | contig 11520 bp, 16 predicted proteins | sample GraSoiAngelo_145_FD_185902 | JGI IMG/M metagenome (GOLD analysis project Ga0209474, IMG submission 185902) | Grasslands soil microbial communities from the Angelo Coastal Reserve, California, USA - 14_1009_05_20cm (SPAdes) (version 2) | ecosystem: Environmental > Terrestrial > Soil > Grasslands...
CTGACGATCACGCTCAACCGCCCCGAGGTGCTCAACGCATTCACGGCCGATATGCACCGCGAGCTGGTCGGGGCGTTCAAGGAAGCGCGGGACCCGGGCGTCCGCGCGGTTGTCGTCACCGGGGCGGGCCGCGGCTTCTGCGTCGGGCAGGACCTGAACGAGTTCGGCGAGGCCGCGCGCGACATCGCCGGACGGCTGCGCCGGCACTATCACCCGACGATCCTCGCCGTCCGCGAGCTCGAGAAGCCCGTTCTCGCGGCCGTGAACGGGCCGGCCGCCGGCGCGGGCCTCTCCTTCGCGTGCGCCTGCGACCTGCGTATCGCCGCCGAGAGCGCGACCTTCGTCCCCGCCTTCATCAACATCGGGCTCGTCCCGGACATGGGCGGCACCTTTTTCGTCCGCCGCTTGCTCGGCACGTCTCGCGCCTTCGAGTGGATGACGTCGGGGCGTCGCCTCGGCGCGGCGGAGGCGCTCGAATGGGGCCTCGTCTCTGAGGTCGTGCCCGACGACCGGCTCGCCGCGCGGGCCGCCGAGCGGGCGGCCGAGCTCGCGGCGCTGCCCACTCGCGGGATCGGGCTCTCCAAGCGCCTGTTCGACAGCGCCGAGCACACGACGCTCGGAGAGCAGCTCGAGCTCGAGGCCCAGCTCCAGGCCGCGGCCACCCGGACGAACGACTTCCGCGAGGGCGTGAACGCGTTCCTCGAGAAGCGCGAACCGCGTTTCGAGGGCTCCTGACGCGGCCCCTTGAACTGTCGTGAGGGCGCGTTAGGATCGTCACATGGAATCCACAGCCGTTTCAGCCCCCGTGCAGCACCCGATCCGCCTGGTCGTCAACGACGACCTGCAGCGGACACGCTTGACCGTTTTCTTCCGCCTTATCCTGGCCATCCCGCTCATGCTCTGGGCGGTTCTCTGGGCGGTGGTCGCGGTGCTCGCGTACATCGTCAACTGGTTCGCGACCCTCTTCATGGGCCAGTCACCCGACGGTCTGCACAACTTCTTGGCGACGTTCCTCCGCTACACCACGCACGCCCGCGCCTACCTGCTGCTGGTCGCGGACCCATACCCGGGCTTCACGGGCAAGCCGGGATACCCGGTCGACCTCGAGATCGACCCACCGCAGCGCCAGAACCGGTGGACCGTCTTCTTCCGCGGGATCCTCGCGATCCCGGCGCTGTTCCTGTCGAACCTCCTCTCGCAGCTCAACCAGTTGCTGGCGGTCTTCAGCTGGTTCATCGCCCTCATCACCGGCCGCGTTCCCGAGGGCTTGCGGAACTTCGCCGCGCTCGCGATACGGATCGAGACTCAGACCTACGGGTACGTGCTGCTGTTGACCGACCGCTATCCGAGCTTCAACGTCGGCATCGAGGCGTAGAAACGTAACGCATCGGTTACACTTCTCGGGCAGATGCCCGAGGAGTGTTCCCTTCGCCTGACGCGGCGGTACGCCGAGCCGCCGGCCGAGGTCTGGCGCGCTCTGACCGAGCCCGCCTCGCTCGGGCGCTGGCTGCGGCCCGGCTTCGACGTCCGTCGGCGGGAGATCAAGCCCGGCCGTGTGCTCGAGCTCGATTGGCGGCCGCCGGGCGAGGAGCCGTCGGTCGTGCGCATCGAGCTCGCGGCAGCCGGCTCGGGAACAAAGCTCGTGCTCGACCACGAGCGAATCGAGGCGACGCGCGGGATGGCCGCGATGCGCTTCTGGTTCGCGGCCTTCGCGAGCTTCCCCCTGGAGGCTCGGTGAAGGCGCTCGAGGCGCTCGCCGACCCGACACGGCGCACGATCGTCGAGCTGCTCGCCGAGCGGGAGCTGAGCGCCGGAGAGCTGGCAGCCCGCTTCGAGACGAGCCGACCCGCGGTCTCGCGCCACCTGCGCGTCCTACGTGAGCAGGGCCTGGTGCAGGCGCGGGTCGAGGGCCGCCGCCGGCTCTACTCGCTCGACCCCGAGCCGCTCGCGGAGCTCGACGAGTGGCTCTCGCACTACCGGAAGTTCTGGACGAACCGGCTCGACGCGCTCGGCGTCGAGCTCAAGCGACGACGAAAGGAGAAGAGCTGATGCAGACCGTCACGCCCTACCTGCTCTACGAGGATTGCGACGCCGCGCTCGACTTCCTCGCCGGCGCCTTCGGCTTCGAGGAGGTGCTCCGCTACACCGGCGAGGGCGGCTACGTGAATCACGCCGAGATGAAGGTCGGCAAGGAAGGCCGCATCTACATGGGCGACCCGGGCGACCAGTACAAGAGCCCGAAGCGCCTCGGCCAGGAGACCTGCGGGATCTACGTCTATGTCGACGACGACGTGGACGCGCGCTGCGAGCGGGCGCGCGAGGCCGGTGCCACGATCAAGGAGGAGCCGACCGACCAGGAATACGGCGAGCGCCGCTTCACCGCCGAGGACCTGGAAGGCCAGGTCTGGTTCTTCGCCCGCCCGATCGCCGAGGTCGCGCCCGAGGAGTGGGGTGCCGAGGTCAGATCGTCTTGAATTGCTCGAACGGCTGCTTGCAGTCGCGGCAGTAGCGCAGCGAGCGGCACGGCGTCGGGCCGAAGATGTTCTCCAGCGCCGTGTCGCGCGAGCCGCAATAGGGACAGCGGAAGCCGTTCGCCTGCAGCTGCACCAGCGTTGTGCCCTCGCCGCGCGGCGTCGGGGGCGCGAACCCTGCTTCGCGCAGCTTCTCGCGGCCCTCGGCCGTGATCTTGTCGGTCGACCAGGAGTCGTCGAGCACGACCTCGACCTCCAGCTCGGCGCCGAGCTCGGCGATCCGCTCCGCCATCTGCGAGCGCATCACCTCCAGGGCCGGGCAGCCGAGGAAGGTCGGCGTGAACTCGACGTGGACGCGCTGCCCGTCGACGCGCACGTCTCGGACGACTCCGAGGTCGACGACCGAGATCACCGGGATCTCCGGGTCGGGCACCTCGGCCAGCGCCTCCCAGACCTGGGCCTCGGTCACCACGTCGTTCCCGCCGGCTGTGAGCGTCGCACCGAGGTCATCTCCTCCCAGAGCTCGGTCAGCTCCGTCGAGCCGCCGTTCCGCCGCTCGACGAGCGGCCGCAGCTCCTCGAGCGCGGCCTGGTAGCGGGGCTCGTCCTTCAGCCGCTCCGCCCACATCTCGGCGTGCAGCCGGTGGTAGATCTCCTCGCGGTCGATCTTCGCGGCGAGGCCCGCGAGCTCCTCGTCGCCGGAGGTCTTCAGGCGCTCGAGCCGCTCCGCGTCGGCCTGCTCGTAGAGGACGTGCCGCGCGATCGTGCGCTCCCACTCCGGCAGACGGAGCTCGACGAGCGCCGAGCAGCGGTACTCCTCGGGCGAACGGTCGAACGCGAGCTCGTCCGCAGTGGTGCCGAGGTCGCGCGCGGCCAGCTCGTAGAGGGCGCGCGCGTGGCCGATCTCGTTCTGCGCGATCGACGAGAAGGCGACGTCCTCCTCGAGGAAAGGCGCGATCCCCGTCCACTCCGAGTCGCGCCAGCCGAGGATCAGCTCGTCGTCAGCGATCTCGAGGAGCAGCTGTGCCCGCTCGCTCACGCGCCTGAGCACGGGGGAAACCATGTTTCCCCCGTGAGCCCCCTTCTTTGCGGTACTGGCGAGACCGCCAACCTGAGGCTCCCGCCGGGCAAAGCCCGGCTCCGCCGGATGATGGCGGGCAAACTAGTCGGCCCTTTCCTTGCTCGTGCCCGCTCGCTCACGCGCCTCCTTCAGCTTCTCCTTCAGCGGATATCCGTCGACGCGGTGGTAGTTGCGGTTCAGCTCGTCGACGAACTCCTCGATCGGCAGGACGTGCTCGCGGGCGACGGCGGTCGACTCGCCTCGGCGCCCGTACTGCTCGCGCGCATACCACTCGGCGAACCGCTCGTCCGGCGCCTCGATCGAGCCGGCGTGCTGGAACGCCTGTCCCTTGCGCTCCTGACGAAAGACCTCGTAGATCACGCTGCGAGGAGAACCTGCCGCACCCAGGCGGAGTTCTCTCGGGCCTGGCGGCGCAGGTCGAGTCGGTCCGCGGTCCTCGGCCCGTGGCCGGTGACGACGTGCATCAGCTCGTCCCAGTCGGGCTCGGTGTAGAGCCAGCGGCCGCTCTCCTCGTCCTTGCGCAGCTCCGGGTCGGGCACGGTCAGCCCGAGCTCCCAGATCTGCGGCACGTAGCCGTCGAGGAACTGCTGCCGTGCCTCGTCGTTCCCTTGGCTCTTGATCCGCCAGACGACCATCGGGTCCTCGTCGGCCGGGATCGGGTTGCCGTGGAACTGCATCAGCGGGCCCCACCAGCGGTTGAGCGCCTCCTGCACCAGCTCGCGCTGGTCGTCGGTGCCGAGCATCAGCGTCAGGATCACGTCGCGGCCGTGGAGGATGTGGAACGACTCCTCCCAGCAGATCTTCTTCATGATCCGCGCGTACGGCGCGTACGAGCATTTGAGGAGCGCCTTCTGGCTGATGATCGCCGCGGCGTCGACGAGCCAGGCGATCACGCCGACATCGCCCCAGGTCTTTGTCGGGTAGTGGAAGACGTTGTGGAACTTGGACTTGCCGCTGATCAGGTCATCGAGGCACTGCTCGCGCGGCTTGCCCAGGTCCTCGACCACGCGGTAGATCAGCTGCGCGTGGCCGACCTCGTCCTGCACCTTCGCGGTCAGGGCCAGCTTCCGCTGCAGCGTCGGCGCGCGCAGGATCCACTCGCGCTCTGGGAGCACGCCCATCAGCTCCGAGTTGCCGTGCATCTCGATGAACTTCCGCAGCCGCGCGCGGTACTCGTCAGGCATCCAGTCGTCGACCTCGACCTGGCCGCCGGACTGGACGTACTCGAGGAATTCGTCTTCGCGTGCCATAACGAACGGTCGTTAGGGTACCACCGTGTCCGCGAGGCGAAACGAGCTCACGCGCGAGGCCGCGCGCCTCTTCGCGCAGAAGGGCTACCACGGGACCTCGATCGGCGAGATCGCGCAGGCCCTGGGCGTGCAGAAGGGCTCGCTCTACGCGCACATCGAGTCGAAGCAGGACCTGCTCTACGAGACGATGGCCGAGGGCGCACGCGCATTCCACGCCGGCCTCGACGCGATCCCGGAGGACCTGCCGGCGACCGACAAGATCCGGCTCGCGCTCCGCTCGCACCTGCGCGCCGTCTCCGACCAGCTCGACGTGGCGACGGTCTTCGTCCAGGAGTGGCGCTACCTCGAAGGCGAGCGGCGCGACGAGATCCTGGCCGAGCGGCGCCGCTACGAGGAGCGGATCCGCGCGCTCTTCCGCGAGGGCCGCGACCTCGGCGAGCTGCGCAGCGACCTCGACGACTCGACCGCCGCGCTGCTCGCGCTCTCGGCCGCCAACTGGGCCTACACCTGGCTCACGCCCGGCCGGGACACGGACGAGCTCGCCGACCGCTTCTACGAGCTCCTGCTCGACGGGATGCGCGGCTACGCGACGCCCGACTGACTGACGAATCAGTCGGACCCGGCGTTTTCAGCGCGAACGTCGCGGGGTATAGGCCTGGTCGGAATCGTCGATAGGCCCCCCTCGAAATCCATGACGGCGCCGACACTGCGTCGTCGTTCGGCTGCGCCCTGGGCGGCACGGCGGGGGGCGTTGCCGCCTGCTGAAGGGCGTGGAGCGCTACGGGCCCGGGGCGTACCCGGGCTCGTAGCGCACCTAGGCGGGCTGTCGCTCTAGCCGGGCGACGAGCCCGGCGGTCGGCGCGGGTCGTCTCCGGCCGCGTAGGTGATCGCCTCGACGAGCCGTCCGTCCGGGTCGTGGAAGAACAGGCCAGTCGCGATCCCGTGGTCGCGTTCCTCCCATTCGATGCCCTCCTCCTCGAGCCGCTGCCTGATCTGCGCCCGCTCGTCCTCGCTGACCCTGATGCCAACGTGGTTGCCAGGGCCGCCGGTTTCGTGAAATGCGAAGGCCGTCGACCCGAGGTAGGCCATCACCGGGTGTCCCTCGGCTTTGACAACCCGGGCGCCGAGCATGCGCTCGTAGAAGGTCGCGGCAGCGTCCGGATCCTCGGTTTCGAAGGCCGCGTGGTCCAGCCGTGGCATGCTCGCCGGAGCTTATGGAAGTGGTGTTGATCGTGAACCCGTTTGCAAGCGCGGTAACCGAGGATCGCGTGCGGGCCGTGGAGCGCGAGCTCGGCCGGGCAGCGACCGTGCGCACGCTGCTGACCGAGCGGCCGGGCCACGGCGCCGTGCTGGCGGCAGCGGCGGTCGGCGACGCGCTCGTCGTCTACTCCGGCGACGGTGGCTTCAATGAGGCGCTGAACGGCGTGCCGGCCGGACTGCCGCTCGGTTTCCTGCCGGGAGGCCGGACGAGCGTTATGCCCCGCGCGCTCGGCCTGCCTCGCGATCCGGTCGCCGCCGCGCGCGCCCTCGCCGAGGCGCTGGAGCAGCGGCGGACGAGAACGATCTCGCTCGGGCGCGTGAACGGCCGGCGCTTCGGCTTCTCGGCCGGGATCGGGCTCGACGGCGAGCTCGTGCGGCGGGTGGACGCGCTCGGCCGCCGCGAGGACGGCAGGCGCCCCGGCGACGCTGCCTACATCGCCGCGGCAGTACGGCTGCTGGCGGCCAAACACGGCCGGTTCGAGCCCGCGCTCGAGGTGCGCGGCCTCGGGCGGGCCGCCTTCCTGCTCGTCGCCAACACCGATCCGTACACGTACGCGGGGACGCTGCCGATTCACGCGGCGCCCGAGGCGCAGTTCGAGCTGGGTCTCGACCTCGTGGCCCCGGCGAAAGTGACGACGCGCTCGGTCCCGCGCTACCTGCGCTATCTGTTCCGCGGCCGCGGGCAGATCGAGGCGAAGGACGTGCTCTACGGGCACGACCTCGACCGGATCGAGGTGACGTGCGACCGGCCGCTCCCGCTGCAGGCCGACGGCGAGGACCTCGGCGACGTCACCGAAGCGGTCTTCGAAGCCGAACGCAGCGCACTCACGGTGCTCATCTAGGGTTTGCCCATGAGCAACGGGCGGAGGCTCGCGTTCAGTGGTGCGGCCTTGCTGGCGCTCCTCGCGCTGGTCGCGGTCGCGAGCCGGGCGCACCGGCCCGGCGGCGGCGCCGGCGCTCCGCCGGAGCACGCGCCGACGCTGCTCATCCACTACCTGGGCGCCGCAATGTTCATTCTTTTCCCCTTCGGCGCCCTCCTTGTGGTCTGGTCGCTCGCGTATCGCCGCAGGGAGGCAGCGGTTCAGGGCAAGACGAGCTGGAAGCGGACGGCAGTGACCGTCGCGATCCTGCTCGGCCTGCTTGCGGGTCTTCGCTTCTTCGTGTTCAGCCACCCCGTCCAGGGCCTCCATCTCCCGGGCCTCTTCCATTCGGCCGGCAAGGCCTCCCACGCCAAGGGGGCCGCGCACCCTACGCCCAAGGCGGCCAAGACGGGCTCGGACTGGCTGGCCGTGTACGTCCTCGGCTCGCTCGTGCTCTCCTTCGCCGTCGTCGCGGTCGCGGCCGCGGTGCACCGCCGGCGTTCGGGCGGCGAGTGGGAGGCCGAGGCCGAGCTGGCCGTCGCGCTCGACGTCGTCCTGAAGGACACGCTGGAGGACCTCCACGGCGAGGTCGACCCGCGCTCGGCCGTGATCAGGACCTACGCGCGGATGGAGCAGACCTTCGCGGCGTACGGCGCCCCGCGGCAGCCGGCCGAGGCGCCGCTCGAGTACCTCGCCCGCGTGCTCGACAGGCTTCAGGTGAGCTCGTCCGCGGTGGAGCGGCTGACCAAGCTGTTCGCGCGGGCGAAGTTCAGCACGCACGCGATCGACGCCGGCATGAAAGCCGAGGCGATCGAGGCGCTCGCCGGCCTGCGCGCGGAGCTTGACCACACGGCGGAGGCCGCGTGAAGCGGCTGCTCGGCGGGGCGGTGCTCGGGATCGGGCTCGCGGCGATCGTCCTCGTGGTCGTGCATGCGGCCGCGCCCGGGCGGGGAGCGCTCGAGCTCGACGTCTTCGTGCTGGTCGCCGGCGCGTTCGGCGTCCTGACGGCGGTGTTCGCCACTCGCCAGGCGTTCCCGCCGGCCGAGGGTTCCGCGCTCGCGGAGGCGCTCGAGCGCGACGACCGCGAGCAGGAGCGGCCGCCGGACCTGGAGCGAACCGAGCGCCTGCTGACCCTCGCGTCGACGACCGCCTTCGACCTCCACTACCGCCTCCGGCCGATCCTCCGCGAGGTCGCGGAGCAGCGGCTCGCCGACCGGCGCGGGCTGCGCCTCGACGCCGGAGGCGCGCAGGTCGAGCAGGCGCTCGGCGAGGAGCTCTGGGCGCTGGTGCGGCCCGACCGGGTCGCGCCGGACCGCCGCTTCGAGCCGGGCGCGGCGTCTGACACCCTCGAGCGGGCTGTCGAACGGCTGGAGTCGATCGCGTGACGATCCAGGAGCTCGCGGAGCGCTCCGAGCGGGTCCTGGCCGAGGTCGAGCGCGCCGTCGTCGGCAAGCGCGAGGCGCTCGAGCTCGTCCTGCTCGGCCTACTCGCCGACGGCCACGTACTGATCGAGGACTTCCCCGGCCTGGCCAAGACGCTGATCGCGCGCGCCTTCTCACAGGTGACGAGCATCGGCTTCACGCGGATCCAGTTCACGCCCGACCTGATGCCGTCCGATGTGACCGGCTCGTCGATTTTCAACCAGCGCGAGTCCGACTTCGAGTTCCGTGCCGGCCCGATCTTCACCAACCTTCTCCTCGCCGACGAGATCAACCGCGCCCCTCCGAAGACGCAGGCCGCGCTTCTCGAGGCGATGCAGGAGCGGCAGGTCACGATCGAGGGCGAGACACGGCAGCTCGAGCGGCCCTTTCTCGTGCTCGCGACCCAGAACCCGATCGAGTACGAGGGCACCTACCCGCTGCCGGAGGCGCAGCTCGACCGGTTCCTGCTCCGGATCGGCGTCGGCTACCCGGGCCGCGAGGAGGAGTGGGACGTGCTCGAGCGGCGTCTCGAGCGGGCAGCCGACGAGATCGAGCTCGAACCGGTCGTCGGCCGCGAGGAGCTGCTCGAGATGCAGGCGGCCGTCGAGCAGGTGCACGTCGACCGGAGCGTCGGCCTCTACATCGTCGACCTCGTTGCGTCGACGCGCGCCGCTTCCGGCGTGCAGGTCGGATCGAGCCCGCGCGGCTCGCTCGCCCTGCTCAAGCTCTCCCGCTGCCGCGCGGCGCTGGCCGGCCGCGACTTCGTCGTCCCCGAGGACGTGAAGTCGGTCGCGGTGGCCGCATTGGCGCACCGTCTGTCGCTGCGGCCGGAGCTCTGGGTGCAACGGTTGCGGCCCGAGGACATCGTCGCCGACCTGCTCGACCAGGTACCAACCCCGAAGGCCGAGACCGAAGTCGCGCCGGCGGAATGACGCGCGCGGCGACGGCGAAGCTCGGCGCCTACACCGCGCTGGCGGGCCTGGGCCTGCTGGGCGCGCTCGTCGCCGGCCGCCCGGAGCTCGTCGCGCTCGCCGCACCGTTCGTGGCCGTTCTCGTCGCGGGCCTCTCGCTGGCGGAGAAGCCCGACCTGAAAGCGCTCTTCGATCTCGACCAGGAGCGCCAGGTACAGGGCGAGACCGTCGCGGCCGAGCTCGAGCTCTGGAGCCGGCGGGGCCTATCGCACCTGGAGCTGCTGCTCGACCTGCCCGACGGCCTGGTCGCCGAGACGCCGAACCCGCAGCTGATCAGCCTCGCCGGCGACGAGCGCCGGCCGATCGACCACACGATCCGGTGCGAGCGCTGGGGCGCCTACCTCGTGGGCGACCTCGTGCTGCGCTCCCAGGATCCCTTCGGCCTGCTGGTGCACGAGTGGACGATCGAGCGCAAGCGCCCGCTGAAGATCTACCCACACGGTGAGACGCTGCGGCGGCTGCTGCGGCCGCTCGACACCCAGGCGTTCGCGGGCAACCAGGTGCCGCGCGCCCGCGGGGAGGGGATCGAGTTCGCCGACCTGCGGCCCTTCGAGCCCGGCGACCGCGTGCGCCGAATCAACTGGCGCGCGACCGCGAGGCGCGGTGAGCCGTGGGTGACCGAGACGCATCCGGAGCGGAACTCGGACGTCGTCATCTTCCTCGACACGTTCCTCGAGGCGAGGCTCGCCGACGAGAGCACGCTCGACCAGGCCGTCGGAGCGGCCGGGGCACTCGCGCGGCACTACCTCGCCGAGAAGGACCGGGTAGGTCTCGTCGCCTTCGGCGGCGTGCTCAACTGGCTGACGGTGTCGAGCGGCCTCGTTCAGCTCTACCGCGTGCTCGACTCGCTTCTCGACGCGGAGATCTTCCTCAGCTACGCGTGGAAGGACATCGACCTGCTGCCGGTGCGCACGCTGCCGCCGAAGGCGCTGGTGCTCGCGATCTCGCCGCTGCTCGACGAACGGGCGGTGCGGGCGCTGCTCGACCTCCGCGCCCGCGGGTTCGACCTCGCGGTGATCGAGATCTCGCCCGTGCCCTACGCGGCCGCCCGCGAAGGGCGGCTGGACGAGCTGGCCTGGCGACTCTGGCTGCTGCGCCGGGAGGCGTTGCGCTCGCGCTACCTGCGCCTCGGAGTCCCGATCGTCGAGTGGCGGGCGGGCACGCCCCTGCAGGCCGCGCTGGAGGAGGTGAGGAGATTCAGGCGCCACGCCCGCACCTTGCGCGTCTAGCGACCGCGGCCGGCGCGCTGCTCGTCGGGGTCGCGCTCGCCGTTGCCGGGCTCGGCGGCGGCCCGCTGGACGGCTGGCTCCTCGTCGGCCTCGGCGCCGGCGGCGTGCTCAGCCTCGCCGGCGGCCTGGTCTTCCGCTGGAGCGCGGCGCTCGCATCCGGGATCGCGCTCCTCGGGGCCGAGCAGGCGGTACGGCTCGCGACCGGGCCGTCTCACGCGGATCCTTGGACGCCGCTCTACGCGGCCGGCTTCCTGCTCGCGGCCGAGCTCGCCTGGTGGTCGATGGAGCCGCGCGTGCCCTCCTTCTCCGAGCTGCCGGTGCTCGTCAACCGGCTCGCGGTCATCATCCTCTCGTGTGCGGGCGGCGCGGTGCTCGCGGCGCTGGTCGTGCTGGCTGCGGGCGCCCCGCTCAGGGGAGGGGTCGGACTCGAGTTGGTCGGCGTGGTCGCGGCCGCGGCGGCTCTCACCGTCGTCGCCACCGTTGCGCGGACGCGCGTTCGGTAGATTCGGCCGCATGGCGCGGGTGCTTCCGGCCGAGCAGGACCTCCGGCGCGTTATCGGCGACGGCGAAGGCGTTCCCGACGGCGAGGTCGACGGGCTCTCCGAGGACGACCTCCTCCAGCTGCACCGCGACCTCGTCCTGCTGCGAACCTACGACGAGCGGTCGCTCGTCTACCACCGCCAGGGCCGGATCGGCACCTACGCGATCTTCTGGAACCACGAGGCGATGCAGGCCGGCTCCGTCTTCGCGCTCGAGCGCGAGGACTGGATTTTCCCGAGCTACCGCGAGTCGGCCATCGGCCTCCTGCGCGGGATGCCGGCCTCGACGGTGCTGTCGTGGTGGCGCGGCCACCCGGCTGGCTGGTGGAGCCCGCTCGACTGGAATGTCGCCTCGATCTGCGTCCCGATCGGCACGCACGTGCCCCACGCCGCCGGGCTCGCCTGGGGCAAGAAGCTGCGCGGCGAGGCGAACTGCGCG
>Ga0209474_10004874_pt1 | contig 11514 bp, 13 predicted proteins | sample GraSoiAngelo_145_FD_185902 | JGI IMG/M metagenome (GOLD analysis project Ga0209474, IMG submission 185902) | Grasslands soil microbial communities from the Angelo Coastal Reserve, California, USA - 14_1009_05_20cm (SPAdes) (version 2) | ecosystem: Environmental > Terrestrial > Soil > Grasslands...
GATGCCGACCCCGATCGTGCGCGCGCGCCAGATCGGGTTCATCGTGAGCAGGTCTTCGTACTCGTCGATGTGTCCGGGCATCTCCTTGACGAACGTCGCGAGCAGGTCGAGGAAGCGCGGGGTGGCGTCGGCCATCACGCCGCCGGGGCGGATGTACGAGGTGTGCATCCGGAAGCCGGAGATCTCCTCGTTCATGTCCAGGATCGTGTCCCGCTCGCGGAAGCAGTACATGAGCATCGTCATCGCCCCGAGCTCCAGGCCGCTGGTGCCCATCCACACGAGGTGCGACGAAAGGCGCGTGAGCTCCGACATGATCACGCGCAAGACCTGCGCCCGCGGCGGCACCTCGACGCCCATGAGCTTCTCGACCGCCAGCGCATAGGCGAGGTTGTTGATAGGCGGGGAGAGGTAGTCGTGCCGGTCGGTGACGACGACCCCCTGCTGCCAGCGCAGGGCCTCCATCTGCTTCTCGATCCCGGTGTGGAGGTAGCCGATCACGGGCTTGAGGCGCTTGATCTGCTCGCCGTCGAGGTCGACGATCAGCCGCAGCACGCCGTGCGTCGAGGGGTGGTGGGGCCCGAAGTTCACGGTCAGCAGCTCGCCTCCGAAGGCGCCCTGCTGCCCGGTCTTGGTGATGGTCACGCCCTCGGTGCCGGTGATCTTCGTACTCGCCATCAGGCCTCGTCCGGGGCGGTCTGCCAGAGCTCGTGCTCCTCGGAGAACTCGACGACCTCGCCGCCGACGGGGTAATCGCGGCGGAGCGGGTGGCCGACCCAGTCGTCGGGCATCAGGATGCGGGTGAGCTCGGGGTGGCCGGTGAACATCACGCCGAAGAGGTCATAGGTCTCGCGCTCGTCCCAGTTCGCGGGCGGGAAGAGGTCGGACGCCGAGTCGATCTCGGGAGGGTCGCCGTCGATGAAGGCGCGCAGGCGAATGTCGCGCAGCTTCTCCATGTCCCGCAGCTGGTAGACGAGCTCGTAGCGCGCGGGCCAGTTCCGCGAGGCGTCGGCGAGATGGTCCACACAGGTAAGGAAGACGAGCAGCTCATAGCCGTCGTCCTTCAGCGCGGCGAGCGCTTCACGGATTTGAGCGGCGGGCACTGTGATCCATTCGTCCCCCGCGCTGACGCCGCGCTCGGTGATGAGGCTTTCCGAGATCACTGGTGCGAGGCGAATCCCTGTGCCTTGATCCGCGCCTGCAGGATCATCAGCGCGTTCAGCAGGTCTTCGGGCCGCGGGGGGCAGCCCGGGATGTACACGTCCACGGGCACGATCTTGTCGACGCCCTGCAGCAGCGCGTAGTTGTTGAAGACGCCGCCGGTCGAGGCGCACGCGCCCATCGAGATCACCCACTTGGGCTCGGGCATCTGGTCGTACACGGTGCGCAGGATGGGCGCCATCTTCTGCGAGACGCGCCCGGACACGATCATCAGGTCGGACTGGCGGGGCGAGGCGCGGAAGGCCTCAGAGCCAAAGCGGGCGATGTCGACCGACGCGGTGGCGGTCGCGATCATCTCGATGGCGCAGCAGGCGAGCCCGAACTGCGCCGGCCAGATCGAGTTGCCCCGGCCCCAGCCGATCACGCGGCCAAGGGTGGTGGTCAGGACGTTCTCGCCCAGCGACTCCGCGAGGTCCTCTAGTCCCAATCCAGGCCTCCGTTCCGCCAGATGTGGGCGAGGGCGACCAGCAGGATGCCCATGAAGACGAGCATCTCGATGAGGCCGAACCACTTGAGCTGCCGGAGCAGCACCGCCCACGGGTAGAAGAAGACGGCCTCGACGTCGAAGATGATGAAGAGCATCGCCGTGAGGTAGAAGCGGACGGAAAGGCGCCTGTGCGCCGGGCTGTCCACGACGTTGCCCGACTCGTATGGGGCGAGCTTCGTCTTGTGAGGCTTGGAGGGGCCGAGGACGAAGCTCAGAGTGATCACGGCGCCGATCAAACCGAGAACTATCAGGACGTAGATCAGCAGTGGGACGTAGCTCTCGAGCAAGTTTCCGAAGCGGCCTCAGTGTGAAGGGGCTTTAGGGAACGGCGTTAATTCTACTTGGGCCTTGAGAAATGCCGTACGTGTCCGGGGATTGGCTATCTGTCCTTCCGCCGGTGCCCGATCTCGACTCCGTGAGAAAGCGTCGCGTGGATGGGGCAGTACCGGTTGCATGCCAGGTCGAGCGCCTGGTCGACCTGAGCGTTGTCGTGCTTGCCATCCCAGCCGATGACGAACGTGATGTCGATCTTGGTGAAGCGCCGCGGCCACTCCTTCTCCTGCTCGCCTTCGACCTCGACCTCGAGCGACTTGACAGGCTGCTTGAACTTCTTGAGCAGCAGCACGGCGTTGAGGCCGGTGCAGCCGCCGAGGGCCGCGAGCAGCATCTCGGTGGGCCGCATCGCCGCGTCGTCACCGAAGATGGGCGGCTCGTCGATGCTGACGGTGTGGCCGGAGGCGGATTCGATGTCGAACTTGACCTTCTGGCCCGACCAGCGAGCCGTGACCCTGGGCATTGGCCGAACGATAACCCGACCTAGACTTGCCGCGTGGGAGAGGACGTCCGGGCTCGGTTCGGGCCGGTGGCGGCGAACTACGCCCGCGCCAAGTTCCACTCGTCAGCCGAGGGCTTGCGCGAGGTGCTCGAGCTGGCGCGTCCGGAACCCGGCGACCTTGCCCTCGACGTGGCCACCGGCGCCGGGCACGTCGCGCTGGCGCTGGCGCCGCAGCTGCGGCGGGTGTACGGGCTCGACCTGACCCGCGAGATGCTCGACCAGGCGCGCCGCCTCGCCTCGGAGCGCGGCATCGGCAACGTCAGCTGGGTGATCGGCGACGCGGAGAAGCTGCCCTTCCCCGAGGAGACGTTCGACCTCTACACGGTGCGCGCCGCGCCCCATCACTTTCACGACGTCGACGCGTTCCTGCACGAGGCTCACCGCGTGCTGCGCCCGGGCCGGCACGCGGTGTTCGTCGACTGCGCGCCCCCTGTGCCCGCCCGCGACGTCCTGCACGAGGTGGAGAGGAGGCGCGATCCCTCGCACGTGCTCTCGATGACGGTCGAGGAGTGGGTGGAGCGGCTCGAGCATGCGGGGTTCGAGGTCGAGACGGCCGTGCCGCGCGAGCTCGACTGGGATTTCGAGGACTGGATGAAGAACATGGAGGTGCCGGCGCCGCTGGTGGGCGAGCTGGCGGCCGTGGTCGAGGCGTCCGAGGGCGAGGCGCGGCGGCAGCTGCGGCCGGAGCGGCGGGAAGGGCGGCTGTGGCACGCCTACTGGCACTGCCTGATCCGCGCCCGCAAGCTCGAGTGACCGGGGTACTCGCCGAGGACGAGCAGATCGTGCTGATCGACAAGGTCGGGCGGCGGTATCGGGTCCGGCTGAAGGCCGGCGGGCGGCACTCGATGCATTCCGGGCTGATCGAGCACGACGAGCTGATCGGCCGCCCCGAAGGCGTGATCGTGACGACGCAGATGGGCGCGCGCCTGCTCGCGGTCCGCCCGACCTTCGCCGAGCAGGTCGTCGGCCGCCGGCGGCAGGCCCAGCCGATCTACCCCAAAGACCTCGGCGCCATCCTGATCGGCGCCGACATCCACCCGGGAGCGCGGGTGCTGGAGGCGGGGACCGGCACGGGCGCGCTGACCCTGGCCGTACTCCGGGCGGTCGGGCCCGAAGGCCTGGTCGTGTCCTATGAGCTGCGTGAGGAGTTCCTGGAGCTGGCCCGGCGGGGGATTGTGGAGACGCTGGGGGCGCTGCCGTCCAACCTGGTCCTCAAGCTGGGCGACGTCTATCTCGGCGTCGACGAGTCGGAGATGGACCGCGTGCTGCTCGACCTGTCGGAGCCGTGGCAGGCGGTGGGGACGGTGCGGGCCGTGCTGCGCCCGGGCGGGATCGTTTTCGCGCATTGCCCGAACGTCAGCCAGGTGCAGCGGTTCTTCGACTGCCTACGCGAGGTGCGGGGCTTTGGGTTGATGGAGGTGTTCGAGGTCCTACAGCGCGGCTGGACGGTGAGGGGCCGGAGCCTGCGGCCGTCCCACCGGATGGTCGCGCACACAGGATTCCTGTGCTTCGCCCGCCGTCTGGCCGAGGACGACGTGTTCGAGCCGGAAGGAGAGGGCTTCAGGTAACGAAAGGCCGGGCTCCTGCGTTTGATCGGGCATGAGGCGCCGCGCTCCAGCGGTGATCCTGATCGGCGTCCTGGCTGTCGTCCTACTAATCGGCGCCTCATCCACACTCCACGAGCTCACCGTGGCCGCCTCGGGCGGCTCATGCGGCGGCGGGTGACTCGATAGGATTTGAGGCGATGGCCTCGGGCAGCGACGGCTCCAAGCGACCGGTCCATGTGACCGTCACCGGTGCCGCGGGCCAGATCGGGTACGCGCTGCTGTTCCGGATCGCCTCCGGCCAGATGCTCGGGCCCGACCAGCCGGTCGTCCTCAGGATGCTCGAGATCGAGCCGGCCATGAAGTCGCTCGAGGGCGTGGCCATGGAGCTCGACGACTGCGCCTTCCCGCTCCTCGCCGGTATGGAGTTGACCAGCAAGCTGAAAGACGCGTTCGAAGGCTCGTCGTGGGCGCTCCTGGTGGGGTCGATCCCACGCAAGTAGGGGATGGAGCGAGGCGACCTGCTCTCGGTCAACGGAGGCATCTTCGCGCCGCAGGGAAAGGCGATCCAGGAGTACGCCAACCACGACGTCCGCGTCCTCGTCGTGGGCAACCCGTGCAACACCAACTGCCTCATCGCGCGGCTGAATGCGCCGGACCTGCCGGCCGAGCGGTGGTTCGCAATGACACGGCTCGACGAGAACCGCGCCAAGACCCAGCTGGCCAAGAAGGCGAAGCTGCCGGTGTCGGTGGTGACGAACATGGCGATCTGGGGCAACCACTCCGCGACGCAGTACCCGGACGCGCGCAACGCGCGGATCGCGGGCATGGGCGCATATGACGTGATCGACGACCACGGTTGGTTGAAGGGCAAGTTCATCGAGTCGGTGCAGAAGCGGGGGGCCGAGGTGATCGAGAAGCGGGGCCTGTCGTCGGCGGCCTCGGCGGCCAACGCGGTGATCGACTCGGTCAACAGCATTCGGACCGCGACGCCGTGGGGAGACTGGACGTCGCTGGCGGTGGTCTCGCACGGCGAGTACGGGGCGCCCGAGGGGCTGCAGTTCGGGTTCCCGGTCAAGACCGACGGGAAGAACTGGGAGGTCGTCGAGGGCATCGTGCACGACGACGACGCGAAGGACCGGATCAAGAAGACGACCGAGGAGCTGCTCCAGGAGCGAGACCTCGTCAAGGCGCTGATCCCAGCCTGAAACAGAAGCTGCTCGGCGCCGTCGCCGATGCCCGGTCGCGGGAACAAGCATTGGTCGCCCTGTGCGTGGACGAGCCGGCCGATCCCGACGGCCACTGGCATGCCAAGGACCAGCTCGCGCACCTGGCGTGGTGGCGTGCTCTCAGCGCGAAGGTCGTCGAAGCGGCACATACCGGCGGCGAGCCGCCGTATCGGCCGGCCACCGACACCGACGATGTCCAGAACGCGGCGATCTACGCCGAGACGAAGGACCTGCCGGCCGCTGACATCAAGCGGTCCGCCGAGGACTCGTGGTCCGCCCTGGCGGCTGCCCTCGAGGCGAGCGATGACGCTGACCTGGAAAAGCCCCATCCCCACCATCCGGAGGCGAAAGTCTGGGAGGTCGTGCCGGGTCTCGGCGGCCACCTCGGCGCGCACCTGATGTCCTGGTTCCTGGACCACGGCGACCCGGAGCGCGCCGAGGCCGCGGCCATGTGGGAGTACGAGTTCGAGTGCAGCCTGCTCCCCGAAGGCGAGAAGCGCGCCGACGCGAACTACAACCTCGCCTGCTTCTACGCGCGCGTGGGCCGGTTCGACGAGGCGATACCGCTGCTGCGGGAGAGCCTTCAGTCCCAACCGACGCTCGTCGAATGGGCGCGGAAGGACCCCGACCTCGCGGGGATCCGGGATCACCCCCAGGTGCGCGGGCTGCTGGAGGTGCGCTAAAAGCCGGCGCCGGAGTGGGCCAGTGCCGGCTCCCGGACGGCAATCCGGACTTCAGGCAGTCCGAGGGCCGTCCCTCGGACACGTGGGGGAGGTGGTCTGTGAGTCGGCTCCTATCCTTGACGTCGTGAGCACCGCCGTACCTCTCGAACGGCACACCTACCCCTTCACCGCGATCGTCGGGCAGGAGTCGATGAAGCTCGCGCTGATCCTCAACGCCATCCTGCCGAGCGTCGGCGGGGTGCTCATCCGCGGCGAGAAGGGCACGGGCAAGTCCACGGCGGTGCGCGCGCTGGCGCGGCTCCTGCCGGAGCACCAGGTGGTGGAGGGCTGCCATTTCGGCTGCGACCCCGAGGATCCCGAAGCGCTGTGCCTGGATTGCAGGCTGCGCGTGGCGGAGCACGGCCGTCTGCCTTCGCACAGCCGGCGGATGCGGGTGGTCGAGCTGCCGATCAACGCCTCGGAGGATCGGGTGGTCGGGACCATCGACATCGAGGCGGCCCTGCGCTCGGGTGCCAAGCGCTTCGAGCCCGGGGTGCTGGCCGAGGCCAACCGCAACATCCTGTACGTCGACGAGGTCAACCTGCTCGACGACCACATCGTCGACGTGCTGCTGGACGCTGCGGCGATGGGGGTGAATACCATCGAGCGCGAGGGCGTGTCGTTCACGCATCCGGCGCGGTTCATCCTCATCGGCACCATGAACCCAGAAGAGGGGGAGCTCCGGCCGCAGCTGCTCGACCGCTTCGGCCTGTGCGTGGACGTCGAGGGCATCCGTGATCCCGACCAGCGCGTCCTGATCGCCGAACGCGACGCCGCGTTCAAGCGCGGCGACCACGAGTTCATGAACGAGTTCGCCGGCGCGGACCACAACCTGTCGCGCGCGCTGGCGGAGGCCATCACAGCGGTCGACGGCGTCAACGTGACGAAGGGGCAGACGCGACTCATCTCCTCGATCTGTGTCGAGGCCGACGTGCTCGGCCACCGCGCCCACGTGGTCGCCGTACGAGCGCTGGCCGCCTACCGCCGGCACCACACTCCAAGCCGCGAGGACATCTACGACGCCGCCACGCTCGCGCTCGCGCACCGCGCGCGCAAGCCTCTCAACCGCGAGAACGCCGACGACAACGCCTCGCCCGAGCGGTCGGAGGACCAGGACGGCGCCAAGTCCGCCGACACCGAGGCGTCCGAGCCCCAACCCTCCGACAGCGAGTCGCCGGCCGAGGCCACCGCCGACGAGAGCACCAGCGCCTCCGACTCTGGCCAGCAGTCGGCCGGCAGCGACCAGGGCATGACCACGGGCGGGTCAACCGGCCAGGAGTCCGCCTCGGACGCGAGCGAGATCTTCAACCTGCGACGCATCGACCTCCCGCGCCAGCGCCGCATCCGCAAGCAGGGCGGCAAGCGCACCGCGAGCCAGACGCCGGACCGCCGCGGCCGCTACGTCCGCGCCCAGCCCAAAGCCAAGGTCAACGACCTCGCCATCGACGCCACCGTGCGCGCCGCCGCCCCGATGCAGAAGGAGCGCGGGCGCCGGCACGGCGAGCGGCTGAGGCTCGAGCGCGAGGACCTGCGCCAGAAGGTCCGCGAGCGCAAGGTTGGCAACCTCATCGTCTTCGTCGTCGACGCCTCCGCGTCGATGGACGCCGAGCAGCGCATGGCCGCCACCAAGGGCGCGATCCTCTCGCTCCTGCAGGACGCATACGTGCGGCGCGACCGTGTGGCGGTCGTCATCTTCAAGAACCGCACGGCCGAGGTGGTGCTCCGGCCCACCTCCAGCGTTTCCCTGGCCCGCCGCCGGCTCGAAAAGCTCTCGGTCGGCGGGACGACTCCGCTCACGCATGGGCTGATGGCGGGCTACAAGGTGGTGAAGACCGAGCTGCTGCGCGACCCGACCATCCGGCCGCTCCTGGTCCTGATCAGCGACGGCCGCGGCAACATCTCGATGTTCAAGGAGGAGCCGCTGGTCGAGGCCCAGAAGGTGGCTTCCCTGATCGAGTCGGAGGAGATCGACTGCCTGGTCATCGACTCCGCCCGCGACTACAGCCATCTCCCCTCCGTCCAGCACCTCGCGCGTGTGGCGCCGATGTACCAGACGTACGCGATCAACGCCTGCGCCGACCTGGCCGAGCGCATGGGCGCCCGGTACTACGGGCTGTACGACCTGTCGCGCGACGAAATCGCCTCCGCGGTAGAGAGGGAGCTGCGCTCAGGCGGCCGGTAACATTCCCTAGGCCATGGCAATCGATCGTTACAGCTACCCGTTCACAGCCATCGTCGGCCAGGAGAAGATGAAGCTGGCGCTGGTGCTCAACGCCATCAACCCGTCCATCGGCGGGGTGCTGATCCGCGGCGAGAAGGGGACCGGCAAGTCGACCGCGGTGCGGGCGCTGGCCCGGCTGCTGCCCGAGCAGACGGTCGTCGAAGGCTGCCATTTCGGCTGTCATCCAGACGACCCCGAGGACTGGTGTTGGGAGTGCCGCGGGCGAGCCGAGGCGGGCCCGCTGCCCACCGCCACGCGCCGGATGCGTGTCGTCGAGCTGCCGATCAACGCCTCCGAGGACCGCGTCGTCGGCACGATCGACCTGGAGGCCGCCCTGAAGGAGGGCTCGCGGCGCTTCGAGCCCGGCGTGCTGGCCGAGGCCAACCGGAACATCCTTTACGTCGACGAGGTCAACCTCCTCGACGACCACATCGTCGACGTTCTCCTCGACGCGGCCGCCATGGGCATCAACACCGTCGAGCGCGAGGGCGTGTCGGTCTCGCACCCGTCGCGCTTCATCCTCGTCGGCACCATGAACCCGGAGGAGGGCGAGCTCCGGCCCCAGCTGCTCGACCGTTTCGGCCTGTGCGTCGACGTCGAGGGCATCCGCGACCTCGACCAGCGCGTCGCCATCGTCGAGAAGCGCGCAAAGTGGGAAAGCGACCCCAACGGCTTCTACAAGGACCACGCCGAGTCCGAGCAGGACGTGCGCTCGCACATCGCCGAGGGCATCGCCACCTTCCCCGAGGTCGACCTGCCGCGCGAGATCCTGCGCCTCATCGCCCAGATCTCGATCGCGCTGGAGGTGGACGGCCACCGCTCGGACCTGGTGTGCGCCCGCGCCGCCCAGGCCAAGGCCGCCTATGACAGCGCGGACGTGGTCAAAGTCGCGCATGTGAACGAGGTCGCCGAGATGGTGTTCGCACACCGCGTGCACTCGGTGCCGTTCGGCAAGGCGGGCCCCAACCTCGGCGAGGTCATTGCCAGGATGGTCGGCCAGGCCTGACCGTTCGGGTCGAGTGCCGGCTCCCGGACCCCTCACACCGTCCGCGTGGGTGCGAGAGCCGGCTCTCGGGCAGCTGAGTTAAAAGGTGAGTCCCACGGAGTCGCCTCTCTAGACTGACCTCACCTTGGCCTCCGCGACCGAACAGCGAACACTCGAGCCTCAGCGCGCCGCCGAGCTGCTCAGCCGGCTCGAGGCCAACGTGCACGACGTGATCGTGGGCAAGCAGGAGGTCGTGCGCATGGCCGCGGCCGGCTTCATCGCCGGCGGCCACGTGCTCCTGCAGGATCTTCCCGGCACCGGCAAGACCATGCTCGCGCGCGCCCTCGCCACATCGGTCGGCGGCACCTTCCGCCGCATCCAGTGCACGCCCGATCTTTTGCCCTCAGACATCACGGGGTCGAGCATCTTCAACCAGAAGGACCTGACCTTCGAGTTCGTTCCCGGGCCGATCTTCGCCAACGTCGTGCTCGCGGACGAGGTCAACCGCGCCACGCCCCGCACGCAGGCCGCGCTCCTCGAGGCGATGGGTGAGGGCCAGGTGACGATCGAAGGCGTGACGCGCCGGCTGGACAAGCCCTTCTTCGTGGTCGCGACGCAGAACCCGACGGAGTTTCACGGCACCTACCCGCTGCCCGAGTCGCAGCTCGACCGCTTCATCCTCGCCGCGGAGATGGGGCCGCCGACCGACGACGAGGCCATGGAGGTCCTGGCGCGCCGCGAGCACGGCGACCCGATCGCCGACCTGCAGGCGGTGGTGACCCTGGAGGAGATCGTCGAGCTGCAGGAGGCCGCGCTGCGGGTGGTCGCCGCGCCCGCGATCCGCGCCTACATCGTCTCGCTGCTCAACGCCATCCGCGTCCGTCCCGAGGTGCTGCTCCCGGCGAGCATGCGCGCCGGCCTGTACCTGCAGCGCGCGGCGCAGGCGTGGGCGCTGTTCAACGGCCGCGACTTCGTGCTGCCGGACGACATCAAGCGGCTCGCCCATCCGGTGCTCGGACACCGCCTCGGGATGCGCGGCCGGGCCAGGGCCTCGGACGTGCTCGCGGAGATCGTGGCCGCCGTGCCGCTGCCACCCCTGCGCCAGCACTGAGGGGCTAACCGACGAGGCCAACATCGAGGTTCTTCGGAGCCCTCTTCCTGGTCGCCGTCCTCTTTTACTACGCCTCGAGCTCTGAGGTCGCCTGGCTCTTCCTCATCGCGTACTGGGTCGCGGCGTTCGCCGTCGCGTCCTTCTTCTATGCGCGATGGAACCGCGGTGTTCGCGCCGAGCTCAACGTGCGCGGCACGCAGCCGGCCCCCGGTTCGCCACTGGAGGAGATGCCCGACCGTGTCCTGCGCACGGGCCCGGTCCCGGCGCCAGTCTTCGAGGGCGACCGCCTGACCCTGGACCTCCGGCTCGTCAGCCCGCGCGGGACCCGCGGCCCCGCCCGCATGCATGGACGGGTCGGCGAGGTGGAGCTCAGCGCCGCCGCGGGCCTGGTCCCCGCCGCCGGCGCCTCGCACCTCGAGACGGTGGGGCCGCTTCGGCGGGGTGTGGTCGGTGCGGCCGGGTGGGAGCTCGAGACGAGCGACCTGATCGGCTTGTTCAGGCATCGGACTTGGGCCGGTGATTCTGAGGTGGCGCTGGTGCTTCCGCTGTTTGCCGCCTTGACCGAGCGCGTGCACGCCCGAGAGCTCGAGGCCAGCGTTACCGCTCCGCGGTCGGGATCGGGCAACGAGCTGTTCGGGGTCCGCGAGTACCGGCCGGGCGACCCGCTGCGGCGCATCCATTGGCGCTCGAGCGCACGCCATGGCGAGCTCATCGTGCGCGAGTACGAGCCTCCTGGTGTGCAGACCCTCGGCATCCTGTGCGACCCCGACCCCCCCTCGCGCGAGGCGGCCGACCAGATCGCGCGCATCGCCGCCTCGGAGGCGTGGGACTGCCTGCGCGCCGGCGGCCGCGTGGTGCTATGGGCGCCGGGTTGCGAACCGACGCGCCCGGAGGAGTCGCGCTCGATCTGGCCGCTGCTGGAATGGCTGGCCAAATGGCCGCTCCCCGCCGGCGCGGAGGTAGGTGGGGACGAAGGGCCGCCGGCATCGCTCAGCGATGCCATCGCCGTCACCGCTGCCGACAACGCCGCCATCACCGAGGCCCTGGAAACAGTGAGGCGGCGCGGAGGTTCGGTCCGCGCCTGGGTCGTGGGCGATGCCGAGCTCGAAACGGACACGCCTGTGCAGAGGGCGGGTTTGAAGTGGCCACTCTAACCACCCCA
>Ga0209474_10004877_pt1 | contig 11508 bp, 13 predicted proteins | sample GraSoiAngelo_145_FD_185902 | JGI IMG/M metagenome (GOLD analysis project Ga0209474, IMG submission 185902) | Grasslands soil microbial communities from the Angelo Coastal Reserve, California, USA - 14_1009_05_20cm (SPAdes) (version 2) | ecosystem: Environmental > Terrestrial > Soil > Grasslands...
TGATCGGCGTCGATCTCAACCCAACGATGTGCCGCAAGGCTGAGACCCATGCCGCCGCGTCAGGCGTGCGGATGGACTGCCACGAGGGGCGGATGGAGGACATTCCCCTGCCAGATGCGAGCGTGGATGTCGTGATCTCGAACGGGGTCGTCAACCTGTCCTTCCGCAAGCGTACCGTGATCCGCGAGCTGTTCCGCGTCCTTAAGCCCGGCGGCCGGCTCTCGATCACCGACATCGTGAGCGCGAAACAGCTGTCGCAGTCCATCGTCAACGATCCGAAGCTCTGGGCCAGCTGAATCGGCGGCGCTCTCCCGGAGGGAGAGGTGTTTGGGTTGCTTGAGGGCGCAGGGTTCACGCGGGTGCGTGCGACGGTGGTGCCGGGGTTCGGGTTCCGGAAGGAATCGACGCGCGACGCCGCCGAGGCCTATGGTGTAAAGGCGGTGCTGTTCACGGCACAGAAGCCCGCGACCTAGGCGCGCTGCCCCGATGACCGCAGCGACGATCTCCACGGAGGGCCTGCGGGAGCTGCTCGAGCGGGGTTCGCCGGTCACGGTGCTCGACGTGCGCCCCGCTGCCGAACGCGCCGAGTGGTGCATCCCGGGCAGCGTACATGCCGACGTGTACGAGGCACTACGGCGCCGCGACCCGAACGCCCTGGCGGACTTCCATCCCACCAACGGCAGCCGCGTCGTGACCGTGTGCGCCGCCGGGAAGACGAGCATGCTGGCCGCCGAGCGCTTGCGCGCCCGCGGCCTGGATGCGATGTCGCTTGAAGGCGGGATGCGCGCCTGGAGTCTGGCCTGGAACAGCGCCGAGGTTCCGTGGCTCGGGAGCACCGCGCGGATCGTGCAGCTGCGCCGCACCGGGAAGGGGTGCCTGTCCTATCTCATCGGCTCAAACGGCGAGGCCGCCGTGGTCGATGCCTCGCTCGAGCCCCAGATCTACCATCGACTGGCCGACGAGCGTGGCTGGCGTATCCGCACGGTGCTCGAAACGCACGTGCACGCCGATCACCTATCGCGCGCCCGGGCTCTCGCAGCCGACACTGGGGCGAGGCTCTGTCTTCCGGCAACGGAGCGTGTCTCCTTCCAGTACACGCCGCTGAAGGACGGCGACATCGTGCGTGTGGGATCCGCTGGGCTCAGGGTGCTTCACACCCCTGGCCACACGCCGGAGAGCGCCTGCTACGTGTTGGACGAGCTGGCCCTGTTCACTGGCGACACACTGTTCCTCGCCGCCGTCGGCCGCCCGGATCTCGAGGCGACGACGGAGGAGTCTCGCCACCGAGCTCACTTACTCCATGCGTCCTTGCAGCGCCTGGCCGCATTGCCTCCAGAGACCGTCATCCTGGCTGCTCATACGAGCGAGCCCGTGGCGTTCGACGGCCGGCCTATCAGCGCGACGCTCGCGGAAGTCCGGGAGCGGACGTCGCTCCTGCGTGAGACCGAGGAAACGTTCGTGAGCCAGATCCTCACCCGGCTCCCGCCTACACCGCCGAACCATCACCGCATCGTCGCCCTGAACGAAGCCGGCACGTTCCCTAATGACCCCACCGAGCTGGAGGCAGGCGCCAATCGCTGCGCCGTTGCCTGAGAGGCCGTCTCCCATCCGGCTCGGCCTCGGCGCCAACTGGCGTCAGTTCACGCTGCTCGTCGTCGTCAATGCCTTCGTCGGAGCGATGGTGGGGCTCGAGCGCACCGTCGTCCCACTCATCGCCCAGGCGGACTTTGGGCTCGTGTCGAAGACCGCCGTCCTTTCCTTCCTTGTCAGCTTTGGCGTCGTCAAAGCGCTCGCCAACCTCTTCGCGGGGCAGCTCGCCGACCGGATCGGCCGCAAGCCGCTCCTCGTTGCCGGCTGGCTCGCGGGGCTCCCGGTGCCACTGCTCATCATTTGGGCGCCGAGCTGGGGCTGGATTGTGTGTGCCAATGTGCTGCTCGGTGTCAACCAGGGCTTGTGCTGGTCCACGACCGTGATCATGAAGATCGATCTCGTGGGGCCGGCGCGGCGTGGCCTGGCGATGGGGCTGAACGAGTTCGCGGGCTACGTCGCCGTGTCGCTGTCGGCGCTGCTCACCGGCTACCTCGCCGCCTCGCACGGCCTGCGGCCGGCGCCCTTCTATCCCGGCATCGCATTCGCCACCCTGGGACTACTCCTCTCCGTGTTTGCCGTCGGCGACACCCATGGTCACGCGCGCGCGGAAGCGCGCCGGCGCGGCTCGGAGCAATCCCGCCCCGGGTTCGCCCGCATCCTGCTCCTCACGAGCTGGCGGGACCGCGCACTGTTCGCGGCGAGCCAAGCAGGCATGATCAACAATCTGAACGACGGGATGGTGTGGGGACTCGTCCCCGTGTTTCTCGCCGCGCGCGGTGTCACCCTCGACCGCATCGGGGTGGTGACCGCGACCTACCCCCTCGTGTGGGGAATGGGCCAGCTCGCTACCGGAGCGCTGAGCGACCGCTGGGGACGGAAGTGGATGATCGCGAGTGGGATGTGGGTGCAAGGGGTGGGCATCACGGCATTCGTCGTGGGCCGCTCCTTCTCGTCTTGGATGGCCGGCGCCACGCTCCTGGGGATCGGGACCGCGCTGGTTTACCCCACCCTGCTCGCGGCCGTGTCCGACGTCGCGCACCCCGATTGGCGGGCGAGCGCAATAGGCATCTACCGGCTGTGGCGCGATTCCGGGTACGCCGTAGGGGCGCTCACCGCGGGACTCCTGGCGGACGCGTTCAGCATGCCCGTCGCAATCACCGCGATCGCCGCGCTGACCTTCGTCTCGGGAGTGGTGGTCGCCGGCGTCATGTACGAGACCCTACCCGATGGATCCACGGGCTGGCGTGTCGGACCGATCAAGGCCTAGCGGGGGCGACCAAGGCGTCGCCCCCGCAGGACGCGCTGCTTTGCTCCCGGCCTCAGTGAAGAACGTGGAACAGATTAGGTCCCGTCATAGGGCTGAAGAAGTCCACGGACCCCTTGGATGCCGTAACCCCCTCGAAGCGACCTGGCTGCGCGTTCGAGATCCGGCAACTGATGGTGAGGGTCCCGGCACTCCCGTCATCATACGCGACCCGCAGGATCGCGAGCCCCGCCGTGCTCCCGGGCATACTCGGAACAGATGCTGCTGCCCGCACCCAGCTCACGAGTCCAGTCACGACGTACGTACCGTTCCCTGTCACGCCGCTCGCATCCCGAGTCTCCCACGTTCCGCCTCCGGTCACAGCGTCGTGGCGGGAATGACGGTCTGCTCCTTCTGACGTTCCACGGCCGTCCGCTGGAGCGACGAACGTCCCGCTTCCGGTGACAGTGATCTTCAACCCGTCGCGCGCCGTGTCCGACGCCGAACCGAAGATCTCCCATCCGATCCTGGCAGCGTGTGCCGATGCGACGACGCTGGCTGAAAACTCTTCAGCCCGCGACGTCGACGGAGCCGCTGTCGGCGCCCCCCTCTCGCACGCCAGGGCGAGGCCCATCGCGACGAGGCCCAAGAACCTTGCATCCCATCTCTTGTAATTCATTGTTCCTCCTTGCCGGTGCCAACACGAGCCGCACGATGCATCCGACCCAGGATCGCCGGCACGGCGGCGCACGAATGCGCCGGCCGGGCGCCCGGCTGTGGTTTCGAGGGATTGCTGGATCGGGAAGAAGAACGCGACGAGACGTCGCGGGCAGACGGAAACACTATCACCGACGACCGACGCCACGGTAAGGCCGGCCGCCACTCGAGCGGTGCATAAGGGTCGAAACCCCTTCCCTGACGTCACCCCACCATGTCGCTAACCTACCCGCCACGGCCCGCTCGACAAGAGCGCAGAAGTGTGGTCTTGGCTTCCGGTCGCAACGTTTCGGCGCGTCAGTCATGGGAGCCTCCGCGCATGCCCGGCATCCCCTCCATCTTCATACCGCCCTCTCGGGCGCCCACCGGTTGGAGCCGGAGATAGATTGCCACTCCCGCCGGCGTGCGGCTGCCGTACACCACATTCAAGCTTGCGGGGACGAAGTTCACCGCCCCGCGCACGCCGACCCCGGCGGCGAGCCCTGCGACGGTCCCGACGGTGCGCTGAAACCCGAGCGCGAGCGCGCCGACATCGTACTCCGTCGTCGGGGGGACTGATGGAATGACAAGCTCCGCAGCGCCCTTCCGCACGTACTCGGCGCGACTGAAGAAGGCGTTCGTTCCGTCCAGGTCGAGCGTACTCTCCAGCACGATGCTACTCGCGAGCGGCCCCGGCCCAATCTGGTCGTTCGCACCGTAGATCAGGGCGCTCGACCAAGTCCCCTTTGTGCCGACCGGCTGCGTGGTCAGCGCGGACGCTCCGATTCGGTGGAGGGACTCGTCGGGGTTGAGCGCTTCCGGACTTCTCAGATAGGCGTACCACGCGGACACGCTCCAACGCGATCCGGGATTGACGGTCAAACGGGCGCTGTAGGAATCGAGCCGCCGGCCTGCGTAGTCGAGGTTGGTCCGGATCTCGTCCGGCTCCCGGCCGTTGAACCAGGAAGCTTCGAGCTTCGCGTTGCGCGTGAACACTCCTGCGGTCACGACCCCAAAAGTGATGTGGGTGCCGTCCTGCCAATGATGGGAGATCGGCGCCAACGGATCGTCCGCCGCGGATGGGCGGTGCGGGAAGGCCACGGGGCCTACCGCCGGCTCGCCGACCGGCGCGAGGTAGAGCGAGAGCCCAAGATTCCGGGCCACCGGCCGCTCATAAAGGGTGGCGAGCTCCATGAAGAGGTCGTGCGGGTGCTGCCGATCGTGCAGCGGCGCGCCCTGGTAGGCCTCTCCCGACTGGAGCAACAGCGCGTAGCCCCGGCTACCGATGGTCCACGGCTCGGCGCTGAGCATCGCCCGGAGCTGGAGTTGACCGCCGCCCAGTGGCCGCCTCGCCGCTGCCATCGCCCAGTTGACGATGCCAAGCTGGTTGCTGCCGCGGGACCCTCCTTGCCAGTCGTATTGAAGAAAGCCCTTCCCGTGCAGCATGAGGGTCCAACGCCCGAGGATGTAGTGGGCGGCGTGCATCGGGGAGGCGTCGGGAAGCCAGGAGGTGCCGGACCCCATCCGTGTCTCTGGAATGCCGAGCGGCCCCGCGTGCATTTCCAAGGGGTGTTGCATATGCATTTGCGCGTGGAGCGGCGACGCCGCGCAGGCGACGAGCAACAGCAAGAGCCTTCGCATATCAATTCTCCTCAAACCAAAGTCGAAAGCGCGCGCCGCTCGCGCGACGCGGACGCACTACATCTGGGATGGCCGACTTAGGCTTGAGGCGGTGGGGAGAGCGGTGGGGCGAAGTAGGAAACGAACGTGGTGTCTGGTCCGAGAACTCCCGTGCGCGCTGCGGCACGCAGGCCGACCGAGACCCTGGCCCACGCCCCCGTCGCGGGACTTCCCTTCGGGCACGTGCTTCCGGCCGCGCACCCGAGTCCAGTTGCGTCCTGATGGCACACCTGGCCCGATGGTTGAGCCACGAGGGCGGCCACATGTGCGGCGTGCTCATGTGTCGCAGCGCCGTTGCGACCCGAGTGCATGTGGCACGGGGCTGCCGCCTGCGCAAGCACGCTGACGCACATCGGTAGGCCGCTGCCCGCAGTGGCGACGGACAGTGCGACTGCGAGACAGCTGGCTCGCACAGCGCTGGGTGCTCGGGAGAAGTGCATCATAGTGCTCGCTAAGGATAACACGCCGGACCGCGTGTTGCTCCTGTTGACTCCATCTACTTCCAAATCGACCGGGCAATCGGGGCGCCAAACGACACGCCGAGCGCGACGCCATACACACCGACGGAAACCCACCAGAGGCGGCGCGTCGTAGGCGAGGCTCGCCCCGGAGGGCAGATGACGGCCCCCAGCCATTTCGCCGGGAGCCGCCCCGCCATAACGGCCCACGAGAGCGTGAGCAATAGGCCAGTCGTAACGAATAACCAGGCCCGGTGTGCACTAATGAACCCGATTACGGGGATCGCACTTACGGCGCTCGCGAACGCACCGCTGAGGCCAACGGCTGCGAGCAGGGTAGGAATCGTGCAGCACGTCGTCGCGCCCAGTGCGCTGGCAAGCGCACTGACGACGCTCGTGCGGGCCGCCCACTTCGTTCCGTCCAAAGGTCTATTCCGCGAGCTCGGACAGCTTCCCCGTCTTGATGCCGCGCACCAGCTCATTCCATTCGGTGCGCGAAAGGGACGTGAGGTTCGGTGCTTCCCCGATTGTCACGTGGCCGTCCTCGTACACTTCCACGGCTGGGCACTCCGAACACTGCGGGCAGAGAGAATAGGTCTGCTTTGGAGTTGTGTTCATACCTTCTCCTTTCGGGTCTTGCGACTCATTCGGTGCCGAGGCACCGCTGTGGACTCGATGATTCCGCACACGCACGAACGCGTGAGCGGAAGGGACCGGCTGCGAGCGAGCGTCCTTGCGAGCGACCGCTGCAGCGATTGTAGCTCCGCAATCCGACCTTGAATCTCCTTAAGGCGACGGGACAGAAGGGCCCGGACGTGCTCGCACGGTGGCGACGCACCTTCCGCCACCTTGAGCACCTCGCGGATCTCCTCGAGCGTGAGCCCGAGCGCCTGGGCTTTGTGAATGAAGCCGATGCGGTCGGCGATCGCGCCATCGTATAGCCGGTAACCGGTGCGGGTGCGATGCGGCGCGGGCAAGAGCCCGACCCGCTCGTAGTAACGCAGCGTATCGGGCGTCACGCCCGCTTGGGCAGCTAGGTCGCCTATTTTCACCAGGCCGCTGGGCTGCCGTGATCCCTCGGTCGCCGACATGACCCTAGCATAAACCCTGGAGTGCACTCCAGAGTCAAGCCCCGAAGCGTCCGATGCAACGGTAGGGAGACCGACGCCTTTGACAACTGCGCTGCCGCAACGCCGTCTTTCGTACTGGCAGCAGAGGATCGTACGGCACTTGACGATCGCGTTGACGGCGCTGAGCAGCACCGCGCTATTCTGGGCGCTGTTTGCTGCCCGACGCGACGTCATTTCGCACCTCAGTATTGCGACGGCATATCCGGCGCTGCTCCTCACCGCAGGAGCAGTCTTGGTCGGGCCGTGCAACGTGCTGCGCGGCCGCTCCTACCCGGTGAGCTCAGATCTGCGGCGGGATGTTGGTATCTGGGCGGGGATCATGGCGCTGTTGCACACCGTCATCGGACTGGACGTGCACTTGCGCGGGCGGCCATGGCTATACTTCTTGGACCAACAGGGTCATGTGCGCCACGATCTTTTCGGCGTCGCCAACTATACCGGCTTGGTTGCGGCGCTCCTGTTTCTACTCCTCTTGGCCATCTCCAACGACTTGTCGTTGCGGCACTTCGGCCCGCGGAAATGGAAATCGCTGCAGCGCTGGACGTACTTGGCGGTGACATTGAGCGTCCTCCATGGAATCGCGTATCAGCGCATCGAGAAACGGCAAACCGCCTACGAGGCGACATTGTGGGGCGTGACAGCGCTCGTGGCGATCTTTCAAGTTGCTGGCTGGCGGAGAATCAGAGCGGAAGGACCGGGAGGTCGTAAAACTCCAGGCACCTGAGCACGAAAGGCGGCTGGCGAGCGGGAGCTCGTCGATCGCTAGTGCCCCTGCCCCTCGTGCACCATGACGGGCCGGCCCCGCTCGCCGGTGGAAACGACCAAGATCCGTGTCGGCGTCCGCCCCCGATTCCGACCGTTATGCCAGGTGTTCAGCGCATGGAGAAACGCATCCCCGGCGGTATGCCTGTGTTTCATCCCGCTGGGTCGCTCTTCGACCTCCACCGATCCTTCGAGCACGTAAACGAACGTCGCTGCTGTGTGCATATGCCACCCCGTCTCCCCACCCGGGTCGATCTCCATGAGCATCGCGGTAACCTCGGCGCTGTCGGTCTTGGGGTACGCCACGGGCGACCCATCCATCGTGGTGCTGCGTTTGAGAAGAGTCCGGCCCGTGAACCTTACCTGGGCCACTGCAGGGGTGGCGGCCAGAGACGCAGCCATGAGCACGAGAAGACTAATCGATCTCATCAGACACCTCTTGGGGGGTGGCGTTGTTTGAGGCTCCACAGGGCCTACGGTACCACTTGGAATCGTTCCAAGCACAAGGGCTAGCTTTCCCTGTGTCCGAGGCATGGAACGCCTTGACCTTGGAACGATTCTAGGGGGAGAATTCAGGCGGGGGTGATGAGCAATGTCGGAAGACCTCTGGACAGTTGGTACGCTCGCCCGTCTCGCGGGGGTGAGCCCGGACAGCATCCGGCACTACGCGCGAATCGGGATCGTCCCCAAGGCGGCCCGCTCTCGAGCGGGCTATCGTCTCTGGCCTCGCCGCGACGTGGAATACATGAAATGGGTGGCGCCCGCCAGGCGGGCAGGGTTCACGTTGCGCGAGCTGGCGCGGGTATTCCAAATGTACCGTGACGGCGTCGCGCCGTGCGGTACGGTTCGTGGGCTGCTTGAGCGAAAGCTCGCCGAGCTCGACGCTGAGATCACGCGCCTCGTGCAGTTCCGCCAGGAGCTCTCTCGCGCGCACGGGGTGTGGCAAGAACGGCTGCGGCACTCGAAGCACGGCGAGTTCGTGCGACTGTTCGACGACTTACACGAGCTGGCTTCAGCCCGCCGCCCTGGCTGGCTTGGGTTCGGGAGGTTGCCCTCGCCGGCAACTCACGCAACGCTGCGCGGGGTATTGGGGTCACCTCATCCGATGCGGTGCTAGGCGATGGCCTCTCCGGTCGCCTCCCCCCGCCAAGCCTCGATCCCCTCGCGTACGATCAACGGCAGCATCGCCAACGCAGCCACGGGATCCGCCCACCACCACCCGAGTAACGCGTTCAGCCCCAAGCCAAGCAGAGTTGCCGCCGACAGCCAGGCGCAGACGATGGTCTCGTGCGCGTCCCCCCGGAGCGCCCGGCTCCCGAGGCTGGCCGCCAGGCGGAGCTTCGCTCGGGCGAGTAGGGGCATCACGATCAACGAGAGCACCATGAGGACGATCCCCACCACGCTCTCCCCAGGCCGATCGCCAGTGAGGAGCCGACGGCCTGATTCAGCCACGATGTAGACCGCGAGTGCGAGGAGCAGGACACCTGCCCACCGCGCCGCCCGCGCTTCGACAGCGGGCCCGACGCGCGCCGCTCCCAGCTCGGCCCTGAGCCGCCACCACAGCACCACGCCGCTCGCCACCTCGATCACCGAGTCGACACCGAACCCGGTCAGCGCTACAGAGCCAGCTGCGAGACCGGCCACAATGGCGACGCCACCCTCGAGGGCGTTGTAAACGACGGTAACGCTCTCGAGCCTCGCTCCCCGGCGGAGTAGCACGACGCGATCCGTCACGTGGGCCTCTTCATCCCCTGCATCATGCTCTCGTGCATCGCCATCAGCCGGCGCATCCGACCGATGTGCGCCTTGAGCCGCGCGTCGAGCGCGCGTCCTGACACCGCCGGCAGATCCGCCAGGTCCCGCTTGACGGAATCGGTGAGGGCCGTCCACGGCCGATCCGGCGTCATCCCCATGGCCGTCATGTCCGCCCCCATCGCATCGAGCATGCGCGACGCCATGGCCTCGTGCGTGCTTAGCATACCCGTGGCAAACTGCGGGGAGAGCGCTGCCAGGGAGTCGAGGTGCGCGCGCACCATCGGCATCAGGGAATCGCTCCGCATCCCCATCCCCTGCATGCCGGTCGTCCCGGGCATGTCGCCCATGCCCGGCATCGCCTGCTGCGGCGCCGCCTCCTTCTTCCCACAGGCGGCGATCAGGAGCGCGGCGCTGAGCCCCGCGATCATCGTTCGGTTCATGCTTCCTCCCTTGAACCCGCCAGTCCTCGGCGGCGCCACAGGTAGTAGATGACTGGGATTACGATCAACGTCAGGATTGTGGACGTTACCATTCCTCCCACCATGGGCGCGGCGATCCGCTTCATCACGCTCGCGCCCGCGCCGTGACTCCACAGCGCCGGCACGAGCCCGAGCATGATCGCCAGGACGGTCATGAGCTTTGGCCGCACACGGTTGACCGCGCCGTGCTCGGTAGCGCCCACGAGCTCCGCGACCGTGGGACGGCGCCCGCCTTGCGTAACAGCCTCCCAGGCGTGATCGAGGTAGATGAGCATCACGACGCCGGTTTCCGCAGCGACGCCGGCGAGCGCGATGAATCCCACCGCGACCGCGATCGACAGGTTGTAGTCGAGCAGCCACATGATCCACACCCCGCCGACCAGGGCGAACGGCAGCGACAGCATAACAATCGCCGTCTCGGCTACGGTACCGAAGGTGAGATACAGGAGCAGCGCGATGATCCCGAGCGTGAGCGGGACGACGACTTGGAGCCGCGCCTTCACGCGCTCGATCGCCTCATACTGACCGCTCCAGCGCAGCCAGTAGCCGGTGGGGAGCTTCACCTCGTGCGCCACGACGCCCTGAGCGTCGCGCACATAGCTCCCCACGTCCCGCCCCCGCACGTCGATCGACACCTGATCGTACAGGTAGCCACCCTCGCTCCGGATCATCGCTGGGCCAGGGCTGAACTGAATGTCCGCCACCTGCCCGAGCGGCACCTGCGGGCCGTCACCGGTGCCGACCAGTAACCGGCTGATCGTAGTCGGGTCATCGCGGAAGTCACGCGCATAGCGCACCTGCACGGGGTAGCGCTCGCGGCCCTCGACGGTCGTGGTGATCTCCTCCCCGCCGAGCGCCAGGCTGATCACCTCCTGCGCGTCGCCGGTGGTGAGGCCATAGCGGGCGAGGGCATCGGCGTCCGGCCGGATGTCCAGATAGCGCCCCCCGAACGAGCGCTCGGCGTAGACGCTCGCCGTGCCCGGGAGGGGCGCAAGCGCGCGCTCGATATCCTGACCGATCCGCTGGATCGTCTGGAGATCAGGGCCGAAGATCTTGACCGCGAGGGTCGTCCGCACGCCGGTCGAGAGCATGTCCGTGCGGTTCTTGATCGGCATCGTCCACGTGTTGACCGCGCCTGTGAGGCGCAGACGCTGATCCATCTCCGCGATCAGGCCATCCTGAGTCATGCCCGCCCGCCACGCGGACTCCGGCTTCAGGTTCACGACGGTCTCGACCATCGACATCGGCGCCCAGTCGGTGGCCGTATTCGCCCGGCCCGCCTTGCCCCACACCGACGCGACCTCAGGGAAGGTCATGAGGATGGAGTCCTCCACGTGGAGCAGTCGTCGCTGTGTGGTGAGGGACACCGCGGGCAGCGTGTTGGGCATGTACATCAGCGAGCCCTCGTTCAACGGCGGCATGAACTCGCTGCCGAGACCCGTTAACGGAAGGACCGTTAGCAGTAGGATGCCAGCGGCACCGCCCAGCACCAGCCAGCGGGCGCGCAGCGCCCATTGGAGCACCGGCCGATAGACCTGCAGGGCCCAACGGTTGAGCGGGTTCTCCGCCTCCGCGCGGATCTTTCCCTTCACGAACCAGCCCATGAGCGCGGGCACGAGCGTCACCGAGAGCAGTGCGGCCGCCGCCATCGCGAAGGTCTTGGTGAGCGCGAGCGGCCGGAACAGCCGCCCTTCCTGGTCCTCCAGCGTGAATAC
>Ga0209474_10004879_pt1 | contig 11502 bp, 8 predicted proteins | sample GraSoiAngelo_145_FD_185902 | JGI IMG/M metagenome (GOLD analysis project Ga0209474, IMG submission 185902) | Grasslands soil microbial communities from the Angelo Coastal Reserve, California, USA - 14_1009_05_20cm (SPAdes) (version 2) | ecosystem: Environmental > Terrestrial > Soil > Grasslands ...
TCATCCCGAACGCGCCCGCTCGGCGGGCGGGAGAGGGACCTTACGATGCGATTTGATCACCAGCGGCGTCGACAGGATCACTTCGCATCGGATTCCATGCCACAAACAGCGCCACCTTTCCCCGCGTGGTCACTCGATCCAATTCTGGAATGTCGGCAATTCAATACGGTGAGCTACCATTAAAGTGTTTGGCAAACATGTCCGCAAAAAAGCCCCGAGGAGTCTCGGGGCTCTCGTTTATTCTGGTGTAAATGAAACGGGCAGCCTACGCCTGAATTGCTCAACCCTAAGTTCCCTCTGACCACCCTGCCTGATACTCTTCCTGCTCCGGAGTCAGTTTGTCGATTTTAATTCCCATTGACTCCAGCTTCAGTTTCGCAACCCGCTTGTCGAGCTCTTCAGGAACGCGATAGACCCGCTTCTCCAGCGTTGAATGGTTCTTCACCATATATTCGACCGAGAGCGACTGATCAGCGAAGCTCATGTCCATCACCGACGGTGGATGCCCTTCAGCCGCCGCCAGGTTAATAAGCCTGCCTTCTCCTAGCAGATTGATCTTCCTTCCATCTTTCAGCGAGTACTCATCCACGAAATTCCGCGTGGTGCGCTTCGAAGACGACATTTTGTCGAGCGCCGGAATGTCGATCTCTACATTGAAGTGTCCGGAGTTCGAAATGATTGCTCCGTTTTTCATCACCTCAATATGATCTTTGGTGATGACGCTCTTGTTCCCGGTCACTGTGCAGAACACGTCCCCCAGCTTCGCGGCTTCTGCCATCGTCATCACGCGGAACCCATCCATGGCGGCTTCCAGCGCTTTCGTGGGATCCACCTCAGTGATGATGACCTCAGCTCCAGCGCCGCGTGCGCGGCTGGCAAGCCCGCGTCCGCACCAGCCATAGCCGGCAATTACGAACTTCGATCCCGCGAGTAAAAAGTTGGTAGCGCGAATAATTCCATCGATGGTGGACTGCCCAGTGCCATAACGATTATCGAAGAGATGCTTGGTATCGGCATCGTTGACCGCCACAATCGGGTACTGCAGCACGCCTTCCTTCGCCATCGCTCGCAAGCGGATCACGCCCGTCGTCGTTTCCTCGGTGCCGCCGATTACGCCATTGAGCGCGTCCTGCCGCTTGGTGTGGAGAATAGTCACCAGATCAGCGCCGTCGTCCATGGTGATGTGCGGCTTGTGATCGAGCGCGGCAAGAATATGGTTGTAGTAAGTGTCGTTGTCTTCACCTTTGATCGCGAACACCCCAATGTTGTGATCGCGAACCAGACTTGCCGCCACGTCATCCTGCGTCGAAAGCGGATTCGACGCACAGAGCACAACATCCGCGCCGCCGTCCCGTAAGCAAATGGCCAGATTTGCAGTCTCGGCGGTCACATGCAGGCACGCGGCAATGCGCATTCCCTTAAGTGGCTGGTTTTTAATGAATTCTTTGCGAATGATCTGGAGGACCTTCATCGATTGATTGGCCCATTCAATGCGCTTCTTGCCGAGATCGGCGAACTCTACGCCTTTGATATCGCTTTGCAACTGCGTCGAAGTGGTTGACATTCTTCTCCTGTATCTTCAAGTGCTCAATGATCAGTTATCAGTGATTAGTGCTTTTCTCTGCGAACTCGCGGCAGTTCTCTGCGGACTCTGCGGTTAAAAGCTTTTTGCATTCGACTGGATGCTATTTCCGAACTCCTGCTCCCACCGGCTCTCGCAATCCCGCGTCACTCGCCAGTTGCGCAGCTTTGTCGGTCGCTTCCCACGTGAAGTCAGGATCGTTGCGTCCGAAGTGCCCATAAGCCGCGGTCTTGCAGTAAATCGGCCGCCGCAGTTTCAGGGAATCAATGATTCCCTTCGGCGTAAGCTTGAAATGTGACCGCACCAAGTCGGGAATAATCGCCGGATCCACTTTCGCGGTCCCAAACGTTTCCACCAGAACACTCACCGGATCAGCAATCCCAATGGCATACGCCAGTTGCACTTCGCAGCGCTCAGCCAATCCCGCGGCCACAATGTTCTTCGCGATGTAACGCGCCACATAGGCCGCCGACCGATCCACCTTGGTCGGATCTTTTCCGCTGAAAGCGCCGCCGCCGTGCCGTCCCATACCCCCATAGCTATCGACAATGATTTTGCGTCCTGTAAGTCCTGTATCACCCATCGGCCCGCCAATAACAAAACGTCCAGTCGGATTGATGTGATATTTGGTATCTGCGTCGAGCAGTTCACTGGGAACGGTCGCCTGAATCACATGTTTAAGGATATCGGCGCGAAGCTCGTCGTTCGTTACTGTCTCTGCATGCTGCGTGGAAATCACCACTGCATCAACCCGGACTGGCCGGTTATTCGCATCGTATTCAACTGTAACTTGGGATTTTCCATCCGGACGAAGGTAGGGAAGTTTGCCGTTCTTGCGAACTTGCGAGAGCCGCTGGCAAAGCTTATGCGCCAGCAGAATCGGCGTCGGCATCAATTCAGGGTTTTCATTGCACGCATACCCAAACATCATTCCCTGGTCGCCGGCGCCACCTGTATCGACGCCCATGGCGATGTCGCCGGATTGTTTATTAATGCTCGAGATCACGGCGCACGTATTCGAGTCAAAACCGTAGAGCGCGTTGTTGTAACCGATCGATGCAATCACGCCGCGCACCAGCGCCTGGAAATCTACGTACGCTTTGGTGGTAATTTCGCCGGCGATGACCACCAGACCGGTTGCAGTCAGCGTTTCACAAGCCACGCGGCTCATGGGATCTTCAGCCAGACACGCGTCAAGAACGGAATCAGAAATCTGATCGGCGATCTTATCCGGATGTCCTTCGGTTACGGACTCGGAGGTAAAGAGGTAAGGGTTGCGGGATGACAATTTAGTTTCTCCTTCAAACGTCTGGTGAAGCTTCCCTCGCAATTTTTACGGATAGATGCGGAAGTTTGTATCTCCTTCTCGGCTGGCGGGAGAGGGATCCCGCGCCACTTCCAGACCCAAGATCAGAACAGAACAGCAATCAAATGAATACCTTGCAAGCTATAAGAAAGCTACCAAAGAACCCCGGCAGGTGCAATGAATTTTGGCCCAACCGTGCTTTCGTTCAGCGGAAAGGGAAAACGGCAGCTTGGGCGGGGAAACCTATAACCCGAATGGACTCTGGCATTTGTCCGGGCCTAACTCTGCTACCACTCAGTTACCATGGTTCATTGCTCATGGTTCCCGGCGGTGCCTATAATTTGAGAACTCCAAAGCTACAAAGGACCCTTTGATGTCGAACGCAGCCGGAGCAGAGACTGCCCGTCAATCTCAGGAATTACGCATTTTTCATGACGTGGCCAAGGCCCTGACATCGTCTCTGGACCTGGATTCCATCCTGCAAACCATCATGGAAAAGATGGCGGAATATTTCCGTCCCGACACCTGGTCTTTGTTGATGGTGGATGAGCAAAAGAGTGAACTCTACTTCGCCATTGCCGTAGGCTCTGCGTCTGAGGCGCTGAAAAATGTTCGTCTGAAAGTTGGCGAAGGCATCGCCGGACACGTCGCCAAGTACGGTGAAAGATTAATCGTCCCCGACGTGCGTTCCGACAAACGTTTTTCCAAGCGAATCGATAAAGTTACGCAGATGGAAACGCAGTCCATCATTTGCGTTCCGCTGAAATCCAAACTGCGTGTGCTGGGCGTGATCCAGCTGGTGAATGTGAACATGAACCACTTCACCGAAGCCGAGTCATTCTTCCTGCAGTCGTTGTGCGACTATGCCGCGATCGCGATTGAAAATGCGCGTTCGGTGGAGCGCATCCAGGAACTGACGATCACCGACGACTGCACCGGCCTTTACAACGCGCGCCATCTTTATAAGACACTTGAATCTGAGGTTTACCGCTCGTCGCGTTTTGGATACGAATTCTCCGTACTGTTTATTGATCTCGATCATTTTAAGCAAGTGAACGACACGCACGGGCACCTGATCGGAAGCAAGCTGCTGGCAGAAATCGGATATTTGATCAAAGCGCAACTTCGTTTGATCGATTTCGCCTTCCGCTACGGTGGGGACGAATTTGTAGTATTGCTGCCGCAGACCAGCAAAGACGCGGCTTTGGTAGTTGCCCGCCGTTTACGCGACAGTTTGCGGGCCAGCTGTTTCTGCAAAGAAGAATCCTTGAACCTGAATGTACGCGCCTCGATGGGACTCGCCACTTATCCGCACGACGCCAAAACTCCGCACGATGTAATCCGCCAGGCCGACGAAATGATGTACATGGTCAAGAACAGCACGCGAGACAATATTGGAATCGCGCAAAGAGGATTGGAGAAGTAGGAGGGTTCAGCTCTCGGCTGTCAGCTCTCAGCCCTGCGAGCCTATCGACGCTGGCATCACCAGCACAAAACACCAGCTGAGCACCCCGAGTAGGGTTCGGAGCGGGCTGCACATCCATGATCCGGGTGCAACGGAATGACCTAAGCAGGAAATCTTGCGCCACCTGGACTAAACTGGCTTCAATATGGCCATGGGAACCAGAACCTCTGCTCGCGTCGTCGCCTGCCTCACGTGTGCTTGTACTTTTATTTTTTGTGTTGCCGCGCACGCCGACAATAAAGTTCTGGGCGAACTGCAGCTCGAAGGCGCTTCGAAGATCGAAAAGACTTCGGGAGTGTGGATTGACGGCCAATATCTCGGCTATCTGGATGAACTGAAGGGATCGAAGAAGATTTTTTTGCTGCCGGGCACGCACAAGATTTCGGTGCGACAGAATGGCTATCAGGAATTCACCCAAGAGGTCACGCTGCAAGCTGGCGAAAAGCAACTGGTAAACGTCACTATGGTGAAAGCCCAGGGTTACGTGATGCCATCGGTCACGTCCGAAATCAAGATGTCGGTGAATCCCGACCGCGCCGCAGTTTTTCTCGATGGACAGTTCGTCGGACACGCCGGCGAGTTTGGCGGTATCGCTAAAAGTCTGCTGGTCGCGCCCGGGCACCGCAAAATCTCCATCAGCCTGTCCGGATATAACACCTTCAATACGGAGATTGATCTTGCCCCTAACCAGAAGTTCGAGCTCAAGACGGACCTGGTGAAGTCAGGGAACCCGCAGATGCAGGAGTCGAAGTAGAGTTTTTTTCTACGGCACGACGTAATCCGCCAAGCCCCAAAATGATCTTTCCATTGCCACTTGAAACGAAAAGGGAAGCGGCTACCCGCATGTAACAATGGTTAGATGCGAATCAATGGAGTCGACCTTCCAGCACGTCTTCTTGAGGCGCAAAGGGACGGGTCCCTGGTTGTCTTTGCCGGAGCGGGCGTCTCCATGCCCGCTCCATCGAGTTTGCCGAACTTTGGCGACCTCGCAGAGCAGGTTGGGGGAGGTGTCTTAGCTAGACAGGAAGGCGAGCTCGTTGATCGCTTTTTAGGCCGTCTTAAGGACAGAAATGTTGATGTCCACGAGAGGGTCAGACGCATCCTTTCGATTCCAGGGTCACAACCAAACCCGCTCCACACTGACTTACTAAAGCTTTTCGATAGTGTCAGCACGGTGCGGCTTGTCACGACAAATTTCGATGAACACTTTACGTCGGCGTCCAGGTCAGTCTTTTCTGGCACACCCGGGCTGGAAATTTACTCCGCGCCGGCGCTGCCCCTCGGCGGTGCGTTTCTCGGCATCGTCCATATACACGGAAGTATAGGTAAGCCCGCGAGCCGTATGGTACTCACAGATTCCGATTTCGGGGCCGCATATTTGATAGATGGATGGGCCACGCGTTTTCTGCAACAGCTGTTCGCTAATTATGTTGTTATGTTCATTGGTTATAGCCACAACGACGTAGTCGTTGATTATCTGGCGAGAGGTCTCCCCCCGAAATCCAAAGGCCCAGGACGGTTCGCGATTGCAATACGAGACACCGAGGCACTCTGGAGCCGTCTCGGAATAACGCCTGTTATCTATTCGGCGGGTTCAGGCGATCAGAGACATTCGGCCGTAGGTACCGCGTTGAAGGGCTGGGTCGCACTGATATCTACGCCCGCACTAGATCACGAGGAAAAAATCAAGACCATTGTGGAACGACCCGTGCCACTAGACCGGGAGCAACTGGACTACATTGAGCACGCATGTAAGCAGAAGTCGCTCGTGCAGTTCTTCGTTAGGCACGCTCAGTCTCCAGATTGGTTGCGCTGGGCAGAAAGCAGGAACCTCCTTTCAAACCTCTTTCGTATTACGGATTTGCCTGCTGGAGAAATTGACCAACATTTCGCGTCTTGGTTTGCGCGACATTTCATTCAGAAACACTCTGACGACGCCTTGGCGGTTCTTCAGCGGCAGGGGGGAACAATAGCCCCATTTCTCTGGTATCAGATCGCTCAGTCCTTTCATCAGCTGAAGCCTTCCTCAAATGTCATATCCAAATGGATACCCGTGCTCGTCGATCTCCAGCCTCGGTACGGCAGCAAAGATCTGCTTGCTTACAGATTGTGTGATTGTGAATTTCCAAGGGATGAGGCGACGATCTTTGTTCTTCTTGAACATCTGACAAGACCCCGTTTAGTGCTCAAGAAAAAAATTTCTTTTGGTGAAGACGTCGAAGCCGCCGAGGCAACGTTCGAGACGGAGGGTAGCGAACACTGGCTGAAGGTTGCGTGGGACAAGCTGCTGCAACCCAACTTGAAGATTATGGTCGGCAGACTCTTGATAATGATTACATCGCACATCCAACACACTTACTCTTTGATTCGCGGTTTTCAGAAGGAGTATTCGAGCTGGGATCCCCTCAGCGGCTCACGGGGGCAAATCGCAATCTCGGAAGCTGCGCCGCGTGACGACGGGACAGGTTTCCTTATTGACATTGCCCGTGACACCCTAAACTGGGCAACGAAGCATGAGCCTACGAGATCAGATTTTTTCATCGATCTGTGGTCATCCTCCGATCTCCGCCTACTTCGACGTCTTTCAATTTATGCGGTTTCAGAGAGTCCCCACTGGACACCAGACGCAAAGATGAATTGGTTGCTGGAGAAGAGCTTCCTTCACACATACGGATACAAACCGGAAGTCTTTCTGGTCCTAGAAAGGGCATACGCAACCGCTTCGGATGAGGCGCGGAATCGGATTTTAGACAGAGCAGTGATCGGGTCCAATCAACTAGAAGGTCGAACCAAAGAGTACGAGATTTTCAATCTGCTCTATTGGCTCACACAAATGGCACCCGAGTGCACTGATACAAGCAAACGTTTCGATGAACTCAAAAGGCTCCACCCCGAGTTTGGACCGAGGGAACATCCGAATCTCGATTGGTGGATTGGTCCTGTCGGATGGGCAGGCCCGATTAGCCCTTTGCGCCCAGAAGAGGTCCTCTCGGCTTCTCCGGAGCAGTTGCTCGAAAAAATTGAGGCGGCGAAACCCGGCGACTTCGGTGGCCCGAGCAGGACAGGCCTGTTGTACGAGGTTACGCAGGTGGTAACGCAGAACTTTGACTGGAGCATCCATGTGGCCGAAGTACTGCAACAGAAACACGTCTGGGATGCCGACATCTGGGGAGCCGTCATAACCGGTTGGCAGAACTCGACCGTTTCTGAGGAGCACTGGACAAAGATCCTTAAAACGCTGTTGGAAATAGAGGAAGCCATCCCTTCTGTGCTCTACGAGGCCTGTAGACTTCTAGAGCTTGGAATCAACAAGTCCTCTCATTCAATTCCGATTTCACAGTTTGATCTTGCCATCGGAACAGCTCTGAAGTTGTGGGATGCGTCCACGCGCTGTAGCGAACAGGCCAGAGAGGCAGCCGGTGACTGGCTTCAGTTGGCAATCAACCATCCTGCAGGAAGTTTGCTGAGCTTTTGGCTTCACGCGCTTTCACGCGTTAGAGCAGCTGCGGGGGAGGAATGGAACGGTATGCCTCAAGAGCATCAGAACTTCCTCACCAGCGTTGTGACGGGACATTCGTACGCTGCTGCGGTCGGTCGCGTCTTGATCGCCTCACAGACCTATTTTTTGTTCTCTACGGATCGGGGCTGGACGCTGCGCTATGTATTGCCATTGTTCAGCTTCTCCAAGGACCATCTCACTGCCATTCAGGCTTGGCACGGCTTCTTGGGTTGGGGGTCGTGGACCGAAGCTCTGTTGCCTGATCTTATGCCGCGTTTCGAGGAGACGTTTCCAAAGCTGCACACAGAGTTTGGATCAGAACAAAGGGAAAGCTTCTGCGGTTTTCTCGCAGGTATAGCTTGAGGAGCTCCATTAATCCGATCACCGACGGTTGGCTGAATCGTTTTCTTCTGGCGGTGACAGAGGAAGAGAGATCTATGTGGGCGTCTTCGGTCTATCGGACGCTATCCGGCATGAAAGAAGCCGCCGTCGAGAGCGCATGGAGTAACTGGATCGAGAGCTACTGGCAGAATCGAATAGATGGCGTGCCGGTGCCGCTCGAACGTCCAGAAACTGGCGAGATGCTGCACTGGTGCCTTCTCTTTAAGGCGTCCTTTCCAAATGCCGCAGACAAAATGTACAGAAGCCCCATTCCCAGACTTGAGCACTCATTCCTGCACCATGATCTCAGCGGGTCAGACCTTCCACAACGACACCCCGTTGCGGTGGCCCACTTTGTCAATTACCTACTGCGAAATAGTTTAATCCCCGCATACCACTTTGAACCTGTTGCAAATATCATCACAAAAATCCGCCCTTTCGTAGAAGCGAGAAATGAGCTACTGGAAATTTGCCAACAGCTCGCAGAGCTCGGGTATCCAGATGCGGCTGCCTTGAGAAGGTCAATCCTCGAGGACGGCCGGTGCTAAACAATCACCCTGTGCCCTACTTGTTTTATGCGGCAGCAGTAATGGACTACGTAGGAGGTCAATTCTGGTACTTAGGTTTCTGCCTGTGCAAAAAACTTGTCAAGCCCCCTACGGAGACTGATTCCCGGTAAGTTGTTCAATCGCTGGCAAATATAAAGTTGGAAAGTGTGGCACAAATGGGGAAGTCGAATTGATACAATGTAGGTAGAAGGTAAATAAACCAACGCGGCCCGCAATGGGCCGCGTTTTTTTGTTTTAGGCACTCAGCACTCAGCAATCAGCAATCAGCAGTCAGCACTCAGCAAAAACCAAAAATCAGGCAGTTGCCGGCTGCGGACTTGATCCTGCACGCGCTGCTGCCGGTCCACGCGTAGCGTACGGTCCCTCTCTCGTCCACCTGCTGGTGAACGAGTTCGGGATGACACGGCTTTTTTGGGGCACTTAGCAGTCAGCACTCAGCAATCAGCACTCAGCAAAAACCAAAAATCAGGCAGTTGCCGGCTGCGGACTTGATCCTGCACGCGCTGCTGCCGGTCCAGGCGTAGCGTACGGTCCCTCTCTCGTCCACCTGCTGGTGAACGAGTTCGGGATGACACGGCTTTGGTGACGCGGCTTTTTAGGTGTCAGCTGTCAGCCGCCAATGAACGGTCCTAGCACTCAGCAGTTAGTAAAACCCTCACAATTTAGATCAATACCGCGGGACGAAAACGTCCGCTGACCCGAGTTGGGGTTGGGAAACAAAAGGGGAGTTCATGAATGAACTAGCAATGAAGATAAAACATGCCAAACGACGTGGGGAATGGGCGGAGCTGCGATTTATGGCTGCGGCCGCGGAACAGGGATTAGCGGTGACGAAGCCCTGGGGAGAGGTGGAACATTACGACTTTGTAGTGGAACACCGGGCACACTTCGTGCGCGTACAGGTGAAATCCACGGGATTCAAAGATCGCGGCGGTTACTCGTGCTCGGTGCGGGGAAGCCAAGGCGCGTACGTGGGAGATCCATTTGATTTTGTGGTGGTGTATGTGGTGCCGGAGGATGTGTGGTTCATTATTCCGGAGGAGATCGTGCGCGGACGACGGAGTGTGGCTTTGTATCCGCACTTGAAGAAATCGAAGTATAGGCGGTATCTGGGAGCGTGGGAGTTGTTGAGAGCGTCGGTATGAGGGACTGGTGAGATCTCGCATTTGTGGTTGGAATTCCCATCCAGGACTCTTGGTTGTGCAAGCGAACACGAGGTCTTTCGACTTCGTAAAGGGACTCGCGAGCGAGTCCCTTTACTGCGCTCAAGATGACAGTGAGGTTTTGAGCTGGCGTTCACAACTGCGCTCAAGATGACAGTGAATTTTTGGGAGATCATTACGGCGCTCAAGATGACAGTGGTATCGGGCACCAGATCACCTTGAGGTGTTACTAAAAGCCTGTGACTTCCGGAATGGGAGGATTTTCTTCAGGATTGCCATACTGATAACGAGGAAATTCTGTCCGTTGGGGAGAGGCGAATGAAGAAGATATTGGGGATTTTGTTTTTACTGGCAGTAAGTCTGCCGGCGCTGGCGCAGTCTGGACTGTCGCAGCGAGATCAGCAGCGGTTCGACAGCTACTACACGCGGTGGCAGCAATACAAGGCAGCAAATGATCGAGGGGAGATCATCAGCATGGAAAGACGCATGCTGGATGTGTATGCGCACTATGGCATTCCGGCGGAAACGCCATTCTGGCGCATTGCCACGAACGGGCACGACGACCGCCCGAACTGGCGAGCACGGCTCTCGAATGAGGACCGCGCGCGTTTCGACAGCCTGTATACGCGATGGAGAGAAGCACGCGAGCGCCGCGATCATGACAATGCGGAGCGGCTGCAGCATCACATGCGGCAAATCATGGAACGCAACCAGATCCCGCACGAAGTGCGCTTTGAAGAAGTTGCATCAAGCGAACGGTACTGAGTCTCAGGCGAGCCGCGTTATAACCGGGAATGGGTACGGGGCCAGGACTGCCCGTACCCTTCCCATTAGAAGAGTAGAGACGGAACCTTCACAAGCGCGCCATCCCTAGGTATAAACACCCACCTTCAGTTCTGGTTCCACTGCATTTCCATCTAAGGAAACTGGCTCGGCCAACCTGCGCAATCTGGTCTTACTCATAACTCCGACCGAACGATAAGTCAGCTACTCACTTGCCGGAGGAACTATGAAACAACTTCTAGGAAGTTTGATTGTGCTGGCCGCGCTGGCATTGCCCGCGCTGGCGCAGGCGCCACGGATGAGTCCAGAGGACCAACAGAAATTCGACAACTACTATTCCCGCTGGGTGCAAGACAAGCAGAACGGCGACCGTGATGACATGGTCAGCTCAGAGCACCACATGCAGGACATAATGAATCGGTATTCGATTCCAGCGGATACTCCATATGAACAGGTCGCGTCTCAAAACAACCCTGGCTATAACCGCGGGTACGAGAATCGTCCATATGACAACCGTGGCTATGGAAATCAGTTGCAGGGCGACGATCAAAATAAGTTCAACAAGGAGTACACAAAATGGCAGGAAGCCAATGCCAGAAATGATCGCGACGATATAGATAAACACGCGCGCAATATGGAGCAGATCATGCAGCGCAACGGCATCCCTCCGAACACGCCGTTCAACGCGATTGCGACTTCCAGCGGATACGCGCCACGTGAGAGCGTGCGGCAGTATCAGGGACGGTTCTCTCCG
>Ga0209474_10004881_pt1 | contig 11501 bp, 9 predicted proteins | sample GraSoiAngelo_145_FD_185902 | JGI IMG/M metagenome (GOLD analysis project Ga0209474, IMG submission 185902) | Grasslands soil microbial communities from the Angelo Coastal Reserve, California, USA - 14_1009_05_20cm (SPAdes) (version 2) | ecosystem: Environmental > Terrestrial > Soil > Grasslands ...
GGCGTCACCTACAAGGCCAACGTACGCGACACCCGCGAGTCGCCGGCGCTGAAGCTGATCGAGCTCCTCCAGAACGCCGGCGCCGAGGTCGCCTACCACGATCCGTTCGTGCCGGAGCTTCCCGAGCGCGAGCTCTCGTCGGTCGCGCTCGACCCGGCCGAGCACGACTGCGTGGTGATCGTCACCGCGCACTCCAAGATCGACTACGAGCAGGTCGTCGAGCAGGCGCCGCTCGTCGTCGACCTCCGCAACGCGACCGGCAGGAACGGCCGCGTGGACGGGAAGGTCTGGAAGCTATGACGCGCCTAGGTTTGGTCGGCCTCGGCTACTGGGGGCCGAACCTCGCCCGCAACCTCGACGACCTGGGCGAGCTGCGCTGGCTGTGCGACGCCTCGCCCGACGCGCTCGACCGCTACGGCGACCGCTATCCCGAGGCGCGGACGACGACGAGCTACGAGGAGCTGCTGGCCGACCCCGAGCTCGAGGCAGTCGTCGTCGCGACGCCGGCTATCACGCACTACGAGCTGTCGAAGCGCGCTCTCGAGGCCGGCAAGCATGTCCTCGTCGAGAAGCCGCCGGCGATGAGCGCGGCCGAGGCCGAGGACCTGGTCGCGACCGCCGACGAGCACGGCGTCGTGCTGATGCCCGGCCACCTGTTGCTCTACCACCCGGCCGTCGCGACGGTGAAAGAGCTGATCAGGAAGGGCGATCTCGGCGACGTGCTCTGTGTCTACTCGAACCGGCAGAACCTCGGCAAGATCCGCACCGACGAGAACGCGCTCTGGTCGCTCGGCGTCCACGACCTCTCCGTGATCCTGCACCTGCTCGACGAGGAGCCGTCGGAGGCCTGGGCGCACGGCAACTCCTTCCTAACGCCGGGTGTCGAGGACGTCGTCTTCTGCTACCTCCGCTTCCCCTCGGGCAAGATCGCGCACATGCACCTCTCCTGGCTCGACCCGCACAAGATGCGGCGGATCACGGTCGTCGGCCGCGAGAAGATGGTGGTCTTCGACGACATGGAGCTCGAGCGCAAGGTGACGATCTACGAGAAGGGGCCGTGGCAGCCAACCGAGCGCTACGGCGAGTGGCAGACGCGCACCGGCGACACCTACAGCCCGAAGATCTCCTCCGACGAGCCACTGCGGCTGGAGTGCGAGCACTTCCTCGCGCTCGTCCGCGGCGAGGGCGACCCGCTGGCGGCGGCCCGCGACGGGGTGGCGGTCGTGCGCGTGCTGGAGCAGCTCCAGGCCTCTTTGGTCGCCACGCCGGCGTGACGGAGATCGCCGAGACCGCGATCGTCTACCCGGGCACGGTGCTCGGCGAGGGCTGTCGGATCCTTGACTACGCCGTCGTCGGCAAGCAGCCCGCGCTGTCGCCGCGCTCGACCGCCGCGCGAGAGGAGCTGCCGCCGCTCGAGCTCGGCGCCGGGACGATCGTCTCGACCGGAGCCGTCGTCTTTGCCGGAACGACGATCGGCGAGCGGGCAATCGTCGGCGACCAGGCCTGCGTGCGCGAGCGCTGCACGATCGGCGACGACGTCGTGGTCGGCCGCGGGTCGCTCGTCGAGAACGACACGATCGTAGGCGCGCGCACGAAGATCCAGGCGGACGCCTACGTGACCGCCTACTCGACGCTGGAGGAGGACGTGTTCGTCGCCCCCTGCGTGGTCACGACCAACGACAACTTCATGGGCCGTACCGAGAAGCGTCACGCGCTGCGGCGCGGACCGACGATCCGCCGCGGCGCCCGCATCGGCGGGGCCGCGGTTCTGCTCCCCGGGATCGAGGTCGGCGAGGAGGCGTTCGTCGGCGCCGGCGCGGTCGTGATCCGCGACGTGCCGCCGCGCGCGCTCGTCGTCGGCAACCCGGCGCGCCAGATCCGCGAGGTGCCCGCAGAGGAGCTACTCTAGCTCGAGCTCTTGTTGATCCGGATCCGGTAGGAGCCGGAGCCACGGTTGGCGAGCAGGACCTCGAGCGAATACCAGCCGGGCGCGGTCGCGCGGTAGTGAATGTGTTCGGTATCGCCGGGCGGATGCACGGAGCGCTTGGCCCGCAGCGAGTCGACCGCGTAGGCCAGCGCCGGCAGCCCCGGCTTCCAGAGCACGAGCGAGATGTCGGCGGCGAGGCGCGGTGCCGCAGCGACCGTGACCGACTGGCCGGCACTCAGGTGGACCCGGTAGACGTCGTACGGGTCGTCCCACCAGTCGATCGTCGCGCGGAAGTGCGCGTGCCCGGAGCGGATGTGGGTGCCGGTGCGGATGTCGTCGTTCGGCTCGAAGCGGTCGGGCACGGGAACGTGGCCCACGCGGAGCGCCTTGACTGCCGCGCCGACGTCGAGCTTGCCCCAGCCGCTGAGCGCGTCGCGCGAGCCGGAGCACTGGAGGCAGCCATTGTCGGGGGAGGCCGGGTTCGCGTCCCGCTCGAGCAGCGTCGACACCTGGTCCGGCTGGAGCGAGGGCCGGAGCCCGAAGAGAACCGCGGCTGCGGCGGAAGCCTGCGGCGCCGAGAAGGAGGTCCCCGAAGCGTGGCGGTAGGGCTTCGGGCCGCAGCTCGAGTAGCCCTGCTCGTCGCAGGAAGGGCTCTTGGCGGTCAGGTCGCGTGGGAAGAGCGAGAGCATGTCCTCGCCCGGCGCGATCAGGTCGACGTAGATCGGGTCGCGGTTGGAGAAGAGCGAGACGTCGCCGTCCTTCCCGTACGAGCCGACGCCGAGCACGTGCGGGAGCGCCGCGGGATAGCTGGCGTACGACCACGGCTGGATCGGCGCCCAGGTGCTGTTGCCGACCGCCGCGACGACGAGAACGCCCTGCGCGGTCGCGTAGTCGATCGCCCGCTGTTCGACCGGCGAGAAGCCGCTGTGTTTCGGGTCCTGCGGGTCGCGGATGCCGCCGAGGCTGATGTTGATCACGCGGGCTCCGCGGCGGACCGACCAGCGGATCGCGTGCGCCTCGGCCTTCGGCTGCACCGACCAGTCCGGGTTGACCACCTTCGCGATCAGCAGCTTCGCGGAGGGCGCGAGCCCGGCGATCCCGCGGCTGTTGTCGATCGTTGCCGCGATCTCGCCGGCGACGAAGGTGCCGTGCCCCTGCGTGTCGTTGACGGAACCGCCGACGAAGCTCTTCGTTGCGGCGATCCGCCCGGCGAGCTCCGGGTGCGAGAGGTCGATGCCGGTGTCGATCACGGCGACGCGGACCGGCGCCAGCTCCGGCAGCACGCTGAACGCGTCGAATGCGTGATCCTGCGAGGCGTACCACTGCCGTGGCAGGAGCGGGTCGTCCGGAGTGAAGGCCTGCGCCGCGACCGGCAGCGCGAGGAAGACCGCGACCGCACCGGCGACGGCGAGGCTTCTCACCGCGAGACCACCATCAGCGTCTTCGAGAGCCCGGTCGCGTAGCCCTTTGCGGCGGCGACCCGCGCGCGGTAGCTGCCGGGCTGCAGGTCGATCGTCGCCTGGAAGCTCCCGCTCGAATCCGTTGTCGCGCTCGCGACGCTGGTCCATCCGTCAGGGTCGAGCCGCTGCACTTCCACATTCTCCCCGCTCGCGACCGGTTTCACCACCCCTGAGACGCTGACGCCGTCGCTGCCGGCAACCAGCGTCACGAGCGGCGCGACGGGCACGCGGACAACCCCGCTGCGGAAACCGCCGCTCTGCAGCCGGTAGTCGGTGGTGATCTTCGGCTTGACCGTCGAGGTGACGGCGCCGTCTTTGGGCTTCAGCCGGCCGAGCGACTTCCAGCTGCCACCGAGCGCGCGGTCCTCGAGGTAGACGCTGGACGTCCCACGGGCCGCTCCGAGGAGCGTGATCGAGGAGCCGTAAGTCGCAGTCCCGGCCGGAGAAAGCGAGAGCAGGCCGAAGCGGAACCAGGTCGAGCGCAGGCCGAGCGCGTTCCGGATCGTCGAGCCGGCGACGGCCCGCTCGCCCTTCGTCCCGACGAAGGTGATCGTTCGGACTCGGCCCGACGGGGTGACGCTGGCGCGGAAGTCCGTGACCTTGCCCGGCACGTGGAAGCGGCGGGCGATCGTAGCGCCGCTGAAATGGAGCGGCCCCCAGTTGTGGTACGGCGAGAGCGTGTCGTAGGGGTCAGGGACCGAGACCAGGTAGGGCACGGGCGGCGATGACCAGACGTCCTGCACGTTGGCGGTCTTGCCGCCGGAGCTCGACGAGAAGAACGTATTGGCCGGTTCACCGTCGTAGAGCACGATCTGGTTGGCCGTCTCGTTCACGGCCGCGTTCGAGCTCGGCGCCTCGGCTGCGATCCCACCGTAGACCTGGCTGCGCGTATCGGAGTAGAGATCGTAGTCGCCCCCCTTCGCCAGATGCGCGAGCGCGTAGGTGCGCGCGACAACCGCCTGGGCCGCGAGCGCCTCCGCCGGCCAGCGGTTCGGCATCTCGGAAGGGACAACACCAAGCAGATACGACTCGAGCCCGAGAACGTTCACGACCTGGAGCGCCGAGCCCGTCGTCTTCACGCGCAGCGAGCCGCGGTAGCCACGGCCGCCGAGCGTGAGCGGCGCGGTTCCCGGTGAGAAGAGCAGTGGCCCAGGCAGCGCCTTCGTCTTCTTGCCCGAAAGCGTGACCTTCAAGCCCGGCCCGAGCGGCTGCGGGCCGGCCGGAAGCTTGTGGCTCGCGCCCTTGCCGTCGACGACCGTGAAGGGCGCCGACGAGGAGACGACCGCGCGCCTGGCGCTCGCCAGCAGGAGCACTCGCACGCGCTTGACCGGCGCCGGCCCGAGCTCCGTCCCCGGGTAGTAGTGGCCGACGATCTTGTCGAACGTCCAACCGTGCAGCGCGTAGCCGTAGGCGCCGTACTGGGCCAGGCCGACGCCGTGGCCCCAGCCGTGGCCGGAGACGAACAGGACCGGCAGCGCGGCCTTCTTCGCCTGCGGCTTCTTCGGAGCCGAGTAGACGACGTGTGGAGCGGGAGCGCTCGCTGAGAGCCCAAATGCGGCGACGATGGCTGCTGCGAGTTTGCTGACCATAGGCGTGGCCGCCGGCTGCGCGGGCAGATCCAGGAGACTCGGCCGCTAGCCAGAGATCATGAGGGTAGCGCACCTTTCTGCTGCTTTTCGCCTTCCTTACAGCCTCTTTCCATCCGTTTCGAGAGCCATGAAGGCGGGGATCCGCCCCGCGTGGCCGTGGAGACGCAGGCATTTCCGCCTCGGTATCGCTCTCCGCGCCTGATCGGACGCGGCGCGATGGGCGACATCTTCTCCGCGACCGACGACGTCCTCGGCCGGGAAGTTGTCGTGAAAGTGCTGTCGGACCGCTACGCGGCGGACGAGGGCATCCGGGAACGCTTCAAGCGCGAAGGGCTGGCCGCTGCGCGGCTCTCCGGCGAGCCCGGAGCGGTGACCATCTTCGACGTCGGAGAGTGGCAGGAGCGCCCATTCATCGTCATGGAGTACCTGGCCGGCGGCTCGCTCGAGCAGCGCCTGCGCGAGGAAGGAGCGCAGCCGCCGGGACGGGCGCTCGCCTGGCTCGGGCAGGCGGCGGCGGCGCTGGACGCGGCCCACGCACACGGCATCGTCCACCGCGACGTCAAGCCGGCAAACCTCCTGCTCGACGAACGGGGCGAGCTCCACGTCGCGGACTTCGGGATCGCGAGCGCGGCCGGCCTCGACTCCATGACTCTCACGGGAACCGTCCTCGGCACAGCCGGGTACCTGGCACCCGAGCAGGCAGCGGGCGGACGCTCCACTCCGGCGAGCGACCTGTACTCACTCGCGGTGGTCGCCTACGAGCTACTGAGCGGGCACCGGCCTTTCGAGCGCGAGTCGCCGACCGCCGAGGCCGCGGCACACGTCAACGCTCCGGTGCCGTCGGTCGCGGAGCGCTGCACGCACCTGCCGTACCAGGTCGACCCGGTCTTCCAGCGCGCGCTCGCCAAGGATCCGAGGAAGCGATACGGCTCGGCCCGGGAATTCGTGGCCGACCTCCGGCATGCGCTCCGTGAAGGCGCAGGGTCGACGGCGCGCTTTGTCGCGGCGTCGCCTCCGCAGCGGCGTGAGCCGGGCGTGCGCTATCTCGTGCCGGCCGCGCTTCTCCTGTTCGCGGCAGGAATCGGTGCCGCGCTCGCGGTCCTGCTCTCGACTGGCGGCAGCAAAACCGAACAAAGCGTCATCACGCGTACCGTGACCAGGCCCGGCGGAACGACCACCGTCCGACAGACCGTCACCAAGAAGACCGCGGCCCCGGCATCTCCTCCTCCACCGCTGCCAGTAAGCGGCGGTGACGGGCGCGCGCTCAACGACCACGGCTACACGCTGATGCAACAAGGCAACTACGCGGGAGCGCTCCCGTACCTGCAGCAGGCCGTCCAGGCGCTGCGTGGGTCAGGCCCCTCCGACCCGTACGAGGGCTTCGCCAACTACAACCTCGGCTACACGCTCTACCGGCTCGGGCAGTGCCAGGCGGCCGTGCAATACCTGCAACGCGCGCAGCAGCTCGAGCCAGACCGCTCCGAGCCCCGCAGTGTGCTTGGGCGCGCCGAACGCTGCTGAGCGCCGCTTAGACTCACCGGAATGCGTCTCCTCGTCACCGGCGCCGCCGGGTTCATCGGCTCGAACTTCGTCAGGCAGCGCCTGGAACGGAATCCCGGCGATCACGTGGTCGCCTACGACCTGCTCACTTACGCGGGCGTGCGCGAGAACGTCCCCGACGACGTGCCGTTCGTTCAGGGCGACATCGCCGACCTCGAGCTGGCCGAGCAGACGCTCGCGGAGCACGGCATCGAGGCGGTCGTCAACTTCGCAGCCGAGTCGCACAACAGCCTCGCCGTCCAGGACCCGGCGCTGTTCGCGCGCACGAACGTGCTGGGCACGCAGATGCTCCTCGAGGCCTCGAGGCGCCAGGGCGTCGCGCGCTTTCACCACATCTCGACCTGCGAGGTCTACGGCGACCTGCCGCTCGAGTCCGGCGAGGCATTCACCGAGGAGTCGCCTTACCGCCCGCGCACGCCGTACAACGCCTCGAAGGCTGCGGCCGACCACTACGTCCGCGCCTATTTCGAGACCTTCGCGGTGCCGGTGACGATCACCAACTGCTCGAACAACTACGGGCCGTTCCAGTTCCCGGAGAAGGTGATCCCGCTCTTCACCACCCACGCGCTCGACGACCGCCCGCTGCCGCTCTACGCCTCGACGCAGAACCGGCGTGAGTGGCTGCACGTGCTCGACCATTGCCGAGCGATCGACCTCGTCCTCGAACGCGGCGAGCGCGGCGAGACCTACAACGTCGGCTCCGGGGTCGAGCGCTCGATCGAGGAAATCGCCGATGCCGTCCTCGAGCTGACCGGCAAGGACGCGTCGCTGAAGACGATCGTCCCCGACCGGCCCGGCCATGACCGCCGCTACCTGCTCGACTCGTCGAAGCTCCGCGCACTTGGCTGGCAGGACGAGATCGGCTGGGAGGACGGCCTCGCGGAGACGGTCCGCTGGTACGCCGACCACCGTGACTGGTGGGAGCCGCTCCGAGACCGGGCCCCGGTCGACGAAGCCGCGTGGCGCTAGGAGCACGTGCGCCCCGCCGGGCCGGGCGAGAGCGCGCTCGCCTAGGGGAGTGCTCCTACCCGGGGTCAGCTCTTGAGGAAGGGTCAACGCGGCTCCTTTCGCCCCGGCGCCTGAGCTCTCCCACCCCGAGTTGAACAGGGCTAAGATCGAACAGCAAGCGAAGAGGAGGCACGCACGATGGCGAAGAGCGTTCGCGACGCGATGACCGGCGATCCCCGCTCAATCGGCGCAACGGCGTCGGTGGTCGAGGCCGCGCGACTGATGCGAGAGCAACACATCGGCTCGCTTCCGATCACCGAGGGCGAGAAGCTTGTCGGCATGATCACTGACAGAGACATCACGACGAGAGTGGTCGCCGAGGCGGCAGATCCCAAAGTGACGTCGGTCGGGGACGTCTACTCTCGGGACCTCATCAGTGTCGAGCCCGACAAAAACCTCCAAGAGGCGCTGGAACTCATGGCCCGCCACCAAGTTCGGCGGCTCCCCGTGGTCGAAAACGACAGGCTCGTCGGCATCGTCGCCCAGGCCGACATCGCGCTCGGCGAGAATGAGAAGAAGACCGGTGAGCTCGTCGAGGCGATCTCCGAGCCCTCTGACGGAGAGCGCAGGTAGCGTCGGCCCGACCGCACGATCGAGTCAACCCTCGATCCCCCGTCGCGCGTGCTCAGAATGCGTTCGCGGCTGACTTCCACTGCCGGAGGCGCTGCGCGATGAGCTCCGCCCGCTCCTCTTCGCTCCCCTGGTCGAGCACCTGGAGGTCTGCGGGGTCCGCTCGCTGGTAGACGCCGGCGGTTCGGGCATTCAGCCCGCCGTCGTGATCCGAACGTGTCGTCCAGTACCCAGTGGCGCGGTCCGTTGCCTCCAACCTGATCTCGCCCGTGCCCTCGAGCTGCGGGGCATTCGAATCCAGGGGGCGCTCGCCCTTCCAGAAGTAGAAGACGCCGGCCGGGTCCTTGCGCTCTTTCGCAGCCTCGCTCCAGTAGCGCGCCGACAGGGTGCCGTTCTCCTGCCAGGAGCGGCCGGTCACGTTCAGGTCACCGTCGCGGTCCCGCGAGATGCGCAGGAGGCTCACCGCCGACGGTTCTTCCTCGCTCCGCACGGTGAGCGAGAGCTGCCACCAGAGGCCCTCGACGGGGCCGCGGCGACCCTCGGTCTCGATCGCGTTGCGGAGCTTCTGGTTGATCGCGCGAATCTCCGAGGGGGTGGTTGCCGGGTCGTAGCGGACCGAGGTCAGCCCGAGCAGGTCGGTCGGCAGCTTCGAACCCGTGGCGTGGAGGAGGAACGTGCGCCGGATCCCAAGCGCGCCACCGAACAGCCCGGCCTCGAACACCACGTTGTCGCGCGGCGACGCCTGGCCGAACTGGGATGCATCCGTCGAGGTCCAGTCGTCCTGGGCAAACACGAACGCCGCGAAATCGACCTCCTGAGAGAGCTCGACGAGCCGGTCGAGGGTGGACCGCCCAGGGTTGAAAGTGGTCGTCCAGGGCTCGACGTCGGCGATGTCCTTGAGTCCGCGCGTAATCGCCTGGAGCAGTTTGGCCTGCTTGCCTGACGACCCGAGGAAGATGCGCGGCTTGTTCATGCTGCATTCATGATGACCGACATGGCGCAGCGACAGCAGAACTGCAGCATGACGCTCTGGTGACATTCCCGCACCGGCCCAGGGGGCGTCGCTCGGGCCTTTCCGCCTCTCGGCCTACGATGAGTCGGTGGCGCTACGAATACCGGCTGCCTTCGGACGCGCCGTCGCAATCGCGACCGTCACCGTGCTCTGCCTGGTAGCGCTCGGGTTTGGAGCGATGGTCGCTCGCAAGGCTCTCGAAAATCGCGCTCTTGACCGTTGCTTCTATGCGCCGTCGTTCCACGGCAAGACACCGAGGCAACTCGGGACCTGGCGGTGGTGGCCGCCAGGGTATGACTGCGCTCGCGCTGACGGACGCTGAGCTTCAGCTGCCTTCGGGTGACATTCCCGAACGCTGGCCCAGGCAAGGTTGGCTCTGTCAGGCTTGAGCCGAGGCGATCACTTCGGCGACGCTACCGCACTACGGCGCTACGACTCTCGAGACTGACGACCTCCGTCTGCGTCCATGGAGAGACGTTGACGCGGAGGCGATCGCTTCCGCTTATACGGCGGACAGGGGATACCGCGTCGGACAGGCTTTCCATTCGGCATGACCGTGGATCAGGCGCGGGAATACATTTCAGAGCGCCGCCGTGGATGGGATGCGGGGCGGACAGCAGCATTCGGCATCTTCGACGGTGGCGATCGGCTGCTCGGGTCGATTTCGTTACTGCAGATCGATTGGCTCGGACGCGAGGCGGAGGTCGCGTTCTGGCTGGCACGAGAGTCGCGTGGTCGAGGAGTCGCAACCCGAGCCTTGCAACGAGTCGTGTCATGGGCGGCAGAGCTTCAGTTGTCGCGCCTCACCGCGACGGTCGAGGTGACGACCGAGGCGTCCCGGCGCGTGCTGGAACGAGCGCATTTCGCCGCCCAAGGACTCTCGCCTCGGAATCGAAAGCTCCACGGTCAATGGATCGATGAGTACGTCTACCTCCGCAAGCTCGCCTAAGCAGCGGCACGTTCCTCTGGCAAACCGATTTGGCTGTGGGTGGAGGCTCCGGCTAGCGTCTTCAGCGTGGCTGACGAGATCTCGCCCTGGGAACTCCGCCTCTACACGGAGAGGCTTTGCCTGCGCGTGCCAGCTGCGCACGATGCGGAGGATCTGTACCACCTGTTCGCTGACGCGGAGGTTATGCAGGGCTTGGGAAAGGAGCCCGTCTCAGCGGTCGAGGAGGTCCGAGCCATGATCGAAGGAGGAATGACCAGCGGTTGGAAAACCGACGGGCTTGGTGCGTTCATTCTCGAGACCGCGGCAACCGACCGGCAGGTGGTCGGCCAAGCTGGGCTCATGATCTTCGACACACGCGACTGGACGCCCTCGACTTGGGCAAAGGCAGGAAGTCATGCTCAGCCCGAGCTTGGCTGGGCCTTGACGCGGGCGCACTGGGGACACGGATATGCGACCGAGGCAGCCGCAGCCATCCGCGATTGGGCACATGAGCGTCCATACATCGACCGGCTTGTCTCTCTGATCTCGCCCGACAACGTCCGCTCCCAACGTGTCGCGGAAAGACTCGGTGCGATACCAACAGAAACCGTCACGCCCGGAGATTCGAGGCGGACGACGGTCGTCTGGACACATTCGCCCAAGGTGTAATCCGGGATGCGCTTCGGGGGGTCATTCCCGGACCTTGCCCCAGGGGACCATCCGTCCACTGTTCAAGCGCCGGGTTCAGCGGGTACCACGCGAGCACGTACTGGAAACGTGGGCCGCTGCCGGAGATGCACCGGACGACCGAACGACCTGAAAGGGGCAGGCGATGACGATTCGGTGGACAGTGGCCATAGCCCTTGCGGCGGGCGCGCTCGCCGTTGCCGGGATTGCACGAGCGGAGCTGGTGGATCCGACAACGGGCAGTGCCGCGGCGGGAACCTCCGATTCACTGGCGGTGGACGCGGAGATCGTTGACTCGCCGTCGGCCTTCGACGACGCGGACAACGCGTTGATCGCAGACGGGGTGGCCGCGGAGTCGGGTGCGACGGTGACGTCGACGACGTGCCTGATCCAGAATCCGACGATCTTCCGCAAGGTAGTTCGCGTCTCGGGTCAGATCGTCGCGACGCCGAGCGGGAACCTGACGATTGTCTGCCACGGGCAGGTGCAGGCGCCGAGCATCGTGGTGGGCGGAGCTCCGTCCGCGGCGATCGTCGTCAAAGACGGCCCCTGTTTCTTCGGCAAGCGGCAAGTGGCGCGTTCGCAGCTCGTCGTCACACCGAGCCTGAACGTGACGTTCGTGTGCCACGACAAGACCGCGCAGTAGCTCGGGCCCGCTGGGTCTCTAAGCGAGGCGCTCGAGGCAGGCCCGTAGGCCTTCCCGCCAGTGGGGAAGGCGCGGGGCTCCTTGCCGCTCGCTGCGGAGCACTGAGTAGACCGG
>Ga0209474_10004882_pt1 | contig 11499 bp, 10 predicted proteins | sample GraSoiAngelo_145_FD_185902 | JGI IMG/M metagenome (GOLD analysis project Ga0209474, IMG submission 185902) | Grasslands soil microbial communities from the Angelo Coastal Reserve, California, USA - 14_1009_05_20cm (SPAdes) (version 2) | ecosystem: Environmental > Terrestrial > Soil > Grasslands...
GCCGGGCGCTGGCGGTGTGGGTGGGCACGGCGCTGCTGGTACTGCTGATGGTCGTCGGTGCCGCCCGGCTCAGCCGGATCGTCCACGACCGGCGGTAGCCCTGGATCAGCCGAAGGGCGGCGCGCCGGCCCCACTTGCGCCGCATGAAAGGCTGGTGCCATGGCACCGCAGTACCTCGCCGCCACGCTGCGTCGCATCGAGCGCGCCGGCGGCGGGCTGGCCACCGCGAGCGTGGCCCGGATGGACGAGGTACTGCCGTGGTTCCGCGAGCTGCCGGCCGACCAGCGCGCCTGGGTCATGCTGGTGGCCCAGGCCGGGGTGCGGTCGCTGGTCGAGTGGCTGCGCAGCGCCGGGTCCTCGTCGCAGGAGGTGTCCGACGACATCTTCGACGCGGCGCCCCGGGCGCTGGCCCGCTCGCTGAACCTGCAGCAGACGGTGCAGCTCATCAAGGTCACCATCGACGTCGTCGAGGAGCAGGTGCCGCACCTGGCCGCGCCGGGCGAGGAGGTACCGCTGCGGGAGGCGGTCCTGAAGTTCTCCCGCGAGGTCGCGTTCGCGGCCGCCCGGGTCTACGCGCGGGCCGCCGAGTCCCGCGGCGCCTGGGACGCCCGGCTGCAGGCCACGCTCGTGGACGCGCTGCTGCGCGGTGACACGCCGGACACGCTGGCCAGCCGGGCCGCCGCGCTGGGCTGGGCGGACGCGCCGCCGGTGGCGGTCGCCGTCGGCCGCTCGCCCGGCGGGGAGGCCGCGGCCGTCGTGCACACGGTGTACCGGGCCGCCCGCCGGCTCGGCGTCGAGGTGCTCGGCGGGGTGCACGGGGACCGGCTCGTCGTCGTCCTCGGCGGGGCGGCCGATCCACTGGCCGCGACCGAGAAGCTGCTGGTCGGCTTCGGCGACGGGCCGGTCGTCGTGGGCCCGGCGGTACCCAGCTTCGACGCGGCCACCGAATCGGCCCGCGCGGCTCTGGCGGGGTACCGGGCGGCACCGGCCTGGCCGGCCGCACCCCGGCCGGTGGCGGCGGCCGACCTGCTGCCCGAGCGGGCCCTGGCCGGCGATGCCGAGGCGCGCCGGATCCTGCGCCAGGATGTGTTCGGTGCGCTGCACCGGGCCGGTGGCGAGCTGCTGGAGACGCTGGACGCGTTCTTCGCGGCCGGCGGGGTACTGGAGAGTGCCGCCCGTGCCCTGTTCGTCCATCCGAACACGGTCCGGTACCGGTTGCGCCGGGTATCCGAACTGACCAGTCTCGCCCCGTTCAGCGGCCGCGACGCCTTCGCGCTGCGGGTGGCTCTCGCCGTCGGCAGACTGGACCCGGGGGCGTCCTCCGCCGCTCAGGTGTGACGCGGCGCACCTCTCTAGCTACGTTGCGTCACAACGACGTCAGCAGCCTGTCGTGTATTAGTGGATACCTACAAAGATCTTGGTTGGGTTTGGTGCCTGCCGCTACACCCTCGCCCACGGACTTCCGGGACAGTCAAATGTGTGCTTGCGGTACTCGCACCCGGACAGGGATCCCAGAAGCCCGGTTTTCTAACCCCATGGCTGGATTTGCCCGGGGCGGCTGCCCGGCTGCGCTGGTGGTCCGTCCTCGCCGGGACGGACCTGGTGCATCTGGGCACGGAGGCCGGCGAGGACGAGATCAAGGACACCGCGAAGACCCAGCCGCTGCTGGTCGCCGCCGCACTGCTCGCCGCCGAGCACCTGCCGATGTACGACGTGGCGCTGGTCGCCGGGCACAGCGTCGGTGAGCTCGGGGCCGCCGCACTGGCCGGGGTACTCAGCCCGGAAGCCGCCGTCACCCTGGCCGGCCTGCGTGGCCGGGAGATGGCCGCGGCCTGCGCGCTGGAACCGACCGGAATGGCCGCGGTACTCGGTGGGAACGCGGAAGACGTGCTCGCCGCCATCGAGGCCGCCGGCCTGTACGCCGCCAACCACAACGGCAGCGGCCAGCTCGTCGTCGCCGGAGCGGCCGACGCGCTGGCCAAGTTCGCCGCGGCACCGCCGGAGCGGACCCGGGTCGTCACGCTGAAGGTGGCCGGCGCCTTCCACACGCCCTACATGGCACCGGCCGAGCAGGCGCTGTCCGCGGTCGCCGGCGGGGTACCCACGGCCAACCCGCACAAGATCCTGCTGTCCGACCGGGACGGTACCGCCGTGGCCAGCGGCGTCGAGATGCTGCAGCGGCTGGTCGCCCAGGTGACCGCGCCGGTCCGCTGGGACCTGTGCATGGCGACGCTCGCCGACCTCGGGGTGACCGCGCTGATCGAGCTGCCCCCCGCCGGTACCCTCGCCGGCCTCGCCAAGCGCGCACTGCGCGGCGTGGAGATCCTCACCGTCAACACCCCCGCCGACCTGGCCGCGGCCCGCGACCTGACGGCCCGGCACGGCGTGGCACCCGGCGCCGAGCCGACCCCGCAGTTCCGCGTGGTCGTCGCCGGTACCGGCGGCTCGTTCGCCCCGGCCGACGGCCTGGAGGAGGGCGCGGAGGTCCGGTCCGGCCAGGTCATCGGCCACATCACGACCAAGCAGGGCCCGGTCGAGGTGGCCGCGCACGAGACGGGCGTCCTGACCGAATGGCTCGCCCACCACGACGACCCGGTAGCCGCGGGGCAGCCACTCGCCCGCATCGGAGGACACCTATGAGCGCAGTGAGGCGCGGCGGCGCCTGGACTGAGGAGCGCAGCGACGAGGGAAGGCGGCGCACCAGAGCGCCTCACGCAGCGAACCGGGAGGCTATGAGCGCAGTGAGGCGCGGCGGCGCCTGGACTGAGGAGCGCAGCGACGAGGGAAGGCGACGCACCAGAGCGCCTCACGCAGCGAACCGGGAGGCTCTGTGATGAACCCGCCCGGTTCGAAGATCGTGTCGATGGGGCACTACCAGCCGTCCCGCGTGCTGACCAACGACGACCTGGCGCACATGGTCGACACCAACGACCAGTGGATCCGCGACCGGGTCGGCATCGTCACCCGGCGGATCGCGGACACCGACACGGTCGCGGACATGGCGACCGCCGCCGCCGGTAAGGCGCTGGCCAACTCCGGGCTCGCCGCCACCGACATCGACCTGGTCGTCGTGGCGACCTGCTCCGCCGTCGACCGCTGCCCGAACATGGCCACCCGGGTGGCCGCGAAGCTGGGCATCGCGGCGCCGGCGGCGTTCGACGTGAACGCGGCGTGCTCCGGGTACGAGTACGCGCTGGCCACCGCCGACCACGCGATCCGGGCCGGTGCCGCGCGCAACGCGCTGGTCATCGGCGCGGAGAAGCTGTCCGACGTGACCGACTGGACCGACCGGTCCAGCTGCGTGCTGTTCGGCGACGCCGCCGGAGCGGCCGTGGTGACCCCGGTCGGTCCGGACGAGGAGCCCGGCATCGGCCCGGTCATGTGGGGCTCGGCGCCGGAGAAGAGCGACGTGATCACCATCGAGGGCTGGCGGCCGTACATCAAGCAGAACGGCCAGACCGTGGGCCACCACCGCGCTGCCCGTGCTCGCCGAGCAGGCCTGCGCGGCGGCCGGCATCGCGCCGCGCGACCTTGCGGCGTTCGTACCGCACCAGGCCAACCTGCGCATCATCGAACCGCTGGCCCGCAAGCTGGGCGTCACCGGCGCCGTGGTCGCCAAGGACATCGTGGAGTCCGGCAACACCTCGGCGGCCAGCGTTCCGCTGGCCCTGTCCAAGCTGATCGAACGGCGGGAGATCCCGTCCGGCGCCCCGGTGCTGCTGTTCGGCTTCGGCGGCGGCCTCACCTACGCCGGGCAGGTCATTCGCTGCCCGTGACCAGAACACCCGAGGAAGGAAACCCCATGACGACCCGTGACGAGATCACCAGCGGCCTCGCCGAGATCCTCGAAGAGGTTGCCGGCGTGAACCCGGACGACGTCGCCGAGGAGAAGTCGTTCACCGACGATCTGGACGTGGACTCGCTGTCCATGGTCGAGGTCGTGGTGGCCGCCGAGGAGAGGTTCGGCTGCAAGATCCCCGACGACGAGGTACCGAACCTCAAGACCGTCGGCGACGCCGTGTCGTACATCGAGAAGTCCACGGCCTGATCGTGTCCCGTCCAGACGTTGTCGTAACCGGGCTCGGCGCGACCACCCCGCTCGGCGGGGATGTCGCGTCGACCTGGGAAGCCATGGTCGCCGGTCGGTCCGGCGTGGTCGCACTCGCCGACGGGTGGGCCGCGCAGCTGCCGGTACGGATCGCGGCCCGGCTCAAGGTCGAACCGGCCGAGATCATCGACCGGGTACGGCTACGCCGGCTGGACCGCTGCGAGGCCGTGGCCCTGATCGCCGCGCACCAGGCCTGGGCCGACGCCGGCCTGGCCGGTGCCGTGGACGCCGAACGGCTGGCGGTCGTCGTCGGCAGCGGCATCGGCGGCGCCACCACACTGCTCAACCAGGACGACATCCTGGAGGAGTCCGGCCCGCGCAAGGTGAGCCCGCACACGGTACCGATGCTGATGCCCAACGGGCCGGCCGCCTGGGTCGGGCTCGAACTGGGCGCCCGGGCCGGGGTACACGCACCGGTCAGCGCCTGCGCCACCGGTGCCGAGGCGATCGCGTGGGGGCTGGACATCCTGCGGGCCGGCCGCGCCGACGTGGTCGTCTGCGGGGGTACCGAGGCGGTCATCCACCCGCTGCCGATCGCCGGGTTCGCCTCGATGCGGGCCATGTCGACGCGCAACGACGAACCCGAACGGGCCTCCCGGCCGTTCGACAAGGCGCGCGACGGTTTCGTGCTCGGCGAGGGCGCCGGCATTGTCATTCTGGAGACCGCCGAGCACGCCCGCGCCCGGGGCGCCCGGGTGTACGCCCGGCTGGCCGGTGCCGGGATGACCTCGGACGGGTACGACATCGTGCAGCCCGACCCGCAGGGCCGGGGTACCGTCCGGGCGATCCGCGCGGCGCTGCGCGACGCGGACGTCGACCCCCACGACATCCGGCACGTCAACGCGCACGCCACCGCCACGCCGGTCGGCGACATCGCGGAGATCGCCGCGCTGCGCCACGCCGAGGTCACCAACGCGGTGATCACCTCGACCAAGTCGATGACCGGTCACCTGCTCGGTGCCGCCGGCGCCGTCGAGTCCATCGCGACGATCCTCGCCCTCCACTACGGTGTCGTGCCCCCCACGATCAACCTGGAGGACCCCGACGACGCGCTCGACCTCGACGTCGCCGCGCTCAGGGCCCGCGAGCTGGACATCCCGGCCGCGCTGAACGACTCGTTCGGCTTCGGCGGCCACAACGCCGTACTTGTCTTCACCAGGTACTGATTCGGAGGAGAACGTGACCACGACCCCTGTCGCCGACGAGGCGGCCGTCGACCACCGCGATCCGGAGGTCCGGCTGCGGACGCTGTTCGACCAGGGCACCCTGCGGCTGCTCAGCCCGGCCGACGACTCCGGCGCGCTGGCGGCGCGCGGGCTGGTCGACGGTACGCCGGTCATCGCGTACGCCACGGACGGCACCCGGATGGGCGGCGCGCTGGGTACCGAGGGCTGCCGGCACATCGTGGACTCGATCGACACCGCGGTGCGGGAACGGGTACCGGTCATCGGGCTGTGGCACTCCGGCGGCGCACGGCTGCACGAGGGCGTGGTCGCGCTGGACGGCATCGGGCAGGTCTTCGCCGCGATGGTGCGCGCGTCCGGCCGGGTACCGCAGATCTCCGTCGTGCTCGGCCCGGCCGCCGGCGGCGCGGCCTACGGCCCGGCGCTGACCGACATCGTCGTGATGAGCGACGGCGGCCGGATCTTCGTGACCGGCCCGGAGGTGGTCCGCAGCGTCACCGGCGAGCAGGTCGACATGGAGCGGCTGGGCGGCCCGGAGCCGCACGGCCGGCGCTCCGGCGTCGTGCACGTGACGACCAAGGACGAGGGCGCCGCGATCGACACCGCGCGCCGGCTGGCCGCGATGCTCGGCCACCAGGGCCGGCTCTCCCCGGCCGACGTGACCGACGGCACCGACCTGTCCGCGCTGCTGCCCGCCGAAGCCAACCGCGCGTACGACGTCAAGCCGCTGGTCAAGGCGCTGCTCGACGAGCCCGGCGTGGAACTGCACGCCAAGTGGGCGCCGAACGTGGTGACCACGCTCGGCCGCTTCGCCGGCCGCACCGTCGGGGTCATCGCGAACAACCCGCTGCGGCTGGGCGGCTGCCTCGACGCGGCGTCCGCGGAGAAGGCCGCGCGGTTCGTGCGGATGTGCGACTCGCTGGGGGTACCGCTGATCGTGCTCGTGGACGTGCCCGGCTACCTGCCCGGCGTCGGCCAGGAGTGGGACGGCGTGGTCCGCCGCGGCGCCAAGCTGCTGCACGCCTTCGCCGAAGCGGTGGTACCGCGGGTGACGCTGGTGACCCGCAAGAACTACGGCGGCGCGTACATCGCGATGAACTCCCGCGCGCTCGGCGCGACGGCCGTGTACGCCTGGCCGACCGCGGAGATCGCGGTGATGGGCGCCGCGGCGGCGGTGAACATCCTGCACCGCAAGAAGCTCGCCGCCACGCCGGCCGACCAGCGCGAGGCGCTGCGTGCCCAGCTCATCGAGGAGCAGTCGCGCACCGCCGGCGGGGTCAACCGGGCGCTGGAGATCGGCGTCGTCGACGACGTGATCCAGCCGACCGAGACCCGGCGGCGCATCGCCGAGGCGCTCGCCGCCGCGCCGGCCGCCCGCGGCGCGCACGGCAACATCCCGCTGTAGCGGGCCGCCTGCGGCCGGTTCCGGCCGGCGAAGCCAGATCTTGGACGCTTGTGCCCCCTGCCGGGGGTGCAAGCGTCCAAGATTTCAACCGACCTGGGTGAGCCAGGTGACCGGGGCGCCGTCGCCGGCGTACCGGTACGGCTCCAACTCGGCGTCCCAGGCGGTACCCAGGGCCTTGTCCAACGCGTGCGCGAGGCCTTCCGGTCCCCGGGCGGTGGCGATCAGCGCCCGCAGCCGGTCCTCGCCGAGCATGAGGTCTCCGTTGGCGCTCATCGCCGAGGAGAACAGTCCCCGGTTCGGCACGTGCATGAAGCGCTGCCCGTCGACGCCGGGACTGGGTTCCTCGGTCACCTCGTACCGGATCATCGGCCACTGCCGCAGTGCCGCGGCCAGTTCGGCACCGGTACCGGGCCGGCCGGACCAACTGCATTCGGCGCGCTGGGCACCGGGCTCGACGGGTTGGGCGGACCAGTGCAGGTTCACCGGTGCGGAGAGGACGCGCGCGATCGCCCACTCGACGTGTGGACACACGGCGAGCGGCGTTGAGTGCACGTACACGACGCCTCGCGTGGGCACGGCTGACCTCCCCGGTACTGGCAGGTGCGTCTTCCCCTACGACCTGCCGGCAACCGGTGGGTACCGATGACCGATGTTCATGATGCCCGGGTGACGCACGTGACGCCAGCGAATCGCGGAATTGCCACCGAACGGGTGGTCCGGCCGGCGCCTCGAACGGCTCGGGTAAACTTGGCGCCGCTTACCCAATCCTCTGCTCCAGGACAGGAGTCCCCGCGTGGCGAGCAACACCTCCAAGACCGCCCGCGCGTCCGTTCGCGCCGGTCAGTCGGGAGCGCCTGGCGCGCTCAACGTGCTGGGCGAGTTCAAGTACCTCATCCCGCTCAACCATGGCAAGTACGCCTACATCCGCAACCTGACCAACGGCCAGACGGTGCACCTGCGCACCGACTCCGACGCGTTCGTCGAGGAGATCCGGGTCCTGGCCGGGGCGGGGCACGGTCCGAAGCTGCGCGTCGAACTGGCCGCGCTGGCGGCCGCGCACCCCCGCGACGGCTGGGATGCGACCGAGAAGCGTCTGGTCGACGCTGGCGTGTTCGAGGGCTGAGAACCCCGTCCGGTTCACCTGAGGCCCGCCCCCGGCGATGGGCGGGCCTCAACGTGTCGGTACGCGTGGACAGCGGCGGGTAGCGTATAGGGGCCGATTCAGCCCAGGGGGTGGTACGAGGTGCACCAGGTACAGCACTGGCTCGCCACCCTCCCGCCGGTCCTCGTCTACCTCGTGGTCTTCGCGGTGGTCGGGATCGAGAGCCTCGGCATCCCGCTGCCGGGCGAGATCGCCCTCGTCGCCGCCTCGTTGCTGGCCGCCACCGGGTCGACCAACGTGTGGTGGGTCGCCGTGGCGGCGAGCGCCGGCGCGATCATCGGCGACTCGATCGGGTACGCCATCGGGCGGCGCGGCGGTCGGCAGATGCTGGAACGGTTCGGCCGGCGGTTCCCCGGTCATTTCGGGCCGGCGCACCTGGCCAAGGCGGAGAAGCTGTTCGGCCGATGGGGCGTGTGGACGGTGTTCTTCGGCCGGTTCGTCGCGCTGCTGCGGATCCTGGCCGGTCCGCTGGCCGGCGCTCTGCGGGTACCGTATCGGAAGTTCCTGGTCGCGAACGCGGCCGGCGGCATCCTGTGGGCCAGTGGCACCGCGTTCGCGATCTGGGGGATCGGGCAGGCCGCCGAGCGGTGGCTGTCGGACTTCTCCTGGCTGGCCCTGGCGGTCGCGGTGGTCTGCGGCGGGGTGACCGGGCTGGTCATCCGCCACCGCACCCACAGGGCGATGCATGCGGAGTACAAGAAGGAGAGTGTCGAGGCTGGCACCGGTAACTGACACGGGCGCCGCCGAGGAGATCGCCGCGGAGCAGCGGCACGTCGACCGCGTCTACGCCCGGCTGGAGGTCATCAAGCGGGAGACCGCCGAGATCGAGGCGGCCGGGTACCAGATCGCCGCGGCGGGTCCGCCCGGCTCGCTGGTCGAGCGCGACGCGATGGTGTACCACGCCGCGCGCCGCCGCCGCATCCTCGACGCCGAGCACGAGGGCCTGGTCTTCGGCCGGCTCGACCTGCGCGGTGCCAGCCCGGACCCCACCAGCCCGGCCACGGGTGAGGTCCGCTACGTCGGGCGGATCGGCCTGCGCGACACGGACGCGCACGCCCTGGTGATCGACTGGCGGGCACCGGCCGCGGCGCCGTTCTACCGCGCCACCCCGGTCGACCCGATGGACGTGATCCGGCGCCGGCTGATCCAGTCCTCCGGCGAGGTGGTCACCGGCATCGAGGACGACCTGCTCGACCCGGACGCGGCGCCGCCGGACATGCGGATCGTCGGCGACGGCGCGCTGGTCGCCGCGCTGACACGCACCACCGGTACCGGCATGCGCGACATCGTCGCCACCATCCAGAAGGAGCAGGACGAGGCGATCCGCTCCCCCGCCCTGGGCGTGACGGTGGTGCGCGGCGGCCCGGGTACCGGCAAGACCGCGGTGGCCTTGCACCGCGCCGCATACCTGTTGTACAGCGACCGCCAGCGCTTCGCCGGCGGCGGCGTGCTCGTGGTCGGGCCGTCCCCGGTGTTCGTCTCCTACATCTCCCGGGTGCTGCCGTCGCTGGGCGAGGACGACGTGACGCTGGCCTCGCTCGGTTCGCTGGTGGTCGGCGTCGAGGCGACCCGGCACGACCCGGATGCGGTGGCCACCGTGAAGGGGTCCCTGCGGATGGCCCGCGTGCTGGCGCGCGCGGTCCGCGACAACGCGCCGGGCGCGCCGCACGAGCTTCGCCTGCTGTACCGCGGCACGCTGCTGCGGCTGACCGGCAATGAGCTTTCGGGGGTACGGCACACCCTGCTCGGCGGTGGCGGGAAGCGCAACGCGGTCCGGCCGAAGGCCGCCGGGCACCTGCTCGACGCGCTGTGGCGGCAGGCCGTCTCGGTGTTGGGCGCCTCGTCGGTACCGGCACGCGAGGAGTTCGCCGCCGACATCGCCGAGCGGCGCGAGTTCATCGGGTTCATGCGCGGGTGGTGGCCGCGCCTGCGGCCGCGCGACGTGCTGCGGTGGCTGGCCGATCCGGAGCGCACCCGGCGGTACGCGAACGGGATGCTGTCCGGCGACGAGGTCGCCACGTTGTCCCGGTCGCTGGGCGGTGACGGCGTGAGCGGCGGTGACGGGGTGAGCGTGGAGGACGTCGCGCTGCTCGACGAACTGGACGAGCTGCTGGGTACCCCGCCCGCGCCGCCGCGCCGGCACGCCGACCCGTTCACCGTGCAGGGGGTACGGGAGGTGACCACCTACGCCGACCGGATGGCGGCCGCGCGGGGGGTGGCGTTCGAGCGGCCGGCCGACTATCGCGAGTACGCGCACATCGTCGTCGACGAGTCACAGGACGTCTCCCCGATGCAGTGGCGGATGGTCGGCCGGCGCGGCGAGTACGCCAGCTGGACCGTGGTCGGCGACCCGGCCCAGGCGGCGTGGGCCGGCGACCCGGCCGAGACCGCGAAGGCGCGCGACGCCGCTCTGGGTACCCGCCGGCGCAGCGAGCACCTGCTGACCACGAACTACCGCAACTCCGCCGAGATCTTCGCGGTCGCGGCCGACGTGGTCCGCAAGACCGAGCCGGACCTGGACCTGCCGGTCGCGGTGCGGCGCACCGGCGTCGCGCCGCGGCACGTCGTCGTCGCGCCCGCCGCCCTGGCCGGCGCGGTGCGCGACGCGACCGTCGACCTGCTCGGCGAGGTCGAGGGTACCGTCGGTGTGATCGCCACCCAGGCCACCCGCGACGAGGTGGCGGCGTGGCTGGCCGCCGTCACCGACCCGCGGCTGCAGGTGGTGACCTCGTTGGAGGCCAAGGGCATGGAGTATGACGGGGCCGCCGTACCCTCTACGTGGCGCTGTCCCGGGCCACCCAGCGGCTGACCACGGTCGGCACCGACGATTCCTGGCGGTAGGAGCTACACCGGTTCGTGGTCGCGCTGTTCGGGCGGGCGGGCCGGCGACCCGAACAGGCCCAGCAGTCCGGAGACGTAGAACAGCCGGTGCACGTATGCGGTGGGGTTGCACACCACGAGCCGCACCCCGCTGGCCGCGGCGGTGTGATAGCAGGACACCAGCGCGCCGATGCCGACCGAGTCGATGAACGACACCCCCGCCATGTCCACTTTGATCAATCGCGGTTGGCCGGTCGCCAGCACGCCACGGACCGCATCGCGGATGTCATGGGCATTGTCGCTGTCGATCTCGCCGGTCGGATGGATGTGCACTGTTCCACCGGCATCGGTGCGCGCGTTGATCGACAGGGTGGACATCGTACCTCCAGGTCAGCCGCGACACGGCAGTGTGGGGACCGCGTCGCGCTCGGGGACGAGAGCCTTCGGTCGTACGTCGAGCCCGTACTTTCTACCACATGTGTCCGGGCTTGGCACACTGGCCGAGTTAGCTGAGGGTGATTATCTCCTTGCAGTGAGCAATTCGGTAATGGTCAACGGTAGCGCTCCGTACCGCGTGCGCAAGTGCTGGAGAGCGCCAACCTTGGTAAGCATGGACCGTCCCGGCCGGATCCGCACCCGCAGCGCCCGGGTACCGTCCTATCCGTGAGCGAACTGACCGGATGTGAGATCCAGCTTGCCGCCCGGCCGACGGGCCAACCGACCCTGGACAACTTCCGCCTCGTCGAGGTCGGCGTCGCCGATCCGGAGCCGGGACAGGTGCTCGTGCACAACCGGTACATGTCTGTGGACCCGTACATGC
>Ga0209474_10004883_pt1 | contig 11498 bp, 9 predicted proteins | sample GraSoiAngelo_145_FD_185902 | JGI IMG/M metagenome (GOLD analysis project Ga0209474, IMG submission 185902) | Grasslands soil microbial communities from the Angelo Coastal Reserve, California, USA - 14_1009_05_20cm (SPAdes) (version 2) | ecosystem: Environmental > Terrestrial > Soil > Grasslands ...
GATCGGAGCGTTGGGCCAAGGGCCCACACCCAGCCCGCCGACGCGGTGCGGATCCGGCGGCGGCGGCGGCGGAGGAGGCGGTGGAGGTGGAGGCGGCGGCTTACCGGCGTCGACTGGATCGACGGCGATCGGAGTGTCGCCCTCCGGCTGCGATCGGCAGGCCGTCAAGGTAAAAAGGCAGAGCACGGCCGCTGGCAAGAGTCTCATGCTTACGCACGGTTGGCATTGCCGTGCCAGCCGGCAACCGCACGGATGCGCGGGCGCGTCGGGATCGAGACATCGGCCGCCGCTTTGCGTCGCTTCCCTGCGGACTGACCTTCCTCTCAGGAGGCGACATGGAACCGAAGGACAGAAAGCCGGAAGCGCCGAGCAATGATCCGCTGAGCAACAAGACAGAGCATCCCGGTGGCACGGCCGCTGGGGCAGCGGCCGGGGGAGCGGCCGGCGCGGCGATCGGCACGGCCGTAGGCGGTCCGGTGGGTGGCGTCGTCGGCATCGCGGTCGGCGCTGTGACGGGCGGGATCGCGGGGCGGGCGGTCGCGCAGAAGGTCAATCCGACCGTGGAGGATGCGTATTGGCGGGAAAACTGGTCGAAGCGGCCTTACGCGGACCAGAAGCTCGGATACGAGCACTACCAACCCGCGTACCGGTACGGGTGGGAATCACGGATGATGCACGGAGAACGCGAGTGGGAGCAGGTCGAGCCCGACCTGGAGAAGAGCTGGATCGAGCGGCGCGGGCACTCCGCGCTGGACTGGGCACGGGCGCGCCTCGCCACCAAAGACGCGTGGGATCGCCTGCACGACTCGCAAACGGAATCCGAGCCGAAACAGCACTGAGCGGAACCGCGGAGCTCGTCGTGCAAACGAGCTCCGCCACAGTCGCGACCTTCTACGCGCCTTCGAGCTGGGCGCGCACGCTGAGCTTCACGTTGCTCTTCAGCGCCTGCGAGATCGGGCAGCCATCCTTCGCCGCCTCCGCGGCCTGTTGAAATGCCGCGGCGTCGATGCCGCGAACCGCGCCGCGCACTTCGAGCGCGCTCTCCTGCACGGCGAACCCGCCGCCCTGCTTCGGACCGAACATCACCGTGGCAGTCACTTCGAGCTTCTGCGGCGGCTTGCCCGCCTTGGCGAGCCCATTCGACAGCGCCATCGCGAAGCAGCTCGCGTGCGACGCTGCGAGCAGCTCCTCCGGATTCGTGTTCGCGCCCGCCGACTCCGTGCGCGCCTTCCACGACAGCCCCGCGTCGCGGATCACGCCGCTCGTCCGCGAGCTGACGCGCCCATTGCCGGACATCAAGTCGCCTTCCCACACCGCCTGCGCTCGACTCTGCATCGCTGTCTCCTCCGGATGAGGGGCGGTAGCAATGAATCACCGCACCAGACATTGCAACGGCGATCGCGTTGACCTGAACATGCGTTCCGGTACAGTACGCGGTCGTGCTGCGGCCCGTCTCGAATCCGCCGAACCCCTGGCTCACCGCGGAAGTCGAGTACCTCGAGGATCCACCTCCCGCGCGCCTCGAGGTCTACGAGGACCACACGCGCGAGATCCTCTCGCACAACGACAGCCCCGACCTCGGTTTCACCTGGAGCATCAACCCGTACCGCGGCTGCTTCCATGCGTGCTCGTACTGCTTTGCTCGACCGACGCACGAGTATCTCGGTTTTGGAGCGGGGACGGACTTTGATCGGAAGATCACCGTCAAGCCGGAGGCGGCGCGGCTGCTGCGCGAGGCGTTCGAGAAGCCGAGCTGGAAGGGCGAGCTGATCGTGTTCTCGGGAGTGACGGACTGCTATCAGCCGCTCGAGGCGAGCTATCGATTGACGCGCGGGTGTCTCGAAGTTAGCGCCGAGTACCGGAACCCGGTGGCGATCATCACCAAGTCGCCGCTCATCGAGCGCGACATCGACGTCCTGCAGGAGCTCGCGAGAGTCACCGACCTGGGTGTCACCGTCAGCATTCCGCTGTGGAACCGGGAGCACGCACACGCGATCGAGCCGCAGGTCGCGTCGCCGCGGCGCCGGATGCAGATCATCGCGCGGCTCGCCGCGGCGGGGCTAGACGTCGGCGTGAACGTGGCGCCCATGATTCCGGGATTGGGCGACGAAGACATCGCGCGCATTCTCGAGGAAGCCGCCGCGGCGGGTGCGCGGCGCGCTGGATTCGTCTTCCTGCGGCTGCCGGGAAACGTCGCGACCGTCTTCGAGCAGCGTCTGCGCGAGAGGCTGCCGCTGCGCGCCGAGCGCGTGCTCGCGCGCGTTCGCGAGGCTCGTGGCGGCAAACTGTACGACTCGCGCTGGGGAGTGCGTGGGCGCGGAGAGGGACGCTATGCGGAGGCAGCGCGCGCGCTGTTCGACTCGACTGCGCGGCGGCTGGGCCTCGCGACGAGCAGCATGGGGGGAGACGACAGCACGACGTTCCGCCGCCCCGAGCGACCGGGTCGCCAGCTGCCGCTGCTGTGACGCGCACCGCGCGGCGGTACACTCCACGGCATGGCGGTTCTGCTGCTGTTCGACGAAAAAATGACCGAGCACGATCCGGGTCCGGGACATCCCGAATCTCCCAACCGGCTGCAGGCGATCTGGACAGATCTGGCCCGCCGACCAGTCGCCGGGACGGAGGTCGTGACTCCGCCGGAGGCGACGCGCGAGGAGCTGCGCCGCGTCCACGACGACGCATACATCTCCCGGATTCTCGCGCTGCGCGGCCGTGAAGTGCAGCTCGATCCGGACACCGCCACGAGCGCGGCATCGGTAGACGCGGCGCTCCTCGCGGCGGGCGCTGCGGCGGAAGCGGTGCGGCGTGTCCTGACCGGCCAGGCGCAATCCGCCTTCGCGCTCGTGCGCCCTCCGGGCCACCACGCCGAGTCGACGCGCGCGATGGGATTCTGCCTGTTCAACAACGTGGCGGTCGCCGCCTCGGAAGCGCACGCGCACGGGCTGTCGCGCGTTTTGTGCGTCGACTGGGACGTGCACCACGGAAACGGGACGCAGCACAGCTTCTACGAACGCCGCGATCTGCTCTTCTGCAGCACACACCAGTACCCGCTCTATCCCGGCACGGGACACGAGTCCGAAGCGGGCCGCGGGGCCGGCGAAGGATTCACGGTGAACCTCCCGCTGCCTGCCGGCTGCGGCGATGGCGACTATGCCGCGTGCTTTGCGGACGTGCTCCTCCCCATCGCGGACGCATACCGTCCGGAGCTGGTGCTGGTGTCCGCGGGTTTCGACGCGCATCGCGACGACCCTCTCGCGGGCATGGCAGTGACCGAGGAAGGATTTGCCGCGCTCTGCGGCGCGGTGAAGCAGATCGCGGATTGCTACTGTCCTGGCCGGCTCGTCCTCACGCTCGAGGGAGGGTACGACCTGCGCGCTCTCGCCCGCAGCTCGCGCGCTTGCATCGAGGTCCTTGCGGGTGCGGAAGCTCCTCCATTGCGCCCCGCGCCGAGGCACGCGGTGCCCGCTCTTCGCGACATTCGCGACGCCCAGAAACCGTACTGGCGCGCCGCGCTCCAGTAGCGAGTCGAGCGGCTGCTCGATGTCTGCCGCGTCGTGCGTACCTTCCAGCCCAGGAGGCGTACCATGGGCATGCAACTGCACGAGCTTCATCCCTCGCTAATCCACCTTCCCCTGGGCGTGTTGCCCCTCGCTGCCGGCATCGATCTGGCCGCCGCGCTATCCGGCGATCGCACGCTCGACCGCACCGGTCGGATACTGTGGGCGGTCGGCACGGCAGGCGGTCTTCTGGCCGGCGCCGCAGGACTGGCAGCTACGCAAGAAGTGAAGGTCACCGACAAGAACGTGAACGACGCCATGCTCGTGCACGGCCTCGGGAACACGGTGATCACCGTCGGCGCGCTCGCGCTGACCCTGTGGCGGCGGCGTCATCGTCCGACGGTGCTCTCTGCGCTCGTCGGCGTGGGCGCGATCGGCGCCGCGCTCTACACCGCCTATCTCGGCGGCGAGCTCGTCTACGCGCGCGGCGTCGGCGTCAGGCGCATGGCCGCGGCCCAAGGCGAAGGCGTCCTCGAGAGCGTCGATGTGCTGTCGCGTCGCGCGCCGGGAAAGTTCCTGCGCGACGTCGCCGGCGGCCTCGGTTGGGCGCTGCGCGAGACGCGAAAATATCTATCGGGCGAGGACCGCATCTCGGCGCGCGCATTGACGATCGGGTGAAGCCGCCTTTCGACGGTTAGCCGAAGATCAGCTCCTCTGCCTTGCGCCAGGCCGGACGTGCGCGGACGCGGCGGAGCCATGCGGCGAGTCGTGGATATGCGTTGAAGTCGAATCCGCCGTCGGCGACGAGCGCCAGGTGCGGAGTGTGCGCGATGTCGGCGAGCGAGAACGCACCTTCGAGCCAATCGTTATCCGCGAGGCCCTGGTCGAGCACAGGCAAGTAGCGCTGCAGCTCCTTGCGCGCGGACTCTAACGCCTGTGGGTCGGACGTCGTCTGCCAGAAGGCCTTCACCCGCTCGTTCGTCGCGCGGAAGATCGTGATGCAGGCGGGGGTCACGTGCGCGGACTGGAAGAAGAGCCATCGCTGCACCTTCGCCCGACCTTCGATGGATGTGGGAAGCAGCCGCGCCTCGGGGAACTTCTCGGCGACGTACCAGTTGATCGCGTTCGATTCCCACAGGGTCAGCGAGCCGTCGACGAGCGCAGGAATCTTCCCCATCGGATTGATGCCAAGGTACGAAGGCGACCGGTTCTCACCGGCGCGCGTGTCGAGCAGATGCGCACGGTACGCTACGCCCGCTTCCGCCAGGGCGAACACCGCGCGAGCCGAGTTGCCGGAGATCCGTCCAAAGTAGAAGTCCATCGAACGCTCCGCGAAGCGCCAATCGAGGCGCGGCGCTTCAGATGCCACAACGGCAGCGTTGCGCAAGCCATGCGTTCGACGTGTTTGTGGCGAGAATCTACGAAGCGACGCGGTTGCGGCCGCTCTCCTTCGCGTCGTAGAGGGCGTCGTCCGCGGCGCGCAGCAGCGCGTTGAGGTCCGGGCACTCCGGGCCAGCGCTCGCCACGCCGAGGCTGATGGTGACGCGCACGGGCCCGGCGTCCGTCGCGACCGGCTCGTCCCCGACCGCTCGGCGCATACGCTCCGCAAGAACGGTCGACGCCGACTCGCGCACCGTGCCCGGCAGCAGCACGGCGAATTCCTCGCCGCCGGTTCGCCCGAGGATGTCGACGGCACGTAGCGTGCGTCGCACGCGATCCGCCACTGTGCGCAGCACCTGGTCGCCGACGGCGTGACCGAACGTGTCGTTCACGTCCTTGAACCGGTCGACATCGATCATGATGGCCGTGAGCGGCTGCGCGAATCGCCGCGCGCTCTCGTACTGCAGTTGCGCCAGCTCCATGAAGTGGCGGCGGTTATGCGTTCCGGTCAGCCCGTCGAGCGTCGCGAGGCGCTGGACTTCGTCGAACAGTCGCGCGTTTTCCACCGCGATGACGGCGGGCTGCGTGAATCGCATCGCCAGGTGCGCTTTCTCGTCGTCGTACGCGCCGGTCTTGTTGCTCTCCAGCGCAACGAGCCCGACGACTTCACCGCGCGACGCAAGTGGAACCACCAGCGCAGCTCCGCCCCACCCGAGAGCCGGCTGCTCCGCTTTGAGCGCGCGCTCCACCGGGCCCCCGGGCAGGACCTGCTCGAGCACGCCGGCGTGCTCCGCCTCGGGATAACCGCGCTGCGCGGCGACGCGGTATCGATCGCCGCGCTTCATCAGCACGGCCGCGCGCTGATACGGCACGAGGCGCGACAGTCCGTCGAGGAGGCGCTCGAGCACTTCCTTCAACTCGAGCGTGCTGGAGATGGCCAGCGTCGCCTCGAGCCGGACGCGCTCGCGCAGGCCGCGCACCATCTCGTTGAACGCCTCCGCGAGCTGCGCGAGCTCGTCATGCCCGCGAACGTCGACTTCCGTTTCGAGTTGGCCGGCGGCGACCGCTGCCGCCGCTGCGCGGAGGCGCTCGACCGGCTTCGTCACCGACCGAACGGTCGTGACGGCGAGGATCGCCGCTGCGGCGAGCGCCAGTCCGATCCAGAACGCCGCGTGGCGCGCGAGCCGTCGAATCGGTCCGAGCGCCGCGGCCGCATCTTCCTGCACCACCACGCGCCATCCGGACACGGGAACTTCGGCGCTCGCGCCGAGCACATCCTCCTGATCGACGCCGGAAAGCAGCGGGTGCGTCGACAGGTCGGCTCGCGAGAACGCCACGTTGGGGTCGGGATGGATCACGGCCCGATACGCGGAATCGACGAGGAACGCGCTGCCCTCGCTGGGGCGCAGCTTTTCGAATCGCTCCTGCAACGAGCGCAGCGAAAGCTCGACGGCCAGGACCCAGCGGGCGCCGCGCGGCCCTTGCACCGGCAGCGCAAGCACAAGCCGCGCGACGGGTGCGCCGCCGCGGCCGGGAAGCACGTACGGCGGCCCGAGCGTCAGTCCCTTCGAGCGGAGCGTCTCGCGCAGCGGCACCGCCGCGGCGTACGCGTTGAGCGCCGCCTGATCGATTTCCTCGTGGTCCGGCTGCGCCTCGGGAACGACCTGGCTGAAGCGAACGGGCGTCACGACGGGATCGCCCTTGTCGTCGAAGAGACCGACGATGTCAGCGCCCTTCGTCTGCTGGTAGATGAGCAGCAGCGCCTGCTGCCGTGCTTCCTGATCGAGGTCGGCGAGCCGCAGCGAGCGCGTGGCGAGGGTCAGCGCGTCGAGCTTGTCGAGCAGCACGCGCTGGACCTGATCTGCGAGCGCGCCCGCCGCCTGCGCGTGCAGACGGCCGACCTGTGATCGCATCTGGCGGCTGCCCGAGGGCAGCGTCACCACCGTGGCGAGTGCAAGCGGCGCGGCGCTCGCGCACGACAGCAGCAACGCCAGCTTCACTCCGAGGCGCATCGCAGGATGGTGGGCTTTCCGAGGTGACGAACACAAGGACGCCGATGCACTTCCGGGTCGCCGCGGGTGTGGAGAGGTCGTCCATTCGCCGCGCAAGTGCGAGTGAGGGGAAATTGCGCACGGCATATTCCGGCCCCTACGCTTTTCCTCGTGGAGAGGAGCCCGTCCTTCGCTCGCGCCGCGCTCGTGTGCGCCGCGCTCGGGCTGTCCTGCGGCCGCTCGCCGGCGAGCACGCCGGTCGCGGCCACCTCCGCGGGACCGCTGCCGCCCGGCGAGCCGCAAGTGCGCGCCACGGCGGTCGTCATCTCGCGCCAAGGAAAGGTCGAGCTGCAGCGAGGCACGCAGGGCGGCTGGTCCGACGCGCAGGTCGGCGACCGGCTCGCGCCCAGCGACGCACTGCGAACGCAGCTAGGCGAGGCGGAAGTCGGCGTCAATGGTGTGAAAATGCGCGTCCACGAAGCATCCGCCGTGCGCCTCAAGGACGCGAATGACCGATGGCTGCGCGCGCAAGTGCGCGGCTCGGTCGAGTCCGAAGTCGAGCCAGGCAAGGGATCCGTCGACGTCGAGGTCGAAGGGAGCGACGCACGCGCGCACAGCCAGGGCGGCCACTTCTTCGTGACCGCCGATGGCCGCGGCGTCGTCGCGGTCGCCGCCGTGACAGGATCCGTGAACCTCACCGCGCATCACAGGCAAGTCGAAGTGAGACCCGGCACGGTGAGTCGCGTAGCGGGTGGGGCGCTCGAAGAGGCATCGCCCGCGCTGCGCCGCGTCCTGTTGTCCGTCCGCTGGCCCGAAGAGCGCGCCACCAGCAAGGACACCGTTCCGATCAGCGGAAAAGTGGAAGCGGGAAGCCTCGTGTTCATCCAGGGACAGCCAATCCCCGTCGAGCCGGGCGGCTCGTTTCGCGCCGACGTACCGCTGCGCGACGGCAAGCAAACCGTCGCAGTGGTCGCCATCGACCCGCTCGGCCGGCGCAAGCAGGTGGACACCACCATCGTACGCGACCAGTCGAGCCCGACGGTCCGCGTGAAGAAGAAACTATGGCAATCGCGCTGAGCAGCCTCCTTGCAATCGCGGTGACCGTCACCGCCGAACCATCTTCACTGACGCTGGGGAAAGACACCGGCGGCAAGATCGCCATTCGCGTCACCGGCGCGTTCGGCCGCGCGGTCAGCGGCGCAAGCGTCACTCTGACCACGAACGTCGGCAGCGTGAGCGACGTCGAGCCCGCCGGCGACGGCGGATTCAGCGCGCGCTACACGCCGCCGAAGTCGCGAGCACCTGCGGTTGCCCTGCTCGCGGCGGACGCCGAGGCCGGCGGCGATCACGCCATCGGTTGGCTCGCGCTGCCGCTGCTAGGGACCGACTCGATGTCGCTGGAGACGAAGCCACACGCGAAAGTGCAGGTCCGCATCGCGGATCGCGAATTCGGTCCCGCGGTGGCGAACGCCAAGGGCGAGGTGCAGATCGAAGTCGCCGTCCCCCCTGGCGTGAACAGGGCGACGATGCACATCGAGGATCCGCTCGGGAACACGGCCGATCGGCAGATCGATCTCGACCCGCCGCCGTTCTCCCGGATGCGCGTCTTACCGGTCGGGCCCGCACGCGCAGCACCCGGAGATTCTCTCGAGCTGCAGGCGTTCGTCATCCGGCGCGACGGATCCGGGGATCCGGAAGCGCGCGTTACCGCGACCGCCGATCGAGGCGACGTGGATGTCTCGCGCAACCGGCGCGGCATCGTGGCCGTCTCGTGGGAGCCGCCGCGCGGTGCCGCCGGCGAAGCGGCGATCGAGGTGGAAGCGCAAGGCGAACGCGCCGAGCTGCGCGCGGCGATCCTTTCGACGCCGGAGCGGACGCGCGGCTCGTGGGCGCGGCGCCTCGGTGGGCCTTCCTTCGCCCTGCTCGGCTCCGGTGGTGCTGCGTCGAACGGCTCTCCGATCCTCGGAGCGACGGCCGAGTCGGCGATTCCAGTCCGTTCCACGCCTTTCGAGGTGCTCCTCGACGTGGGGACGACGCGCCTTTTCCCCGCGGACGAAATGGCGCCGACGACGTTCCTGGGACGCACCGAGCGAGCCAGGGCGACGGCGCTGTCCGCCGAGCTGGGCATCCGGGGTACCAGCTCGATGTCGAGCTTCGACGTGCACGCCGCCGTGCTCCTCGGCGTGCAGCAGACCTGGGTTTCGGCCACCTCCAGCGGAACCCCCACGGTGTCGCGAAGCGATTCGCAGCTCGGCCTGCGCGCCACTGCCGCGGCGGGCGCTTCGTGGCGCGCGGGTCCGGGGCGCGTGCTCGTGCAGCTCCAGACGTCGGTCGTGCCGTTCGCGGCCGCCGGGCTACAGACGCCGCTGGGCGGCTTCGCCCTGCAGGCCGGCTATGTGTTGCCGTTGACCAGGTGAGGGGCGAAAAATCCAAGAACGCAGCACGCGCGCATACCGCGCGTGGCTGGTAACATCGCGCCATGGCTTCTCGCGTTCTGCGCGCACCCGCTCCGAACGAAGCAGCAGCGGTCCTGCACTCGTTCACCAACCACCTGCTGTATTCGCTGGCGAAGGACCAGTACTCCGCCACCGCGCGCGACCGGTTCATGTCGCTCGCGCTCACGGTTCGCGACCGGCTGATCGAGCGGTGGATCGCGACGCAGCAGCGCTACTACCGGCGCGACGCGAAGCGCGTCTACTACCTCTCGGCGGAATTCCTCATGGGCCGCGCGCTCGCGAACAACCTGTTGAACCTGGGGTTGTACGACACGGCGCGCGAGGCGATGCGGATGATGGGCCTCGAGATCGCCGACCTGATGGAGCAGGAGATCGACGCCGGGCTCGGCAACGGCGGTCTGGGTCGGCTCGCCGCGTGCTTCCTCGACTCGATGGCGACGCTCGACGTGCCCGGCTACGGGTACGGCATCCGGTACGAGTTCGGGATGTTCGATCAGGAGATCAAGGGCGGGTGGCAGATCGAGAAGCCCGACGAGTGGCTGCGCTTCGGGAATCCATGGGAGATGCCGCGCCCCGAGTACTGGGTGCCGGTCGGATTCGGCGGCCGCACCGAGGAGCACTTCGATCACGGCCACCTCAAAATCCACTGGGCTCCCGCCGAGCAGGTGATCGGGGTTGCGTACGACACCCCCATCGCTGGCTACGGCAACGCGACCGTCAACACGCTCCGCCTGTGGCGCGCGCGCGCGAGCGAAGAGTTCGACCTCAGCCTCTTCAACGACGGGGACTACGAGAAGGCGGTCCTCGACAAGAACCGGTCGGAGACGATCTCCAAAGTCCTCTATCCCAGCGACGTGAAGATGTTCGGCAAGGAGCTGCGGCTGCGGCAGCAGTACTTCTTCGTCGCGTGCTCCCTCCACGACATCGTCCGCCGGCACCTCGTCGCGCACAAGTCCCTCGACGATTTCGCCGACAAGGTAGCGGTGCAGCTCAACGACACGCACCCGGCGGTCGCCATCCCCGAGCTGATGCGCATCTTCGTCGACGAGCACCAGCTCCCCTGGGAGAAAGCGTGGGAGCTGACGGTCGCGACCTTCGGGTACACGAACCACACGCTGCTCGCGGAAGCGCTCGAGACGTGGCCGGTGGAGCTGTTCGGGAACCTGCTCCCGCGCCACCTCACGATCATCTTCGAGGTCAACCGGCGCTTCTTGCGACAGGTCATGAACCGCTTCCCGTACGACGAGGGGCGCGTCTCACGCATGTCGCTGATCGACGAAGGAGACGGCCAGCCCGCCTCGAAGCGGATCCGGATGGCGTACCTCGCCGTGGTCGGGTCCCACTCGGTCAACGGCGTCGCGGCGCTGCACACGAAGCTGCTCGAGCAGGACCTGCTGCGCGACTTCCACGAGATGTGGCCGGATCGCTTCAACAGCAAGACGAACGGCGTCACCCCGCGCCGTTGGCTTCTGTCGGCCAATCCCCTGCTGTCGGCCGCCATCACCGAGCGGATCGGCGAGGGCTGGACCATCGATCTGGACGAGCTGCGCAAGCTGGAGCCGCTCGCCGAAGACGAATCGTTCCGCGCCGAATTCCGCGACATCAAGCAGCGGAACAAGGAGCAGCTCGCGACGTACATCGAGCGCGAGCACGGACTCGCGATCGACCGGGAATCGATCTTCGACGTGCAGGTGAAGCGCTTGCACGAGTACAAGCGCCAGCTGCTCAACGTGCTGCACATCGTCGCGCTGTACTTGCGCATCAAGAACAACCCCGACCTGGAGATGGTGCCGCGCACCTTCATCTTCGGCGGCAAGGCTGCGCCCGCATACGCGATGGCCAAGTTGATCATCAAGCTGATCAACTCGGTCGCGGCGGTGGTGAACGCCGATCCCCAGGTGAAGGGACGGCTGAAGGTCGTGTTCCTCGCGAACTATCGCGTGTCGCTCGCCGAGCGCATCTTTCCCGGATCGGATTTGTCGGAGCAGATCTCGACGGCGGGCAAGGAGGCGTCCGGCACCGGCAACATGAAGTTCGCGCTCAACGGAGCGCTGACCATCGGCACGCTCGACGGCGCGAACATCGAGATTCGCGACGAGGTCGGCCACGAGAACTTCTTCCTCTTCGGGCTGACGGCGCAGGAGGTGCAGGAGCTGCTGCGCCGCGGATATCGG
>Ga0209474_10004885_pt1 | contig 11496 bp, 12 predicted proteins | sample GraSoiAngelo_145_FD_185902 | JGI IMG/M metagenome (GOLD analysis project Ga0209474, IMG submission 185902) | Grasslands soil microbial communities from the Angelo Coastal Reserve, California, USA - 14_1009_05_20cm (SPAdes) (version 2) | ecosystem: Environmental > Terrestrial > Soil > Grasslands...
ACCATGGCCCCCTATCGCGAAAATACCTTCGCACTTCACATCGAATTCGAAATGCCCGGATGATCCGGTCTTGCCGGAAATCGCGCAGCCCGTCGCGCCGGGCACCGACATTTCCGCGAGCAGGCGGCTGGGATCGCGCGCGTCGGCGGCGGTGAGGCACTGAGGGCGCGTGATCGCGGGCTGTTTGAATGCCGGATCCGAAGGAACCGAGAATTCGACGCTCATGTTCCACAAGCCGGGCCGGACGTCGGCCTGCGCGGCGGCGAACGGGCTCGCTGCGAGCCCCAGCACGAACAGACCGAGGCGAACTTGCTGCATGATCGACCTCCTCGTGAAACGCGCGACGACTACGCGGCCCTGCGCGCTTTTCCGGCGTGATCGAGCAGGCCCGCGGCAATGAGCGCTCTGCGGATACGCTCGATCTCGGCCTGCGGGATCTTGACCAGAGGCGGGCGCACCGCCGCGCGGGGAAGCTTGCCCATCATCACCAGGGCCTCCTTCATGCGGTTGTGCATGTCCACCCACGGCTCCGAGTAGAACGCTTCCGCCGTCGGCCAGATGCGCTCGTTGATTTCCTTCGCGGTCGCGAGGTCGTTCGCCTGCACCGCTTTGAAAAGCTTCACCTGCAGATCCGCGATCACCGAGCCGCTGCCCGAGAGCAGGCCATTGCAGCCCAGCACGAGCGAGCCGAGGAGCCAGGAGCTGTGCGTGGTGAGCACGCTCACCGGGGGCTTGAGCGACTGCAGCGTGCGGATCTGGCGCTCGTGCAGCTGCGGGCTCGCGCACCAGTCCTTGATCGCCGTTACCTGCGGCACCGCCTCGATGATCTTCAGCAAGGTCGCGAGCGGATAGCCCTGGCCGCCTGAGAGGGGGTACTGAAAGGCGATGATCGGAAGGTCAGCCGCGCCGGCGACGCGCCGGAAGTGCTCGACCGCCATCTCCGGACGCTGTCCCATCGGCCGCCATCTTCGCGATGCGCGCGGCCTCGAGGCTGCCTTCCGCGTACACGCCGTGCACGATCGGCAGCCGCCCGCCGATCTCGTTTTGAGTGATCGCCAGGACGCGCTTCTGCTCGTCGAACGTGCAGGAAGCGACTTCGGTCGAGTGCGCGTTGATGGTGATCGCAGAGAGGCCTTCCACCGAGGCGACGTCGCGCAAGTGTGCGCGGAAGGACGGCTCGTCGATCGACAAGTCTTCATGGAAGGGAAGCAGCACCGCGGGGATGACCCCCCGGGGAATCCACTTCGCGTCGCGCGTCATCGGCACTCCTTGGACTACTCGACCCTGATATTGTAATCGCGGATCACCTTCGCCCACTTCTCCGACTCGGCGCGCGCAAAGGCGAGGAACTCCCCGGGCGTGCTTCCGACGACGTCGAACCCCTGGGCATCGAGCTTGCCGCGCACTTCCGGATCGGCGAGCGCCTTCTTCACTTCCGCGTTAAGCCGCGCGACGATCTCCACAGGCGTCCCGGCCGGCACGAGCATCCCCACCCAGGACTGCGCGGCGAACCCGGGGAGCGTCTCGGCGACGGTCGGCGCATCCGGCAGCTGGGGGATGCGGCGCGCGGCTCCGATCGCGAGCGCCTTGATGCGTCCGGCCTTCACCTGCGGAATCGCCTGCGGCGCGGACACGAACATGACGTTCACCTGTCCCCCCACCAGATCGATCATCATCGGCGCGCCGCCCTTGTAAGGCACGTGGGTCATTTCGATCCCGGTGCGGTTCGAAAGCAGCAGGGCGTTCAGGTGGTTCGAGCTGCCCGCCCCCACCGTGGCGTAGGTGACCTTGCCGGGGTTGGCTTTCGCGAAGGCCACGAGCTCCGGCACGGAGCCCGGCGCGAAGTTGGTCGCGCCGACGAGCACCTGGGGCGAGGTGACGAGCAGGCTCACGTGCTCGAAGGATTTGAAAGGATCGTAGCCGAGGTTCTTGTAGAGCAGGTGGTTGACGGCGTGCGTGTCGAACACGAGCAGCACGGTGTGCCCGTCGGGAGGCGCCTTTGCGGCCTCCGCCTGTCCGATCGAGCCGCCCGCTCCCGCCTTGTTTTCCACGATGACAGGGCGGCCGAGCCCGGAGGATAAACTCGGTCCGATGACGCGCGCGACGCCGTCCACGGTGCCGCCCGCCGGCCAGGGAACGATCACGCGGATCGGCTTGCTCGGATACTGAGCCCGTGGGGCCGCCATCGGCAAAGACATTCCCAGCGCGAGAAGTCCGGCTGCGATTCGGCTCATTTTCTTCTCCTGACCGCCATCAACTGCGCGAGACGCGCCGCATCGTCGAGCTTCTCCATCCCGAGCACGGCGTCGCGCAGCTGCGCACTGCGTGCGCGCGGGAGCGCGTGCGCAGCGAGCTTCGCGAATTTCGCTACGATCTGCGCCTCACTCGCGAAATGGGGCCCGCTGCCGCGCGGCGTCTCCACGGTGCGCTCCATGCGGCTCCCGTCGTTGAGGATCACCTCCACCCGCACGCTGTGGCGGTATTTCGCGCCTTTCGCGCTGATTTCAGGATCGGGCCGGACTTCGACTTTCTCGGCGAGGGCCATGCGTCGGGAATCGGCGACGACGGCGTCGCTGAACTGGTCGACGAAGCAATCGCCCTCGAGGAGGAACGTTGCGGCGCAAAAAGCGAGATTCATCTGCGCCGAAGCCAAGCTCTCCGGCCGGTATTTCCAGCCGGCGTGATCCACGGTCACCTGCGAGGCGTGCACGATGATTTTTTTCACGTCCTTCGCACCGAACGCCCGCTCCGCCCGCATCTCGCGCAGCGCGTCGAGCGCGGTGTGGTTGCTGCCGACGCAGGAATAGAACTTCAGCGCGACGCCCATGGTCTGCCAGACTTCGCCGAATCCCGCGGTCAGCTCGGCGAGCTTGAAGCGATCCCGCGAGCGCGAAAAGGTGGTGCAGAAGCCCCCGTACTCGCTCTCGAACACGTCGGGGATCCCGGTAAAGCCGCCTTGAGCGAGCAGCGCGCCGTAGAGCCCGCTCTGCGAGGCGCGGCCCGCGTGCATGCGCTTCACCATCGCGCCGTACTGCGCCGCCATGAGCCCCGCGGCCTGCGTGCCGGCGATGCCGAGAGCGTGGACCGTCCTGTCCGCGTCGAGCTTCAAGCCGCGTGCGGCGCCGGCGCCCGCAGAGAAAACGCCGAGCGTCGCGCCCGAGTGCCAGCCCTGGCCGATGTGCTCCTGCCCCATGCACAGTCCCACGCGCGGGCCGACCTCGTAGCCGGCGACGGCGGCCGCCAGAAACTCGCGGCCGCTCATGCCGCGGAGCTCCGCGACGGCTGCGAGCGCCGGCAGCACCACCGCGCCTACGTGTAGCACGCCTTCCCGGTGCACGTCGTCCAGCTCGAACCCCTGCACCTGCGTGCCGTTTGCGAGCGCCGCGTGCGGCCCCGACAGCCGCTGCGTAGTTCCCCACACACGGCACGCGCCGGAGCCGTCCAGCTTCTTGAGCGTGCGCTGCAGGATCCTGCACCATTGGAGATGCGCGCCATAGAGCGCGCAGCCGAGCGAATCGAGGATGAGGAGCTTCGCGCGCTCGCGCACTTCGCGCGGGATCGCTTCGTACCGGAGTCCGGAAACGAATTCGGCGACGCCGCGCGTGTAGGGGTTGGAGCGCGCGCTCATTCCAGGCGGATCTTCGCTTTCCGGATCAGTTTGCCGAGGCGTTCTTTTTCCGAGCGGATGTGGGCGGCGAACTGCTCCGGAGTGCCGCCGATCGGCTCCGCGCCCTCCGCGAGCAGGCTCGTCCTCACTTCGGGCTGCTCGAGCGCTTTCACCAGCTCGGCGTTCAGGCGTGCGACGATTTCCCGCGGCGTCCCCGCCGGGGCGAGCACGCCGTACCAGGAGCTCGCTTCGTAACCGGGCACGCCGGATTCGGCGATCGTCGGAAGGTCCGGCATCGAAGACAGGCGCCGGCTACCCGTCACCGCGAGGCCTCGCAATTTTTCCGACTTGACGTGGGGCAGGATCGCAACCACGCTGCTGAACATCAGCTGCACCCGGCCGCTCAGCAAATCGGTGAGCGCCGGCGACAATCCCTTGTAGGGCACGTGGACCATGTCCACGCCCGTCATCGAATCGAACATCACCGCGGCGAGGTGGGACGAGCTGCCGTTGCCGTTCGAGGCGTAGTTGAGCTGCCCGGGCCTTGCGCGTGCGAGAGCGACGAAGGCCTTGAAGGACGCGGCGGGAACCGAAGGATGCACCACCAGCACGAGCGGCGCAGATGCGAGCAGCGCCACGGGCGCGAAGTCGCGGATCGGGTCGTAGGGAAGACTCTCGTTCAGATTCGGATTGACGGCGTGGCTCCCCACCCCGCCGAGGAACAGCGTGTAGCCGTCGGGCGCTGCCTTCGCCGCGAGCTCCGCGCCGAGCGCGCCTCCCGCTCCGGGCCGGTTGTCGATGACGAGCGGCTGGCCGAGGCTCTCGGACAGGTGCTTGCCGACCAGGCGCGCGACGTTGTCGTTCCCGCCTCCCGCGGCGAAGGGAACGATGAGGCGGATCGGCTTCGCGGGATAGCTCTGCGCGAGCGCTGCCATTGCAAGCAGCGCGGCTGCGAGCCCTGCGAGAACGTTCCGGGCATACTCCGATCGCACTTCGGAATGCTAGCATGGCGATGTTCGAGGCCTTCACACGACAAACCGATGCGCCGCGCATCCCTTTCGCTGCTGGCCGCTCTCGTTGTGACGGACATGGCGATCGCGCAAAGCTGGCCTTCGCGGCCGGTGAGGATGATCGTTCCGCAGGCGGCGGGCGGGATGGCCGACATCGTCGCGCGCGTCATCTCCAGCCCGCTCGCGCGCGAGCTGGGCCAGCAGGTCCTCGTCGACAACCGCGCGGGCGACGCAACCCTTGGCGCGCAGGCGGCGGCGCGCGCTCAGGCCGACGGCTACACCTATTTGCTCGCACCGGCGTCGGTGCTCGCCGTCGATCAGTACATGGCGAAGATCCTTCCCTACAGCCCGGAGGACGATTTCGCGAGCGTCGCGATGGTCGGCTCGATCCCGTTCGCGCTCATCGCGAACCCGGAGCTGAACGTCAATACGCTCGCGGAGCTCATCGCGCTCGCAAAGGCCAACCCCGGCAAGCTCGCTTTTGCGAGCCCCGGCCCGAGAACGCTCCCCGGAATGCTCGGCGAAACGCTCAAGATCCGCGCGGGCGTCAGCTTGCTGCAGGTTCCCTACAAGGGCGTGCAGGACACGATCGCCGGCCGCATCCAGCTCGCCATCCAGGGGATCCCCGCGATCGCCGCGGTCGTCCAGCGCGGGCAGCTCCGCGCGCTGGCGGTGAGCTCGCCCCGCCGCATTCCGGAGCTGCCGGAGGTGGCGACGTTCTCCGAGACATTGCCGGGGTTCGAATTCAACGGCTGGTTCGCGGTGGTCGCGCCGACCGGAACGCCGCGTGCACCGATCGAGCGTATGAACCTCGAATTCAACCGCATCCTCCTGGACGGAGTGATGGAGCAGCGGCTCCGGGCGCTCGGCCTCTACACCGAGGGCACCGGCGCGCCCAAGGAGATCGACGCGTTCCTGGAGAGCGAGCGCGCGTTCTGGAGCCGCGTCGTGCGGGAGCTGAAGATCGAGCCGGAGTAGCGCGAGGCGGCGCCGGGCTTGACGTTGGCGCGGGCCGGACCGAGGATACGATTTCAAACAACCACGGAGAGGATCCCATGCCGCAGCGTCTTTCCCCGATGTATGCGATGTTCATCGCCGCGCTCGCGCTCGCTGCGAGCAGTCCGGTCTCGGCGCAGCAAAAAGGCGGCAAGCACCACACGCTCGCGGCGACGCTCGAGACGGTGCAGTGGGGCTGGCTCGATCCGAACGAGCCGCCCAAGCTCAAGGTGAATTCCGGCGACACGATCTCGATCGAGACCATGATGCACTCGCACGACAAGATCAAGCCCGGGATCACGATGGACGAGATCATCGCGCTCCGCAAGGCCAATCCCGGCGGCGGGCCGCATTCGATGACAGGGCCGATCTACGTCGAAGGCGCAGAGCCGGGCGACGTGCTCGAAGTGCGCATCCGCAAGATCGTCCCCAAGCCCTTCGCGGTGAACTTCAATCTTCCGGGGAAGGAATTCCCGACGATAGGCGCGCTCGCGCCGGAGATGCCCGACGGCTTCGTGCGCTTCATGCCGCTCGACCTGAAAACGCGCACCGCCAAGTTCAAGCCGGGGATCACCATCGACTTAAAGCCCTTCCCGGGTACGCTCGCCGTCGGCATCGATCCCAACGATCCCTCGCCGCGCAAGGGCGGCGTGAAGGACAACCCGATGGCGCCGGTCTCGACGCTGCGGCCGTGGAAGAACGGCTCGAACATGGACATCAACGAGCTGCAGGAAGGCTCGACCGTCTTCTTCCCGGTGTTCCTGAAAGGCGGCCTCATCTGGACCGGCGACTCGCACTGCCGCCAGGGCAACGGCGAAGTGAACCTCACCGCGCTCGAGTGCTCCTTCAAGGAGATCCTGATTCAGCCGATCGTGCGCAAGGACATGAAGCTCGAGTGGCCGCGCATCGAGACGCGGACCCACTGGATCTCGGTCGGATTCGACGAGGACCTCAACAAGGCGATGGTGAACGCGGTGCGCGAGGCGGTGGATTTCCTCGTGGCGCAGAAGAGGGTGCCCCTCACGCGCTACGAGGCCTACTCGCTCGTCTCGATGGTCGGCGATTGCCGCGTCTCGCAGGTGGTGGACGTGCGCAAGGGCGTGCACTGCATGATCCCGAAGTCGGTGTTCACGAAGAAGTAAGTCAAAGCGCGGGCGGCGCGCTGGCGTTCTTCTTCGCCCGGCCGCGCCGCGGGAGCCGGTCCCGCTAGCTGGACCGGTTGACGCTGAAAGCGCCGGGCCCGAGGGCGAAGAGCAGGAGCAGCCCGCCCGAGATGGCGACGTTCTTCATGAAGTGAGTCATCTGTTCCTGGCCGCCGCCGGGATTGTGAAACACCCAGGTAACGGGAATCATCCACAGGAACAGCAGGGCCGCCGCCCAGCGCGTCTTCCAGCCGGCCATGATCGCCAGCGCGGCGACGATCTCGATGATCGCCGAGGCGATGAGCAGGGCTTGCGGGAACGGCAGGCCGGCTTTCTGCATGTAGCCCAGGGTCGGGGCGAAATGCACGATCTTGTCGATTCCCGACAGCAGGAAAATCAGGGCGATCAGGATGCGTCCGGCAGGCGCGGCGAGGTTGTGCATGAGCGGGCTCCCTGGAATGTGGGTGGGAATTGAAGCATACAATAGCGAGCCGTTGCCCGGGAGAAACCCCATGTCCGCAGGTCCCAGCGAGATCGTGCGCAACAACGTAAAAGAGAAGCTCGCGCGCGGCGAGGTCGTGTCGTCGATCACCGTGCGCCTGGTGCGCTCGATCGAGATCGCGCGGATCGCGAAAACCGCCGGCTTCGATTCGATCTACGTGGACGTCGAGCATTCGAGCCTGTCGCTCGAGACGACCAGCCAGATCTGCATCGCCGCGCTCGAGATCGGCGTCGCGCCCTTCGTGCGCGTGCCGAGCACCCGGCCCGAGCACGTCTCGCGGGCGCTCGACGGCGGCGCGCTCGGCGTGATCGCGCCTCATATCCGCTCGGCGGCCGCGGCGCGCGAAGTCGTCGCCTCGGCGAAATATCCCCCCTTCGGCGAGCGCTCCATGGGAGGTGCGCTGCCGCATCTGCAGTACCGCTCCCTTCCGGCCGCGGAGGCGAACGCGGCGATGAACGAGGCGACCATGGTGGTGGTACAGTTCGAGACCGCGGATGCGATCGACAGGGTCGATGAGATCTCCGCGGTCGAAGGCGTGGACATGGTGCTGATGGGCACCAACGACCTCCTCGCCGACATGGGACTTCCCGGGCAATACGAGCACGAGCGGGTGCGCGAAGCCTATTCGCGCACGATCGCCGCCTGCAAGAGGCACGGCAAGCACGTCGGCGTGGGCGGCCTCGCGACGCGCCCCAAGCTCGCCGCCGAGTTCGTCAAGATGGGCGCGCGCTACGTTTCGACTGGCACTGACCTCGCATTCCTGCTGGCAGAATCCACCGCGCGCGCGAAGCAGGTGCACGAGATCGCGCTGCGATGAGCGAGCGGGTATTCGTCGAGCACGACGAGGCCGACGCCTTTGCGAGGGCGCTGCTCGGCGCGCACGGGGTGCCGAAGAAGGACGCCGCGACCGTCGCCGCGTGCCTGGTGCGCGCCGATCTGCGCGGCGTGGACACGCACGGCCTCACGCGCCTGCCGGGGTATCTTGAGCGCCTTCGCCGCGGCCTCATCAACCCCAGGCCCAAGCTTTTTCCGAAACGGGTCGCGCCCGCGGCGGCGGCGCTCGACGGCCAGAACGGCTTCGGATTCGTGATCGGCACGCGCGCCATGGCGGAAGCGATCTCGCTCGCTCGCAAGTCGGGGATCGGGGTCGCCTCGGCGCGCAGAAGCACCCACTTCGGCATGTCCGCCTCCTACGTGCTGCAGGCGCTCGACGCGGGCTTCGTTTCGTTCGTGTTCACCAATGCCTCGCGCGCGATGCCGCCCTGGGGAGGGCGCGAGGCCTTGCTCGGCACGAGCCCGCTCGCCGCGGGCGCCCCCGGCGGAAAGCTCGCGCCCTTCGTGCTCGACATGTCGCCCGCAGTCGCCGCGCGCGGCAAGATCCGGATCGCCGAGAAGCGCGGCGAGAAGATTCCCCTGGGCTACGCGCTCGACGCAGACGGGCGCCCCACGCCCGACCCCGCGGAAGCCCTGAAAGGCGTGGTCCTGCCGATCGGAGGACCGAAGGGCTCGGGCCTCGCGATGCTGATGGACATCTTCGGTGGCGTGCTCTCGGGCGCGGCCTTTGCCGGCGACGTCACGGATCAATACAAGGTGTTCGACCGCCCGCAGAACGTGGGACACTTCTTCCTCGCGATGAGGCCGGACCTGTTCGTGTCGAGGAAAGAATACCGCGCCCGCATGGACACGCTGGTCTCGCGCGTGCGCGCCTGCCCGAGGGCGGAGGGCTTCGACGAGATCCTGCTGCCGGGGGAGCTCGAGGCGCGCGAGGAAGAAAGGCGCGCGAGGAGCGGCATCCCGTACAGCGCCGCGGAGATCAATCCGCTGCAGAATGAGGCCGCACGCGCCGGTGTTGCAAAGCTCGAGGTTTCGGCCCAGCCCCTGGATTCCTGAGAACCGACATGAAGAGGATCGCGATCGCCGCCCTGCTCGCCGCCGCCGGCGCTGGCGCGCTCGCGCAAACGTTCCCCGCGAAGCCCGTGCGCATCGTCGTCGCATTCCCGGCGGGCGGGGGCACCGACATCGTCGCGCGCCTCCTCGCGCCCAAGCTCACGGACATCTGGGGTCAGCAGGTGATCGTGGACAATCGCGCCGGGGCGAGCGGCGTGATCGGCACCGAGTTCGCCGCGCGCGCGGCGCCGGACGGCCACACGCTCTTCCTGGGAACGCTGGGCAACCTCGCGGTCAACCAGCACCTGATCGCGAAGATGCCGGTGGATCCCTTGCGCGATTTTGCCCCGGTCACTCAGGTCGTCGCGGTGCATTTCGTGATGGTCGCGCACCCCTCGCTGCCCGCGCGCAACGTCAACGAGCTGATCGCGCTCGCCAGATCGCGCCCCGGACAGATCAATTATTCTTCCTCGGGGCCGGGAGGCGCGCCGCACCTCGCTGGCGAGCTCTTCAAGAGCATGGCGAAGGTAAACCTGGTCCACGTCCCGTACAAGGGCAGCGCGCCGAGCTTCCAGGATCTGCTCGGAGGGCAGGTGTCCCTCACCTGCGACAGCCTGGTGCAGGCGCTGCCTTATGTACGCGACAAACGGCTCGTCGCGCTCGCCGTGCTCGGCGCCGCGCGCTCGCCGCTGCTCCCCGAGGTGCCGACCGTCGCCGAATCGCTTCCCGGTTACGAGCTCACCAACTGGTTCGGCCTGGTCGCGCCCGCGGCCGTGCCCCGCGCCATCGTCGGGAAGATCCACGGTGACGTGGTCAAGGTGCTGCAGGACGCCGGGGTGTCGGAAAAACTTGCCGCGATGGGCGCGACCGCGGTCGGCAACACTCCCGAGCAGTTCGGCGCGGTGATGCGCGCGGATTCCGAAAAATGGGCCAAGCTGATCCGGGAAGCCGATATCCGGGCGGAGTGAAAAAATGGAGGCGATCGAGCTGCACGGCTACGAGATCGACGTCCTGATCCAGGGCTTTCCCGGCAGGATGGTCTGCCACGGGGGCTTGGGCTGGAGCACGATCGCGCTGATCCGCGGCCGCGGGCACGTCGCCCTGGTCGATGTGGGCAGCTTCAGCATGAGGAAGGGACTCATCGCGCAGCTCGCGAAGCGCGGCCTGGAACCCTCGGACGTGACCGACGTCATCCTGACGCATTCGCACTACGATCACTCGCTCAACTGGATCCTGTTCCGCCAGGCGCGAATCATCATCGGCGCAAGAGAGCTCGCCTGGTCGATGGCCGAGCCCTGGGGCGAGACGCCGGTGCCCGAGCTGTACATACGCGAGCTGGAAAGCTGGCCCTCGCTGCAACCCGTCGCGGCCGAGCAGGAATGCATGCCGGGACTCAGGGCGCACGCTGCGCCCGGGCACACCCCGGGGCATCTCGTCTTCGTGCTCGAGGGAAAGGAGCGCGACGCGATCTTCACCGGGGACGCCGCGAAGAACCGCGCGGAGCTCCTCTCGCGCAAGGGCGAAGCCACCTACGACGCTGCGCTCAGCGCGGCGTCGATCGAGAGGATCTGGCAGTTGTGGCGAAAACGGCCGGGAAGCGTCCTCGTTCCCGGCCACGACCTGCCGATGACGCAACGCGAAGGGCACGTCGAATACATCGGCAAACGCGAGGCGGCGCTCACGGCGTGGTTCGGCGAGGACATCGAGACGACCACGCTGATCGAGTTGGGTGCACGCTGAATTCGGAGGAGAAATGCCACAGACACTGAAATCCACGATGCTGTTTCTCGCGTTATCCGCCGCCGCACTGCTGTATACGACGGACGCAGCCGCGCAAGCCTATCCGAGCAAACCGGTGCGCATGATCATTCCGTTTCCACCGGGCGGCAGCAACGACGTCGTCGGGCGCATGATCGCCTTCCAGCTTTCCGAGCGCCTGGGCAGGCAGGTCGTCGTCGACAACCAGGGCGGCGCCGGAGGGATCATCGGCACGGAGGCCGTTGCGAGGGCCCCTGCCGACGGATACACGCTGCTCCTCATCTCGGTCGCCCACGCGTTCGGCGCCTCGATGTACAAGCTGCCCTACGATCCGATCAACGCCTTTGCTCCCGTCGCTCTGCTCGGCACCGGGCCCGTGGTGCTCGCCGTCACCGCGAACCTGCCGGTCAATTCGCTGAAGGATCTCCTCGCGCTCGCAAAGGAAAAACCCGGGCAGCTGAACTACGCCTCGGCCGGCGTCGGCAGCTTCCAGCATCTGGCGAGCTCGCTCTTCAAACTGCAGTCGGGCCTGGACATCGTGCACATCCCGTTCAAGGGAGGCGGCCCCGCGATGATGGATGTGATCGCGGGCAA
>Ga0209474_10004886_pt1 | contig 11495 bp, 8 predicted proteins | sample GraSoiAngelo_145_FD_185902 | JGI IMG/M metagenome (GOLD analysis project Ga0209474, IMG submission 185902) | Grasslands soil microbial communities from the Angelo Coastal Reserve, California, USA - 14_1009_05_20cm (SPAdes) (version 2) | ecosystem: Environmental > Terrestrial > Soil > Grasslands ...
GGCCGCGCTCGAGATGCTACGGCCGCTCGACTTCCGGCCGGACGTGATCCATGTTAATGACTGGCATACGGCCGTGATTCCCAACATGCTGGCGCGGCTCTATGCCGCTGATCCCTTCTACGCCGATATCGCAACCGTCCTCACCATCCACAACCTCGCCTTCCAGGGCGTCTTCGGCTACGGCGCGCTCAACCTGGCGGACCTGGAGCAGTGGGGGCTGATCAAGCCCGGCATGCCCGGGCTCGACGACATCGTCAACCTGCTCGGCCGTGGGCTTTACTTCTCCGATGTCGTCAACACCGTCAGCAACCGGTACGCGGAAGAGATCCTGACGCCCGAGTACGGCGAAAAAATGGATCCGCTGCTGCGGGTCTTTCGCGGCAAGCTGCACGGCATCATCAACGGCATCGACTACGACGTCTTCAACCCTGCGACGGATGCCGCGCTCGTGGCGCCCTACGACATCGGAAGCATCGAGAGGAAGGTCGAGAACAAGCTGGCGCTACAGAAGGAGGTCGGCCTCCCCCAGGATCCGGCGATCCCGGTGATCGGCTTGATCTCGCGGCTCTACGACCAGAAGGGTCTCGACCTGATCGCCAACATCATGTGGGGATTGATGCGGCTCAACCTGCAACTCGTGGTGCTCGGCGCCGGTGACGCGCGCTACGAGGAGCTGTTCCGGGCCAACGCGCGCGACAACCCACGCAAGGTGTCCGCCACCATCGGCTTCAAGCCGGTGCTGGCGCAGCAGATCTACGCCGGCTCCGATATCTTCCTGATGCCGTCGCGGTTCGAACCCTGCGGTCTCGGCCAACTGATCAGCCTTCGCTACGGCACCATCCCGATCGTGCGCGCCACCGGCGGGCTGGCCGATACCATCGACGACTGGGACCCCGTACAGCAGACTGGGAACGGCTTCGTCTTTACCGCCTACGATCATTGGGACCTGTTCGCCCAGGTGGTCCGGGCCCTGGAGACGTTCCGTCAGGCGTCGCCCTGGCGCCGGCTGCAGGCCAACGCCATGTCGAGCGACGTCAGCTGGGCGAACTCCGCGGAAAAATACGTGGGCCTCTACCGGGCGGCGATGGCCAACCATGCCGAGTCACGGGAGTATTCCGCCGCCGCCACAGACCCCTACAGCTGGTAAACGCGGAGCGCTGGCGGCACCAGAACAGGCCGCCGGTCTAATAGAGGTTAATATTTGGGCCCTTTTCTTGATGTCTTGACACCGCTTGATGCATGATTACGGCGATTCGACGCCAGAACTCCTGGCCAACAGATCTTTGCCTGGAAGGGAGGTAATTCACCTACATGGACGTATCAATTGTTAAGTCGAGATGGTTGCGGGTCGCAACGCTCACATCCGCGATCGCGATTCTGGTGGCGGCGTGTGGCACCTCGTCACCGTCAACGAGTGAGGCGAAGAACGGGGGGACGCTGACCTGGGCACTCGATGCTGATGCGCAGAGCCTCAATCCGTTTGTCGCCGGGGATGTGCCGTCGGTCCGGGCATATGCCCCGCTGTTCCCGAACCTGTATCAAGCGGATAAGAACCTCAACATCCAGCCCGACCTTGCAACCGGCATGCCATCGGTGTCCAGTGACGGCAAGGTCTGGACCGTGAAGATGCGCACGGATGCGAAGTGGACCGATGGCTCGCCGATCACGGCCGACGATGTCGTGATGACCGTCAACATGGAGAACAACGCGAACCTCGATACCGACGCCGGCTTCGACTGGGGCAAGCTGGACAAGGTGGAGAAGGTCGACGCCAATACCGTCAAGTTCACCCTGACCGAACCCTTTGCCCCCTTCCTGGCGAACAACCTGACCGGCTTCATCGCGCCGGCCTCTGTCTATGGGAAGATCGATCCCACCAAGCAGCGGGATGACCCGGTCTCGCTCAACCCGACGGTGACGGGCGGGCCCTACAAGTTCGTCCAGCGCGTTCCCGGGCAATCGATCACCTACGCGGCCAATACGAGCTACTACCTCGGCCGGCCCCACTACGACAAGATGGTGGCGTCGGTCATCACGGACGCCACCGCGGCCGTGAACGCGGTCATCAACGGTGACGTGCAGTGGAACCCCGCGGTCGGCGAGTCGGGAGTCGGCGGCGTCACGAAGGTCAAGCAGGCGAGCGGCCTGCAAAGCCATTCGTTCGCTGATCTCTCGTACATCGACATGCGGATGAACACGCGCAAGGGGCACCTGTTTGATGATGTCAACGTCCGACGGGCGGTCGCCTACGCGCTCGACAAAGACTCGATCATTCAGGCCGCTAAAGGGGTCACCGGCTCGACGCTCTGGGGCGACATCATGCCAGCCTCCTGGGCCTATGACGCCAGCGCCGTGGTCAAGTACAAGCAGGACGTCGCCAAGGCCAAGTCGCTGATGCAGCAGGCCGGATGGACGATCGGCTCGGACGGGATCGCCGTGAAAGGCGGCAAGAAGTTTGTTGCCAAGTTGCGAATCCGCGCGGGCAGGCCGGACCGTCTGAAGGCGGCCGAGATCATCTCGGATCAGTTGAAGCAAATCGGGATGTCGCTTACACCAGATCCGGTCGACTTCAAAGTCTTCTATACGCCGATCCGGAAGGCCGATTTCGAGGTCTTCATCGCCGGCTTCGGACTCACCCTGGACCCAGACGAATTCACCGTCATCCACTCAAGTCAGCTGCAGCCTGAGCACAAGTCGGGTAACAACTGGACCGGCTATGTGAACCCAGAACTCGACAAGCTGATCGACCAGGAGCGCAGCACGCTCAAGGCTACCGACGCCGAGACCAAGGCAGCCCGCAAGCCAATCTTCAACCAGATCCAGAAGATCCTGGGCGATGAAGTGGTGACCTATTACCTGTGGGCCGAAAACAACACCATGACCTGGAACGGCAACGTCGGTAATATCGCCGCCGGTAACGGCGACAACACCATCTACTACGACCTGGACCACAACACCCAGGTGTTCGCCGGCTGGTATTCGAAGAGCGGTAAGTAAGAGCTAGTCGGGCCAATGCCGGGAAGGCGGCCGGAGCCGCCTCCCCGGCACACTCGGGCTGCGGCTCTCTGAGCGTTATGCTGGTGTCGGCTCCTTCTGGGCGGTAGGGTTGGGTTCCCGAGAATGGGTGTCATAGGATAAGAGCGTGACGTTCTATGTGGTCCGGCGCATCGCCGTCGGGATCTTCCTCCTGTTCATCATGTCCGCCATGTTCTTCACGCTGACCCGGGTGACGCCCGGGGCGCCGATCCAGGTCGGTGAGAATCCTCGGGTCCACCAGGATCAGGTCAATCGACGGCTCCACCGGCTGGGCCTCACCGACCCAGACGGGAACTCGTATCCGATTCCCCAGCAGTACGCGCTCTACCTGGGAGCGTTGCTGCACGGGGATCTGGGCGACTCGTACCAGTACAACACGTCGGTGACCAAACTGCTGCTGCAGCGCTTGCCGAATACCGCTCTACTGTTAGGGTCAGCCCTGGTTATTGCACTCGTGATCGGCATCCCGCTCGGAATTTACGCGGCAACCCACCAGTATTCGAAGCTCGACATGACCACGTCGATCACCTCCTATATAGGTGTATCGATCCCCAGCTTCGTACTGGGGATATACCTGCTGCTCATCTTCGCGGTGTTCTTGAAACAGTCGCCGCTCCACTGGGGGTTTCCCCTTTTCGGCATGCACACCGGGGGAGCCGAAGATCCGCTCGACCTCCTGTACCACATGGTGCTCCCCGTGATCTCGCTCACAATCCTCGAGATTGCGATCTTCAGCCGGTTCATGCGTGCCAGCATGCTGGAAGTGCTGCATCAGGACTACATCCGGACCGCCCGGGCCAAGGGGTTGGCCGTGGACAGGGTCAATTACAAGCATGCTCTGCGCAATGCCATCCTTCCGATCATCACTCTGGTTGCGATCGCGATCCCGCAGATCGTCAACGGCGCCATTATTACCGAGGGGATTTTCAGCTGGCCTGGAACCGGCCAGCTCGCCTTCCAGGCCGTCGTCACCCGTGACTACCCAGTCATCCTTGGCGTCGTGATGCTGGTCGCCGCCCTCACCGTGCTTTTCAATCTGATCGCCGACGTGATGTATGCGGTCGCCGACCCAAGGATCCGGTACTGATGGCCCAGGTCCCACCGATGCCGCTGGGCCCATCCGCCGCCGGTGTTCCCGGATCCGTCCCAAACCAAATCTCCATCGAAACCACCATCGAGCAGGAGCGCGACCTTCAACAGCCGGGCGTCAAGGCCGATGAGCTGCGGGGCGCCCCCGAGCTGGGGTTCTGGCGGCTCGCGCTCATCCGCTTTCTTCATCACAGGGTGGCAACAGGGGCGCTGATCATCCTCGGTGTCATCATTCTGGCCGCGGTCATCGTCCCCATCATCACTGGCGACCTCTACCGGATCCAGGACTACCGCCATCCCTTCAAGCCGCCCCTCCAGAGCTTTCAGCACCTCCTCGGCACCGACGACCTCGGCCGCGACGAACTGGCGCGCCTGCTCCGCGGTGCGCGCGTCTCGATCGAGGTCGGGGTCCTGGCGGTCGTCGGTTACCTGGTGATCGGCGGTGGCCTGGGGGCGCTCGCCGGCTATTACGGCGGCTGGCTGGACAACGCGTTGATGCGCTTCACCGACATCATCATCTCCATGCCGTTCCTGCTGGTCGTCATCGCGGTTACGGCGGCGACCGGTGGCGTCCGGTTGAGCACGGTCATCATCGTGATCGCGGCCACCGGGTGGTTTGAGATTGGCCGCCTGATGCGGGCGCAGTTTCTCGTGCTTCGAGAGCAGGAGTTCGTGCAAGCGGCGAAGGCGCTCGGTGCATCCAACACGCGGATCATCTTCCGCCACATCCTGCCCAACGCCCTGGCGCCGATCATCGTCTCGGCGACCCTGGGGGTCTCCGGCATCATCTTGCTGGAAGCCGCTCTGGGTTTCCTCGGCTACAGCGTGCCACCCCCGGAGCCGAGCTGGGGCAACATGCTCAATCAGTTTGAGGATTATCTCCTTCAGAACCAGACCTACCTCGTCATCTTCCCCGCGACCGCGCTCGTCATCACTGCGCTCTGCATCAACTTGATCGGTGATGGGATTCGGGACGCGCTGGATCCACGGCAGCGGTGAGCGAACTCCTCCGGGTTGAGGATCTTCACACCCAGTTCCACGTTCACGGCGGTACGGTCAAGGCGGTTGATGGCGTCGATCTGACTATTCCCGCCAAAGCGACCGTCGGCCTCGTGGGGGAATCCGGGTCCGGGAAAAGCATCACCGCGCTTTCGATCATGCGCCTGCTCGAGAAGAATGGGCGAATCACGGGCGGTCATGTCTGGTTTCACGACCGAGATCTCGTGGGTCTCTCCGACGAGGAGATGCAGGAGATCCGGGGGAACGACATCTCCATGATCTTCCAGGAACCGATGACCGCCCTGAACCCGGTCTTCACGGTGGGCGATCAGATCGCGGAGGTCGTCCGGCTGCACCAGAAGGTCGATCAGGAGGCCGGGATGAATCGGGCGATCGAGATGCTACGCCTCGTCGGCATCTCGGATCCAAAGCGGCGATCACGCCAGTACCCGCACGAGCTGTCGGGCGGAATGCGCCAACGGGTCATGATCGCGATGGCGCTGTCGACCAATCCCGAGCTCTTGATCGCGGACGAGCCCACTACCGCGCTTGACGTGACCATCCAGGCGCAAATCCTGAGACTGATGCGAAACCTGAAAGGCGAATTCGGATCGGCGATTCTCCTGATCACCCACGACCTGGGCGTGGTGGCCGAGATGTGCGACAGTGTCGCCGTGATGTATGCCGGGCGCATCGTGGAGCAGGCGCCGACCCTGGAGCTGTTCGCCAGTCCCAAGCATCCGTACACACAGGGATTGCTCGCCTCCATCCCGCGTCTGGGGAAGAAGCAGGAGCGCCTCCACGTCATCACCGGCAGCGTGCCGAACCCATTGGCGGTCCCGATCGGCTGCGCCTTCCGCCCGCGCTGTCCGGTCAAGGCACCCCGGAGTGACCGCGATATCCCACCCTTGACGGCCGTTGGCGGGGAGCACCTGGCGGCCTGCTGGCAGTACGAATGATCCGGCAACAAGAAGGCCTGCGGGTGACGGAAAAGAACGGAGCACTGCTCAAGGTGCAGGATCTCGTCAAGTACTTCCCGATCAAGGGAGGCCTCTTGCAGACCACGGTCGCCAACGTCAAGGCCGTGGATGGCGTGAGCTTCGAGATCAAGCAGGGGGAGACCCTCGGACTGATTGGTGAGTCGGGGTCCGGCAAGTCCACGGTCGCCCGCACCATCCTCCGCCTGATTCCGCCGACCTCGGGCGAGGCCTGGCTCGAGGGACGCAGCATCTTCCGGGCGAAAAACAAGGAACTGCACGAAATGCGACGCGAGGTGCAGATCATTTTCCAGGACCCATACGGATCGCTGAATCCGCGCATGTCCGTCGGGGAGATCGTGGGCGAAGGGCTGCTGGTCCACGGCGTTGGGTCGGCGCACGAACGGGAGAAGATTGTCAGTGAGCTGCTGGAAGTGGTGGGCCTGCGGGGACAGTATCGCGGCCGGTTTCCGCACGAATTCAGCGGCGGCCAGCGGCAGCGCATCGGGATCGCCAGGGCGCTGGCGCTCCGGCCAAAGCTCATCATTGCCGATGAGCCCGTCTCCGCCCTCGATGTATCCATCCAGTCGCAGATCCTCAACCTACTGGAGGATCTGCAGAATGAGTTCAACCTCACCTATCTCTTCGTCGCGCACAACATGGCGGTCGTCGAGCAGGTCAGCGACCGGATCGCGGTCATGTACCTGGGCAAGATTGTGGAAATGGCCCCCGCGGAGCAACTCTTGCGAAGCCCCCGGCATCCATATACGAAAGCGCTGATTTCGGTCATACCGATCCCCGACCCGACAGTCCGGCGGGATCAGACGGTGCTCAAAGGCGAGATGCCAAGTCCGACGAATCCACCGTCCGGTTGTCACTTCCGAACCCGCTGCCCGATCGCCACCGACTACTGTGCCGAGGTCGAACCGCCCCTACGGGAAGTGACCAAGGGCCAGTTCGCCGCCTGCCATTACGCCTGAGACGCCGCTACTCGGCCTCTTCCCGCGAGCGGTCCCGGACACGAGATAGCCAGTCCCCCATGATCACGCGCCGGCGCAGCGACCGCCAGGTGGCGTACCAGCTCGCCACCAGAACAATCCCGAAAGCCGCCGCCGCGAGCACGACATCCAGCCGGCCCCGGTCGGGTGGCACGGTGTTGTACTGCGCCCAGTAGGCGAACTCGCTGTCGTTGACCGCGGAGATTCCAATGAACGCGGCCGCCAGCAGGGCGGCGGCCAGCCAGACGCGGCCTCGCCCGAAGAAGCCGAGCCGCACGAGCCCCATGCCCGGCACAAACGCCAGCGGCCACACATCCCTGGCATACGCGACCTTCGCTTCGCGCGCGCCGCGAGAGGCAAGTGCGTCGACGGCGATGACCAGGCCGATCAAGCCCGCGTACCAGCCTGTCGAGATCAAGTCGACCGGCATGAAGCTGAAGGAGAGCTTGCTGAAGCTCGGGGTGGTCAGGAGCCAGCCTGCCCAGCCGACCCACGCCACCAGCGCCGCCCCGGCGGCCGTAAGCGCCAGCCCATGGTAGGGGCGGGCCGATTGCATCACCGAGAGCAGGAGGCAGACGGCCACCACCCACGCCAGCGGGTTGGTCCAGCCGAAGACGCGAGGTAGGTGTCCGACCGCGACCTCGATCGTCCAGGGGGTGAGGAGGCTGAGCGCGGCCAGCCCGACGATCATGATGTCGCGGCTGGAACGTCCCGAAAGCCGCAATGCGATGGCTCCGACTCGCTGGACCCCGGAGGCAAGGGCGAAGGTCAGCGCCAGTCCACCACAGAAAACGGCGACGATGAGCAGCACCTCCGAACCCGGGTTGCCCCGTGTCAGCGCATAGGCGAGGCCAAAAGGCGCCGCGACCAGCAGCATGCCGATCACGAGGTTGCGGACAGCGTTCGAGTTGTCTTGCACGGCGGTCTCCTCGAGTGTACGTTCCCGATAAAATCGCCCGGTGTTAGGCGGTCGCTTGTGGCGCCATCCCGATTTCCTCAAGCTGTGGGCGGGCGAAAGTGTCAGCGTGTTCGGGAGCCAGGTCACGGTGCTCGCGGTACCCACCGTCGCCATCCTCATCCTCCATGCGGGCCCGTTCCAGGTTGGCATCCTCTCGGCGCTCGAGTTTCTCGCCTTCCCGACGCTGGGACTGGTGGCAGGCGTCTATGCCGATCGGCTGCGTAGACGTCCCATCATGATCGTCTGCGACATCGGTCGCGGGCTGGCCTTGGGATCGATTCCGGTGGCGTTCCTGCTGAACCTGCTGACGCTCGAGCAGCTCTATTTCGTCGCCCTGCTCACCGGCATCTTCACCGTCTTCTTCGATGTGTCGTACCAGTCCTACCTGCCGGCGCTGGTGGACCGCCCCAACCTGCTCGAAGGCAACACCAAGCTGGAGATCACGCGATCGACGGCGCAAGTGGCGGGGCCGGCGGTGGCGGGATTCCTCATCCAGTGGATCGGCGGCGCGAAGGCGGTCGCCGTCGATGCGCTGTCGTTTTTCCTCTCGGCGATCGCCCTCGCCTCGATCAAGAAGCCGGAACCTGAGCCCCAGCCGAGCACGGCGTCCGGAACCTCCGGCTTCATTCCCGAGATGCGGGAGGGGATCGACGTGGTCTTTCGAAACCCGATCCTTTGGCGGATCGCCGCCTGCACGGCAACCACCAACCTCGGCTCGAACATGGTCTTCGGCGCCGTCTTCCTGGTGTTCGCCTATCGCCAGCTCCACCTATCGGCCGGCATCGTCGGCGTTGTCTTCGCGTTGGGCAGTGTCGGAGCTCTGGCCGGCGCCTTCCTCGCCGGCTGGGTCGCGCGCAAGATTGGCATCGGGCCAACCTTGGGAGTCACGATCATCGTGGGGGGCCTCGCGCTGCTGGCGACCCCCCTCGCGCTCGTGGGCGCTCCGGCCGTGATCCTCGCGACGACCGGCTTCATCGAAGGCCTGACCATCCCGGTCTACAACATCAGCCAGGTGAGTTTGCGACAGGCCATTACCCCCGACCGTGTCCAGGGTCGGATGAACGCCACCATGCGAACCATCGTCTGGGGCACCATCCCGCTGGGCGCATTCATCGGCGGGATCCTGGGTACGTCCATCGGGCTGGTGCAGACGATCGTCCTTGGTGGCATCCTTTCGACGTTGGCCGCTTCATGGATCTTTCTCGGCCCGGTCATCCGGCTCAGGGAGCAACCCGCGCCGGTGATGGCATGACGGCACGCCTCCTGATCCGGGATGCCTGTCTCGCCGACGGCCACGCGCCGGCGCTGCAGGTCGGCATCAGCCTGCTGATCGAGAAGGGCAAGATTGCCCGCCTGTCGGCGGAGGAGCTGGATCCCGGTGACGCCGAGGTCCTCGACGGCGGCGGTGCGACGATCGTGCCCGCGTTCGTCGATGCCCATAGCCACCTGACGATGCCCGGCGGCAGCCATTGGATCGAACGCGGTTCGGACCCGGAGGACCGATTGCGCGAGGTGGCGCGCCGGAATGCCGCCCGCCTGGCACAGGCCGGGATCCTGTGGGCCCGCGACGTCGGCTCTCCGGCCGGTGCCGACGGCCGGGCGGTCAGCCTCCAGGTCCGCCAGGAGATGGCGGATCGGATCGGCGCGCCGTACATCCGGGTGGCGGGGACGTGGATCGCGACCGACGGCTATCTGCCCATGACGGTGCCCGTCAAGGATGGAGACGAGTTGCGAGCGGCGGTGCTCGCCCAGCTGGATTCCGGGACGGACTTCGTCAAGATCATGCTCGATCCGCCGGACCGGTCCGACCGCTGTCCCTTTACGGTCGACGACGTTCGCAAGGCACGCGAGGCGGTGCGTGCCCGAGGGAGGAAGATCACGGCCCACGCCACCATCCTCGATGGTGCGCGGGTCGGCGCGGAGGCCGGCGTTGACTCCATCGAGCACGGCATGGAGCTCGACGATGCCACGGCGGCGACGATGCGCGCCAACAACGTCACGCTGGTGTCGACGCTCTCGGTGCTGGCGAGCTGGGCGACGTTTACGCGGACCACACGGATCGAGCGATTCACGAACGAGGAGGGGAAACGCCGCCTGGCGGCCAGGCGGGAGGGGGCATTTGCGGCCATCAAGGCGGCGCGGCGGGCCGGCGTTCGCATCGCCGCCGGCTCCGATTTCGGCGGCGGCTCGGTGCGCGCCGGTCACCTTGCCTGGGAGGTGGAGCAGCTGGTCGAGGCGGGGCTCGAGGCGCACGAGGCCCTCGCGGCGGTAACCTGGCGAGGCGGCGAGTTGCTGGGTATCGACCACGCCGGGAGGATCCGCGAGGGCGATCCGGCCGACCTCGTCCTCGTACATGGCGATCCGCTGAGCGATCCCCGAGCGCTCTGGCGGGTGTGGGCGGTCTTTCAGGGCGGGGAGCGGATCGCCTAGCTCGGCGCACGGTACGAGGCGTCTCACGACGTTCTCAGAGGCGAGCGTCGATAATGAAAACACTCTCGGGTTGTCGGCGTTGTCTCCTCAGGAGTATGCGGGTTGCCCCAACTACGGCAGGACTTGATCACAGGACGATGGGTAGCGGTGGCGACGGAACGTGCCAGGCGCCCCGATTCTTTCACGCAGGCGGCCAAGGAATCGGTCGCGGCGAAGGACGTCTGCCCCTTCTGCCCGGGGCACGAATCGATGACGCCCCCCGAGGTGCTGGCCTACCGCGCGCCGGGTCTGCCGGCCAACAGCGATGGTTGGTCGATCCGGGTGGTGCCGAACCTCTACGCCGCATTCCGGCCGGAGCCGGATGGGCAGGAGCATCGCGAGGGTCGCTTCTGGCAGCGTGATGCGATCGGCGCGTGCGAGGTGCTGATCAGCAGTCCCGATCATCGGGCGCCAACCCCGATGTTGCCGCGGCGGCAGGTCGCAGAGATCGTCCAGTCATATGTCGACCGATACCAGCATCACGCGCAAAACGGTGCGCTCGAGCAGGTTGTCATTCTTTACAATCACGGCCGTCCGGCCGGCGCCTCCCTCGAACACCCGCACTCGCAGCTGTACGCGATCGGGATCCAGCCGCCGAGCGTGGACGACGAGTTGGAGGGCGCGCGCCGCTTCCGTGAGGCGAACGCCGCCTGCGTCTTCTGCCGCACTCTCGAGGATGAGCGCGGCGCCGGCACGCGCGTCGTCTTCGAGAACGAGGCGTTCGTCGTGTTTGCGCCCTATGCGGCGCGGACCCCCTTCGAGACCTGGATCATGCCGCGCCGGCACACCGCGTCATTTGGCGACCTCGACCTCTCCAGGGAAAAGCCGGCCTTCGCGGAGGCACTGCAGCTCACCCTCAAGGCCCTCTACGACGGGCTCAATGATCCGCCGTTCAACTACTTCATCCACAGCGCGCCCTTCAAGGCCGATGCCGACGCCTATCACTGGCACCTGGAGCTGATCCCGAAG
>Ga0209474_10004887_pt1 | contig 11494 bp, 14 predicted proteins | sample GraSoiAngelo_145_FD_185902 | JGI IMG/M metagenome (GOLD analysis project Ga0209474, IMG submission 185902) | Grasslands soil microbial communities from the Angelo Coastal Reserve, California, USA - 14_1009_05_20cm (SPAdes) (version 2) | ecosystem: Environmental > Terrestrial > Soil > Grasslands...
ACGCTCGTGTGCTTTCTATTTTTTGCACGCGAGGCTGCGGGTGCATCGTGCGCCCGGCATTCCCCACGCCCTCGGGCGCGAAGGATTTGCGGAACAACTCGGGCGCTTTTGCGCCGCGAGATCGCGGACGCGCATCGGAAATTCAAGCCAACGCGGCTCGCGCGCCGGCTCCACGTTGACGACCCACGCGACCTGCGCCAAGCTTGTTGAAAAGAAACAATCCGGAGGACAGCCATGCTCCGTGCCGCGGACAATAAGTTCCTGACCGAAACCGGCGCGGGAACGCCCATGGGCGAGCTGTTGCGCCGCTTCTGGCTGCCGGTGTTGCTTTCCGAAGAATTGCCCGAGCCGGACTGTCCGCCAAAAAAGATCGTCGTGATGGGCGAGGAGCTGCTTGCGTTCCGCGACAGTCGCGGCCTGGTCGGTGTCATCGATCAACATTGTCCGCATCGCGGCGCCAATCTATGGCTCGGGCGCAATGAGGAATGCGGCATCCGCTGCGTCTATCACGGCTGGAAATTCGATACTGACGGCCGCTGCGTCGATATGCCGACCTCCTATCCCGATCTCAACGCGAAAGACCTGATCCGGATCAAATCCTATCCGGTGCGCGAATGGGGCGACATGATCTGGGCCCATATGGGCCCGCCGGGCGAAATCCCCGAGTTGCCCGCTCTGGAAATGGCGCTGCTGCCGCGCTCGCATCGCTACGTCTCAAAGAAGTGGCAGGACTGCAACTGGGTGCAGGCGCTGGAAGGCTCGATCGATACCGCGCATTTCACCTTTGCACATCTGAGCTTCGAGAAAGGCGAGGACGAGGTGCTCGATATCAAGCGACACTTCGTCAACCCGATCGCACGGATGAATTCCGATCACATGCGCTGGATTGCCGAGGACCCGCGTCCGGTGATCAAGATCCACCAGCATGAGGCGGGACTGACCATTGCCGGCGGACGGCTTACTGGCGGCGACAACATCTACTGGCGCATCGCTCAGTTCCTGATGCCGGTACATTCCTATGCGCCGAGCGCGATGCCAGGTGAGAGTATTTTCGGCCAGAGTTTTGTGCCGGTCACCGACACCAATTGCTGGATCTACACTTATGCGTGGAATCCGGAGCGTCCGCTGACGCAAGCCGAACGCGACGCCTACGACAGCGGCAATGGCGTGATATCGGAGGTGGACGAGAACTACGTGCCGCTGCGAAACAAATCGAACGATTATCTGATCGACCGCACGCTGCAGAAGACCAAAAGCTACACCGGGATCAAGGGTGTCTCCGAGCAGGACGCGGCGGTGCAGGACAGCCAGGGACCTATCGCCGACCGCACCCGCGAACATCTCGGCCCGACCGATCTCGGCATCTTGCGGTTCCGGAAATTAGTGATGGAGAGCGCGCGAGCGCTGCAGCAAGGCCAGGTGCCGCCGCAGCTTGCGCATCAGGAGCGTTATGCGGTGCGATCAGGCGCCTGCGTCACCGACAAGACCAAAGACCTGCCCGCTGTGATGGTCGAGCGCTTTGGCGAGGAAACCGGCTATGTCGGGCGGCCGCGGATCGCCGCGGCGGAGTGAGGTGTTTGCGGCCGTCGTCCCTGCGAAAGCAGGGACCCATAACCCGAGGGCTATGTTGTTGAGAAAGTCATTGGCCACAGCGCCTATCGAGAGGTCATGGCGTATGGGTCCCGGCTCGCGCGAAGCCTGTCATCGGGCGCGCATTCGCGCGACCCGTTGGCTTGACCGGGACACAACTTCACCAAGCCAAACTCAGCCTCTGCGATATTCGCGATTGGCGAGGCTCGCTTCCTCCAGATCGAGGTCGCGCTCGATCCGCCGCCGGGTCTCGTCGGTGATCCTGCCGTCACGCAAAAGGACGTGGATGAATTTGCGCTCCGCCGCTATCAGTTCCCGCGTCAGGTCAATTCCGGCCGCCGATACATCGTCCACATTGGGATCAAGCGAGTCCGGCAACTGGTTGACGCGCGTCTCATGCCGGGCGCGCAACAGCTTGATCACCTCGTCGGATAGTTCGCGATCGTCGGTGATAGCATCGAGCGATCTCAGCGCTACGCCGAGCGCCTCGCGCCGCGCGGCGATTTCCGATTCGAGCTCCGCCCGATGTTCGTTGCGGCCAGCTTGGGCGATGCCGAGCCAGCGCACCACCAAAGGAAGCCCGAGCCCGAGCCCGACCAGCGTGATCAAGATGACGCCGAAAGTGACGAACAGGATCAGGTCGCGATACGGAAATGCTTCCCCACTCGGAAGAGCGAACGGCAGTGCCAGTGCGGCGGCCAGCGACACCGCGCCCCGCACTCCGGTAAAGGCCAGCACGAACACCCATTGCCACGGGGGCGACGGATCGTGGGTGCGCACGCGCTTGATCAACCGCGGCAGGTAAGTTGCGGGAAAAACCCAGGCGAAGCGCGCGATGATGATCATGACCGCGACCAGCGCGGTCGCGAACAGGATGTGTTCGAGCGGAAATGCCGCCGACTTCTCGAACAGCGAGCGCATCTGGAATCCTGTTATCAGGAACAGCATGCCCTCGATAAGATAGATCACGAGGTCCCAGAAGAAGATGCCTTGCAAACGCGTTGCCGACGAGATCAACAGCGGCCCGTTCCAGCTTATGTACAGACCGCAGGCCACGGTTGAGATGACGCCGGAGCCGCCGAAATGCTCGGGCACCCAATAGGCGAGGTAAGGCGTGATCAGCGACAACGTGATCTCGATCTGCGGATCGCGGGCGCGATGGCGCATCCGCAGGCTGATCCAGCCCACCGCCACGCCGAACAGCATCTCGCCGGCAATAATGGTGGCGAACTCGCCTGCGGCGATCGGCAGCGAGAACATTCCGGTCGAAATCGCGGCCACCGCGAAGCGATACAGGATCAGCGCCGTGGCGTCGTTCGCCAGACCCTCGCCCTCAAGCACCACGACAATTCGGCGCGGCAGTCCGAGCCTTCGCGCGATCGCCAGCGGTGCGACGACGTCCGGCGGCGCGACAATGGCGCCGAGCAGGAATCCGATGCCCCACGGCAGGCCGATCAGATAATGCGTCGCGGCCGCAACCGCGATCGCGGTAAAGATCACGCAGCCGACCGACAACAGGATGATCGGACGCAGGTTGTACTTGAATTCGCGCCAGCTCATGGCGACGCTGGCGGAATAGATCAGTGGCGGCAATACCAGCAGCAGCACGAGTTCGGGCGGCAGCTCCAGCGAGGGCATTCCCGGCACAAAGGCCAGCGCGATGCCGGCCAGCAGCAACAGGATCGCGGGGGCAACGTCGATCCGCCGCGCCAGAAGCGCGGTACCCGCCAGCACGGCGAGCAAAATCAGAAAGATCTGGAATGTCGCTTCCACCGTGCGCGATTCCTGTGGCGGTCCAATGTGCCCGGACCGGCGGCGTCGTCAATGCCGCAGAATCGGGTGTGCTATTGCCTCACATCGTAGCGATACGATTTCGAGACAATCTGCCAGCCGTCGCCGAGTTTCATCGCCACCAGATAGTCGGTGAAATAGCGCGGCGGCAATTGGCAGCGCGCCTTGATGAAGGCGGTAGAGTCGTCGGAGCGATCGACCGTGACGATAAAATCCTCGCGCGGCTTGCCTTCCGCTTTGGCGGAGGGCCGCTTCCTGACGCGGTCCAGCCAGTCCGGCACTGTGAGGACCTGCAACTCCCCCTTCTCCAGCCAGCGCAAATCCGCGGAGGGGTGGAACACCGCGCCCAGCTTGTCGGCGTCGCCTTCATAGAGCGCGTCGAAATAGTTCTGGACCACGGCTTCCAGCGTCGATCGGTCGTGACTCACGTTTGGCCTCCCTTAAATCGCACTCGCGGCGATGTTGACCATCAGCGCCAGCAGCGCGGTGTTGAAAACAAATGAGATGATGCCGTGCGCGGTGGCGGTGCGGCGGATGGTCTTGTCGGTAATGCCGACGTCGGAGACCTGCGCGGTCATGCCGATGACGAACGAGAAGTAGACGAAATCCCAATAATCGGCGTGGTCGTGTTGGTCGCCGCTTGGAAATTGCAGACCGCCGGGTTTGGCGCCTCGGTAATAATCGTGAGCGTAATGCAATGCGAAGGTGGTATGCACCGCCGCCCATGACAGCGCGATGGTCACGGTCGCCAGCGTCAATTGCGGAGCGCTTCGATTTGAAGAGCCGAGTTCAAACACGATCGCGGCGATGCTGGCAAAAGCGCCAAGCGCGGTCACCAACAGGATCAGAAAGCGGCCATCGTCCTGCAGCACCGCGTTGCGGCGGATATGCGATAGTTCGCAGCGGAATATCATGATGTAGACCAGCGTGAGATACACCGTGATAAAGCCATCCCAGGACATCAAAAGCCGGGTCACCAGCCGCAGCGAGTCCGGCAGTAAAAAGAACGCCACGGTGCCGATCGCCACCGCAATGAAAGTGCGCGGCCTGGCATAGACCACGCGGGCCGGTCTCGACATCTTTCGAAACCGGAGCAGTGCGTGATCGTCGGATTCTCGTTCCGCCATCGGCATCCGTCAGTTCTTCCGGTCGGCGACGAATCGCGCCGCGGCGCGTAGCACCTCGCCTCTGGCGCCGAAGATGGAGAGCGTGGAATCGGCGCGCGCCAAAAGATCGCGGACTCGCTGTTTGGCGCCATCGATCCCGAGCTGGGTAACGAAGGTGGTCTTGCCGAGCGCCGCGTCCTGCCCGGTCTGCTTACCGAGCGCGGCGGCGTCGCCCTCGACGTCGAGCAGATCGTCGGCAATCTGAAAGGCTTCGCCGAGCGCGCGGCCATAATCGTCGAGCGCCTGATATTCCTTGGGCGAAGATTGACCGAGGATCGCGCCGGCAATGCAGGCGAAGCGCAACAGTGCGCCGGTTTTCATCTGCTGCAGACGCGCGACATCGACCGGCTCGCGATCGCCGAACCGGCCTTCGCCGGCGAGATCGAGCATCTGGCCGCCGACCATGCCGCCGATCCCCGATGCGCGCGCCAGCGCCCGCGTCAGCAGCAGCCGCACCGTCGGGTCGTTGTGGATTTCGTCTCGGGTGATGATGTCGAAGGCGAGCGTCAACAGTCCGTCCCCGGCCAGGATCGCGGTCGCATCGTCGGTCTTCTTGTGCAGGGTCGGCCGGCCGCGGCGCAGATCGCTGTTGTCCATCGCCGGCAGATCATCGTGAATCAGCGAATAACAGTGGATGCATTCGAGCGCAGCCCCGGCCAGAAGCGCGGCCTGGCGCGGAACGCCGAACACCGCCGAACTCTCGACCACAAGAAAGGGCCGCAGCCGTTTTCCCCCGCCGAGGCTCGAGTACCGCATGGCGTCCATCAGCCGTCTCGGCCGTGCGATTTCGTCGGGCAAGGTCGAATCCGACAGCAGCTTGCCCAACAGCGCTTCGGTGTCCTCCGCGGTCCGGTCCAGTCGTTTCGCAAAATCGGATAGCGCAGTGGCGGTCGTCATCAAAAAGAGCTCCAGATCCGTTTGGCCGGGACAATCGGTTATGGCACAGGCTTCGTCAATTGCGGCCGGGCTGGCCGGCCACGCCTTAAAACGACTTGGGAACTATCATGGGCTAATATTGAGTACGCCAGTGGTTCGCTGGCCATACGAAAATACTGTGTGGTTATTATCTACGCGTATTCCCTCCGCAAACCGGGTATCCCCGCAGAGGAAATACGTTTCAAACAGAAGCCGAATTTGCGCCTCGCCCGAAATTTGCTGCTGATTTTCCTGGCCGTGCTGCTGCTGCCATATCTGCTGGCGCCGCTTTATCGTGCCGGTCATCCGGTTTCGACGCTGATGGCCTGGCGGTGGCTCACCGGCGCGCCGGTCAATCGTCACTGGGTCGATTTCAACGCGATCTCGCCGTTTTTGACGCGATCGGTGGTCGCCGCCGAGGACGCAAAATTCTGCAATCACCACGGCATCGATTGGGGCGCATTGCGTGAAGCGATGGATGATGCGGAGGACGGCGAGGCCACCCGCGGCGGCTCGACAATCACCCAGCAGGTGGCAAAAAACCTCTTCCTGTGGCCGGGCCGCAGCGTGGTCCGCAAAGCGCTGGAGTTTCCGCTGGCATTGTGGATTGACCTGGTGCTGCCGAAACAGCGGATACTCGAGATCTATCTCAACATCGCCGAACTCGGCCCGTCCGGCCAATTCGGCGCGGAGGCCGGTTCAGCCTATGCCTTTGGCCATCCGGCGTCAGCGCTGGCGGCGCGTGAGGCGGCATTGCTGGCGGCGATCCTGCCGAATCCGATCAGGCGTAGCGCCCGCAATCCCGCTCCAGCGGTGCGGCGACTGGCCGGGACTTACATGGCCCGAGCGCAGTCTTCCGGATTACAGCGATGCTGGAGCGAAAATCGCGCTTTTCGAGCCGGTTTGGGGCCGTTTTGGTAATTAAACTACCTAGCTTTGCGTTGGCCCATCCTCTATAAGCGCGGCCTTATCGGCATTTCAGCTCGCGCCAAAACGCTTCAGCCGTCCGCCTGGACGATGCCTTACAACAACATCGCTAGAGGACATCCGAAATGGCCGTTCCCCGCAGAAAAACATCGCCCTCTCGGCGCGGCATGCGCCGCTCGGCGGATGCGCTGAAGAAGCCGACCTATGCCGAGGACAAGGATTCCGGCGAGTTGCGGCGCCCGCACCACCTCGATCTGAAGAGCGGGATGTACAAGGGCCGTCAGGTTTTGAAGAAAAAGGAATCCTGAGCAGGCCGAGCGCCGGGTTCTCTGCTCGATCGAAAAGAAGGCCCTCGCCGATGTCCATGGTCGGGTTCCCGCTGCTTCTGATTCCGCTCGCGATCTACAACATCATCGTCTTCCTGATGCCCGGCGTGTCGCTCGCCGAGCCGCTGTTCACGTTCCCGCTGATGTCAGGCGCCGAGTGGCCGGTGACGCTGAGCGATATCCTGCTGACGCTCGGCGCCCTGTTGCTGCTTTTCGAGATCATCAAGGGCGCGCGTCCGGGCGCGAAGTACCTTACCGACCATTTCTTGTCGCTGATCGTGTTCGGCGCCGCCGCTGCCGAATTCCTGCTATTGCCGCGGTTCGGCACCTCGACCTATTTCCTGCTGGTGGTGCTGACGCTGGTGGATTTCCTCTCCGGCATCGCTTTGCGCGCACGCCGTGGAACGGCGGCTGGCGCTGTCCGCCGAGGTGAACGACATCTAGAAGGTGCACCCGAGCCTCGGTTTGACCCGCTTCCCGGGCCGACAGCCGCCTCGGCGCGACCGGATCGTCTCGCGCCGGCAGAAGCATCAGCCGAGGAGGTCGCATCGCCAGGGTTGCAGCCTGGCGAAGGCTCGCCTGCGCCGCCGCGCTGATTTTCGGTTAAACGATCTGCCGGGTCCGGGTGCCCGAGCGTTGGACCCGCGCCTGATGCCGGGATGCCCCATAGGCCGCCTTTGCATCGGCCGGCGTGGCCCGCCTGAGACTACGCGTTTGCGGAACATGCTCGGCGGTGGCGATCAGTTGGGTGATGAAATCAGCCCGCGACAGTTGCTGGTTTTTCACCGGCGACCAACGAACCGCCGGTATTTGCGGGACCAGCGCGACGCACGCCGGCTTTCCGTCCGCAACGACGCCGTCATCTGCCGTCTGCTCTGGTCGATCGCTGGACATGGCAACTCGAAATCCCGGCTGAACTGTCACATTTCGGGACATTGCGCCCGCTGTGATGTTCTCCTCGCAAGCCCCATGCCGGTGCTTGCCGATTGGTTCCTCGCGGGCGCGCAGCGTGGTTTCCGGAATGTTTATGAACTTGAGCCACGGTCTGCGCCGAAACAGACAGTATTCTTGAGATCGGGAATAACAGGCAGTGTCCTGAAACGAGGCGACCGTGACGTCTGCTCTTCCGCTGCCGCCGGATATTGCGCCACGCGGAGAAGCTCGGCCTCATCCGGCTGCTCGATCACCGCGTGCTGGAGCTGGTACTGGGAGAACTCGCAGCCTCGCCGAAAGTGCAGCTTAAGAATTTCGGCAGCCGGGTTGCAATCGATGATTTTGGCGTCGGTTACACTTCGTTCCGCAACCTGCGCAAGTTCGGCGGTGACATCGTGAAGATCGACGGCGCAGCGCTAATGCTGCGCGACTGCGGCTGCGATTATGTTCAGTGCTAGCTGATCGCTCGCCTCATCAGAGGGCCCGCGGAATCGGCGCGCAGAAATGGTGTTGCCGGCTACAGGCTAGAAACGTCGGGCTGAAATATCTTTTGTAAGGGCCACGAAAGAGAGAGCTACTCTTCTTTCTTTGGCTCCTTCGACATGCGCTCGAGCCGCTCCTGCATGTCCTTCATTTGTTGGCGCAGGTCGTCGATATTGTCATCTTCGGGCGGCGGCTCTTCGCTTTTTTGCGGCTCGGTGATTGCGGTCCCGCTGCGCGGCGGCACGAACGGCTTGAACATCGAGAATGTCTGCTGAAACAATTCCATGTTGCGACGAACGTGTTCTTCCAGAGGAGCGAACGGCGTCCCGCTGAAGGTGTTGGTCAGCTGCTTGCGGAATTTCTCCTGCTCACGCGTCAGCGTGTCGATTGATTGTTCGAGATATTTCGGCACCACCATCTGCATGCTGTCGCCGTAGAACCGGATCAGTTGGCGCAAGAAGGTGGTGGGCAGGAGATTCTGGCCGGCCTTGTTTTCCTGTTCGAAGATGATCTGCGCCAGCACCGAGCGGGTGATGTCGTCGCCGGTCTTGGCGTCATAAACGAGGAAGTCCTCGCCGTCTTTCACCATGGCCGCGAGATCCTCAAGCGTCACATAGGTGCTGGTGCCGGTATTATAGAGCCGCCTGTTGGCGTATTTCTTGATGGTGGTGGGTTGGTCAGATTTCGCCATGGACTCACACATGCACACCGAGGACAAAGAACCCGACGGCGGGGCCGAAGGGCTGACGAGCAACGCAACGCAACAAAGTAAGCATTTTCAATGGGGTTCGGCTACCGTTTTGTGCGGCACGGTTAATCGCTCCAGCTAATGGTGCTTGGGATACCGCCAAGTGCGTCATTTTGAATGCGCTGCGCAGAGATTTCGGCCTCTGCCGTTGACATGTCCCAATGTCGTTAACAGGATATAGAGGAGAGAGTGGCCTGCCAATCCGGCGCCCGCCGTCCAAGACCCTCAAGCCCAGGAGAATGTCCATGTCAGACGATGTTGTCATCGTCAGCGCCGCCCGCACCCCCGTCGGAAGCTTCAACGGTGCGTTCGCCACCATGCCGGCCCACGATCTCGGGGCGGTCGCCATCAAGGCCGCGCTGGAGCGGGCAGGCGTCGACCCCGGTCGCGTCTCCGAGGTGATCATGGGTCAGATCCTGACCGCGGCACAGGGACAGAATCCGGCTCGTCAGGCCTCGATCGCCGCCGGGATCCCGGTGGAAAGCCCGGCTTGGGGCGTCAATCAGCTTTGCGGTTCCGGCTTGCGCACCGTTGCGCTGGGCTATCAGGCGCTTCTGAACGGTGACTCCGATATCGTCGTCGCCGGCGGCCAGGAATCGATGAGCATGGCCCCGCACGCGCAATATCTGCGCGGCGGCGTCAAGATGGGCGGTCTCGAGCTGGTCGATACCATGATCAAGGATGGCCTCTGGGATGCCTTCAACGGCTACCACATGGGCAACACTGCCGAAAACGTCGCGCGGCAATACCAGATCACCCGCTCGCAGCAGGACGAGTTCGCAGTCGCCTCGCAGAACAAGGCCGAGGCCGCGCAGAAATCAGGCAAGTTCAAGGACGAGATCGTTCCGGTCACTATCAAGACCCGCAAGGGCGACATCGTCGTTAGCGACGATGAGTACCCGCGTCACGGCGCGACACTGGATTCAATGGCCAAGCTCAAGCCGGCATTCGAAAAGGACGGGACCGTGACCGCCGGCAGCGCGTCCGGCATCAATGACGGCGCAGCCGCAGTGGTGCTGATGAGCGCCAAGCAGGCGGCCAAGGAAGGCAAGAAGGTTCTTGGCCGGATTGTCTCGTGGGGCCAGGCCGGCGTCGATCCCAAGATCATGGGTACCGGGCCGATCCCGGCTTCACGTGCGGCGCTGAAGAAGGCCGGCTGGAACATTGGCGATCTCGATTTGATCGAGGCCAACGAGGCGTTTGCGGCGCAGGCCTGCGCGGTCAACAAGGACCTTGGCTGGGACGCTTCCAAGGTCAACGTCAACGGTGGCGCGATTGCGATCGGTCACCCCGTCGGTGCCTCCGGCGCGCGCGTGCTGGTGACGCTGCTGCATGAGATGCAAAAGCGCGACGCCAAGAAAGGCCTTGCCACGCTGTGCATCGGCGGTGGCATGGGTATCGCGATGTGCATTGCACGAGACTAATCAAGGGCAGCGGATGCGGTGCGCGATGAAAACCATCAGCCGCAACCGCGCAGTTGTATTGAACGAAGACAGGCCCGATGCGGCGCATGATCGGCAAGATCATGCGCCGCATTTCATTTTCGCACGCTGTGTCGCGCGATTATTTCTTGATGTTGGTCAAACGGATCGCTTCATTATTAGTTTAGAAAAGACTTAGCTCAAGGGAAGGATACGATATGGCACGTGTTGCGTTGGTATCGGGGGGAACGCGAGGCATCGGCGCGGCAATCAGCAAGGCGCTGAAGGATGCCGGCTACAAGGTCGCCGCCAATTATGCCGGCAATGACGCGGCGGCCGACAAGTTCAAGGCCGAGACCAGCATTCCCGTCTATAAATGGGACGTCAGTTCGTTCGATGCCTGCGCTGCAGGCGTCAAGAAAATCGAGGCTGAACTCGGCCCGGTCGATGTGCTCGTGAACAACGCCGGCATCACCCGGGACGGCGCGTTCCACAAGATGACGCCTGAGCAGTGGACCGCGGTCATCAATACCAATCTTGGCTCGCTCTTCAACATGACGCGTCAGGTGATCGAGGGGATGCGCGCCCGCAAATTCGGCCGGGTCATCAACATATCGTCGATCAATGGTCAGAAGGGCCAGTTCGGGCAGGTGAATTATTCCTCGGCCAAGGCCGGCGATATCGGCTTCACCAAGGCCTTGGCGCTGGAGAATGCCAAGGGCGGCATCACGGTGAACGCGATTTGCCCCGGCTATATCAACACCGAAATGGTGCAGGCGGTGCCAAAGGAGGTGCTGGACAAGAGCATCCTGCCGCTGATCCCGGTGGGTCGCCTCGGCGAGCCCGACGAAATCGCCCGTGCCGTGGTGTTCCTGGCCGCCGATGACGCCGGCGCCATTACCGGTTCGACGCTCTCGATCAACGGCGGACAATACATGGTCTGATGGTCGTTGCTGTGCTACCGGGCGGCGCTTTGCGCCGACCGGCTGGCTCGCAATTGCAATGACGAACTATATGCCCCCGCGCACGGCCACACTGATCGGCTTGGCCGCGATCCTGATGTGGTCGCTACTGGCGTCGTTCACGGTCGCGACCGGAAACATTCCGGCCTTTCAGCTCGCGGCGATGACGTTCGCGATCGGCGCGCTGGTGGGCTTCGTGAGCTGGATCGGGCGGCCGGACGCAATCCAAGCG
>Ga0209474_10004888_pt1 | contig 11491 bp, 11 predicted proteins | sample GraSoiAngelo_145_FD_185902 | JGI IMG/M metagenome (GOLD analysis project Ga0209474, IMG submission 185902) | Grasslands soil microbial communities from the Angelo Coastal Reserve, California, USA - 14_1009_05_20cm (SPAdes) (version 2) | ecosystem: Environmental > Terrestrial > Soil > Grasslands...
ACTGGTCACTACCCCCCACGGACTTCGGCATATCGGTATGGATTGACACGCCCTGCGGCCCACGGACCATCACGGCAAGCCCGGACTCCAGGACGGCGGTTGCGGCGCTGTCGGTATAGCGGGCGTCATCCGGGTGGGCTTTGAGATAGGCAATGGCATTCGCGAGTGCGCCTCGAATGTCGGTGTTGGACATGTTTACCTCCTGCCTTGATCCGTTGAATGGTCGCATAACTCTTTTACTAAGCTTCGTCGGTGCGCACTATCTCCGCTGAGTCCGCGCGACGGCTGACGATCACGCGCCAGCGTTTGGCCGGCGCGACCGGCAAGCCCACCGCCGAAGGCATCCTCGATGTCGCCAAGGATCTGGGCTTCCTGCAGCTCGACCCGACCAGCGTGGTAGCGCCGAGCCACCAGCTCGTCATCTTCAGCCGGGTTGGGCCCTACCAACCGAAACACCTGGAGACGTTGCTCTGGGACGAGCGCCGACTGTTCGAGTCCTGGGCGCATGCCGCGTCGATCGTGGTCATCGAGCACTATCCGATCTACCGCTGGATCATGAGGCGCGTTGCCACCGGCAAGGGCTTTTGGCATGGGTTCACGCCTTCAGGCGAGCGACAGGCGCAGCGGGTTCTCGCGTGGATGAAGGCAAACGACGCACTGCGACGGAGCATGCTGCGCCAGATCCGCGCACGTGGCGCGCTGCCCTCGCGCGCCTTCGAGGATCAGTCGACTGGCGCCTGGCGGAGCAGCGGCTGGAACAACGGCCGCAACGTCGGCATGATGCTTTTCTACCTGCAGATGATGGGACAGCTCATGGTCGCGGGGCGAAGCGGTGGTCAAAAACTGTGGGATCTCCCAGAGCGGTCGCTGCCCCCGTGGACGCCAAAGACCAGGCTGGGCGAACCGGCGATCGTTCGCTGGGCGGCGGAAATCTCGCTACGAGCACTTGGGGTCGCCTCGCCCACTGACATCCGCGAGCACTTCATTCGATGGAAATACGTGAATCTGCCGGCGGCCCTGGCGTCGCTGGAAAAACAGGGACGAATCGTGCCGGTCGGCATCCGCGACACCGACGGGACCTGGCCGGGAAGCTGGTTCGTGCACGCGGATGACCTCCCCCTTCTCGACCGAATCGAGGCGGGAGGGTGGAAGCCACGCACGACGCTCCTCTCGCCCTTTGACAACTTGATCATCGATCGCAAGCGGACGAGCCGGATGTTTGGCTTCGACTACACGATGGAGATTTACGTGCCGGCGGCAAAGCGGCGCTACGGCTACTTCGCGATGCCCGTGCTCCACGGGGATCGCCTGGTGGCACGGGTCGACCCGGCGATGAACCGGGACGACAAACGGCTATCGATCAGGCGGGTGACCGTCGAGCCTGGCTGCGACGATCCGCAGGTGGCCCGGGCCACACGAGAGGCGATCGCCGGGCTCGCGACCTTCCTCGGAGCCGGCGCGATCGATTACGACGGCAACGTGCCCGCTCGCTGGCGGCGCGCTCTCAGCGCCTGAACGCGATCGCCGCACCGCAAGGGGGGAGCCAGATTCCACGTCGTACTGATGTGGAGCGAGGTGGGGAGTCCACGCCTGCGTATACATCGAGGGGGATGACGTTCGATCTCATCTGCCGCGGCTGCGGCGCGTGTGCCCAACGCAGCTGGGATCCCACCGAGGCGGTGAGCGCCACGATCTGCCCCGCCTGCGACGCCTCGATGTCGGTGATCGGTATCGACTTTCCGGCCGGGCGCGAGGAAGTCGGGCTGACGAAAGTCCTCGAAGTGATCCAGGGCGCCGGCATCGTGCCGATCGCCGTCGAGCGGCGGGCGCGCCGCCATTTGCACGCCGAAGCCGCCTGATCATCCGCCACAGCCCACGCAATCGACGTAGAATGGCCGCGGATGACGGCGTTCTGGTTCTGGGTGATCGTCGCCATTGCGTTCGCGGTCGTCGAAGTCATGACGGTCGCCTTCTTCGCCGTCTTCATCACGATCGGTGCGTTGGGCGCCGCAGTCGTCAGTCTGCTCGGCTTTGGCCTGCTGGTTCAGGCGATCGTGTTGGGCGTCCTCGGGGTGGCCGGGATCATGATCGCGCGCCCCTTCCTCGTCGAGCGGCTGCACATCGGCCGGCCGACTCTACGCTCAGGGGCCGACAGCATGGTTGGTCACCAGGCCATCCTCTTGGAGCCGATCCTCGGCGTCGGGCAGCCCGGCCACGTCAAGATCGCTGGTGAGCTCTGGCCAGCGCTCACCGAGGATGGCAGCCCGGTGCCGGCCAACACCCTCGTTGTTGTCACCGCGCTCCGTAGCACCACGCTGATCGTTCGCCCAGCCTCGTCCCCATCAACCGCGACCGTCTGAGAAGAGGTGGAGTTCATGTCCGCACCCTTGATTGTCGGCGCCATCGTCGTTCTGCTCGCCATCGTCATCATCGCGCGCACCGTCAATATCATCCAGCAGGGTTACGTCGGTATCGTGAAGCGTGTTGGCGAGTTCCACTCGGTCCGGCAGCCGGGTCTGACGTTCCTCGTCCCACTGGTCGACTCGATGGTCCTGGTCGACATCCGCGAGACGCCCCGAACCGGTGACAAGCAAGACGTCATCACGCGCGACAACGTTACCGTCAGCGTCAACGCCACGATCTTCAGCCAGGTCGTCGAACCCAAGCTTGCCTTGTTCAGCGTCAGCAATTACTTCATCGCCATCGACCAGCTCTCGCGCACCACACTGCGCGCTATCTTCGGAGGAATGAGCCTCGACGACGCGCTCAGCCAGCGGGAGCGGATCAACGCGCAGCTGCAAGCGCAGATGGAGTCGGTGACCGACAAGTGGGGCATCCGGATCAATCGGATCGAGATCGTCGACATCACACCGCCGCAGATGATCCTGAACGCGCTGGCGCTGCAAAAGACGGCCGACCAGGAGAAGCGCGCCTTCATCCTCAAATCGGAAGGGCAGCAGCAATCCCAGATCAACATCGCGGACGGCCAGAAGCAGGCCCAGATCAAGACGGCGGAAGGCGATAAGCAGTCGGCCATCCTGCGCGCCGAAGGCCTCCGGCAGGCGACCATCCTCGAGGCGGAAGGCCGGGCCCAGGCGGTAGAGACGGTCTACAAGGCGATCAAGGACGCCGCCCCCGATCCGATCCTTGTCTCCATCCTGCAACTCGACACGCTCTCGAAGTTCGCCAACAGCGAGAACGCCAAGCTTGTCGTACCCGTGGAAACCGCCGGTTTGCTCGGCGCGGCCCAGGCCCTGCGCAGCGTGCTCGACGGCGTGCCGACGGCTGCAAAACCATAGAGAGACCTGGCGCGACCGAGATCTCGATCGCGGTTCTCGATCCGGCCGAGCACGACCTCGTCCGGCCCTTGCTTCGTGAGCTGATGTTGGCGGAGCAGCGCCACTACGATCAGCCACAGCTCACCGAGACGGAGATCGAGCACGACGTGGCGACCGCCCCTGCCGCCCGATTCTCCGGCGAGAACGTCATCCTGGCGGCGCGCACCGCCGGCAAGGTCGTGGGTCTCTGCTGGTGCGTCTTCTTCAACCCCGGCACCGGCCTCGAGGCGGAAGTCGCCGAAGTCTACGTCGATCCCGGCTTCCGCTCCCAGGGAATCGGCGGGAAGCTGCTACGCCAGGCGGTGCAACTGTTTCGTCAGCGGAACGTCACCTTCGCCGCCGTCTGGACGCGCGAGAACAATCCGCAGGCGGTGCGCCTCTACGAGGAGGCAGGATTCCGGCGGACCGAACAGTTGGTCCTTACGTGGCTTCCGCTGCCCGGTCGCTGAAACAGGCCAGCGTAGAATTGGGTTGAGTTCGATGGCGAGCGAACCTCAATTCCTCCCACCCCCTCCCGACCCGGCGCCCCTGTCGCCCGTGCCGGTGGACAAGCCGGCCACGCCGCGCCGCCGGATGGGCATCCTGGGGATCGTCGTGATCAGCGCGCTGGTCGGCGCCCTGGCCGGTACCGCCGCAACGATCCTCGTGGCCCCGCGCTTGATCAAAGTGACGCCGACCGGTGTCGGCGGTGGCGGCATCGGGCCACTGGCCCCCATCACCAACAACGTCACCGAAGAGTCGGCGGTGATCAGCGTCGCCGACCAGGATGGGAAGGCGGTCGTGGAAATCAAGACGACGATCTCGTCGCCGGACATGATCCTCCAGACGGAGCAGCATGGGATCGGCTCCGGCTTCATCGTCCGCTCCGACGGCTACATCGTGACCAACAACCACGTCGTCGAAAACGCCAGGCAGCTCCAGGTCATCCTTCGTGATGGGGCGAAGAAGTTCGATGCCCGCGTCATCGGCACCAGCCCGGAGGACGACGTCGCGGTCATCAAGGTCGACGCGCAGGACTTGCCGGCGCTGAGCTGGGGCGACTCGAACGCGCTCAAAGTTGGGCAGCTCGCCATCGCGATCGGAAGCCCACTCGGCCAGCAGAACAGCGTCACCAAGGGCGTCATCAGCGCGCTCCACCGCTTCATCTCGATCCCGAACCCCTCGACGGGCCAGGTGGAAAACATCCTCAACGCCATCCAGACGGACGCCCAAATCAACCCGGGCAACAGCGGTGGTCCGCTGTTGAACTCCGCCGGGCAGGTCATCGGCGTGAACTTTGCGATCGAGCAGGCGCAGGCCGGCCCCGGCCTCGGCTTCGCGCTGGATGGCAACGCCGCTCGGGACATCGCCAACCAGCTGATCCAGACCGGACACGTCAACCGTCCCTTCCTCGGCGTCACGTACAACCAGCTCGATGAAACGGCCGCCGCCGCCAACGGGCTCGTGGTCGGCGCCGTGGTCACGGCGATCACACCCGGGTCGCCGGCAGACCGCGCGGGGATCAAGGTCCAAGACGTCATCACCAAGGTCAATGGCCAGTCAATCGACGATTCGCATCCGCTGAAGGACGTGCTGCGCCAGTACGCGCCCGGCACCAAGGTCTCGGTCACGATCTACCGCGGCGGCAAGAACCAGACGCTCCAGGTCACGCTCGGAACGCACCCCTGATCGCGGCGCCCCCGAAATCGCCGTCGTCGATCATCGACCAGGCGGTCCGCCACACTGTCAGCTCGATCGCTGGCTGGCCCCCGGACGCGAAAGAGCTGCCGGCGGTGCTGATAGAGCGGACGCAGAACCCCACCCATGGGGACTACTCCGTGACGCTGCCGCTGAAGCTTGCCCGGACACTCCGCCGGCCGCCGATCACCATCGCCAATGAGCTGGCGGCGGCGATGGCGCTCCCGCCGTCGTTCGGCCGCACCACGGTGGCGGCGCCCGGGTTCATCAATGTCACCCTCGAGCCGGCCTGGTTGCAGGCACAGCTCGCGTCCATCGCGGACGCCGGGGACCGGTGGGGGAGAAGCGAGATCGGGCGCGGCTTAAAAGTCCAGGTCGAGTTCGTCAGCGCCAATCCCACCGGACCGTTGCTCTTCAGCCACGCGCGCGGCGCGGTCGTTGGCGATGTGACGGCGCGAATTCTGACAGCCGCGGGATTTGACGTCCAGCGCGAGTATTACGTTAACGACAGGGGGCGGCAGATCCGCCTCCTCGGCGAATCCATCCAGGCCCGGCTGCTCGACCGGCCCGTGCCCGACGGCGGATACAGCGGGGACTACATCGCGGAGATCGCGACGGAAGCCACCGCCCGGGCCATATCGCCGGAGCCGGTCGCGTTGTCCGAGTTCGGCGTTGAGTGGGTCCAGCGTCGCATCCAGGAAGACCTGGCGCGGCTGGACGTCCGTCATGACCAGCTCTTTCTCGAGAGCAGCCTGTACGCGGGATGGGACGAGGAAACGATGGCGAAACTGGCATCCCTCGGGCGGGTTGCCCAACATGAGGGTGCCACCTGGTTCAAGTCCGACAGCGGAAAGGACGAGGTGCTGATCAAGCGCGACGGGTACCCGACCTACTTCTGGTCGGACATCCTCTATCACCGGGATAAGTTCGAGAAGCGGGGCTTCGACCGTGTGGTGGATGTCTGGGGCGCTGACCACCAGGGCCAGATCGGTCGCGTGAGGGAGGCGCTGGCGGTTCTCGGGATCGATCCGGGCCGACTCGCCGTTCTGCTGGTCCAGCTCGTGTCCGTCAAGCGGGGAGAGGAAATCGTACGGATGTCGCGCCGCGCGGGCGTCGGCGTCTCGCTGAAGGAGATGCTCGACGAAGTCGGGCCTGACGCCGTGCGCTACTTCTTTCTGCTGCGTTCGGCCGATGCGCAGATGGAGTTCGACGTCGACCTGGCGCGGCGCCAGTCGAGCGAGAACCCGGTCTACTACGCGCAGTACGCGCATGCGCGGCTCGCCAACGTGCTGAGCTTCGGCGCCGGCGTGAGCGCGGAACCGGCCCTCGACCGGCTCGACTCCGACTGGGAGCTCGAGTTGATGCGGGTGATGTTGCGATGGCCGGATGTCGTGCGCGAAGCCGCGGAGGCGCGCGAACCTCACCGGCTGGCCTTCTTCACCGATGAGCTCGCGGCCGCCATCCACCGCTTCTACAAGAACTGCCGGGTGGTCACGGAAGATGCCCCGCTGACGGCGGCGCGACTCCTACTTTCGCGCGCGGCCCGAACGACGATCGGCAGCGCCCTCGGATTGATGGGCGTCGCCGCACCCGACCGAATGTAGACTACGGGCCGATGGAAATCACCTATTTCGGCTTGAACGCCGTCCGTCTCCGGGGTCGCGAGGCGACCGTGATGATCGACCCCTACGAGCCGAAGCTCGGTCTCGCCCCGGTCCGGCTCAACGTCCAGATCGTCATCTTCACTCACGAAGACCCGACCCACTTCAGCCTGCAGGGATTGGCGGGGGACCCCCACCTCGTGACGGGCGCCGGCGAGTTCGAGATCAAAGCGGTCGCCATGACCGGCACACAGACCTACCACGACGCCAAGAAGGGCACGGAGCGGGGAAAGAATTTCATCTATACCGTCGAAATTGACGACCTTCGTATCTGTCACCTCGGTCACCTCGGGCACGGGCTCAGTGAGGCTCAGCTCGAGGGGATCGGCAGCAAGATCGACGTGCTCTTCGTACCGATTGGCGGCGGCAGCCACATCAACTCCGCGCAGGCGACCGAGATCGTCAACCAGATCGAGCCGAAGCTGGTCGTTCCGATCTCCTACAAGCTGCCGGGTCTGACGCTGCTCGCGCAGAACCTCGAAGGCGTGGAGAAGTTCGCTAAGGAGATGGGTGCGACCGACCTTACGCCGCAGCCCAAGCTGCAAATCTCTTCGACGCCGTCGGTCGACGAGACGAAGCTCCTGATCCTCGAGCCGCGCGGCGCGACGGCCACCGCCGCCGTGGACTAGCTGACTTTGCCGGGTCAAGGCACTGCGATGGGTGACCCTCACGCGCCGGCAAGCACCTGGCCGGCGGATTGGTTTGAACGCAAAGCAGGTCGCGACTGCCCCTTGTGTGCGCGGGGTCGTACGGACGCCGATGAATTCGGCGTCCGTATCTTTGCCGGCGAGTGTAGCGACGCCTACTTACAGCGCGAGGCGGTACAGCCGGGATATGTGGTTGTGGTCTGGCGTGGCCGCCACGCAGCGGAACCGACGGATCTCAACCCGCAAGAGTCGTCGCTTTACTGGGCTGAGGTGCTTTTGGTCGCGAGGCAGCTGGCTCGTTATTACAACCCAGCACAGACGAACTACGAGATTCATGGAAATACGGTGCCTCATCTTCACACCCATGTTCTGATGCGCTACCTGAACGATTCTCCTCCCGGTAAGCCGCTGCTGTGGGCGAATAAGCGGCCGCTACCTCATGACCAGTTTGAGAACGACGTCGGGCAGCTGCGAAAGCTTTTCGGATACCGACCGCGGGCCGCCGCGGATTGAGGGGCCGCTAGCCGGCGGCTTCCTGGGGCTCGCGCGTCGGGGCCGTCGCCTGTTGGGCAGCGCGGGCGCGCTCCAGGCGCACGGCGCTGTCGATGACGCCCAGGTGGCTGTAAGCCTGGGGGAAGTTGCCTCGCGGCGCGCCGGAGACCGGGTCGTTGCCTTCGGCGAGCAGCCCCAGCGGTGAGGACAGCGCGATCAGCTCGGCGAGCTGGCGCTCCGCGGCGTCGAGACGGTTCATGCCGATGAGGCCGTCGACATACCAGAAACTGCAGAGCAGGAAGGCCGCACTCAGGTAGCCCTGGTCGTCCCTGCAGTCGTAGCGGCGGACATAGGGGCCGTTCAGCAGCCGCTGGCTGAGGGTCTCGATGGTGGCACGCATCCGCGGATCTGTCGCCGGCAGGAAGCCCAGCACCGGCATCTGCAGCACGGCGGCGTCCAGGCACTCATCGTCGTAGGCCTGGGTAAAGGCGCCGATCTTGGGATTCCAGGATCGCGTCTCGATTTCCGCTCGTAAGGCGGCCGCCTGCTGTTCCCAGGTCTCCAGGTGCGAGGTGTTGCCGGTGCCCTTCGCGAGCGTGATCGCCCGGTCCAATGCCACCCAGCACCAGAGCTTGCTGTGGGTATGATGCTTGCGCTCCCCCTGGAATTCCCAGATACCGTTGTCGGGTTCACGACTCAACTCCCAGATGCCGTCGGCCAATCGTTCGATCACGTGCCACAGCTTGGTGGAGATGAACCCACCCTTGCGCTGGTAGACGGCCATGCAGTCGATCACCGCGCCGAAGACATCGAGCTGCCGCTGACCGGAGGCACGATTGCCGATGCGCACCGGCCGGGCGCCGTCGTAGCCGGCCAGGTGCTCGAGGAACGATTCGGGAAGGTGCGGGTCGCCGTCGACGCGATAGAGGATCTGCATCGAGAAGTCGTGGTCGTACGCGCGGTCGCGGATCCAGTTGATGAAGTCGACCGCCTCCTGCGAGAAGCCCGCGCGAAAGAGGGCCGCGATCCCATAGGACGCGTCTCGGAGCCAGCAGTACCGGTAATCCCAGTTGCGATCCCCGCCCGGGTCTTCGGGGATGGAGGTGGTCGGCGCCGCGCACAGGGCACCGGTCGGCGCGTAGGTCAGCAGTTTGATCACCAGGGCGGAGCGCCGGACGGCGTCCTGGAATGGCCCTTGGTAGAGACATTGGTCCAGCCAGGAGACCCAGAAGGCGCGCGTGCGCTCGGCGAGCTCGGTGGCGTCGCTGCTGCTCGGGAATTTTCGGCCGAGTGCGAAGTAGCGCTCACCGAAGCCCAACGTCACCCAGACCTGCGGCCCTGGCTGGACCGTGAAGCGGAAGACGTAGCGCGGCCGGCCGTCGACTTCCTCGACCATGCCGTTGAGGGCGACGGTCGACGAAAGGATCACCTCCTGCGCACCGCCCGATGCGATGACGATGCCCTCGCGCTCGGCGAAGCTGGTGCGCGCCCGACCGTAGGCGGGGGCTGGATCGAGCACGCACTCCACCTCGACGGGCCCGCCCCGGGCCTCGAGGCCGCGGCAGATGCGCTTTAGCGACAGGAAGCGCTCGCCCTCGGTGAAGCAAGGCATGAAATCAGTGACCACCAGCGTCCCCTCGGAGCGGTGAAAGGTGGTGGTCAGGATGTTGGTGTCGCGCAGGTACGCCTGCTCGCCGGTCGGTACCGGGTTGACCGGTGAGACGCGGAAGCTGCCGCCGCGTTGCCGGTCGAGGATGGCCGCGAAGATCGAGGGCGAGTCGAAGCGGGGGTAGCAGAACCAGTCGACCGCGCCGCTGGTGGCGACCAGGGCGGCGGTTTCACAATTGCCGATCAGCCCGTACGGATACACTGCTTGACCTTACAACGTCAGATGAACAGCGGACTAACGTCCAAAACGCGGCCGGTTCGATAATCCCGCTCGCCAACGGCGCTGACCCGGCGTAGAATAGAGTCCCGGTGCCGAAGTACGTCTTCGTAACCGGTGGCGTGGTTTCCTCAATCGGTAAGGGGATCACGGCGGCGTCCATAGGGACCATCCTGAAGGCCCGTGGCCTGAGCGTCTCCCTCCAAAAGCTGGATCCGTACATCAACATCGATCCGGGCACGATGTCGCCTTACCAGCATGGCGAGGTCTTCGTCACTGACGACGGTGCCGAGACCGACCTGGATCTTGGCCACTACGAGCGCTTCATCGACACGAACCTGAGCAAGGCGAGCAACGTGACCACCGGCAAGATCTACGCCGAGGTGATCGCCAAGGAGCGACGCGGCGACTACCTGGGTGGGACGGTGCAGGTGATCCCCCACGTGACCAACGAGATCAAGGAACGGATTACGCGGGTTACCTGGGAAGACAACCCCGACGTCGTGATCGTCGAAGTCGGCGGGACGGTCGGTGACATCGAATCGCTCCCCTTTCTGGAGGCGATCCGCCAGCTGAAGAACGACCTTGGCCGCAAGAACGTCTTTTACGTGCACCTGACGCTGGTGCCATTCATCGAGGCCTCCGAGGAGTTCAAGAGCAAGCCGACCCAACACAGCGTCGCGGCGCTGCGCAGCATCGGCATCCAGCCCGACGCCATCGTCTGCCGTTCGGAGCGGGCGATCAGCGTCGCTCTCAAGGACAAGATCGCGCTGTTCTGTGACGTCGACCGGCGGGCGGTCATCTCGGTTCCCGACGCCGCCTCAATCTACGAAGTGCCGTTGATGCTGGAAGACTCAGGCCTGGGCAACGTCATCGTCGAGGCGCTGGAAGCACCCGCCCAGGCGCCCGACTTGAACGACTGGAAAGAGCTCGTGCACCGCATCCAGCACCCGGCCGGCAGCGTGCGCATCGGGGTGGTGGGGAAATACCTACCTGCGCCGGACGCCTACATCAGCGTGACGGAAGCGCTCCGCCACGCGGGCGTGCACCACAATCTCCGGGTCGACATCAAATGGATCGCCTCCGAAACCCTGGAGAGCGGAGACCTGCGCGCTCTCGATGAGGTGGATGGCGTGGTGGTCCCGGGAGGATTCGGTCATCGCGGCATCGAGGGCAAGATCGCTGCGGCACGCTTCGCCCGGACCTCGCTCACGCCCTACCTTGGGCTCTGCCTCGGGATGCAGTGTGCCGTCATCGAGTTCGGCCGCGACCTGCTGGGCCAGCCCGATGCCAACAGCACCGAGTTCAATGCCTTCACCAGCCACCCCGTGATCGACCTGTTGCCGGAGCAACGCGACGTCGCCGACAAGGGTGGCACGATGCGGCTCGGTCTCTATCCCTGCAAGCTCCAGCCCGGCACGCTGGCGGCCCAGGCGTACGCCGAACCAGTCGTCTATGAGCGCCATCGGCATCGTTTCGAGTTCAACAACGCCTATCGAGAGGCGATGTGGGAAGCGGGCATGATCTTTAGCGGGACCTCGCCCAACGACCGGCTGGTCGAGATCATCGAGTTGCGCGACCACCCCTGGTTCGTCGCCTCGCAGTTCCACCCGGAATTCCGCTCCCGGCCGAACCGTCCGCATCCCCTCTTCCGCGACTTCGTAAAGGCGGCGGCAGTCAGGGCCGGCGTGCTGCCCGCCGATGTGGAGGCGCTCAAGAAGCCGGCGCCCTCAGCGGACAAGAGCTCGCAAAGCGCGTGAAGTCGGACGTCTCCACGCCCTCCTCGGGCGG
>Ga0209474_10004890_pt1 | contig 11489 bp, 13 predicted proteins | sample GraSoiAngelo_145_FD_185902 | JGI IMG/M metagenome (GOLD analysis project Ga0209474, IMG submission 185902) | Grasslands soil microbial communities from the Angelo Coastal Reserve, California, USA - 14_1009_05_20cm (SPAdes) (version 2) | ecosystem: Environmental > Terrestrial > Soil > Grasslands...
CCACGTTAACAACCGCGTCCGCGGGACACTTACGAGCGAGGACATCAGCACGACAGCTGGCGAGATGTTGGCGCCACTCATGTTATCTTGGAATTTCCATGACTGCGGCGCGTCAGGAACTGTTACGGCTGTTGGCGTCTAAATCATTCCGGCGTGGGGACTTCAAACTCTCATCGGGAGCCAGCAGTGACTATTACGTGGACTGTCGCACGACTACGCTCGATGCGCAGGGCGCGCGTCTGACCGGGCAGGTTTTTCTGGAGGAAATCCGAGCGCAAGGCTGGAAGCCGCAGGCCATTGGCGGACTGACCATGGGAGCCGATCCAATTGTGACCGCCGTGTCGGTCACGAGCGGCGAGCTGGACGGATTTTTGGTCCGCAAGGCGGACAAGCAGCACGGTACCGGGCAAAGAATTGAAGGCTTTCGGGAAAAAGGGGCGCGCGTTGTGATTGTGGATGATGTCTGCACGACAGGAGCCTCTACGGTTCAAGCAATCGAAGCCGCGCGGGATTTCGGTTTCGAGATTGTTGGCGTAATGTGCCTGGTTGAGCGCCAGGAAGCACGCGGACGAACAAGCGTGGAGAAGGCTTCGGCGCCGGCCCGGTTTGTTGCAATCTTTAACGCAGACGACGTGCGGCGGGAGCATGCTTTGCAGAACGATGAAACTTCACCCTCTGTTCTGGCTGTGGGCGCGGGATGCGAAATTTGCGGACGTCCGGCGATCATGAATCGTCCGCGAGTCCGCTGCGAAGAACACAAAGTTTAAGTGAGCTCAGAAATTTAATCATTGAATCATTGTGGCATTGAATCATTGTTCTTCAATCACTCAATGATTCACTCATTCAATGAATCAATTCTTATGGTTCAAACTCTCGAATGGACCGATTCCGGCGTGCGCTTCATCGATCAGACCAAACTGCCGACTGAAGAAGCTTACGTCACCTGCAAGACCTACGAGCGAGTTGCGGATGCGATCCGCAACATGGTGGTCCGTGGTGCCCCGGCTATAGGGGTTGCGGCGGCCATGGGAATCGCGCTTGGGGTTAAGACCTCCAAGGCGGAAACCGTCGGCGAGTTGAAGCCGGAGTTCGATCGGATCTGCGAAGTAATGGGCCACACGCGGCCCACTGCGGTCAATTTGTTCTGGGCCATTCGCCGCATGCGCGAGAAATTTGAGCTGCTCCGGGTCAGGTCTTTGCCTCAGTTGAAGCAGGCGCTAATCGAAGAAGCGCAACGCATGCATGCCGAAGACATTGCCGCGAATCAGGCTATGGGGCGGCATGGCGCGACCCTCATGCCGGCAAGTGGCGGCGTGCTCACGCATTGCAACGCGGGCGCTCTGGCGACTTGCGGCTACGGCACGGCATTAGGGGTTATTCGCGCTGCGGTGGAACAAGGGAAACACATTCACGTTTACGCCGACGAGACTCGCCCTTTCCTGCAGGGCTCACGCCTCACTGCCTGGGAGCTGATGAAGGACGGTATTCCGACCACCGTAATTTCCGACAATATGGCTGGTGCCATGATGAAGCAAGGTAAGATCGGCGCAATTGTCGTCGGCGCCGATCGCATCGCCGCTAACGGCGATGTCGCCAACAAGATCGGCACTTACATGCTTGCCGTGCTGGCAAAGGAACACGGCATTCCGTTTTATGTGGCGGCGCCGTTTTCTACGGTCGATCTGGATACTCCCGACGGCAGCAGGATCCCCATCGAGCAGCGGAACCCGCGCGAAGTCACGCACATAGCGGGCAAGCAGATGGTTCCTGACGGAACCGAGGTGGAAAATCCTGCGTTCGACGTGACCCCGGCCAAATATGTAAGTGCAATCGTTACCGAAAAGGGAATTGCGCATGAGCCCTATGGGGAATCGCTGCGGAAGTTGTCTGATGATGTAGCAGTGCTGCAGCATTAAAGCCGCTTTTGCACAACAAATTCGCGCCGCCCAAACGCCATTTGGAGCCGAACTTTTGGCCTACCTCGTGACTCAATCTCGAATGAGCTTTAATTCCGGCGGACAGGAAATTGCTCTGGACTGTTTTCTCCCCTCCACCAATGGAAATAAATTTCCCACGATCGTCGGGCTGCATGGCTCGGGAGGAGGTCACGCCATCATGTCTGACCCGGCGGAACTTCTTGCCGCGAACGGATTTGCCGTGTATGTGCTCCACTATTTCGATCGTACTGGCACAAGCCAGGCCGACCGTGACACTATCTTTCGGCATTTTCCATTGTGGATGAAAACACTTTGGGATTCGGTAAGCTTTGTAGCTCGCCAGCCGCACGTCGATCCCGAACGAATGGGATTGTTAGGTTTCTCTCTGGGTGCGTACCTTTCGCTTTCGAACGCAACCATCGACTCTCGAGTTCGGGCGGTTGTCGAATTCTTCGGCGGGTTACCGAAGGAAATGAAGTTTTTCATGCGGCGGCTATGCCCGGTGCTGATCCTGCACGGCGAAGCTGACCCGACGGTTCCGGTGCAGGAGGCTTACCATTTGCAGCGAGTTTTGGAGAAGAAGCGGATCCCTTACGAAATGCAGATTTACCCCGGGGCCGGCCACGGCTTCGAAGGACCAGTTTGGCAGGATGCGAATGCTCGGACGCTGGAATTTCTCAAAAAACATTTGGCAGCGTAGATTGCAGGAACTCTTGCTCGCAGACAAACGTATTTAATATCAGATAGGGCTCGAGAACTCCGATGATAGCTTTCCTCCTCTGGTGTGTGCTGTTTGTGCTTTGCTGGCCGGTGGCGCTCGTCGCGCTGGTGCTTTATCCACTTGTGTGGCTCTTTCTGTTGCCGTTCCGGGTGGTTGGGATCGCTGTACATGGCGCGCTTGCGTTGGTGCGCGCGGCCATCCTGTTTCCCGCGCGGCTTCTAAGCGCGCCGTTTCGCATTTGATTGGTGAGTATAAGAGCACACTGATGTGGCCCTTGCTCCTAACGCCACGATTTGGCGATCTACTGGGGCGGTGGAGGTGGCGGCGTTTGCGTTTTATCTTCGACTTTCCCGGCGCCCTGCCGGGTCTTTTTGGCAGCAGCATGCGTCGCCTTTTTTGCGCCGCGTTTAGTTTTGCGCGCAGTCTTCTTAGCGGCCCGGCCAGTTGCCTGCCCAGCTTCCTTTACATCGCTCTTTGCCCCCTGATCGGTCTGTGCTTGAGGATCCGATTGAGAGAAGGCGATTCCGGTGAATGCACAAAGTAGAGTGAGACAGCACAAGTTGTGTTTCAGTGATTTCATGGTTCCTTTCAGATCAGAGAGCAGTCCGACGGCCAGTGAGTAAATTGATCAGCAGGACGACGACGGCTATGACCAGCAGCAGGTGGATGAGACTTCCGGCCACGTGAAAGCTAAAGCCCAGCAGCCACAGAATTAGCAGGATTACAAAAATGGTCCAAAGCATGAGCGCCTCCAAGCACATCAGCTTACGAACTCGTGTTGATTACTGCCATACAGTGCATTCTGTAAGGCGGAATGGAATCGAACGGAATGGCTGCTGGATATTGGGGTAGAAGAGAACCGGGATGAACTATGTTGGAAAGTGTCTCAAAAAAGCTTTGCGCGCTATACAGCAGCTCGGCTAGAACTAGCGACCATCAACCGTCCCTGCTAACATCGCATGCACATGCCTGTTAGCGCCAAGTTCCGTAAGTCTCCGGTGAAATCGCGGTCACGGGATGGCCGCGGGCGCGGCGAGTTGGTCATCATCACCGGCATGAGCGGGTCAGGGAAAGCCTCAGTCCTCAAAGCTTTTGAGGATCTCGGCTATTATTGCGTCGACAATTTGCCGGTCGGCTTGATTCCCCGGTTCGCTGAGCTGGTGGGGCAATCTTCTGAAATCGAGCGTACGGCACTCGTGGTGGATGTGCGTGAGGGCACTCAGCTCGACGAGCTTCCGGCGATCGTGAAGTCAGTCAAGCGAATGCTGCCAACCAAGACGATTTTTCTGGAGGCGGACGAATCAATTCTTCTTCGCCGCTACAGCGAGACTCGGCGGCCGCACCCGCTGGGCACGGATACTCCGGTCAAAGCATCACTGATCGCGGAACGCCGCCATTTACGGCCGATTCGCGCTATCGCCGACTTGGTGATCGATACTTCCCGCTTCAACGTCCATGAGCTGCGCGCCTACATTACCGAACGGTTTCACAAGCAGGAAACCGATAAGAACATTCTCGTCTCCTGCGTGAGCTTTGGTTTCAAACACGGAGTCCCGGAAGACGCTGACCTGGTGTTCGATGTTCGCTTCTTACCCAACCCGCATTTCGTGCCGGAGTTCCGTTCGCTCACCGGGCGCCATCCGCGCGTTGCCAAGTACATCCGCTCGTTTCCGCAGACGAAAGAATTCGTCCAGCGGATTTCGGAGCTATTGGTGTATTTGCTGCCGCACTACATTCGCGAGGGGAAGAGCTATCTGACGATCTCGTTTGGCTGTACCGGCGGCCAGCATCGTTCGGTGATGATTGCGGAAGAGGTCAGCAAACGGCTGCGGAAGTCAGGTTACCGGGTAAAGGTCGTGCATCGCGATAGCCCGAAGTAGCTCGTGGCAGTCGCCAGCCACCAGCCGGACGGGTGCAAGTCTTTGAAGATCGTTGAGAGAGCAACAACCACCGGAAAGATCAACTAAAGTAGAATAAGTCCTACCATCTATGCTGATTTCATCAGCCGCGAGCCGTGTCCGACAATGCAGTGAGGGCGCGACATGCGGCAACTGACCCGCCTTATTCGCTACGTAGCCCCATACTGGTGGCAGTTCGCCTCCTCGGTGCTACTGCTCGCGGGAGTCGGTTTTTTTGAAGCGTTCCGCTTGCTCCTAGTCGGGCCGGTTCTCGATCGCGTCCTGAACCCTTCGTCCGGATCAGATCATATCCGGCTCTTCACTATTCCAGGGTCGAATCATGCCGTCTATCTCGAAAAATTTGTCCCCACACACTTCCATAATGCCTGGACCATTGTTGCTTATGCTCTGGTCGCTTCCACGGTTCTGAAGGGCATCTTCGATTACGCCGGAACGTATTTGGTGAATCATGCGGGCTTCGGCATGATCACCGATCTGCGGAATGATCTCTATGAGTCAATCCTCCGCCGCTCGGCCGCATTTTTCCAAAGGCACACTACCGGAACTCTGGTCTCAACGATCGTCAACGACATTGAGCGCGTGCAATACGCGATGTCGAGTGTGCTGGCCGAATTCTTGCAGCAGTTTTTCACGCTTATCTTTACTGCGGGAGCCGTGGTACTGCTAGGCGGCAAACTCGCCTGGATGCTGTTGCTATTCGTACCCGTCATTGTTTATTCAGCGGGGAAGATCGGCCGGCGGGTGCGGCACACTACGCGTCGCGGGCAAGACAAGCTTGCCGATATTCAAAATATCCTGCACGAAACCATCACCGGCAATCGAATCGTCAAAGCCTTCAGCATGGAGACATGGGAGGTAGTTCGCTTCCGCAGAGCTGCAGGGAAGCTCCTCCGGGCGAATCTCAAGTCGGTAGCGGCGGCAGCGATCAGTTCTCCCCTGATGGATATCTTCGGCGCTATTGCGATCGCGCTCCTGTTGCTGCTTGGCCGTGACCAGATTGCCCACGGCGTCCTCACGCCCGGAGCGTTCGTCGCCTTCATCGCTGCCGTTTTCAGCTTGTACAACCCCGTGCGAAAGTTTGCCTTATTCAATAATAATTTTCAGCAGGCGCTGGGCGCGTCATCCGAGCTGTTCAAGTTCATGGATAGTGAGGACGAAGTTCGTGAAAAGCCTGGAGCCAAGCCGTTACCCACGTTTTCCAGCAGCATTCGATTCGACGACGTAAGTTTTTCGTATGAAGGCAATGGCGACGGTGCGCGAGAGATCCTTCGCAACATCAATCTGAAAGTGAAAGCGGGCGAGGTGCTGGCAGTGGTCGGTTCGAGCGGCGCCGGCAAGAGCACCCTTGTGCATCTGATCCCGCGCTTTTTCGACGTAACCTCGGGCGCCTTGCTAATCGATGGCCGCGACGTTCGCGATACGACCCTGGCCTCGCTGCGTTCCCTAATTGGGGTCGTGACCCAGGAAACAGTGCTATTCAACGACACCGTGCGTAATAACATCGCCTATGGGCGGCCGAGTGTCCCGCAAAAGCAGGTAGAAGCGGCGGCGCGAGCAGCATTGGCGCACGACTTCATAATGGATTTGCCCGCTGGGTATGACACCGTAATCGGCGAGCGCGGAGTGCGCCTTTCTGGAGGAGAGCGTCAGCGCATCGCCATCGCGAGAGCTCTGCTGAAGAATGCGCCGATTTTGATTTTGGACGAAGCGACTTCAGCGCTCGACAGTGAGTCCGAGGCGTTGGTGCAATCGGCGCTGCAAAACTTGATGAGTGGCCGCACCGTGTTCGTCATCGCGCATCGGCTTTCTACCGTGCGTCGCGCTGATCGGATCGTAGTGCTTGAGAATGGGACCATCGCCGACATCGGCGCGCACGAAGAATTAATGCAGAAGCTGGGAACGTACCGTCGCTTGCATGACTTGCAGTTTGTCGAACTGGATCAACCGAAAGTAGGAGCTAGTCAGTAAACTTACTGGTTTTCAATTGGCAATCTGAAAACTGCCAATCGAAATTTTGAACTATGCCGCTCCGCTCCATGACGGGATTTGCGCAGGTAAAGGGGCAAGTCAGCCCTGAACTTGGGTTTACTCTGTCGCTGAAATCGGTGAATCATCGCTTCCTTGACGTTCACTTCCGTCTTCCGGCGGATAGCGACGTGTTGGAAATGAAGCTCCGCCGCTTGCTGAAGGAGAAGCTGGCGCGAGGGCACTTGGAGCTTTCTCTCAATCTCGAGCGAGGTGGCGGCGAGAGTCTGTCGTTGAATCGGCAAATCGTGGGTGGATACATCCAGGCTTTCCGAGCCGCAGCGGCGGAGTTCGGGCTGGCTGCTGAACCGGATTTGAATGCGATCATGCGCATCCCAGGCGCCCTCGATGCGGCGGCGTTGCCGGCGGATGGCGCCGTGGAAGCTTCCGTGCTGGGCAAGGTAGAGGAAGTCCTAGAACGGCTTAATCAAATGCGCGAGGAGGAAGGTCGCGGCATTGAACGTGAGTTGCGCGATCGCATGGAGCACGTACAACACGCGGGTAAGGAGATCGAGAAGCATCGGCACGCGGTTCTACAAGGCTATGTCGGGAGATTGAAGACCAGAATGCAGGAACTGATCGGGACTCAGGCTGAGCCGGAACGCATCCTGCAAGAGGCCGCTTTGTTGGTGGATCGCAGTGATATTCAGGAAGAGCTGGTTCGCCTTGAGACGCATGTGAAACATTTTCTCAGCCAGCTTGACCAGAAAGGCGAGGTCGGCAAGAAGCTCGACTTCCTCCTGCAGGAAATGAATCGTGAGGCTAACACGTTGCTCTCAAAGACTTCAGGACTCGCGGGTGAGGCTCTAGACATTACGCAGATGGGATTGGCCATCAAAGCTGATATCGAGAAAGCACGCGAACAGGTGCAGAACGTCGAATGACCGCCGTATTCATCATTTCTGCGCCCTCTGGTTCGGGGAAATCCACGCTAGTGAATAATGTACGCAAGCTTATTCCGGATCTAGAGTTTTCCGTTTCCTATACAACCCGTGCGCCACGCGGGAATGAACAGAATGGACGGGAATACTTCTTTATTTCGCGCCCTGAATTCGAAGCCAGGATCGCCAAGAACGAATTCCTTGAGTATGCCGATGTATTTGGAAACTACTACGGTACAGCCCGGCGGTTCTTGCAACAAGCCGAAGAACACGGCCATGACCTACTGCTCGACATCGACGTACAGGGCGCAGCGCAGATCAAAAGCAAGATTCCTGAGGCGGTAAGCATTTTCATTCTTCCGCCCAACCGCCAGCAGCTCGAGCAACGGCTGCGGGACCGTGGCCTAGATACCGAAGAAGTTATTCAGCGGCGGCTGTTGAACGCGTCTCGCGAGATTGAGAATTACTGCAAATACGACTATATTTTGGTGAACGACCGGCTGGATGAATCGACCGAAAATCTAAAGTCGATTTTGATAGCGGAGCGGCTGAAGCGCTCCGGGCAGCGCGTGGCGGATGATAGCGTGCGTCGACGGGCCGAAAGCTGCCGTTTGGATAATGTACGTGAGCGATTGAAACCAATCCTGGCTTCGTTTGCGTCGACGGCGGTTCCGGGCGGAAACTAATGAGGCGGTTTCGGACGAAACGCCCGCGATTGCGCAGACCCGGTCTGACAACGAGGTGGAAGTTGTAATTGAGGCATGAGTTCTGGGCGGGGGAAGAGTAATGATGCTGGCACATGGCGGGCACACTCTCTCGCCAAGCGAGCGGCAGGGGAGAACACAATGAAGTTGATGGACGGATTTGACAGCAATTATCGGTACATCCTGGTAGCAGCGCGGCGCGCGCGGCAGTTGCAGGGTGGCGCTCCTCCAGTGATCGAAACCCTTTCCCGCAAGCCTTGCCGCATCGCCCAGGATGAGATCAAGGCCGGCAAAGTGAAATGGGTAATTCCTGAAATTCCCAAGTCGGCTGCCGAAGCCGCGAGCGAGATGCTCGACAAAGCGCTGGGACCGGAATAGAAATTTTCAATTTGCCGATCGCCGATTGGCAACACCCGTTCTCAATTGACAATTGCAAATCGTCTATGAGCAATTTATGAAAGTCGCACTCGGCGTCGCCGGCGGAATTGCAGCGTACAAAGCGGCAGAGATTGTTCGTCTGCTGCAAGAACGCGGAATCCGGGTTCAAGTCGTTATGACCGAAGCGGCTCAGGAATTCATCAAGCCGCTCACCTTCGCTGCACTTTCGGGAGAGAAAGTCATTACCGGCATGTTCGCCGGATCAGGCACTGAACAGCCCAATATCGACTCTGCTATCGAGCACATTGCCGTCGCGCAGTCCATCGATGCATTGCTTGTGGCTCCCGCCACTGCTGATGTTCTAGCGAAGTTCGCCCAAGGTATAGCTAACGATTTTTTGACAACTCTGTATCTCGCCACGACAGCGCCAGTTGTTGTCGCTCCCGCGATGAACGTGAATATGTGGAATCATCCCGCAACGCAGGCGAATCTCGACGCTTTGCGGAAGCGCGGTGTGCGAATTGTCGAACCTGGCGAAGGTTACCTGGCCTGCGGCATGACCGGTCCGGGACGCTTGGCCGAGAACGAGGCGATTGTTGCCGCGGCGATGGAAGCGCTTGGGGCATCGCAGGAACTCGCTGGCGAGACTGTACTGATCACCGCCGGGCCGACGCGAGAGAAAATCGATCCGGTCCGTTACTTGACTAATCGCTCCAGTGGCCGCATGGGATATGCCCTTGCAGAGGCGGCACTGCGCCGGGGAGCGCGGGTGCTGCTGGTGAGCGGTCCGGCCGCTCTGACTCCACCCGATGCGGCGGAGATTACCCGAGTCGAATCGGCAGAACAGATGCGCGAGGCCGTGCTCAAGCTGCTGCCGCAGGCTACCATCGTGATCAAAACTGCCGCGGTTTCTGACTACCGCCCCAAGCACACCGCTTCGCAAAAAATCAAGGGCAAAGGCGCTCTGACTTTAGAACTCGAACCGACGACTGACATTCTCGCCGAAATCGCGCGAAAGAAGGACTCGCAAATTATCATCGGCTTTGCCGCCGAAACGGAAAACGCATTGGAGAATGCGCGCCAGAAACTCTCTTCCAAAACGCTCGACGCAATTGTAGCCAACGATGTCTCCCGAGAAGGCGTGGGCTTTGATTCTGACCGCAACGCTGTCACCATCATTACGCATGATGACGTGATAGAAATTCCGGAAAGCACAAAGTGGGAAGTTGCCCAGCGCGTGCTGGATGAAATTGTGCGATTGCGCGATCGCCGCAAGATCCAAGCGAAAGCCTAATTAAGAAAACGCCTCTTCCTGAATTACAATCTTCAACATCAATGCCAATAACCTTAGATCCCACCCTCCGGCGCGAATTGACAAAGCGCATTCGCTATTACAACGATCTTGGAATTTATGATTTCTACCGCCGGGATTCCGATCCTGCGTCACGCGACATCCAGTCAGAAGAGCGAGAATCAATGACTCAGCGCGCCTCGGCTGTCGAAGAAGGTCTATTTGAAAATGGGCCTTCCAGGCCCGAGTCAACCGCCGCCGATCCATCGCAAGCCTTGCGCACTGTCCGCGAAGATCTCGGCGATTGCACTCGCTGCCGCTTACACAAACAGGGACGCAAGCAAATCGTCTTTGGTGTGGGAAGTCCGCGGGCAGACTTGATGTTCATCGGCGAGGCTCCCGGTGCCGATGAAGATGAACAGGGCGAGCCGTTCGTGGGCCGTGCCGGCCAGTTGCTCAACAATATGATCAAAGCGATGGGATTGCATCGCGAGGATGTCTATATCGCGAACATCATCAAGTGCCGTCCGCCGGGGAATCGCACTCCGGAGCGCGATGAATGCGAGACCTGTTCACCTTTTCTGATGCGGCAGATTGCGGTGATCAAGCCCAAGGTGATTGTGGCGCTGGGAGCGGTGGCGGCGAAGACTTTGCTCGCGATCAATGCCCCAATGGCGGAGCTTCGTGGTCACTGGTACGATTTTCGCGCTACCAAGCTCGCCGTTACCTATCATCCCGCGTTTTTGCTGCGCGATCCGCGCCAAAAGAAGGAAGCCTGGAAAGATTTGCAGATGGTGATGAAGGAGCTGGGGATGGCGATTCCGGCGAAGGGCCCGCAATGACTCACGAGCGGCCGGTCGTTGCAAACGCCCTCTCAGAGATTTCAGCCCCTCTGGTTAAAAACTCTGATCTATTCTTGCAACAGAATGCCTGAATTCTGCGACATTGCCCTATCTGTGCCTCTAGATACGGCGTTCACCTATCGCATTGGAAATGGGATGCAGCCCGTCGTCGGCGGGCGGGTGTTGGTTCCATTCCGGCAGCGCCGTATGCCGGGTATTGTTGTCGAGTTGCACGACCGCGCACCCAAGGTTCAGGCAAAAAACATCATCAGCGCGCTCGACAGTTCTCCGGTTCTCGACGATCAACTGTTAAGGCTCGGCAGGTGGATCGCCAACTACTATCTCGCACCGCTGGGAGAAGTGTTTCGTAGCATGCTGCCGTTGGCTGCGGAATTCAAACGCTCCATCAATTACCGCATCACTGATGAAGGCCGGCTCGCGCTGCACCAGGCAGGATTGTCCGGATCATCGGCCTGCTCCCGCCGGACGCCTGAAGAGCAACTGGCCGAATTTCGCGTGCTCGATTACCTGTCGGAGCGCGACATGGCTCGGGAAGCCAGCTTGCGCGCTGCGGCTCGCGCCTCCAAGACGGTGCTCGAAGGCATGGTGCGGAAGAAGTGGATTGCTCGCGAAGATCTTTCAGATGCACGCGATGGCGCGCGCGTGATGAAATTTGCAATCCTCAAAAATGTGGAAGGAAGACTCAATGCCAATCAGCGAACGCTCATAGATACACTTGCTGCAGCCGGAGGAAGAATCAGCGTGGAAGCGCTGCGCGGACTGGCCGTCCC
>Ga0209474_10004891_pt1 | contig 11489 bp, 11 predicted proteins | sample GraSoiAngelo_145_FD_185902 | JGI IMG/M metagenome (GOLD analysis project Ga0209474, IMG submission 185902) | Grasslands soil microbial communities from the Angelo Coastal Reserve, California, USA - 14_1009_05_20cm (SPAdes) (version 2) | ecosystem: Environmental > Terrestrial > Soil > Grasslands...
GCGGGCGGCGCGGCCTCGCATGCGAGAGGGGGGACTCGAACCCCCACGGTTGCCCGCGAGATCCTAAGTCTCGTGCGTCTGCCAGTTCCGCCACTCTCGCGTCCGTGCGCTCACCCATAACAACGGCCCCCCGCCGAGACAAGCCGACCGCGCGCCTCATCCGGGCCCGCGGTGGTCGGTGAAGCGGAGCCCCTCCGGCGTGCGCTCGATCTGCTTGCGGATGGGCGGCAGGCGGAGCTCTCGGCGGCGTCCGCTCGGATCGATCACGGTGTCGGTGTGCTCGCGAGCGAGACAGCCACGGCGATCGCGGTCACCGCGAGCGTCGCCACGAGCCAGCCGCGCTTGCCCACGCCGCGAGGGTAGCGAGCGGCCGCCAGCGCGGCAACGAAGGCGCCACGGCCAGGCCCGTGTCGGCTGCCGTCCCTTCGCTCGCCCTCTTATCTAATGATAGGCGTGATAGGCGTGGCCTCCCGCGTTCCGGGCCGGGTAGTACCATGGGTTGGGCGAGCCGCTAGAATTGCTCCCGTGGCCGACGTCCCCGAGATCTGCGGCTCGTGCGATGAGCGCTTTTCCGGGGTGCGCAGCGCGCTGGCGGCGAATTTCCGCGACCACGGCGAGGTCGGCGCGGCGGTCGCGATCACGCTCGAAGGCAGACTCGTCGTCGACCTATGGGCCGGGTGGGCGGACCGGGCTCGCACGCGCCCGTGGCAGCGCGATACCCTCGTGGACGTCTTCTCGGTCGGCAAGGCGATGGCTGCGCTCTCCCTCCTGATCCTGGTGGAGCGCCGGCAGGTGGAGGTGGAAGCGCCGGTCGCGCGCTACTGGCCCGAGTTCGCGGCGCGCGGGAAGAGCGAAGTCACCGTGCGCATGCTCCTCTGCCATCGAGCCGGGTTGCCCGCGATCCGCCGCCCGCTTCCCAGCTTTGCCATGTACGACTGGAAGCTCATGACGTCCGCGCTCGCGGAGGAGGAGCCCTGGTGGGAGCCCGGCCGGACCCACGGCTACCACGTCAACACCTTCGGCTTCCTCGTCGGCGAGATCGTGCGTCGCGTGAGCGGGGAGAGCATCGGCGCGTTCTTTCGGCGCGAGGTCGCCGGGCCGCTGGATGCGGACTTTCACTTCGGGATCGGGCCCGAGCACGACGAGCGCATCGCCGACTATCTCTTCGGCGACGAACCGCCCGCGTTCGTCGACGACGACGAAGGGCGACAGCTCTTACTGCGCCGTGTCTACCTGAATCCGCCCGGCCTGTCGGGCATCGGCACCGTCAACACCAGGGCCTGGCGGGCGGCCGAGATGCCCTCGACGAACGGCCACGCGAGCGCGCGCGCCGTGGCCCGCATCTACAGCGCGCTCGCCTGCGGGGGCGCCGTCGATGGCATCCGGCTCCTCGGGATGGAGACCATCGAGCACGCCATCGCAGAGGCGTCCGCGGGGCCCGACCTCGTCCTCGGTCGCCCCTCGCGTTTCGGGCTGGGCTTCCAGCTCACGCAGCCGGAGCGCCCGCTGGGCACGAATCCACGCAGCTTCGGCCACTTCGGCGCGGGCGGCTCGCTCGGATTCGCCGACCCCGATGCGCGGCTGGCCTTCGCCTACACGATGAATCAGGCCGGTCCTCGCTGGCAGAACCCGTGCAACCGCGCCCTGATCGACGCGGTCTACGCCTCGCTCTGACGTTCGGAGGGCCTCACACCGGCGGCGGTACGATGATTGCTTCCTCGGGTGAGACCGGCAAGACGCTCGACGCGGAAGAAGCGCTCGGCTGGGGGCTCGTGCACCGCGTGGTCGACGACGGAGAGCTGCTGCGCGAGACGGAACATGGACGAGGCGCGGGCCTGGGCGCGCGAGATCGCCGACCGGAGCCCGACGGCGATCACGCTGGCGAAGGCGTCGTTCAACGCGGAAAGCGAGCACATCCGGGGTGTGGGCGCGGTCGCGCTCCGCGGGCTCGCGCTCTACTACGGAACGGATGAGGCCGCCGAAGGCAAGAACGCGTTCCTCGAGAAGCGGAAGCCCGACTTCCGGAAGTTCCGAAGGTGACGCGAGGATGACGGCCTGCTCGAGCGTGCGCGCCTGCTCGTCGTAGTCGGAGACCCCGAAGCGCCGGCCCGACGCGTCGCCCGAGCAAACCCTTGATTTCCTGAGTGGGCCGCCGCGGACTTGAACCGCGGACCCGCTGATTAAGAGTCAGCTGCTCTACCAACTGAGCTAGCGGCCCGATGGGCGAAGGACCGAATCGGCTAGCCGCGGCCCCCCGACCGACACATGGGGTGAGTGAAGGGATTTGAACCCTCGACCCCCGGGGCCACAACCCGGTGCTCTGCCAACTGAGCTACACTCACCATGGTTTCCACCTTCGTGTCCGGTGACAGAGGCGCGCCAGAGAGGATTCGAACCTCCGACCCACGGCTTAGAAGGCCGTTGCTCTATCCACCTGAGCTACTGGCGCGGGCGTCCCATTTGGTCGGGGCGAGCCGATTCGAACGGCCGACCACCTGCGCCCAAGGCAGGTGCGCTTCCAGGCTGCGCTACGCCCCGTCAAAAGTGACCCGACTCCCTAACACGGACTCCCGGCCCCGCGCAACGTTGCAGGCTCAGGACGAGGCGAGTCGGGCGCCGAGCGCCCGCACGGCGCGCGCCCGGTGGCTGACGCGCTGCTTGTCGGCGGGCGCGGCGGCGGCGAAGGAGCAGCCGAGCCCGTCGGCGACGAACACCGGATCGTAGCCGAACCCGCCGCCGCCGCTCGGGGCGGTCGCGATCCGGCCGCGGCACGTGCCCTCGGCGGTCACCGCGGCGCCCCCCGGCCAGGCGAGGGCGACGACGCAGCGGAAGCACGCGCGCCGCGCGGCGCGTGGCACCCCTGCGAGTTCGGCCAGGAGCCGGGCGACCCGGGCGGCGTCGGTCGGCGCGTACCGCGCCGAGCGCACCCCGGGCGCCCCACCGAGCCCCTCCGCCTCGAGGCCCGAGTCGTCCGCGAGCGCCGGGAGCGCGGTCGCCGCCGCCACCGTTCTCGCCTTCGCGAGCGCGTTCTCCAGGTAGGAGCCGCCCGTCTCCTCGGGGCAGGTGACGCCCGGGAAGTCGGCGAGCGAGCGGACCTCGGCCGGCCCCCACTCCGCCACCAGCGCGCGCAGCTCCTCGAGCTTGCCGCGGTTCGCCGTGGCCAGCACGAGCCTGGGCGGAATCATCCGCGCCGAGCGAGGACGACGCCCGCCTCCCCGAGCGTCGTGCGCTGGAGCGCGGTCAGCTCGCCCACGCCCGCGCGCGCCACGGCCAGCAGCCGCTCGAGCTGGCTCTCCGCGAACGGCTTCCCCTCGGCCGTGCCCTGGACCTCGACGTAGCGGCCGGCGCCGGTCATGACCACGTTCAGGTCGACCTCCGCGCGGCTGTCCTCCGCGTAGGCGAGGTCGAGCAGCACGCGGCCGCCGACGATGCCGGCGCTCACCGCGGCGACGCTGCCGGTGAGCGGCAGCCGCGGCAGCTCACCCGCGGCCCGCAGGCGCTCGAGCGCGAGCACGAGGGCCACGTAGCCGCCGGTGATCGACGCGGTCCGCGTCCCGCCGTCGGCCTGGATCACGTCGCAGTCGATCAGGATCGAGCGCTCGCCGAGGGCGGTCAAATCCATGACGGCGCGCAGGCTCCGTCCGACCAGACGCTGGATCTCGTGCGTGCGCCCGCCCGGGCCGCGGCGCTCGCGCTCGATGCGCTCGCCCGCGCTGCGCGGCAGCATGGCGTACTCCGCCGTGACCCAGCCCCGGCCCTGGCCGCGCAGGAAGGGCGGCACGCTCTCCTGCACGGTCGCCGTGCATACGACCCGCGTCGCGCCCATCTCGATCAGCACCGAGCCCTCGGCGGGCGGGAGGAAGCCGGGCGTGAGCCTGACCGGCCGGAGCTCCCCCGCCCGACGGCCGTCCGCACGGCGGCCGCCGCGCCGGCCCTCAACCATTTGGCCCGCTCGGCCGATATAGCAGGCGACGACGCCCTGGCACGGCGGAGGGCATAGCACGCGCCGGCATGGGCCGCCACGTTCTGATTGAGACCCGGGGGAGCAGCTGTTACTTTTTTAGCACAGTGCCGATGAGGACGTCGTGAACGCCGCCAACGGGGCGCCCGAAGGTCATCCTTACTTGATCGGCGAGCACCCGCTCATCCAGAAGATCGGGCTGCTGGTCAGGAAGGTGGCGGTGACCGACGCCACCATCCTCATCATGGGCGAGAGCGGCACCGGCAAGGAGCTGGTCGCGCGCGCCATCCACGCCGCGAGCCCGCGCGCCGATCGCCCCTTCATCCCGGTCAACTACTGCGGCGCGATCCCCGCCGAGCTGCTCGAGTCCGAGATGTTCGGCCACGAGCGCGGCGCGTTCACGGGCGCGATCGGGCAGCGCGCCGGCATGTTCCAGCTCGCCAACGGCGGCACCATCTTCCTCGACGAGGTGGGCGAGATGAGCCCCACCCTCCAGGTGAAGCTGCTGCGCGTGCTCCAGGACCGCGAGGTTCGCCCGGTCGGCGCCGATCGCGTGCTCAAGGTGGACGTGCGCGTGATCGCCGCCTCCAACAAGGAGCTGGCGGCCGAGGTCGAGACCGGGAACTTCCGCGAGGACCTCTTCTACCGGCTCCAGGTCATCCCCATCGTCATGCCGCCGCTGCGCGAGCGGCGCTCGGACATCCCTCTCCTGGTCCGCCACTTCCTCGAGAAGCACAACCGCAAGCGGCCCGGCCGTCCCGCCGAGCTCGCCGAGGAGGCGATGGCCCACCTCTGGGAGTACGACTGGCCGGGCAACGTGCGCGAGCTCGAGAACCTGCTCGAGCGCCTGGTCATCCTCTCCGAGGACGGCCACATCGCGGTCGAGCACCTGCCGCCCAGCGTCCGCTCCTTCATCTCCGAGAAGAAGATTCCGCGGCCCACGCTCGGCGAGGACGGCCTCGATCTCAACAGCGCGGTCGAGGAGTTCGAGAACCGCCTGATCGAGGAGGCCCTGCGCCGCACCAAGGGCAACAAGCAGGCCGCAGCGCGCCTCCTTGGACTCAAGCGCACCACCCTGGTGGCGAAGCTCCGCCGCCGCCGGGGCGGCGACGTGGACGAGGCCGACGAGGGGCCGGAGGTCTCCGAATGACGACCACGACCGAAGCGGCGACCATCCTGGTCGTCGACGACGACCCCGACTGCCGCGAGATCGCGGCCCGCCTGCTCGAGCGCGCGGGCTACCGGACCCGGCGCGCCGCCTCCGGCGAGGAGTGCATGCGCATCGCGCTCGCCGAGCCGATCGACGTGGTGCTGCTCGACGTGATGATGCCCGGCATGGACGGCTTCGCGGTGTGCGAGGCGCTGCGCCAGGCGGGCCAGCGCATCCCGATCATCCTGCTCACCGCCAGCGACGAGATGGATACCCGCCTCGAGGGCATGCACCTCGGCGTGAGCGAGTTCCTGACCAAGCCGATCAACCGGGTCGAGCTCTTCGCCCGCGTGCGCGCCCAGCTCCACATCCGCGACCTGGCGCGGCAGCTCGAGACCGTCGAGGGGAGCCTCGAGCGGCTGTCCCGCGGCCCGGCGCCGCGCTCCTAGGAGGCAGTCCGTTACTCGGACAGCCTCCTAGCCCGCGCCGGCCGCGCGTTTGCGGCAAGCCCCCTTCTAAGTTAAATAGCTCTTCGTCGCGCCCGAGCGCGCGACCCAGGAGGTCCCGGGGTCAATGGCCAAGGAAGACGACGTGCTCATCCAGCTCGCGACGCGCATCCCCAAGGGTCTGCACCGCGAGATCAAGCTGTTCTGCGTGCAACAGGGCCTCTCGGTGATGGAGTTCGTGGCCGCCGCGCTGGAGGAGAAGCTGCGCAAGAGCACCGTGCGCGCCGGCCGGCGCTCCGCCGGCCGCTAGCGCAGGAACACCGGGCCGAGCCCGCGCGCGACGAGGGCCTCGGCGATCCGCGTCTTCACCGCGATGGTGCGGATCGGCATGTGCGGCACGATCGCCTCGAGGGCGAGGTGCTTGCGCAGCTCCTCGCCCTCGAGCTCGTTCACCAGCAGGCGGCGGGCGCCGTCGATCACGCGCTCGTTGGCGGAGGAGACGAACACGTTGGTCATGGCCAGGCGAAGCTCGTCGTCCTCCGGGGTGCCGTGGCCGAGCAGCAGCCGGGTGCGGTTCACCACGCTGTCCATGGCGTAGCAGTCGATGATCATGTTGGCCAGGATCTCGAGGTGCTGCTGCTTGTCCTTGAGCGAGGCGAGGTCCCGCTCGATGAGCACGCGGGCGGTGTAGGCGATCACCCGCTTGGCCACCTCGGCCGCCCGCAGCTCGCGCTCGAGCGGGCCCTTCACCGCGGGCGGCCAGCTCGCGCGGTCCGCGATCTCGCGATCCACCTGCTGGAAGAAGTCCGCGTACGACAGGCGGCCCTGGCCGATGCGCTTCACCAGCGTCGCCGGGATGATGAGGCGGTTGATCTCGTTCGTGCCCTCGAAGATGCGGTTGATGCGCGAGTCGCGGTAGTGCCGCTCGACCGGGTATTCGGCCGTGAAGCCATAGCCGCCCAGGATCTGCAGCGACTCGTCGGCTACGAAGTCGAGCGTCTCGGTGCCGAAGACCTTCAGGATCGAGGCCTCGATCGTGTACTCCTCGACCGACTCGCGCACCAGGCGCTCGGCGTAGTCGGCCGCCGCCGGGTCCAGGCGCTCGGCCGCCACGTCCATCAGGCCGGCCGTCCGGTAACTCATGCTGTCGGCGACGTAGATGCGCGTGGCCATGTCGGCGAGCTTGCGCTGGATCATGCCGAAGCTCGCGATCGGCCGGCGGAACTGCTGGCGCTCCTTGGCGTACTCCAGAGCGACCGCGAGGCAGTCCTTGGCCGCCCCGACCGAGCCCGCGCCCAACTTGAAGCGGCCGATGTTGAGGATGTTGAACGCGATCTTGTGCCCCTGCCCCACCTGGCCGAGCACCTTGTCGGCACCGATGCGCGCGTCTTCCAGGATCACCTGGCGCGTCGACGAGCCGCGGATGCCGAGTTTCTTCTCCTCGGGGCCGGTCGAGAGCCCTGGCGTCGTGCGCTCGACCAGGAAGGCGGTGAAGTACTCGCCGCCCACCTTGGCGAAGACGGTGAAGAGGTCGGCGAAGCCGGCATTGGTGATGAACTGCTTGGTGCCGGTGAGCCGATAGCCGCCGTCCTCGGGCGTGGCCACCGTGCGCGCCGCGAGCGCGTCGCTGCCCGAGCCCGGCTCGGTGAGGGCGTAGGCGGCGAGCCACTCGCCGGTGGCGAGGCGCGGCAGATACGTCTGCTTCTGCGCCTCGGTCCCGTAATAGACGAGCGGCAGCGTCCCGATGCCCGTGTGGGCGCCCCACGAGACGCTGAACGAGGCGCACAGCGCGCCGTGCTCGGAGACCAGCATCGAGGTCGCCTTGCGGAGCCCGAGCCCGCCGTACTTCTCCGGGATGTCCACCATGAGGAGGCCGAGCTCGCCCGCGCGCTTGAGCAGCGCCGGCATGACGCCGGCCTCCTTCGACTCGATCTCCTCCAGGCGGGGCAGGACCTCGTTGCGCACGAAGTCCTCGGCCGTCTTGGCGTAGAGCCGGTCGTCGTCGGTGAAGTCGGCGCCCGTGAACTGCGGCACCGAGCCCACCGCCGCCACCAGCCAGATCGCCCCCGGCACCTCGCCCGCCGCCCGCATCGCCTCGCTCATGTCCCGATCCCTCGCCCGTCAGATGCGGCGGGCGGGGGGCCGCCGCTCAGTGCAGGGTCGACAGCTCGCCCTTGGACGCCTCGCCGAGCACCCGCTGGCGCAGCCGGCTCGCATCGATGCCGAGCGCCTCACAGATGTTCTCGAAGGCGAACACGTCGCTGCGGTCGTCCGTGGTGAGCCAGATGAGCGCCTCCCGCCGCAGGTTGAAAGCCCTTCCGTGGGTCGCCCGAACGTTCTTCAAGAACGTCCGGATGCCATCCTCCAGCACCGCCAGCAGGAGCCGGCGCTCGCCACAGGCCGGTTCGGCACGGCGGTAGACCGCTTCGTAGCGCACGCAGACCTCGCCGTCAAAGCCGGACATGTCGGTGACCGCGTGGCCGGTGTGGCTGAGCGCCGCCCGGCGGCGCGTCGTGGGCGCCGATGGGTGCGCCGGGGCCGGGGGCACGGGGCCGGCGTTACGGTCCTCGCGGGCGGGGGTTCGGCCTGCTCTCGCCGTCGCCATCGAGTCATAACAGTGCCGCAGCGAGCGCCGTCGGGACAATCGGTAAATTCCCTGATTTCGGGCCCCGAAAGTGGTGAGAATTAGGAAAACTCCATCACACGAAGATCGGAGGCGACCCGGAGCGGCGCCCCCGTGAGCTGGCGGACGCGCTCGAGCGGCACCCCGGGCGCCAGCTCGCGCAGCACGAAGCCCTCGGGCTCGACCGTCAGGTAGGCCAGGTCGGTCACGATGTCTCGCACGCATGCAGGCGCGGTGAGCGGGTACGCGCACTGCCGGACGAGCTTCGGCTCGCCGGCCCGCGTCGTGTGGTAGGTGACCACCAGCACGCGCGCCCGGCCGGCGGCCAGGTCCATCGCGCCCCCGATCCCGCCCTTCCCGCTCGCCGGCACGTTCCAGTTGGCGAGGTCGCCCTTCTCCGAGACCTGGAAGGCGCCGAGCACGACCGTCGTGACGCGCCCGCCGCGCGCCATCCCGTGCGCGTAGAGGCTGTCGAAGAACGACGCGCCGGGCCGCAAGCTCACGAGCTGCCCGCTCGCGTTGTAGAGGTCCACGTCCTCGTCGCGCTCTTCGGCGAGCGGCCCGAAGCCGAGCATGCCGTTCTCGGAGTGGAGCACGATGTCGCGCGCGGCGGCGATGTGGTTCGAGACCAGCGTCGGCAGCCCGAGGCCCAGGTTCACGTACTCGCCGTCGCGGAGGAGGAGCGCCGCGCGGCACGCCATCAAGTCCGGCGGCAAGCCCCCCAGGTCCGGGCGCGGCGCCACGTGCACCGCCCGGCCGTAGCGGCGCGAGAGGGCGCGGATCTCCTCCACGTCGAGCGGGTGCTCGGTCCTGACCACGCGGTCCACGTAGATGCCGGGGGTCACCACGCACTCGGGATCGATCTCGCCCGCCGCGACCACCTCGTCGACCTCGGCAAGCGTCACACGGCCCCCGGTCGCGAACACGGGGTGGAGGTTGCGCGCGCCGCGGCGGTAGACGAGGTTCCCGTGCCGGTCGGCACGGTGCGCGCGCACGAAGGCGAAGTCGGCGGTGAGCGCGGTCTCGAGGACGTACTCGCGCCCCCCGAACGTCCGCCGCTCCTTGCCCTCGGCGACCAGCGTGCCGACACCGGTGGGCGTGTAGAACGCGGGGATGCCGGCGCCGCCCGCCCGCACGCGCTCGGCGAGCGTCCCCTGCGGCAGCAGCTCGAGCTCGATCCTGCCCGCCTTGATCTGCTCCTCGATCGGCGTCGGCCGGGTCGGGTAGGCGGCGAAGGAAGCGATGACTTTTCGGATCAGCCCTGCCTCCGCGAGGAGCTGCGCCGAGAGCGGCCCCACGCCGGGCGTGTTGAAGATGACGATCAGGTCGCGCGCGCCGTGGTCGCGCAGCGCGAGGAGCAGGCTGTTGGGCCAGCCCTGCACGACGCCGAAGCCGCCGAAGAGGAGGGAGGCCCCATCGGGAACGTCGGCCACCGCGACGGCCGCGCTCTCGGCGACCTTGTCCATGGCGAGCGGCTTCTAACCCAGCGGCCGCAGGCGCGGCAACGGCCGCGCGTGGTTGACCCGCGCGGCGGCGCTCGGCTAGGCACCCTGCCACCATGGACCTCGCGGCCGCCGTCGCCGAGCTCAAGCGCTCGACGGACACCTTCGGCCCCTTCATCCGCGCGCAGGCCGAGCGCATCCCGGACCGGGTCGCGCTCAAGTTCGAGGACGAGACCGTCACCTACGGCGCCTACGACCGGGCCGTGAACCGGATCGCGGCGCGCCTCCGCCGCGAGGGCGCCGCCGCCGGCACGCCGGTCGCGATCCTCGCCCCGAACAGCCCGCTCTTCCTGGTCGCGCTCGGCGCGGTCGCGAAGCTCGGCGCCATCGGCGCGCTCATCAACACGCACGTCACGGGCGCGGGGCTGACGCACGTGCTCGGCGCGTCGGGCGCGGCGATCGGCGTCTCAGACGCGGCCGCCCTCCCCGCCCTCGACCTGGTCGCCGGGAGCCATCCCGTCCGCTTCCTCGCCGACGCGCCGCCGGCCACGGCGCTCCCCCGTGATGTGCGCCCGCTCGAGGGCTGGCGCGACGGCCCCGAGGCGCCCGAGCCCGACGTCCCCGACGTCCGGGGCGGCGACGTGTTCCTCTACATATATACGTCGGGGACGACCGGGTACCCGAAGCCGGCCGTCGTACGCCACCTCCGCTTCACCATGGGCGGGATCACGCTGGCCGGGCTCCTGGGCGTCGAGACGGGCGAGACCATCTACGCGCCGCTGCCGCTCTACCACGGCGAGAGCCTGTTCGTCGGCTTCGCGCCCGCTTTCCGCGCGGGCGGCGCCTTCGCCTCGCGCCGCCGCTTCAGCGCGAGCGCCTTCCTCGACGACGTCCGGCGCCACCAGGCGGTCGCCTTCGTGTACGTGGGCGAGCTCTGCCGCTATCTCCTCCGCCTCCCGCCCACGCCGCGCGACCGCGACCACCGCCTGCGCGTCGCCGCCGGCGCCGGCCTCCGCCCCGACATCTGGACCGCGTTCCAGGCGCGCTTCGGCATCGCACGCATCATCGAGATGTACGGCGCGACCGAGGGCAACGTGGCCCTGCACAACGCCGACGGGCGCGTCGGCTCGGTCGGCAAGCCCCACCCGATGCTCGAGGACACCGTCCGGCTCGGCCGCTTCGACCTGGCGCGCGGCGAGCTCGTGCGCGGCCCCGACGGCTTCTGCATCCCGTGCGCGCCGGGTGAGCCGGGCGAGCTCCTCGGACGCGTCGGCGGCGCCATGGAGTACGACGGCTACACCGACCGCGCGGCGAGCGAGCGGAAGCTCGTGCGCGACGCCTTCGCGCGCGGCGACGCCTGGTTCCGCACCGGGGATCTGCTGCGCCAGGACGCCGACGGCTACTACTACTTCGTCGATCGCATCGGCGACACCTTCCGCTGGAAGGGCGAGAACGTCGCCACGCAGGAGGTCGCCGACGTCCTCTGCGGCGCGCCCGGGGTCACGGAGGCGAACGTGTACGGCGTGGAGGTGCCGGGCGAGGACGGCCGCGCCGGCATGGCCGCCCTCGTGCTCGCCGAGGGCGCGCGCTTCGACGGCGTGGCGCTCCACGCGCGCGCCGAGCAGCAGCTGCCGGCCTACGCCCGCCCCGCCTTCGTGCGCCTGGTGCCCGAGATGGACGTGACCGGCACGCTGAAGCAGCGGAAGCTCGCCCTCGCCGTCGAGGGCTACGACCCGGCGCGCATCACCGACCCGCTCTTCGTGCGCGACGACGCCGCGCACGCCTACGTGCCGCTCACCCCCGCCGTGCTGGCGGAGTTGCGGGACGGTCGCCGCCGGCTCTGACCAGGCGCGCCGCCTCCGCGCGC
>Ga0209474_10004892_pt1 | contig 11489 bp, 13 predicted proteins | sample GraSoiAngelo_145_FD_185902 | JGI IMG/M metagenome (GOLD analysis project Ga0209474, IMG submission 185902) | Grasslands soil microbial communities from the Angelo Coastal Reserve, California, USA - 14_1009_05_20cm (SPAdes) (version 2) | ecosystem: Environmental > Terrestrial > Soil > Grasslands...
CACGTGGTGGCCGAGCGGCTGAAGCTGCCCCGCGTCGACGTGGACGAGCTGCGCGGGATGGAGGCGCTGGCGCCGGCCGCGCCGGGGCCGTGCGAGCCCGCCCGCGACACCGCCGTGCTGCTCTACACCGGCGGCACGACCGGCACGCCGAAGGGCGCCATGCTGAGCCACCGCAACCTGGTCGCCAACACGATCCAGTTCGCCGAGTGGTACGCCTTCGTCCCCGGCGAGGAGACGTCGGTCTGCGCGATTCCGATGTCGCACAGCGGCGGCCTGGCCGGCGTGATGAACGTGCCGCTGTCGGCAGCGGCCACGCTGCTCGTGTTCGGACGGTTCAGCCCGGCCGCGGTGGCGCGCACGGTCACCGCGCATCGGGTGACGCGGCTCTTCGGCGTGCCGACGATGTTCATCGCGCTCCTCGACGATCGCGACGGGCGCGCGGCCGACTACGGGGCGCTGCGGGCCTGCCGCACGAACGCCGCCCCGCTGCCGCCCAGCGTGAAGGCGGCGTTCGACGGGCTCGTCGGCCGCGAGGTGCTGGTCGAGGGCTACGGGCTCACCGAGACGAGCCCGCTGACCCACGCCAATCCGATCGAGCGGGCCCGCCCCGGCTCGATCGGGCTGCCGCTGCCCGATACCGACGCGCGGATCGTCGACGAGCGGGGCGGTGACGTCACGCCCGGCGAGGCCGGCGAGCTGCTCGTGCGCGGTCCCCAGGTGATGCTCGGCTACTGGAACCGACCGGAGGAGACGGCGGGGACCGTCGAGGACGGCTGGCTGCGCACGGGCGACGTCGCCCGCATGGACGCCGACGGGTACTTCGCCATCGTCGATCGGCGGAAGGACCAGATCAACACGGCGGGGTTCAAGGTGTGGCCGCGCGAGGTGGAGGAGACGCTCTACGCGCACCCGGCCGTCCGGCAGGCCGCCGTGATCGGCGTGCCCGATGCCTACCGCGGCGAGGCGGTGAAGGCGTTCGTCGTGCTGAAGGACGAGCACCGCGGGCGGGTGGATGCCGGCGCGCTGGTCGCGTTCTGCCGGGAGCGGCTGAGCGGCTACAAGGTGCCGCGCGCCGTCGAGTTTCGCGACGACCTGCCGATGAGCGCCGCCGGCAAGCTGCTGCGGCGCGAGCTGAGGGACGAAGCGTTGACCGACAAGGAGATCAGGCCATGACCGACATGAGTCCGTTCCGCCAGCGCCTGGCCGAGGCCGTCAACGCCCGGCACAGCCGGCTCAACCCGTTCACCGAGCAGTGGGTGAAGGGCGCGCTCTCGCGCGACCAGCTCGGGGCCTGGGCCGCCCAGCACTACCAGTACGTGTCGCAGTTCTCCCGCTGGTGCGCGACCGTCTACGGCGAGTGTCCCGATCCCGACGCCCGCGACTTCCTGCTCGAGAACATCATCGAGGAGGAGTCCGGCACCAAGCACGTCGACCTGCTGATCCGCTTCGCCGAGGCCTGCGGCGTCTCGCGCGCGCAGGTCGAGACGGCGCGGCAGCTGCCGACCACGCGCGGCCTCACTGCCTGGTGCTTCGAGATGTCGCACCGGCCGTTCCACGTGGCGGCCGCCGGGCTGCTGGTCGGGCTCGAGTCGCAGGTGCCCGGCATCTACAAGCGCAACCTGCCGCCGCTCACCACGCACTACGGCTTCGACGCTCACGAGGTCGAGTTCTTCGCCATCCACATCGAGGCCGACGAGGTGCACGGCGAGCGCGGCTATCAGATCGTGGAGCGTCACTGCACGACTCCCGAGCGCCAGGCCGACGCCATCGAGGCGGTGCGCCAGGCCACCGAGATGCGCTGGCAGTACATGACCGGCCTCTACCGCGCCTACGTGCTGAAGGAGGACCTGTGAGGTGAGCGGGACCGCCGTCGCCCGTCTGGACGACCTGACTTCCGGGGCGCCGCGACTGGTGGAAGTCGGCGGCGCCCGGATCGTCCTCGCCCGGGTCGGCGACGCCGTCTATGCCTGCGCCGACACCTGCGCCCACCAGGGGGGGCCGCTCAGCCAGGGCAAGCTGTCCGGCGCCCGACTGGCCTGCCCGTGGCACGGCTGGCAGTACGACGTGCGCACCGGGCAGTGCGTCTTTCCCGGGCGCGGCGCGAGCGTGCGGTCCTATCCCGTCGAGATCGCCGATGGAGAGATCCGTCTCGTCCTGTCCTGAGCGGCCCCGGTGGTGCTGAGCCCACCGTGCTGACCCTGGAGCGCGCGGTGGCGTGCATCGCCCGGGGGATCGCGAAGGCGCGGGCCCTCGACTTCAGCGTGGCGCTCGCGGTCGTGGACGACGCCGGCCACCTGGTCGCCTGCCATCGCATGGACGGGGCGCTGTGGATCACGCCGGAGATCGCGCGCGCCAAGGCGAACGCCGCCGCCGCGTTCCGCACGACCACGCTCGACATGGAGGCGCGCTTCAGCCAGGGCCGCCAGCTCTTCGCAAGCACGGTGGCCTCGCTCGGCGACTACCAGCTCGTGTTCGGGCGCGGCGGTGTGCCGCTCGTCGAGGACGGACGCGTGGTGGGCGCGGTCGGCGTCAGCGGCGCTGTGCCCGCCGACAACGACCACCTCATCGCCGAGGCTGCCGCCGGCGGATGACCGTGATGGGAGCCTCGAGGTGCCCGGCTACGCGCCAGCCGGCGCGGTCACGGCCGGGCGGAGCGCGAGGCAGAGCGGAATCGTCGCGAGGACGACGACGCCCACGAGCGTGAGCGTTGTCGGCACGCCGGCGACGTCGCCGATCACGCCCCACAGCGTCGGCGCCACCGCCGAGGCGGCGATCGTCAGCGTGTAGTAGAGGCCGTACCCGCGCGAGCGCCGCTCGGGCGACACCAGGTCGGCGACGGTACCGTAGAGCACCGACGAGGTCCCGTTCAGCGCGATGCCGAGCGGCATCAGCACCGCGAGCGCGAGCGGCAGCGGCGCCGCCACCACGGTCAGGATGCCGAGGGTCGTCGCGACCTCGGTGAGGACGACCGTGCGGATGACGCCGACGCGGTCGGCCATCACCCCGCACACGAACTTGCCGGTGGCGCCGCCGACGAACACCAGCCCGAAGGCGAGCCCGACGCCGCCCACCCCGAGGTCCTTGCCGATCAGGATGAACGGCATGAAGGTGAGGAAGCCGGTGCGCGTCGCGTTGTCGATCATCCCCACCGCGCACAGCGCCGAGAACCCGCGGCCGTCGCGGATGCCCCAGCCGGACGGCAGCGGCGCGGCGGCGGCGGCGCGGATGTCGGCGCCGCCGGCGCCGAGACGGCTCAGCAGCGGCACGATGAGCAGCGCGGCGACGATGCCGAGCAGGCCGTAGGCGGCGCCGGCCGCACGCCAGCCGACGACGCCGGCCAGCAGACCGATGGCCGCGGCGACGCCGGCCTTGCCGACGTCACCGGAGAAGTTGTACGTGCCGAGCGCCGTGCGCCGCCGGCCGTCCTCGTAGGCCTTCGACACGATCGACGACGACAGCGGATGCTGGACGCCGGAGCCGAGCCCCGCCACCAGCAGCAGCGCGAGCAGTGACGCAAAGCCGCCGGCGGCGCCCGCCGCCACGAATCCGAGGGCGGTCACCGCGGTGCCGGCCGCCAGCAGCCAGCGCTCGCCGAAGCGCTCGGCCAGGAATCCGGCGGGAATCTGGAAGAGCGACATCCCGCCGGTGTAGGCGGAGCGGATGAGACCGACCTGGGCGAACGAGAGCCCGAGCTCGCGCGCCCACAGCGGCAGGAACACGTAGAGCGTCTCCGAGAACCCGTCGTGCAGGAAATGGATGCTCGATGCAGCGCCGAGAATCGCGCGGGAGCGAGGCCTCACGTTCCGATCATCCCCGACCGTCCGCCGCGGTTCAAGTAGAATACCGGCGCCGACGGGAGGTCGAGCGATGCCGATCAGCATCACCCGCGTCTACACGCGTCTCGGGGACCGCGGCGAGACCGCCCTGGTCGGCGGCCGGCGCGTGGCGAAGGACTCGCCGCGCATCGTCGCCTACGGCACGGTCGACGAGCTGAACGCCGTCGTCGGCCTGGTGCGCGCCTTCAACGCTGAGCGGATGAAGACACGGGGGCCGCGCCGCCGGCGTCACGCGTGGCTCGACGCGACGCTGCGCAAGATCCAGAACCAGCTGTTCGACGTCGGCAGCGAGCTGGCCACGCCGGCGGACGCCGAGTACGAGGGGATGTTCAAGATCGGCGCCGGCGAGGTGACGGAGCTCGAGAAGATCATGGACGAGTGTCAGAAGGATCTGGCGCCGCTCAAGTCGTTCATCCTTCCCGGCGGCGGGCCCATCCACGGCTTCCTGCACCTGGCCCGCACGGTGTGTCGTCGCGCCGAGCGCGAACTGCTCGTCCTCTCGCGCGTCGAGCCGATCGGCGAGGGCCCGCTCCGCTACCTCAACCGGCTGAGCGATCTGTTCTTCGTGCTCGGCCGCTGGGTCGGCAAGCACATGGGCGAGCAGGAATACCTCTGGGAGCGCGGCCTCAGCGCGCACGGCCGGCGCCGCGCGAAACGCTAGGTCCTCCGCCGTCGCTGCGTCAGCAGGCTGCGCACCTCGGCTTCGAGATCTTCCGGCAGGCAGGGCTTGGTGAGGAAGACGTCGGCGCCCATCTCGAGCGCGCCGAACTGGATCGCCCGGTGGCCGTGACCGGTCAGCAGGATGATCGGGATCCTTCGCGTCCGGGGGTCGTGCTTCAGATGATGGGCGGCGCTGATGCCATTGATCCCCGGCATCGCGAGGTCCATCACGATGACGTCCGGCTTCCGCTGGATGGCCAGCGCGATGCCCTCGTCGCCGTCCGCCGCCGTGATCGCGTCGAAGCCGCCATGACGGAAATAGGTCGCGTAGAGCTCGCGCGTGTCCACGGAGTCGTCGACGACGAGCACCAGCGACGGGCGGCGCGCGCGCAGGCGCGGGCCGCGCTGGAATCGCGGCGCCGGAGCCTGGCTGGGTCCGGATTCTGCCTCGCGTCGTCTGGCGGAGGGAGTCATGGGCAAGTGGAGCGGGCGACGGCCCCGTCTTCGCAACACAACCTATAGCATCCGGACGGACGCGCGGAAGATAGGAAAAGATTTTCCCACTCGAATTGACAAGCCTGCCGATCTGCCCCTATAAGCAGGAAGCCTTCCGATAGCACCGCGCGGGCCCCTGCGCGGACCGACGAGGAGAGGTGTCCGATGCTGGCCGTCCGTGACCTCACCGTGCGCTTCGGCGGCATCGTCGCGCTCGATGCGGTCTCGTTCGACGTCGGGGCCGGGGAGATCGCGGGCCTCATCGGCCCCAACGGCGCCGGCAAGACGACGCTGTTCAACTGTCTGAGCCGGCTCTACGCGCCCGCGCGCGGCGACGTCCTCTTCGACGGGCGCTCGATCCTCGGGCTCGGCGCGCATCGGATCGCGACGCTCGGCGTCGGCCGCACGTTCCAGAACCTGGCCCTGTTTCCGACGCTGACCGTGCTGCAGAACGTGATGATCGGCCTGCACAGCAAGACCCGCAGCGACTTCCTGAGCAATGCCCTGCGGCTGCCGTGGGTTGGCCGCGAGGAGCGCGCGATCCGCGCCGAGGCGCTGGAGCTGCTCCATTTCCTCGCGCTCGACACCGTCGCCCACCACCCGGCGGCGGGCCTGCCGTTCGGCACCCTCAAGCGCGTCGAGCTGGCCCGGGCGCTGGCCGGCCGCCCGCGACTGCTGCTGGCCGACGAGCCGGCCGGCGGCCTCAACCACGAGGAGGTCTCCACCCTCGCCAAGCTGATCAGGGCGATTCGCGACGAGCGGGGGGTGACGATCCTGCTCGTCGAGCACCACATGGGCCTCGTCATGCAGGTCTCCGACAAGGTCGTCGTCCTCGACTTCGGCCGCAAGATCGCCGAGGGCCGGCCGGCCGAGGTCCAGCGCAACCCCGAGGTGATCCGGGCTTACCTCGGCGCCGAGGAGACGGCGGCCGAGGTGGCGCGCTGATGGCGCTGCTCGAGGTGCAGGGCCTGGAGGCGCAGTACGGCTGGACGAAGGTCCTGCACGGACTGGCCTTCACGGTGGAGGAGGGCGGCATCACCACGATCCTCGGCGCCAACGGGGCCGGCAAGACGACGACGCTGCGGGCCGTGTGCGGCATGGTGCGCACGCACGGCGAGGTGCGGTTCGAGGGCCGCTCGATCGCCGGCCGCGCGACCGAGGACCTCGTGCGGCTGGGGATCGCGCATGTCCCCGAGGGCCGCGGAACGTTCGTCAACCTCACCGTCGAGGAGAATCTCCGGCTCGGCGCCTACGGGCGGCGCGGGGGCGGGCTCGGCGAGGACCTCGGCCGCGTGTACCAGTACTTTCCCGTGCTGGCCGAGCGGCGTCGCCAGCTGGCCGGCACGCTGTCCGGCGGCGAGCAGCAGATGCTGGCGGTGGCCCGCGGCCTGATGGCGCGGCCGCGCCTGCTGCTGCTCGACGATCCGTCGCTGGGGCTGGCGCCGCTCGTCGTGCGCGAGATCTTTCGCATCGTGCGCACGATCAACCGCGAGCAGCAGGTGAGCGTGCTGCTGGTCGAGCAGAACGCCGCCATCGCGCTGCGGCTGGCCGACCACGCCTACCTGATGGAGACCGGGCGCATGGTCATGTCCGGCACCGCCGCCGACCTGCGCGAGCACGACACCGTGCGTCGCGCCTACCTCGGGTACTGACGATGGAGATCCTCTTCCAGCAGATCGTCTCCGGGCTGGCCACCGGGGGCATCTACGGCAGCGTCGCGCTGGCCCTGGTGATGATCTACCAGGCGACCGACGTCGTGAACTACGCCCAGGGCGAGATGGCGATGTTCAGCACGTACCTGGCGTGGACGCTGCTGAACGCGGGCCTGCCGTACTGGGTCGCGTTCGCCGCCACCCTGGCCATCTCGTTCGTCGGCGGCCTGCTGATCGAGCGCATCGTGATCCGTCCGGTCGAGGGCGCGCCGGTGCTGACCATCGTGATCGTGTGCATCGGCCTCCTCGTCATCCTCAACAGCATCGCCGGCTGGATCTACTCCTACATCCAGAAGCCCTTTCCCAGCCCGTTTCCCGCCCGGCCCATCCAGATCGGCACCGTCTACTTCGGGGCGCACGACCTCGGCGCGCTGGGCGTGACGCTGGTGGTGCTGGCCGGCCTCTACGTCTTCTTCCGCTTCACCACGCTCGGGCTGGCGATGCGCGCGGCGGCCCAGAACCCGGTGTCGAGCCGCCTGTGCGGCATCCGGGTGGGCTGGATGCTGGCGATCGGGTGGGGGCTGGCGGCCCTGGTCGGGGCGGTGGCCGGCATGATGGTGGCGCCGGTGGTCTTCCTCGATCCGAACATGATGGCCGGCATCCTGATCTACGCCTTTGCCTCCGCCACCCTCGGCGGCTTCACGAGCCCCGGTGGCGCCGTCCTGGGCGGGCTCATCGTGGGCGTCATCGAGAATCTGGCGGGGACCTACGTCCACTTCATCGGCACCGAGCTCAAGCTGACCGTCGCGCTGGCCCTGATCCTCGTCGTCCTGCTCGTCCGGCCCAGCGGCCTGTTCGGCCGCGCGGCCGTTCACCGCGTGTGATGCCGCTGCGGATGCTGCGGCTGGGCGTGACGCTGCTGGCGATCGTGGTGGCGCTGCTGTTGCCGTTCATGCTGAGCAACTTCCGTCTGTTCCAGTTCACGCAGGTGTTCATCTACGCGATCGCGCTGCTCGGGCTCAACATCCTCACCGGCTACAACGGCCAGATCTCGCTCGGTCACGGCGCCTTCTACGCGGTCGGCGCCTACACCACCGCCATCATGCTCGACAAGTGGAACGTGCCCTACGGCTGGACGATCCCCGTCGCCGGCGCGCTGTGCCTGGTGGCGGGCTTCCTGTTCGGCATCCCGGCGCTGCGGCTGGAGGGTCTCTATCTCGCGCTGGCGACGTTCGCGCTGGCGCTGGCCGTGCCGCAGATCCTGAAATACTTCGAGAACTGGACCGGCGGCTCGCAGGGCATCGTGCTCAGCAAGCCGGCGGCGCCGTGGGGGCTGAGGGTCAATCCCGACCAGTGGCTGTACCTCCTCACGCTGGTGGTGCTGCTGCTGCTGTTCGTGCTCGCCACCAATCTGCTGGCCGGCCGGACGGGTCGGGCGATCGTGGCCATCCGCGACAACCCGATCGCCGCCCAGGCGATGGGCGTGAACACCGCCCTCTACAAGTCGCTGACGTTCGGGGTGAGCGCCGGCTACGTCGGCGTGGCCGGCGCGCTCAGCGCGCTGGCGGTGGCCTACGTCGCGCCCGACGCCTTCAACATCTTCCTGTCCATCACGTTCCTGACGGGCATCGTCATCGGCGGCCTGGCGTCGATCTGGGGGGCGATCTTCGGCGCGCTCTTCATCCAGTTCATCCCGAACTGGGCCCAGGACATCTCCAAGGCGGCGCCGTGGGCGATCTACGGCATCTTCCTGATCGGCTTCATGTACGCGATGCCGCGCGGCATCGCCGGCGCGATCCGCCTGCTGGCCGCCCGCGCGTGGCGCCCGCGCGCGGAACCGTCCGGGGCCGCCCCCGGTTCTCCGAGGTAAGATTGGCCCGACCCCCGTCATCCGACATCGACTGACGTCGACGTCCCAGAGGAGGAGTTCATGAGGATACGAGGCATCCTGTGCGTGCTGGCGCTGGCGCTCGGCGTGGCGGCGACGACGCTGCCGCTGGCCGCCGAGACGCGCCGAGACGGTCGGCGTCACCGCCACCGAGATCAAGATCGGCAACACCAATCCCTACAGCGGGCCGGCCTCGGCCTACGGCACCATCGGCAAGGTCATCGGCGCCTACTTCAAGAAGGTGAACGACGAGGGCGGCCTCAACGGCCGCAAGGTCAACTACATCAGCTACGACGACGCCTACACGCCGCCCAAGGCCGTCGAGATGGTGCGCAAGCTGGTCGAGCAGGACCAGGTGGCCGCGCTGTTCCAGACGCTCGGCACGCCGACGAATACGGCCATCCACAAGTACGTGAACCAGCAGAAGGTGCCGCACCTGTTCGTGGCCACCGGCGCCACCAAGTGGAACGATCCCCAGCATTTCCCGTGGACGATGGGCTGGCAGCCGAACTACCAGACCGAGGGCCGCATCTACGCGCAGTACATCCTCAAGAACTTCCCCGACGCGAAGATCGGCATCCTCTACCAGAACGACGACTACGGCAAGGACTATCGCAAGGGGCTGCACGACGGGCTCGGCGAGGCCAACGCCAAGAAGATGATCGCCATGGAGCAGACCTACGAGGTGACCGATCCCACGATCGACTCGCAGATCGTCAACCTCAAGAACAGCGGCGCCAACGTGTTCTTCAACGTGACGATCCCGAAGTTCGCGGTGCAGGCCATCAAGAAGGCGCACGACATCGGCTGGAAGCCGACGCACTTCCTCAACAACGTGTCGTCCTCGCTGGCCACCGTATTGAAGCCGGCCGGCCTCGAGGCGTCGCGGGGCCTGATCACTGCCCTCTACATGAAGGAGATCACCGACCCCCAGTGGAAGAACGACAAGGGGTACCAGGACTGGGTGGCGTTCATGAAGAAGTACTACCCTGAAGGCGCGCTCGACGACCAGGGCAACGCCTTCGGCTACACGGCGGCCCAGGCGATGACGCTGGTCCTCAAGCAGTGCGGCAACGACCTGAGCCGCGAGAACATTCTCAGGCAGGCGGAGAACCTCAAGAACGTCGAGTTCCCGCTCCTGCTGCCCGGGATCAAGGTCAACACGAGCCCGACCGACCATGCCCCCATCGAGCAGGAGCAGCTCGCCAAGTTCGACGGCGAGCGCTGGGCCACGTTCGGCGAGCTCTACGACGCCGCAAAGAAGTAGCGCCCGATCACTTGGGGGCCCGAAGGCCCCAGGCCCAGAGGCTGGGTCGCCCGACGAAAGATTGCGGGTCTGGTGGCCATCTCGGGCCCCATGCGCATCGGGTGACGCAGGCCGTCCCGGCCACGCCGGGGTGGCCCGATGATTGGGGGATTTGGGGGTCTAGGGGCCATCTCGGGGCCCCCAGCATGGAAGGAAAGCGCCGGGACCCGGCCGGGAGGCCGAGCCCCGACGCTGCCGGCTAGCGCCGGCGGACGCGCGCTGGCACGCGCGTTCCGCCCCGTTCGCCGGTCGTCATGCCGTAGAACGCCACCGCGACCGAGCACGTCAGCGCCAGGACGATCAGCTCGATCACCGTGGCCAGCCCCAGCCCTTGCTCACCGACCCGCAGCGCCGGCGGCGCGCCGGGGGCCGACGGGGGCGCGAGGAGGGACGGCGAGGCCGCGACTCCGTCGCGCGCGGCGGGGAGCGCGCCGGCCAGCACTGCCGTCAGTCCTAGGAGGCACACGATCGAGCCACTGACCAGGACGACTCGCGCCGTACGCCCCATAGTTCATCTCCTGGCTCCTGATCGTTCGGGCTCGCACGGGCCTCGAACGAGCATCTTCAGTGCCAGGCCTGCCGCCGCGCGGACCGTCGCACGATTTCCAGCGGTTGCGGCGGGCGCGTGCGCGATTGACGCCGCCAGCTGGGCGGGAACTGATCAGCGGGCGGTCTCCCCGCCCGGTCAATTTCTCGCTCGCCGGGCGTCGCGCCCGGAACGCGCTGCAGCACGAGGCGGCCGCGCCTTTCCCCGGCCGTCGACCCGCGCGAGGAACTCGAGCGCCGCGCGATTCCAGGCCGCGGGCTGGTCGCGGTTGGCGAAGTGACTCGCGGGCGACAGCACGACCAGCCGGGCGCCGCGGATCTTGCGCTGCATCACCTTCATCGGCTCGAGCGAGGGATCGCGGTCGCCGCCGATGAGCAGGACCGGCACGCTGATCTTCGGCAGCTCGTCGGTGATGTGATCCATCGCCAGCAGCGCGCGCAGCGCGTTGGCGTAGCCGATCGGCGAGAGCCGCCGGTACTCCTCGTAGAACTCGGCCCGCGCGCCGGGGTCGAGCTTGAGGCGCTCGACCAGGTTGGGGTTGGCGCGCATGGCGAACTCCGCCATGGCGTCCAGGCCCTGCTCGAGCGTGATCTTGATCGATTGCGCCCGCATGACCAGGTTGTCGACGGAGAGCGGCAGGCCCACCGCCGAGGACGAGTTGGTGACGAGCAGCGAGCGCACCCGGCCCGGGAAGCGCAGCGTGAAGCGCGTGGCGATGCCGGCGCCCAGGCTGAGGCCGCCGACGTGCGCGCGGCGCAGGCGCAGGTGATCGAGGACATCGCGCAGGTCGAGTGCCCAGCGCGCGAACGACACCCGCGCGGGGTCCTCGGGGCTGTCCGAGCGGGCATGGCCGCGGGGCTCCCACAGGACGAGGCGGTGCGCGGCGGACAGCGCCGCCACGTTGACGTCCCACATCTCGACGTTGCCGCCGATGCCGTACGCCAGCACCAGCGGCGTGCCGGCCCGGCCGTGCTCCTCGTAATAGATCTTGATCCCGTCGGTCGCTCGCGCGTAAGGCATCGCTCTCCTCCGGCCGGCCGCCAGCTTACCTGATCGTTGGCATCAGGCGATTTGATTCGACGCCACCGCCGCGAGGGACGACACT
>Ga0209474_10004893_pt1 | contig 11485 bp, 13 predicted proteins | sample GraSoiAngelo_145_FD_185902 | JGI IMG/M metagenome (GOLD analysis project Ga0209474, IMG submission 185902) | Grasslands soil microbial communities from the Angelo Coastal Reserve, California, USA - 14_1009_05_20cm (SPAdes) (version 2) | ecosystem: Environmental > Terrestrial > Soil > Grasslands...
GACCGCCCCGGCGCAGCCGCGGCGGTCCTCTGTTTCGCGTGTGGCGCGGCGCGGCCGTGGCGGTTCTCGGTAGTCCATCAGCGGTTCTGAGGCGGCGCCCGTGAGAGTGACGGCGCTCGCGGGCGGTACCGGCGCGGCCAAGCTGCTGCGCGGTCTCGCGGCGTGTCTCGCCCCGCGCGAGCTCACGGTCGTCGGCAACACCGGCGATGACACCGAGGTGTGGGGGCTGCACGTCTCGCCCGATCTCGACACTGTCACCTACGCGCTGGCCGGCCTGCTCGACGTCGGCCGCGGCTGGGGACGCGCCGACGAGACGTTTCACGCCCTGCAGGCGATGGCCGCGCTCGGCGCCCCGACATGGTTCAGCCTCGGCGATCGCGACCTGGCCACCCACCTCACGCGCACGGCGGCCCTGCGCGACGGCGCCACCCTGACGGCGGTGACAGGGCGCCTGGCCGCGTGGCTCGGCGTCGAGGCGCGCGTGCTTCCGATGAGCGACCAGCCGGTGCGCACGACGATCACCACGACGGAGGCGTGCCTGACGTTCCAGGAGTACTTCGTGCGCGACAAGGCGCTCGGCGACGTGGTGCGGGTCGACTACGACGGCGCGGCGACGGCGCGGCCGGCGCCCGGCGTGCTCGAGGCGATCGCCGACGCCGACCGCGTCGTCGTGTGCCCGTCGAATCCCGTCACGTCGATCGGCCCGATCCTCGCGGTGCCGGCCATCGTCGAGGCGCTGAGGTCGACGCGGGCCCCGATCGTCGGCGTGAGCCCGATCGTCGGCGGCGCGCCGGTGAGCGGGCCGGCCGGCCGGCTCATGCAGGCCCGGGGCCTCGACGTCTCGCCGCTCGGGGTCGCGACGGCCTACGCGCCGTGGCTACGCACGCTGCTCATCGACGCGCGCGACGCGGATCTGGCGTCGGGGCTCGAGCGCGCCGGCGTCCGCGCGATCGCCGCCGACATCGTGATGAGCGACCACGCCAGCGAGGTGGCGCTGGCCCGCGGCGTCCTGGAAGCGGCGTGACGCTCCGACCCGCGCTCGAGTCGGACGCGCCCGCGGTCTGGCGCGTGCACACCGCCTCGGTCCAGGCGCTGTGCGCCGGCTGGTACTCCGAGCAGGAGATCACGGTGTGGACCGCTCGCCTGGTGGCCGACGCCTACCAGCGGGCGATCCGCGCGCACTCGATGGTGGTGGCCGAGCGCGACGGCGATGTCGTCGGCTTCGGCGAGCTCGACCTCGAGCGTCGGGAGGTCGTGGCGGTCTACGTCCTGCCGGACGCGGCCGGGGCGGGCGTCGGCACGGCGCTGCTGGCACACCTGGAGGCGATGGCGCGATCGCACGGGCTGGAGCGTCTGACGCTCTGCGCCTCGCTCAACGCCGAGACGTTCTACGCGCACCGGGGCTGGCGCGCCGGGGCCCGCGAGAAGCACCGCCTCACCGGCGCCGTGGCGGTAGACTGCGTGCGTATGGACAAGGCCCTGGCCGCATGATCGTCGCCGCCGTTCCGGTCAAGGACGTCACCAACGCCAAGCAACGGCTCATGCGCGTGCTCGACGGTCCCGAGCGCCGCGAGCTGGCGCGCGCGATGCTGGTCGACGTCCTGCGCGCCTTCGGCGGTGCCGGCGTCGATCGCGTCTGGGTGGTCACCCGCGAGCCCGAGGTGGCCGCGATCGCGCGGAGCCTCGGGGCGGAGCCGCTCGCCGAGGCCGAGAACCGCGGCCACACCGCGGCCGTCGCCACCGCCCAGGCCGAGGCGGCCCGCGTCGGCGCGCGCGCGTTCCTGACGATTCCCGGGGACGTGCCGTGCGTCACCGGCGCCGAGATCCGGGCCCTCGTCGCCGCGCTGACCGGGCCGCCGGCGGTGGTGTTCGTGCCCTCGCGCTCGGGCCTCGGCACCAACGGCGTGCTGCTGGCACCGCCGAACGCGATGCGGCTGCGCTTCGGCGAGCCCTCCTTCGAGAACCACCTGACGGCGGCGCGCGTGCTGCGGCTCACGCCGAGCGTCATCCGCCTGCGCGGGCTCAGCCTCGACGTCGACGCGCCCGAGGACCTGCTGGCGCTACTCGGCGAGGGGGCCGGCACCCAGAGCCGCGAGCTGCTGGTGCGCTGGCGGCTGCCGGAGCGGCTGGCCGGCGTGCGTCCGGCCGTGCTGGGTTGAGCATGCCGCCGCGCTACGAGGTCATCGGCGTCGAGGGGATCGGCGAGGTGCGGCCGGGCGACGACGTCGCGCGGCTGGTCGTCGCCGCCGCCGCGCAGCAGCGCACGCCGGTCGCGACCGGTGACGTGCTGGTCATCAGCCAGAAGATCGTCTCCAAGTCGGAGGGGCGACTGCTGCGACTCTCCGAGGTCGCGCCGTCCTCGATGGCAACGGCGTTCGCCGCCGAGCTCGGCCGCGATCCGCGGCTGATCGAGGTGATCCTCCGCGAGTCGCGCCGCATCGTGCGAATGGATCGCGGTGTGCTGGTGACCGAGACGCATCACGGCTGGGTCTGCGCCAACGCCGGCGTGGACCAGTCGAACGTCGACGCCGACACGGTCGCGCTGCTGCCCGAGGACCCCGATCGCTCGGCCCGCGCGCTCCGCGACGCCGTGCGCGCCCAGACGCGGGCCGAGGTGCACGTGATCGTGGCCGACACGTTCGGCCGGCCCTGGCGCGAGGGCCTCGTCAACATCGCCATCGGGGTCGCCGGCTTTGCACCGCTGCGCAGCTATCTCGGCGAGCGCGATCCGGCCGGGCGGCCGCTGCAGGCGACGATCCTCGCCATCGCCGACGAGCTGGCCGCCGCCGCCGAGCCCGTGATGGGCAAGCTCGACCGCATCCCCGCCGCGATCGTGCGCGGGCTGCCGCTGTCGGCCAGCGAGGACGGCTCCAAGGCGCTGCTGCGCGATCCGGCCCGCGACCTCTTCCGTTAGGAGACCGCGCCTGAACATCGCGATCCTCGGCGGTACCGGCAAGGAGGGCGCCGGCCTGGCGGTGCGCTGGGCGCAGGTCGGGCACGGCATCGTCATCGGCTCGCGCGACGCCGAGCGCGCGAAGGCCAAGGCCGCCGAGCTGCGCGACGTCGCCCACGCGATCCCGATCGTCGGCCACACCAACGCCGAGGCCGCCGCGCTGGGCGACGTCGTGGTGGTCGCGTTGCCGTGGGCGGGCCTCGGCGCCACGCTGCCCGAGACGCGCCAGGCGTGCCGCACCAAGGTCGTCGTGAGCACGGTGGTCCCGCTCACCTTCGGCGGTCCGCGACTGTTCACGCCGCCGCCGGCCGGCTCGGCCGCCGAGGAAGTCCAGGCGCTGCTGCCGGAGGCGCGCGTGGTGGCCGCCTTTCACCACATCGCCGCGCACGAGCTGACCGATGCCGAGCATCCGATCGAGTGCGATTTGCTGATCTGCGGCCAGGACGCGGCCGCCAAGGAGACGGTGACCCAGCTGGGCCGCTCGCTGGGCCTGCGGGTCCTCGACGTGGGCCCGCTGTCCAACGCCGGGCCGCTGGAAGGCATCACCGCGGTGCTCGCCACGATCAACCGGCGCTACAAGCTCAAGAACTCCGGCATCAAGATCACCGGAATATAGCTCGGAGGGGGACTTCGTCCCCCGGCGGACGGCGCCTCGCACGCCGGCGGCGTGCTCGGGCCTGCCTCCCCCGAGGGCAGGATGGCGCCGGCGGAGCCGGCGCTCGAACGGTGGAACAGGAGAACGCCATGGCGGAGAGGGCGACGCTGGTGCCGCACATCGAGCTGACGCAGTTCATCGCGGCGGCGCTGGTGGCGATGAAGATGCCGCGCGACCGGGCGGAGGTCACGGCCGGGCTCATGGTGCGCACGGACCTGCGCGGCGTCGACTCGCACGGGATCGACATGCTGCCGCGCTACCACGAGCTCTGGCGCCAGGGCTTCATCGTCATGGAGGCGGACCCCGTGCTGGCCCGCGACGCGGCCGCGACCGCCCTCTATGACGGGGCCAAGGGCCTCGGCCACTACGTCTCCACGCTGGCCATGCGGCTGGCCATCGACAAGGCGCGCACCTTCGGCATCGGCATCGTCACCGTGCGCAACTCGGGCCACTTCGGCGCCGCCGCCAACTACTCGATGATGGCCCTCGAGCACGGGATGATCGGCCTGGCCACGACCAACTCGCCCTACGTGGCGATGGTGCCGACCTTCGGCCGGGAGCCCAAGCTCTCCACCAACCCGATCTCCTTCGCGGCGCCGGCCGGCCGCCACGCGCCCTTCGTGCTCGACATGGCCACCACGACGGTGGCCGCCGGCAAGCTGCGCATCGCCAGCCGCTGGAAGAAGCCGATTCCGGCCGGCTGGGCCCTCGACGAGGACGGCGAGCCGACGACCGACCCCGACATCGCCATGAAGCGCCGCCTGATGTCGCCGCTCGGCGGCACACGCGAGCTCGGCAGCCACAAGGGCTATGGCCTCGGCATGATGGTGGACATCCTTTCCGGCGTGCTACCCGGGGCCACCTACGGCGATCTCTTCCAGCGCACCGGTCGCGACGAGCAGAAGAAGCAGGACGTCGGCCACTGCTTCGTGGCGGTCGATCCCGAGCGCTTCCGGCCGCTCCCGGACTTCAAGCGCGACATGGACGACATGTTCGACTCCGTGAAGTCCACGCCGCCGGTCGAGGGCCAGCCGCGCGTCTACGTGGCCGGCGAGCCGGAGGCCGAGAGCGAGCAGCGTCGCCGGCGCGAGGGAATCCCCGTCAACGCCACGCTCCTCGGACTGGTCAACGACCTCGCCGGGAATCTCGGCGTTCCGCCGCTGGCCTGAGCGGCGCCCTCAGGCGCGGGAGATGGCCAGCCCGAGATAGATGACGACGAGCGCGAGGACGAGGACGATGCGGTCCATGCGCGCGATGGCGCGCAGCGCGGGCTGGGGGTCGGCGTCGGTGGCGAGGGCGCCGCGCAGCAGCGTCAGCTGGGCGAAGTCGCGCTGGCCGGCGATGGAGGCGGCGGCGATGACCAGGATGAACTTGCCGGCGAGCATGACGCCGGCGCCGGTGTGCATCACACGCTCGACGGGGCCGAGCTGGGTGACGTTGTAGAAGCCGGTGAGGACCACGATGAAGATCGCCGTCCACGTCGCCGGGCGTGCGCGACGGGCCGCGGCGGCGAACGGCGCGATCTCGCCGCGGCGCGCGGCCGGCAGCAGGACGTGGGTCTGGTACGCGAGACCGCCGATCCAGACGACAGCGCCGACCAGATGCAGCCAGAGGACGACGAGACGCACGTCAGCGGGGCGCGGTCAGCGCGGCCAGCGCCGCCGGGACGTCGGAGAAGTCGGCGAAGAAGAGGTCGGGCGCGCACGCGGTCAGGTCCTCCGGCGGGTGGAAGCCCGTGGCCACCGCCACCGCGACGGCGCCGCAGGCCCGCGCGCAGTCCACGTCGAGCGGCGTGTCGCCGATGATCGTCACCTGCTCGAACCCGAACGGATGGCCGACCAGCCGCTGCGCGCGCTCGCAGGCGATCGCCGGCAGCTTGCGGCGATCGAGGTCGTCCGAGCCGAAGGCGCCGAGGCGGAAGAGCGGCCAGAGGCCGGTCGGCCGGAGCTTCACGCGGGCGCCGGCCTCGATGTTGCCGGTCAGCAGCCCGACGACGGCGTCGCGCCGGACGGCCAGCGCCCGCACCACGTCCGCGATGCCCGGCATGACCTTGACGCGAGCGCCGTCGCCGATCAGGGCATCGAGCTCGGCGACGTAGGCCGCGAAGCACGCGGCGAGGCGCTCGGCGATGCGCGCGTCGTCGAGCCCGGCGCCGCGCATGAGATCCCAGACGATGCGCGGGTCGGTCTTGCCGCGAAAGTCGTAGGTCTCGATGGGGCCGGTGGTGCCGTAGGTCGCGGCCAGCGCGTGGCCCAGCGCGATGCGGCCGGCGCCGGCCGCCGTCACCAGCGTGCCGTCGACGTCGAAGAGGAAGAGGCGGCCGCCGGCGGCGCCGCTCACCGCGGGGCGAGTCGCCGGAGGCGGCCGATCACGCCCGGCAGGACGTCGAGCAGGGCGTCGATCTCGCCGGCGCTCGTCCAGCGGCCCAGCGTGAAGCAGAGGGACCCCTCGTACTCCTCGCGTGAGCAGCCCAGCGCGCGCAGCACGTGCGAGGGCTCGCCGGTGGTGAGGTTGCAGGCCGAGCCCGACGAGGCGGCGACACCGCGCAGGTCGAGCTCGAGCAGCACGGCGTCGGCCTTGACGCCGGGGACGACGAGGCTCGCGTGGTGGGGCAAGCGGCGCGCCCCTGCGGCGCCGGTGAGGCGGGCGCCGTCGATGCGCTCGAGCAGGCCGTCGAGTAGCCGGTCGCGCAGCGGCGTGAGGCGCGCCGCCTCGACGGCGCGCTCGTTGCGCGCGAGGTCGGCCGCCACGCCCATGCCGACGATCGATGGCAGGTTCTCGGTGCCCGAGCGATAGCCGCCCTCCTGGCCGCCGCCGAGGATGATCGGCGCCAGGGGGAGGTCGGGCCGCACCCACAAGGCGCCGGCGCCCGGCGGGCCGTAGAGGTCGTTGGAGGACAGCGTCAGCAGGTCGATCGCGCACTCGTCGACGCCGAGCGGCAGCCGGCCGACCATGCCGACGCCGTCGACGTGGAACGGCACGCCGCGCGCCCGCGCGAGCCGACCCGCCTCGCGCACCGGCTGGAGCGTGCCGATCTCGCCATTGGCCGCCATCACCGAGAGAAGGGCGGTGTCCTCACGCAGCGCGCGGCCGAGCGCGTCCAGGCCGACCACGCCGTCGCGGTCCACCGGCAGCCACGTCACCGTCCATCCCTGCTTCTCGAGGTCGCGACACGGGTGGACGACGGAGATGTGCTCGATGGACGAGGCGACCACGTGACGGCCCCGCGCGCGCAGCGCGACCCCCTTGATGGCCAGGTTGTTCGCCTCGGTGGCGCTGGCGGTGAAGATCACACCGCCGGCGCTGCCACCGACGAGCCGGGCGACCTTGGCGCGGGCGCCGTCCAGGGAGGCGCGGGCCTCGAGCCCGTGCGAGTGGAGCGCGGCCGGATTGCCCACCCCGCCCTCGAGGAACGGTCGCATGAAGGCGACCACGCGGGGGTCGACGGGCGAGAAGCCGGCGTAGTCGAGGTAGATCCTCGACGTCGGCGAACCGGCGGTCCTATCGACTCTTTCGGACGAGGAACCGGAAGACCGCGCCATGTTTCTCGATGGCCACCAGATCGTGGCCCGTTCGGGTGGTCCAGCTCTTCATGTCGGCCTCGGAGGCCGGGTCATCGGACAGCATTTCGAGGGTCTGGCCGGCGGCCATGGCCTTGAGCGCGTCACGGGTCTTGAGGATCGGCATCGGACAGAAGAGTCCCACGCAGTCCAGCCTCCGGTCGGCGACGACGCTCATAACTCTGCGAAAATTCTTACATTGACACGTCCGAGCGGCAACTAGAATAATGACCGCTATGCCGGTCGAACCCGTTCCCGCCGTTGCCCACGCGGGCAGGCGCATCAAGAACCGAATCCTGGTCGCGCTGACCCTCGCCTCGGTCGTCCCCATCCTGGTCCTCGGCTTCGTCGTGCTCGTGCTCGTCCTGCCGTCGCTGGGGCCCGGCGAGAGGCTGAGGTTCGGCGGCTTGCAACTCGTGGTCCTGTTCACGCTGGTCGGCATGGTGGCCGGCGGCTACGTGATCTGGGACATCGGCCGCACGATGGCGCGCATCGCGTCGATGATGGCCCGCCAGAACACGCTGCCGGGCGAGCGGCGACGCGACGAGGTCGGCACCCTGATGACCTCGTTCAACAAGATGCTGGCCACGATCGAGCAGCAGGCGGCCGAGATCAACACCTTCGCCACCCGGCTCGACGCCGCCTACAAGGAACTGGAGTCCACCAATGCCCGGCTCAAGGAGACGTCGTTCAAGGACGAGGTGACCGGCCTTTACAACCGCCGGTTCTTCTCGCTGCGCCTGGAGGAGGAGCTGTCGCGCTACCGGCGTTTCAACCATCCGGTATCGGTCGTCCTGCTCGACCTCGACGGCTTCAAGGCCGTCAACGACGAGTTCGGCCACACGGTGGGCGACGACACGCTGCGCGACGTCGCGCAGATCCTCATGAAGCACTCGCGTGGCATCAACGTGGTCTCCCGCTACGGCGGTGACGAGTTCGCGGTCCTGCTGGTGGAGACCTCGAAGGCGGGCGCGCGCCTCTACGCCGACCGCATCCGCGAGGTCGTGGCGAAATACCCCTTCTCGCACGGCAAGATCATCACCGCCAGCTTCGGGGTGGCCAGCTTGCCGGACGACGAGGCGGGTACCGCCGAGGACCTGTTCCGGGCCGCCGACGAGGCGTTGTACACGGCCAAACGGGCCGGGAAGAACCAGGTCGCGGCGACGCCGTCGCCGCAGCGAGTCCTTTAGCGTGGAGATCCGCCGCGACATCCTGATCGTCGACGACGACAAGCAGGTCCGTGAGGTGCTCCACCAGATCTTTCTGACGGCGGGGTACAACTGTCGCCTGGCCACCGACGGGCGCGAGGGCGTGGCGATGTTCCGCGCCGCCCAGCCCCCGCTCACCGTCACCGATCTCAAGATGCCGAACATGACGGGCATCGAGCTGCTCCAGCAGGTGCGCGAGGTCGATCAGGACGCCGCCGTGATCGTCCTCACCGGCGCCGCCGACGTCAAGACGGCCATCGAGAGCCTCAAGCTCGGCGCCTATGACTTCATCATGAAGCCCGTCAACGTTGACGAGCTCCTCATCGCCGCCGATCGGGCGCTGGAGCGCCGGCAGCTGCTCATCGAGCGCCGCCAGTACCAGGCCATGCTGGAGAGCCGCGTCGAGCAGGCCACCCACCACCTGGCCGCCGCCTATCGCGAGCTGGAGTCGACGTACCGCACGACGCTGGAAGCGCTCGGCTCGGCGCTCGACACTCGCGACGTCGGCACCGAGTCGCACTCGCGGCGCGTGCACGGCTACGCCCTGGCCACCGCCCGCGAGTACGGCATGGCGGACGCCGAGCTGGCCGACCTCGCCCACGGCGTCCTGCTCCACGACATCGGCAAGATCGGCATTCCCGACGCCATATTGTTGAAGCCGGGTCCCCTCACCGCGGACGAGTGGAAGATCATGCGGACCCACCCGGAGATCGGCCGGCGCCTCATCGAGAAGATCCCGTTCCTGCGCGGTGCGGTGCCGATCGTCTACTCGCATCACGAGAAGTGGGACGGCAGCGGCTACCCTCGCGGCTTGCGGGCCGAGGACATCCCGGTCGGCGCTCGGATCTTCTCGGTGGTGGACGCGTTCGACGCGATGACCTTCGACCGCCCGTACTCGAAGGCCATTCCGTTCGACGCCGCCAAGAGCGAGCTGAAGCGGTGCGCCGGCGCCCACTTCGACCCCGAGGTGGTGGAGGCGTTCCTGCGCGTGCCGGAGTCGCTGCTCGAAGAGATCCGGCGTCGCAGCCTCGAGCCCTGAGGTGAAACGGTTCGTGAAGAAATGGCGTGATCGAGGAGCGCCCCGGCTTTGCCGGGGTGCTCCGAGCGTCGGGGGGCTTGGGGGGCGCCCGGAGCCCCCCATGAAATGAAGATCACGGCCGTGCGCGCGGCCTGGCTGCGCGCGTCCATCCCGGCCGAGCGCCAGCATCGCAGCGACTTCGGCGTCAACGACTCGTTCAACACCTGCCTCGTCGAGATCGACACCGACACCGGCCTCACCGGCCTCGGCGAGGCCAAGGTCGGCGTGGGCAACCTGGGCAACTACGCCGGCATCGTCGCGCTCATCCACGCCGAGCTGGCCCCGCTCCTGGTCGGCCGCGACCCCCGCGACGTCACGGCCGTGTGGGAGACGCTCTACAACGGCTCGCGCGCCCACTACGTCGGCCGCGAGGGCCGCACGTTCCCCACGGTGGGCCGGCGAGGGATCACGCTATCGGCGATCTCCGGGATCGACATCGCCCTGTGGGACCTGCTCGGCAAGTCGCTCGGCCAGCCGCTCTGGCGGCTGCTGGGCGGCCGTTTCCGTGATCGCATTCCCGCCTACGCGTCCGGCGGCTGGGCGCCCGTCGGCGGCGTCGGCAAGCAGCTGCGCCAGTACGTCGAGCGTGGTCATCACGCGGTGAAGATGCGAGTGGGGCTTCAAGATCGCAGCGTGGAGGACTCGGCGGCGCGCGTGCGGGAGGCGCGCGCGAGCCTCGGCCCCGACGTCGGCCTCATGGTCGACGCCCACGGCACCTGGTCGGTGCGCGAGGCCCAGCGCTTCGCCCGTAAGGTGGCCGATTGCGACCTCGCCTGGCTCGAGGAGCCCGTCTCGCCCGACAATCCGGCCGGCCAGGCCGAGGTGCGCGCGGCCACCGACATCCCCATCGCCTCCGGCGAGAGCGAGCAGACGCGCTTCGCCTTCCGCGACCTCATCGGCGCGCGCGCGGTGGATGTGCTGCAGCCGGACGTCGCCATCGCCGGCGGCATCACCGAGACGCTGCGCATCTGCGCGCTGGCGGCCGCCCACGGCCTGACGGTGGCGCCTCACCTCTGGGGCGGCGCCGTGCTCTTCGCCTCCGGCCTGCACCTGGCGGTGGCCACGCCGTGCGTGACGGCGCTGGAGTTCTCGCGCGGCGAGAATCCGCTGCTGCACGACCTGCTCGAGGAACCCTTCGAGCTGATCGACGGCGCCGTCCCCGCGCCGGAGCGCCCGGGCCTCGGCATCAGCCTGCGCCGCGACGTCGTCCGCTCGCTGACCGTTTGAACTGGGGGCCATCTCGGGGCCCCCATGTTCCTGGGAGCCAGTCGGGTTAACGAGGGCGGCGCCGGCTCCGCCGGCGACGCCCGAGCGTCGGGGGCTTGGGGGCCATCTCGGGGCCCCCATGTAAAACTAGCGCCGAGGGCGGCCGAGGGTCTCGAAGAGGCGCTGGACCCTGGCGAAGGTCGCGGCGAGATCGTCCTGTCGCAGTCCCATCTCGGTCGCGCTGCGGAGCCGGCTCCACAGCTTGTCGCACTGCACGACGGCGGCTTCGCTGTCGCCGCTCTCGGCCAGCTCGCGGATGGTGAGCGCGCGAGCGTCGACCACACCCTCCAGCGCGCGCACGAGCAGGGCGACGGTTTCCTGGCGGCGCTCGGGGCCGACGTCGTAGTCGAGGGCGTGGAAGAGCGGCTCCAGCGCCTCCTCGTGCTCGCCCCCCTCGACCCGGCGGACGCCCAGCTTGTTGTAGCCCCACCAGAGCCGGCGATCGACCTCCTGCCGCCGCGTGGGCGGCAGCACGTCGTCGCTGAGCGTGCCGAGGAGCGCCTCGGCCCGCTGCAGCGAGGCGAGCGCGTCGCTCTCCCGCGCCTCTTGCATGCTGCGGATCGCCTGGGCGGTGAGCTGGCCGATCTCGCCGCTGAACGTTCCGGAGAAGAGCTCGCGAAAGCTCGCGTCGCGGCCCGGGGGAAACCGCGGATCGGCCAGCGCGTCGCGCACGAGCCGGCGGGCCGCCCGGTACTCCTGCCGCTGCACGAGCGCCATGACCGTGCGCTCCCATGCCGGCCACAACCTCGCCTGGGCGGCCACGGC
>Ga0209474_10004895_pt1 | contig 11483 bp, 12 predicted proteins | sample GraSoiAngelo_145_FD_185902 | JGI IMG/M metagenome (GOLD analysis project Ga0209474, IMG submission 185902) | Grasslands soil microbial communities from the Angelo Coastal Reserve, California, USA - 14_1009_05_20cm (SPAdes) (version 2) | ecosystem: Environmental > Terrestrial > Soil > Grasslands...
ATGGACTTCAACAGCCAGCTGATGTGCGTCAACGCCGGGCACGGCGACCGCCGGATCATCGAGGCGATCCAGCGCCAGGCGGAACAGCTGCCCTACATCAGCCCGTTCATGGCGCATGAGTCGCGGGCGCGGCTGGGCGCGAAGCTTGCTTCGCTCTTGCCCGGGGATATCGACAAGGTCTTCTTCACACTGGCGGGCGCCGACGCCAACGAGAACGCGATCAAGATCGCGCGAACCGTGACGGGGCGGCCGAAGATCCTCGCCCGCTATCGCTCGTACCACGGCTCGACGGGTTCGGCCGTGCAGGCCACAGGCGATCCGCGCCGGTGGCCGAACGAGGGTCCGGTCGGCGGCGTCGTGCACGTCCTCGACCCGTATCACGGAATCCAGCGCGGCTGGGACACGGTCGAAGAGTCGCTGGCGGACCTCGAGGAGACGATCCAGCTCGAAGGCCCATCGACCATCGCCGCCTTCCTCCTCGAGCCGATCTCGGGCACGAACGGGATCCTCGTCCCGCCCGATGGATACCTCCAGGGCGTACGTGCGCTGTGTGATAGGTACGGGATCCTCATGATCTGCGACGAGGTGATGACCGGGTTCGGCCGCACAGGGCGGTGGTTCGCGGTCGATCACTGGGGTGTCGTGCCCGACCTGATCACACTCGCCAAGGGGTTGACGTCCAGCTACGTGCCACTGGGCGCCGTGGGTATGCGGCCGCGCGTGGCCGCTTATTTCGAGGACCACGTGTTCTACGGCGGTCTGACGTACAACAGCCATCCGCTGGCGTGCGCGGCGGCGCTGGGCGCGATCCAGGCGTACGAAGAGGACGATATGATCGGCAACTCGCGCCGCATGGGCGAGGTCCTGGCGAAGCATCACCGACTTCTGCGCGAGCGGCATCCGTGCGTGGGCGCGACGCGGTCGATCGGCCTGTTCGGCTGCCTCGAGCTGGTACGGGACCGCCAGACGCTCGAACCTCTGGCTCCGTTCAACGGCACGTCGCACGAGATGAAGGCGGTGGCGCAGGCGCTGCTGGACGGCGGCATGCACACGTTCGTGCGCTGGAACACGATCATGACCAACCCTCCGCTTTGCATCACCGAAGCACAGCTCGACGAGGGCTTCGAGATCCTCGACTCCGCACTTGAGATCGGCGACAGAGCAGTCCGCGACTAGCGGCGAGGAGATTCGCGACCAGCAGCTGAACAAGCTGCGCGCGGGCTTGACCGCCGTGCTCACGGGAAATCAGTTCTGGCGGGATCGCCTTAACAGCGTGGATGGTTGGGACGATTTCAACCGCCTGCCGCTGACGTCGAAGTCGGAGCTGCTCGCCGACCAGGCCTCCCACCCACCGTTTGGCACGAATCTCACCTACCCGGTGGATCGCTACGTGCGCTTGCACCAGACCTCAGGCTCGAGCGGAGAGCTACCTCTGCGCTGGCTCGACACGGCGGAGTCCTGGGAGTGGTGGCTGCGCATCTGGGCCGAACACGTCTATCGGGCTGCGTCAGTCACGCCTGCCGACCGGGTGTTCCTCGCCTTCTCGTTCGGGCCGTTCATCGGGTTCTGGTCGGCGTTCGGCGGAGCGGAGAGGCTCGGGGCGCTCTGCATGTCGGGCGGCTCCATGACGAGCGAGCAGCGGGTGCGGACCATCCTCGACCTCGGGGCGACTGTGCTTCTGTCGACGCCGACATACGCGCTGCGTCTGGCGGATGTGGCGCGCGGCATGGGTGTGGACCTGGCCGAATCGTCCGTGCGGGTGACGATCCACGCGGGCGAGCCGGGCGCCTCGATTCCCGCAACCAGAGGCGCCATAGAGGCAGCGTGGTCTGCCTCCGCATTCGACCACACGGGGATGACGGAGCTGGGTCCGACCGGGTTCAGCTGCTCCGCGCGCGACGGTGTGCACCTGATCGAGTCGGAGTTCATCTTCGAGGTGACCGACGAAGGCGAGCTGGTGGCGACAAACCTCGGCCGGTGGGGCATGCCGCTCATCCGCTACCGGACGGGTGATCGGGTCATCGTTTCGCGCGAGCCGTGTTCGTGCGGCAGCCCGTTTCTGAAGATCCTCGGCGGTATCCAGGGCCGGGTCGACGATATGTTCACGGTGCGCGGTGTGAACCTCTATCCGTCTCAGGTCGAAGACATCGTGCGGCGCCACCCGGAAGTCGCCGAGTTCGTCATCGAGCACCGCCGCGAGCGGCGCATGGACGAGGTCGCGGTGCTCGTGGAGACGTCCGCGGCCTCGTTCTCGGCAGAGCGTCTCGAGGCTGATCTCCGCCAGGCACTTGGCGTGCGCCTGGACTGCCGGGTGGTTCCGGCCGGAACGCTGCCGCGTTCGGAGCTGAAATCGCGGCGCATCGTCCATCTCGGGGAATGAGGACGGTCGAGCTGCCGGCCGAGCCTGCCGCGATCTCGATTGACCTCGATCGGACAGCGCTGATCGTGGTCGACATGCAGAACGCGTTCGCGAGCTCGGGCGGGTTGCTGGACCTGGCTGGGATCGACGTGCGGCCGGCGCGGGATGCGATCGCCAACGCGTCGCTGGTGCGCGAGGCGGCGCGCGTGGCGCGCTTACCGGTTGTGTACCTGACCATCGGATATCCGCCGGACCTTTCGACCGCCGGCGGGGTGGATTCGCCGAACCCGCAGAAGGAGCTCGCGCTGTGCCTGATGAGGGAGCGGCCCGAGCTGAGCGGCAAGCTGCTGACGTTCGGGACATGGGACTTTGCGATCGTCGACGAGCTGGCACCAGAGGCGAGCGACGTGGTGATCGTGAAGTCGCGGTACAGCGGATTCCACGGCACCGACCTGGATTCAATCCTTCGCGGCCGTGGGATACGAAATCTTCTGATGGTGGGAATCGCCTCGAACGTGTGCGTCGAATCGACGCTGCGCGACGCGTATTTCCTCGAGTACTGGCCGGTCATGGTGGGGGACGCGACGATGGCGGCGGGGCCGGCGGAGATCCAGGCCGCGACGCTCTACAACGTGAAGACGTTTTTCGGCTGGGTGGCGAGCTCCGAGGATGTGGCGACCGCGCTGAAGGGTGCGGAGGAAAGCTAGCGCCGCTCGTTCGCCCGCACGACTTTGGTCAGCAGCGTCAGAAGCTCGTCGCGCTGGGGCGTGTCCAGCGGGCCGACCAGGCGCGCGGTCATGGCGTGCGTGCGAGGGATCAGCTGCTGCACCGTGTGCATGCCTTTGCTCGTAAGCGTGATCGTCTTGCGGCGGCCGTCGCGCATGTCGCGCACGGTGCGGATCAGGCCGCGAGCACTCAGCCGCGCGACGACTTCGGCCATCGTCGACCGATCCAGGGAGACGCGCAGGCCAAGGGTGCGCTGGTCGAGGTTAGGTTCGCCGTACAGCGCATTCAGCGCCGCGAATTGCGGGGAGGTGATGCTGTGCGACACCTCCTCGTCCCACAACAGATTCATCGCCTGCACGGCCCGGCGCAGTAGGTGGCCGGGGTGGGTCATGAGGTCGTCGGGCGGCGGCGCCTCAGGCGGCTGTTTCGTCACGCTTGGCCTCCACCACGCGATAGCCGACAGGCAGCAGGCGCAATCCCAGGCGCTCCTCCACGGTGCCCCATAGGCCGCGTGGAAGCACCAACGCGAACACGGCGGCGGTGGCTCCGAGGCCCACGAGGTACCAGGGTCCTCCCTGCGTAAACGTGGTCTGGATCGCGAACAGGAGGATCGCGCCCACGATCGGTCCTTCGAACGTGCCGAGACCTCCGACCAGGACCATGAAGATCATGTACGCGGACCACTGCACGCTGAAGACCGAGCTCGGCTCGATGAACAGCGTGTTGGCCACGACCAGCACGCCCGCGGCGCCGCAACCGAATCCGGCGAGCACGAACAGGAGTCGCTTGCGAGCCGCAACCCGCACGCCGAGGGAGCGAGCGGCGTCCTCGTCGTCGCGGATCGCCTGGAGCGATGCGCCGAGGGGCGAGCGGAGCAGGAAGAACAGCGCGGCAAGAAAGGTCACCGTGAAGGCGAGCGCGAGCCAGAACGTGTACGCCTGGCGAAAGTTCGGTTCGTACTGGTTGAGCTGGATCAATGAGATCCCGGTGCCGGCCCCGAGGTTCTGATCGAGTCGCACGAGGATGGAGATGACCTCGGCAATCACCCACATGCCGATCGCGAACTGCGCGGCGCGAAGCCGCAGCGCGAACAGGGAGATGGGGAGCGCGATCGCGCCGGCGAGCAAGGTGGCGAACAGCATCGCGACATAGGGCGAGACGCCCTGGCCGGCGAAGAAGACCGTGCCGTATGCGCCGATCCCGATGAAGGCTTGCTGGCCAACCGACAGCAGGCCGCCGTACCCGGCGAGCGCGTTCCACATCACCGCGAGCAAGACCAGGATCAAGAGCGTCGTGAGCCTCTGCACAACGTCGGACTCGAAGACAAGGGGCACGCACGCAAGCAGGACGGCGACCGCGACAGTCGCGCCGGTGAACAGCCTGGATGTCCGCGTCCAGCGCTGGACCCTCATCCAGCTCTCCATGAGAAGAGGACCCTGCGCGCGCCCGGCAGCACCAGGCGGCCGCCGCCGAAGCGCACGATCAACACGGCCAGGAATAGCAGGTGGCCGGCCATCACCGCGAACTGCGGGTGGATCTGCGCGCCAATGGTCTGCGCGACGCCCAGCGCGATGCCGCCCAGCAAGGTGCCCCACAGGGAACCCATCCCGCCGATCACCACGGCCTCGAAAGCGAAGATCAGCTGGGTGGGCCCGCTCACCGGATCGAACACCGAGCGGATGCCGAGGAACAGGCCACCGAGAGCTGCGATAGCGACGGCGATCGCGGTGGCGCGCGCGTAGACGCTCCTGCTGTCGATGCCGACGAGCTCGGCTGCGTCGGGGTCCTCGGCCGTGGCGCGCATGATCCACCCGGCGCGCGTCCTGGACAGGAAGAGCTGCAGCGTCGCGAACAGCAGGACGGCGACGACAAGCACCACCAGGCCCAGCGCGGAAACCGAGAGGCCGCTGGTGACCTGCCAGCTGGCTGTGGTGACCGATCCGGCGCTTCCTCCGAGTGAGCGCACGTCGGGCGAGAAGACGATTTGAAGGAGGTTCTGGATCACGATCGACAGGCCGAACGTCGCGAGAAGTGGGGTGAGGATGCCCGATTTCAAGCTCCGCTCCAGCACTGTCAGCTGGAGGACGTAGCCGAGCAGCACCATCACCGGGAGCGCGACGGCGAAGGCAACGAACGCCGAGACGCCGGTGCGTTCGACGATGACGTAGACGATGTAGGCACCGAGGACAGCGACGTCGCCATGCGCGAGGTTGATGATTCGCATGACGCCGAACATGATCGAGAGGCCACAGGCGAGGACCGCGTAGAAAGCGCCGAGGAAGACACCTTGCAAGACGGCGTTGAGGACAGTCATGCGGGCCGCCGCAAACCGAAGTAGGCGCCGACCACGCGGTCACGATCGAGCGAACCCGCTTCGCCTTCGAGCACGACGCGGCCCTCGAGCATGCAGACGACTCGGCCGGCGACCGCGAGGGCGCGCGTGAGGTCCTGCTCGACGAGCAAGACGGTCGTGCCCTCGCGCATCACGTCGCCAAGCGAGCGATACACGGCGTCGACCACGACTGGGGCCAGGCCGAGGGAGACCTCGTCGAGAAGGAGGAGCCGCGGGTTGCTCATCAGGGCGCGGCCGATGGCGACGGCCTGCTGCTCCCCGCCCGACAGGGTGGCGGCAGGCATGTGGAGTCGCGGCTTCAGCAGCGGAAATACATCCAGCACGGCGCCCACGTTCCAGCGGCCGCGCCCCCGCGACGACGCCACCCGAAGGTTCTCCTTCACCGTGAGGCTCGGGAACAACCGCCGCCCCTCTGGCACCAGCGCAATGCCGAGCCCGACGCGGCGGTGCGCGGGCAGGCGCGTGATGTCGGAGCCGTCAAACCACACGCGCCCGCCAGCGGGTCTGTGAGCGCCTGCGATTGCTCTGAGGAGCGTCGTCTTGCCGGCGCCGTTGGCGCCGATGAGCGCGACCGTCTCACCCTGCGCAACCTCAACCGAAACGCCGCGAACGGCCTGGAGCAACCCGTATCGACAGTCCAGCGCTTCTACCTGGAGCAGGCTCATCGCTTGCCGGTGCCGAGGTAGGCGTCGATCACAGCCGCCTGCGCGACCACCGCCTTGGGATCTCCTTCCGCGATGACGCGGCCGGCGTCCATGCAGACGAGGCGGCTCACAACCTGTAGCAGCACGTGGACGATGTGCTCGATCCAGAGGATCGCGATCCCGCGCTCGCTCAAACCTGCAATGGTCTTCACGAGCTCGGCGGACTCGGCGTCCGTGAGTCCGCCACCGATCTCGTCGAGCAATAGAACGGCCGGTTCGACCGCGAGGGCACGCGCGAGCTCGAGGCGCTTGCGCTGCAGCAGGCCGAGTCCTTCGGCCCGCCGATTCGCGATATGGTCCAGCGCGCACTGCTGGAGCACGTGCAGGCAGAGGTTGTAGGCATCGGCGCCGCGACGCTTGCCGCCCGCAGTGGCGCCGACCAGCACATTCTCGAAGACCGTCATGCCACCAAACGGGCGCGGGACCTGGTGCGTGCGGGCGATGCCGAGCTTGCACCGGTCGGCGGCGCCCCTGGAGGTGACGTCGCGGCCGTCGAAGACGACGCGGCCGCCGTCAGGCGTGAGCGCGCCTGAAAGGACGCTGAGGAGAGTCGTCTTGCCCGCGCCGTTGGGCCCGACGATGCCGATCACCTCGCCCTTGTGCAGGGTCAGGTCGACGCCATCCAGAACGGCGAGGGCGCCGAACCGCTTCCGGACGTCGACCGCGGCGAGAACCGCCGCCTGAGGCCCGTCCGGAAAAGCCCTCGACGGATCTTCGGTGCCCATGCGGCCCATCTTCGGGCTCAGCTCCTGCGCTGCTCACTTACGAATCGATTGGATGCGCTCGCTGCGCTGCTCGTCGCTTCGCCCGAATCTGGACCACCTGGATCACCGAATCTCTCGCCGAGGGTTTCCAGCCGGGCCTCAATATTTAACCCGCGGAGTAAGGCTGGAGCGTGGACGCGACCGGTACGTTTGGGTCGGCGGAGTTTTCGCAGATCACGAAATCGATCGGCCACTTCGACGCGCCCGCCTTCCACTGGCCGCCGATGATCGGCGTCGTCACGACATTAGGCACCGCCGCCCCCGCGAGGGAAGCCGGCTTGGACCAGTCGAGGTTTCCGACAGGCGTCTCGACCTTCAACGTCTTCATCGCATCGCGGACTTTGGCCTTGTCCTTGGGCGCGCCGCTCGCGGACAGCAGCCCGGCCGCCACGTCGAAAAGCGACAGGCTGGCTCCCAGCTGCTGGTTCCACTGCTTGCCGCTCGCCGCCTCGTAGCCGTCGCCCAGCTGCTTGCTCGTCATGCCCGTGAGCGACGACTTGTAAGGCCAGGTCGGCGCCCAGTAGACGCCCGAGGCTAGGCCGTTGCCGATCGAGCCAAGCGCGGTGACCTGGGAAGGAAAGAGTCCCGTTTTGGCGATTTGCCCGATCTTCACGTGCTTGGTGTATCCCTGCTGCGCGGCCTGGCGCCAGAAGGTGGCGAAGTCCGGCGGGATCGGGAAGGTGTTGAAGATCTGGCAGTCCTGCTGGATGAACCTCTGGATCTGCGCGGTGTAGTCGTTGGTGCCGTCCTCGTACGGCCCGGGGTCGACGATGGTGTAGCCCGCCCCCTTGAGCAATGGCCCGAGCACCGCTCTGATCGCGTTCCCGTCGGCGTCATTCGGCCACATCACTCCCACCTTCTTGTTGGTCGTGACCTGCGGCCACAAGTGCGTGTACGCGAGAAAGAACTGCTCGACGCCAAAGCAGTAATGGAAGGTCCACTTGAAAGGCGAGGGCTGGCCGGGCTTGGCGCCGCGGCCCAGGTACCAGGCCTCCCAGGGCACGACAGTCGAGATGCACGGCACGCCGGCCGCCTCGCACGCGTCCGAAACCGGGTTCACCGTCTCCGGCGTGGAGGTGGTGAGCATGAGATCGACCTTCTGCGTCTGGATGAGATCGTTGGCCACCTGCGCGCCGACGGCGGGGGTCGACTGACCGTCGCGGTTGACGATCTCCACCGAGTAGTTGGTGCCGCCGATGGAGAGGCCTTTCTGGAACGCGTCGCGGGCAAGTTTGAGAGCGTAGGAGTCGGGCTCGCCGAAGCCTGATGCCGGCCCGGTGATCGGGCTGACGAAGCCGATCTTGATGCTGCCGGACGGCGTGGAGCTCGTCGAGGTGAGACAGGATTCGAGGACGCCGGGAACCGCCAGGCCGCCGAGGACGAGGCCCGTGGACTTGAGCATCTGGCGGCGCGTGAGCCCTATGGCTGAGTGCTTCTTCTTGGACACCTGACTCCTCCTGTCTGATCAGGCCCAGCCGGCATGTATATCGGGTGGGTGCAAATTGCTCCGTGTACCGACGATCGGAGTTTGCGCCAGTTCATAATCGCCGTCAAGGGTCGTTCAGGGGGGATCGTGCAAAGGCCATGAAGGACGAAGAATTCGAGCCGCCCTACCTCTTTCCCGATTACCGCGCGACGCGGCTGAGGGCGCCGCAGCATCCGCCGGTGAAGCTCCCGGATGAGTGGTTCCACCATGCCCCCGGTCCGGTATTCGGGCGGGTCCCGGTCGGGCCGCATGACGCCGACCTGACCGCCGGCCATCCAGGCGAGCCCCTGGGCGAGCGCATCATCGTCAGCGGCCGCGTCACCGACTCGGACGGCCGCGCCGTGGCGAACACACTGATCGAGGTGTGGCAGGCCAACGCAGCGGGCCGTTACCTCGACCCTATCGACGATCACCCCGCGCCTCTCGATCCGAACTTCACCGGCGCGGGCCGCTGCATCACCGACAGCCAGGGGCGTTACCGCTTCGTGACGATCAAGCCGGGCGCATATCCGTGGCGCAATCACGCGAACGCCTGGCGGCCGGCGCATGTGCACTTCTCGCTGTTTGGGCCGTCGCTCGCCAGCCGCCTGGTGACTCAGATGTATTTCCCCGGCGACCCGCTCATCCCACACGACCCCATCCTCAATTCGATCTCCGATCCGCGGGGGCGCGAGCTGCTCGTCTCGCGGTTCGACTTCGAGACCACCCTCCCCGAGTGGGCGCTTGGTTATCGCTGGGACATCGTGCTGCGCGGCCGCAACGCAACCCCGGTGGAGAGATGACCCCGACCCCTTCGCAAACCGTCGGGCCGTTTTTCGGATTCGCATTGCCGTTTGCCGGCGACGCAGTGGCGACTCCCGACGCGATTCGAGTCGAAGGCCAGGTGCGCGACGGCGCCGCCGAGCCCGTCGGCGACGCACTGCTCGAGGTTTGGATCGGCGAGCAATTCGCGCGATGCCGGACCGACGTCGAGGGGGCCTTTCACTTCGTGGTAGCCAAACCCGAGGAGGGGTTCCTCAACGTCACCCTGTTCGCCCGCGGCTTGCTCCGCCACCTGCACACGCGCATGTACTTCCCGGACGCGCGCGATGACCTTCTTCTGTCGGTGGATCCGGGGCGCCGGCAGACCCTGATCGCCAGGCGGGAAGGCGAGATCCTGCGGTTCGACGTCCGGCTCCAGGGCGAGGGTGAGACGGTCTTCTTCGCCTAGGCTCCCAAACCTGGGCAAATCTGTGCCAGGCCCACTCGATTACCCAGATTTTCTAAGCTATGTCCGTGCCGACCTGGCTCAGCCTCGAAGCAGCCGCCAAACGGCTGAGCGTCCATCCCGCAACGCTGAGGGAGTGGGCCGACAAAGGCCAGATCCGCACGGGCGGCCACCGGAGATTCAGCGAGGCGGACGTGGCGGAGCTCGGAGCTCACGCCAAGCCTGATCTGTCTCTCCTGATGCACGCGACGGTCGGGCATGCCCGCATCGCCACCAGCGGTGGGCGACTCGCGACCGAGTCGTGGTACTCCCGATTCGACGAGGTCGCGAAGGTTCGGCAACGGGAGTTGGGCATCCAGCTTGTGCAGATGCTGGTCTCGTTTCTGAGTGATGCGGATCGCGACTGGAGCGCGGAGATCAGGCATCTGGGCGCGCGCTACGCGGAGCTGGCCCGCGGCGCGGGGCTGTCATTGGGCGACGCCATGCGTGCCTTCCATCTCTTCGAGGGCATCGTTCGCTCGAGCGTGAGCGAGCTTGGGGCGGCAAAGGTCGGGCGCGCCGACCTGGAGGCAAACGTCGGTTGGTTTTTGAATGAGGTGAGGGTGGCGATGGTGGAGGCTTTCTCGTGAGCGCGCTGAATGTCGTGCTGCCGTTTGGCTCGTCGGTGCTGGGCTTTGTCTTCGCTGCGATGGTGCTGGACCAGTGGTGGCAGCGCCGGCATGCCTTCCAGCTTGTATGGGGGATCGGTCTACTTTTCTACGGCATCAGCGCGGGGACGGAGTTCCTCGGCAGCGCGTTTGGTTGGAGCGAGCCCCTGTATCGACTCTGGTATCTGATCGGGGCGTTCTTCGTCGCGGCATACCTGGGCGCGGGCACGATCTACCTGCTTTCCCGCTCGCGTTTTGGCTACTTCGCAGGCGCGACCGTTTTCATCGGCGGCCTTCTCTCCCTGCTGTTCAGCCATTCGGCCCGGTATCCCGGAGCGGCGACCGCCGGCACAGTGACGTTTGTGATCGCAACGCTCGGTGCGATCGCCATCGGCGTCGCGACCGCCAGGCGCCGGCCGCTCGCCGCGCACATCGCGATGGGCGTGCTGGTCGTCGGGTCGCTCGGGGTTGCGGCGATGGTCCTGACGGCGACCCTGCCTTCTCCCGGCTGGGCAGTCGACGCGAACACGCACGTGCCGGTCGGGTCGGCGTTCCCCGGCTACGTTCGCGTTCTGACCGGTCCTTTCAACATCGCCGGCGCGCTGTGCCTGGTGTTCGGCGCGATCTACTCGGCGTATGTCTACATGCCGAAGAAGCGCGCGGTGCCGGCTCGACTCGGGATCGTGGCGGTGGTCGTGAACTTCGTCGTATCGCTTCCGCGTGCGGCGGCAGCGCTGATCGCCGGCAAGCTGAACTCCCGCGTACCGGCCACGATCCTGATCGCGCTCGGCGCGTTCATCCCTGGCGTGACCAGCGGCCTGGATCGCTTCGGCGTTACCTGGTCGTTCTTCCTGGGCGAGTTCCTGGGATTGCTCCTGATCTTTGCGGGCTTCCTCATCAGCGAGGAAGTGTTCCGCAACGTGCGCATTGGAACCACGCTTTGGTCGCGTGGTCAGGCCGCTCCGCTCGAGCGCGAGGTCGGATGAAGCAGCCGTAGCTTTCTGGGCCCTTCCATTGACCAACTGACGCCGGCACGCTCTACTTACGCCGCGAGATGGAAGCGGTTTCACGATCTGCGCCCACCCTGGACGAGGTGGCGCGGGCGGCGGGCGTGTCGCGGGCGACCGCGTCCAGGGTTTTCGGCGGACATCCCCAGGTCAGCGAAGCCGCTCGGAAAGCGGTGGAGCTCGCCGCTTCCGAACTCGGCTACGTGCCCAACCGCGCCGCGCGATGCCTA